>Ga0194037_1001153_pt1 | contig 19611 bp, 19 predicted proteins | sample JunL306m_MetaG_FD_148653 | JGI IMG/M metagenome (GOLD analysis project Ga0194037, IMG submission 148653) | Anoxic zone freshwater microbial communities from boreal shield lake in IISD Experimental Lakes Area, Ontario, Canada - Jun2016-L304-6m | ecosystem: Environmental > Aquatic > Freshwater >...
CTGTATCCGTATGGACGGAAAGTTGTATTTTGTTGTAGAATTTCTCCATGTAAAACCAGGTAAAGGCAATACATTTATGCGCACCACACTGAAAGATGTTGTTGATGGTCGCGTTATCGAACGCCGATTCAATATCGGCGAAAAACTGGAAGATGTACGCGTAGAACGTCGTCCGTATCAATTTGTGTATAAAGAAGGTGCTGATTTTATTTTTATGAATCAGGAAACATACGACCAACATCCGATTGCTCACGATTTGATTAATGGAGTTGATTTTCTGTTGGAAGGCATGAGTATTGAAGTAGTTTCAGATGCTTCTACCGACACCGTACTTTATGCCGATATGCCGGTAAAAGTGCAAATGAAAGTTACCTATACAGAGCCGGGTATGAAAGGCGATACAGCCACAAATACGCTGAAACCTGCCACCGTTGAATCGGGTGCTACAGTAAAAGTGCCTTTATTCATTAGCGAAGGCGAAACTATTGAGATTGACACCCGTGATGGTTCATACCAGGGACGTGTAAAATCATGATATTCAACACTAAGCAATACCATGCGATAAATTCAAAGTCTGATAAACTATTCGTTTTTCAGACTTTTTTTTATTGCAATGATGTATATTCAACTAAAATCAACTTAATTTGCATAGCTAATGTTTCAATAATTAAAGGATGAAAAAACGATTGCAAAGTTTTGGTTATGCCGGACGGGGAATTTGGCAGGTTTTCAGGTCGGAAACGAATATGAAAATACATGTTTTAATTGCTGTTTTAGTTGTCATTTTTGGATTCTATTTTCAAATCAGTATTCAGGAATGGATTGCCTGCTTATTTTGCATTGGATTGGTTTTCAGTGCCGAAATGATAAATACAGCTATCGAAAATGTGGTGGATTTGGCTTCGCCTCTGCATCATGAACTTGCCGGAAAAGCAAAAGATATTGCTGCAGGAGCAGTTTTAATATGCGCAATTATTTCAGCCATCATTGGGTTGTTAATATTCATACCAAAAGCATGGGCATTACTATGATAAAATTTAATCCATTTGCCGATTTTTTTAATTTGCTTTATCCCGATTTATGTGTAGTTTGCAACGAAAATTTACTTAAAACCGAGCAGCACATTTGTCTGAAATGTCTAAATTCCATTCCAAAAACAAATTACCATACTTACCCTGACAATCCAATTGAAAAACGATTTTGGGGAAAAACACCAATTTACAGAGCTACAGCTTTCTTCTTTTATCAGAAAGGTTCTGCATTTCAAAAATTGCTACATGCGCTAAAGTATAAAGGAAATAAAGAAATAGGGGAGAAAATAGGAAAATATGCTGCGATTGACTTGTTGGAATCTGTAGATTTCAATTCGGTTGATATTATAATTCCCGTACCCCTTCATCCCGAGAAATACAAAAAACGCGGCTACAATCAAAGTGAATGGATTGGCAAAGGATTATCTGACATATTAGGGATAGCTCAGGATACCAGCACTTTGCAGCGGATTAGGGAAAATACAACCCAAACCAAAAAATCAGTATTTGAGCGTTATGAAAATACGGAAGGTATTTTTGAATGTTCTGATTTGGAGAATTTGGAAGGGAAACACGTTTTACTGGTTGACGATGTACTTACTACCGGTTCTACACTCGAAGCCTGTGTCACTGCCTTACTCCGCGTGAAAGACATTAAAGTGAGCATTTTTACACTTGCAGTAGCCTGATTTAATCATTTTTATACTATTAAAACTATTTTCAAGCTGTTTTGTTTTCTAATTGTAATATAACAGGTTTCAATTTGCTCAAATTTTAATACAAAAACATTAATCCTGCCTAAAAAGATTGAGAAAATTTGTAGATTTGCATTCAAAACCTTTTTTGCATAAAAATTATATTTTAGTTGAAACTTTATGCATTCCAAACTTAACTTTATCTGTATTTTACTTTCTGTTTTTTTGATTGCTTGTTCGCTCATGCCCAACGACATGAAAACGGCCGAGAAAATTATGGATTCCAATCCCGATTCGGCTCTGCATATTTTAGAACATATGCATCCAAATCAAGCATTTATGGATGCCGACCGTGCCTTGTATGGAATTTTACTGTTTCAGGCACTCGATAGAAACAACAAAGCCCTCCAGCCCGATTCCGTGCTTAATTACTCCATAAATTATTACAGCAATTCCAGCAACAAAGTATATTTGGCCACCGCTTATTACTACAAAGCAAGACTTTATAAGCGTGCGCAACAATTTGATCAGGCTACTTTGTTTTACTTAAAAGCCCTTGATTTAATCCGGAATGAAAAAAAATACAGTTTATTAGGCAAAATATATTCCGACATGGGAGATATTTGCTCTATTCAAAAAGACTATACTAAATCGATGAAAAAATACGAAGAATCTATCTATTTTTTCAAATTAGCCGGCGATACACTTGAAGCTTCGTATAAAGTTATTGATATTGCCCGTATGTATCGGTTTATGAAAGACTACCAAAAGGCACGGCAGTTTTATACAAAATCACTCCTGCAAAGTCCCGATTCTTTTTTACATGGTATTGTTTATCAAGAAATTGGAATAAACTATTTTTTTGCAAAACAATATGATTCTGCAAAATACTTTTTGAACAAAAGCCTGCTATATCCATACAAAGGAACAAATTATGCCATACGCTGCTATAATTTGGCTGATTTATATTTCGAGCTTAATCAATTTGATTCTGCCTTTTTGTATGCCAATAAAGCAATGAAATATCCTGCCACTTTTTTCATTCAACGTGAATGCTATCGAATTTTAACAAATACCGAATACAGCAAAGGCGATTTTAAACAAATGGCAACATATATGTCTAAATATCAAGACTGTACAGATTCAGTTCGTAAAATTGAAACTCAAACCAAAACTACAATACTCGAAGATTTACACCAAACAAGCAGCGCTGCAAGTAAATCAAATCAATTTCTTATTATTTCAGTATTTATTATTCTAATAATCTTGGCTTTAAGTCTATTTATAGTGCTTACGCTTCGTATAAAAAGCAATAGAAAACAGCAAGAACTGAAAACTACTGAAAAAAAATTGGTTGAAAAACAACTTGTTTTGAAACATAATTTAATTCAGAAATTACAAGAAACAAGGGATTTACATTCTTCAGTATTTAAAAAAGCCAATGGAACAGAACGTGAGCTGATTATAAAAGAAATTTATAACAATACACTTCATATTGACGATTGGGAAGCTTTTAAAACATTGATGAACAAAACATTTAACAATATTGTCGGTAATTTAGAGTCTCGTTATTCGGAAATTAACAAAAAAGAAATCTTATGGTGCTGCCTGTTTTTACTGGATATTCCTAATAACGAAATGTTGAATTTGCTGGACTGCAAACAAAGCAGCCTGTATAAATTAAAATACCGGATTACTATAAAACTACAGCTCACCACTGCTGCCGAGCTCGAACATTTACTTCTCGAATTAGCCGGCGAAAAATAATACGCATTTTTAGCTTTTCAAAAATAGCCCTGCTCAAAATACCTATTATTTTAACAACATTCTAATTGAAAAATTGGCTTGTCTCAATATTTCCTACACATGCACATATAATGTGCTACAAATCAAGCACATAAAAATCGGCTTGTCTCAATATTTTTTCTTACAAAATTTGGCTGTTTGTTTAGCACTGTCTAATTTAGCACTATGAAGAGTTGGCTTATTATGCCAGTTCCGTTAAATACTATGTTCAATTTTCAAAAAAATTATTTTGTATGAAAAAAATTAAAGTTTCCGGTTTCATGTTTTTGTTTATTTGCGTTTTAACAAACCAGTTTGTTTTTGCTGACATTATCATCCGCAGGGATGACCCAACCGGTGGTCAGCCCACAGCTCCTGCAATGAGCAGCTTATCTAAAACCAAATCATTTTCTACTGCAAGCACTTCAAGCTTTATTCCGGTAGCAGCCGATGTAGTTGGAACAGAATTAATTGTTGATTTCACATCATCTGTTGGTACTGCCTATTTATCGGTGGTAGATCAAAGCGGTAATGTGGTTTATCAAACCGTGGTTGATACATTTAATTCTGCTCAAGTATTAATTCCGTTAGATGGCTTACAAAAAGCTAAGTACTCGTTGAAAATTTCGTACGGAACTAGCAGACTAACTGGAGATTTCCAGTTATAGACTGAATTTTTATTCGGAGCGGTACAAAAAACCGCTCCGATTTTTCACATCCATATTTAAACATTAGGAAAAAATACAGATTGTATGAAGACAATTTTAAAGGCTATGCTTAAAAGGAATTTGATTACAAAAAATCAAAACGAATATTATGCACAAATACTTCTTGCTGAAACATTCAATGTTTCGGATATTATAACTGAGTTGATAAAGGATAACAAAGACTTAAATCAAGAATTTGCGTTGGCACTTATCAAATCGTTTAACACTAAAGTAATTGAACTTGTAGCAAGTGGTAATCAGGTAAATACAGGTTTGGTAAGTATAAGTCCAATAATAAAAGGTTCGATAATTAACAAAAAGTGGAATGCATCAATAAATAGAGTTGATGCAAATATTTTGGCTGGTTTTGAACTAAATAAAGCACTGATAAACACAAATATACAGGTTTTAGAAGAACAGAGTGAAACTTTAGAAACAATTGACCAATCGGTTTTGGCATCTGAATCTGAAGTAACGAATGAAAATAACGAATTTATTAATCATATAATTTTGAAACCTAAGCCCGAGCCGCCTTGTGGCATTGCATTTAGGCGTTGGCTTTGGAATTCATAAAGCGTTTTTTTTAAAACAAATCAGATATAGAACATAGCAAAAGTATGATTTGTATTGCTAATTTAAATTTTAGCAATGGAAAGAGCATTCATTCGTGAGAATCGATGCTCTTTTTTTATTTTAAAGTGCTAATTAACACAATAGAATACTTAAATTATACATATTTATACTTTACAGGATTTGGAGGCTAGTATTGAAGTGATTTATAGAATAAAAATATGCTAAATAGTTATATAATAGTTATAATTTTCAAATAAGCTATAGCAGTTATATAGAAAAACGTAGCTATAAACAGTAACTTTCATGAGAATTTAATGCATATTTATTGTATAAATGGAATATTATACAGGAATAAAGAAATATTTCTTTAATTCCTTTCGTACTCTGAAAAAAAGTAGTACTTTTGTGCCGTCAAAAAAAAGACAAACTTGGAAAAAGTGAGATTAAAAACAAAATAGAATCATTTAAACAAAAAAAAATGGCAAATTTAGATTTATCAAAGTATGGTATTACGGGCAACATAGAAGTTGTTCACAATCCATCTTACGAAGTTCTTTATCAAGCTGAAGTTGATCCAAAAAACGAAGGTTTTGAAAAAGGCGTTTTAACAAATTCAGGAGCCGTATCTGTTGATACAGGCAAATTTACAGGTCGCTCACCTAAAGACAAATTCTTTGTTAAAGATGCGGTAACCGATGAGCATTTATGGTGGGATGGCACCATTAACCGTCCAACCACACCCGAAGTTTTTGAACATTGTAAAAATTTAGTAACTTCTCAACTTTCTACAGCATCAAAACTATATGTTGTGGATACGTTTTGCGGTACTAACGAAGATACGCGTTTGAAAGTGCGTTTCATTATGGAAGTGGCATGGCAAGCACATTTTGTAACCAATATGTTTATCCGTCCATCGCATTTTGAGTTAGATAACTATGGCGAACCTGATTTTGTGTGTTTAAATGGTTCTAAAACCACCAATCCGAATTGGAAAGAACAAGGTTTAAATTCTGAAGTATTTACATTGTTCAATTTAACTACCAAAATGCAAGTAATTGGTGGTACCTGGTACGGTGGCGAAATGAAAAAAGGTATTTTTGCTTTGCAAAATTACTACCTTCCACTTAAAGGTATGGCTTCTATGCACTGTTCGGCCAATGTAGGTAAAGATGGTGATGTGGCCATTTTCTTTGGTTTGTCCGGAACTGGTAAAACAACCCTGTCTGCTGACCCAAAACGTTATTTGATTGGTGACGATGAGCATGGATGGGACGACAACGGTGTGTTTAACTACGAAGGTGGTTGTTATGCAAAAGTAATTGATTTGGAACAAGACAAAGAGCCTGATATTTGGAGAGCTATTCGTAGAGATGCATTGTTAGAAAATGTAACTGTAAATGCTGATGGTACGCCTGATTATACCGCAGCAGCGTCAAAAACAGAAAACACTCGAGTTTCATATCCTATTTATCATATTAACAAAATTGTATCTCCTTCACGTGCGGGACATGCCTCAAAAATTATTTATCTGTCGGCTGATGCTTTTGGTGTTTTGCCTCCGGTATCTATTTTGGACGAACAATCGGCACAATATCATTTCTTATCTGGTTTTACTTCAAAATTAGCCGGTACTGAGCGTGGTATTACCGAACCTGTTCCGTCATTTTCGCCTGCATTTGGCGAAGCATTCTTAACGCTTCATCCTACAATGTATGCTAAAACTTTGATTGGCAAAGCAAAAGAACACAATGCTAAAGTTTATTTGGTAAATACTGGTTGGAATGGTACCGGAAAACGTATTTCGTTGAAAAATACCCGTGCTATTATTGATGCCATTATTGATGGTTCTATTGAGAAAGCTGAAACTATAAAGATTCCGGTATTAAACTTAGTAGCTCCGAAAGCATTGAATGGTGTAGAAGCAGGCATTCTTGACCCTCGCGACACTTATGCTGATGTTACCGAATGGGAAACAAAAGCAAAATCACTTGCAGCTAAATACATTAAAAATTTTGAACAATACTGTGATAATGATGCAGCAAAGGCTTTGATTCCTTCTGGACCACAATTGTAAGAATACCAAAGAGTCAAGAACCAAAATTCAAGACTTAAATACAAAAACGAGCTGTTCGATTTATTTCGGGCAGCTCGTTTTATTTGAATTGAATTATTTTTTAATGCTTCTGAAACATTCATCAAAATACAGCAATTGATATTTAATGGAATTTGTCCAGTACACCCAATTATGTGATCCGGGCCGTTCAATATAATCGTGATCTATATTCAAAATCATTAACCGGCGATGTAGTGCGGCATTAATTTGATAGAAAAAATCAGACACTCCACAATCGATAATTAAATTGAGTTCCTTGTTTTTAAGAGATTCAACCATATTTACCACTGAGCGCTTATTCCACTCTTCGGGACTTGTTTCGAAATTTCCCAGCCGTTTAGCCAAGTCATACTTTTTGGTTGAAAAACGCAAATCAACACCGCCACTCATACTACCAGCATTGGCAAATAAATCTTTATTTCGCAATGCAAGATACAGTGCCCCATGTCCACCCATACTAAGTCCGGTAATTGCACGGTTCAAGCGGTTAGGGATGGTGGCATAATGTGCATCTACAAATGGCAATAAATCCCTGATAATATAGGATTCATATTGAAAAGTAGTATCAATGGGGCTATCAATATACCAACTGCTATAGCCTCCATCGGGACACACAATCAGAAGTTGATGCTCTGTTGAAAGTGTTTTGATTGATGGAACAGTTTTAACCCATTTTGCATAATTATCGCTGTAGCCATGAAGTAGATATACCACCGGATAATGTTTTTTGGCAGAATAGTTTTCGGGGACAACCACCACGGCTTTAATTTCTTTGTGCATTTTGGCAGATAGCACTGAAATGGTATCAACCTGATTACGTGAAAAAACCAGCTGAAATAAAAAAATAAAAATTAATAAAATATTAATACGTTTCATCCTAAAAAATTTGTTTTATTTATATAAATATTGAAATTCAAGTACTTGTAAGCATTATTTATGTCTCTTTTCCAATTGATTTTGTATTTTTTTAATGGCTGCTTCAATTGATTTTTCGGGTTCAATAACATTGAATTCACCCCAAAATTTAGGATCTGAAAATCCAGTGGCTTCGTCACTGATTATAACGGATGGTTTAAGTTTGTCTTTGTAGTTAAACGCTTTGTTTTCGGCGCTTTGACCCCAATCCGTAACAGCCAATTCAACTGTTGAAAAATAATTGGTATTAAATAGCTTTTTCTTCCATATTATTCTCATTCCCAATTCAATTCTACTATAGGCATAATACCATTTCCCTTCTTTTTCAAGATAATCCACTCTGTATTTTGTTTCGGTGGGATAGGCTCGTGCATTGAAAGGCTTTTTTTTGATAAACATTTCGGAAGCAGCATCTTTATCTTTTATATTCAGACTAAAAACGGCAGTTTTAAGTGCTAAACTTTTAGCGTCGATATACAATTTTCCGTAATACATTGGCTGTATTATGCCCTGCCGTTGTTTAAAATCCAGTACATAAATAAGTTGCTTATCTTCATAGCTCGAATGATCGAAACGAAACTCATAATTGCTAATCATTTCATTTGTAAAAATGAAATCAGGATTTTTCATAATATCTAAATAAAGCGTATTAAATGGACCACCCTGAAGCTTAAATGCCAATGTATCTAATCTGGAATAATCAGCCTGCTTTCGCGATTTAAACAACCTAACAGCATCCGCAGTGAATGAGGTATAAGGTTGTTTGTTTATCTCCACCACAGCCTCTGCAACAGATACATAAGCGCTGTGTGATTTACGAATTGTTTCACGATAAAATGCTGTCATTAGAGTTGGCGAATTAAAATAGTTTTGACCTCGTTTTTCGAGTACTGCTCTAATTAGCAGTTCTGCATCTTTCGAAATCACATTTAACTCGGGAAGTTGAATAGACGAAGGTTCTAGTTCAATGCGGGCCTTAGCTAAATCGGCAAGACTAGCCAATTTGTGTACATAACCCATAAAACTTATTTTAACCATCGGGTTGACTAAGTTTTTTGCAATTTTAATCGAAAATTCGCCTTCGGAATTGGAAATGCTAGAAACGTTAGTGCCAACTATCGTTAGTCCGGCATAAGGGAGGGAAATGCCTGTTTTTTTATCTACAATTTTACTTCTGTATTCAATAAAGTTTTCGGTTTCAAAACTCAGGTTAGCATATATTACAATTGGAGTTACAAACAAAGCAATAAAAATGAATGTTATCCGGATGTTAGGAAATAATTCTGATGGGTTATCAATCATTTTTTTCATATTTTAAAGCAATAAGATTTGGCGGCTGTAAAAATAACTAAAAATGTCTGAATAAAAAAAGGCTGAAATATAACTTCAGCCTTTTTTATAATGTTGAGAATCTTGGGTTATCTCATTGGTTGACCCATTGCAGGTTGAGCTTCAGGTTTTTCAATCGAAATTAATTCAACTTCGAAAATTAAAGCAGAAAAAGGTTTGATTTTCCCACGGTCGGCTGCAGCATAAGCCAATTCTTGTGGAATATACAATTTATAGGTTGAACCTACAGGCATTAATTTCAAAGCTTCGGTCCAACCTTTAATTACTTGGTTAGCCTGAAATACAAGTGGTTCTTTACCGGTATTGCTATCAAATTCTGTTCCATCAATCAAAGTTCCTTTGTAGTTAACTTTTACACGGTCAGTTTCGGTAGGTAGTGGTCCATTTCCTTTTTTAACCACTTCGTATTGCAATCCACTTGTAGTGGTTACAACACCCGGTTTTTTAGCGTTTTCAGCCAAAAATTTAACTCCAGCTTCTTTGTTTGCACCATATAATTTCTCCATTTTTTTAGCTTGAAGTACCGACATTGTTTTTTGCAAATACTCTTGAGCTGTTTTTGCATCCATTTGTATTTTTGAACCTCTCAAACCATTTACCAAACCTTGTTTAATAAGTTTGATATCCACTTTTAGTGAAGAATCGCCCATTAATCCGGTTTTTGTTTGTTCTTTAAGTGCAGTACCTATTTTGTTACCCAAATCGGTCAATTCAGTGTTTTCTTTTTCCACTTTTCCTTTCATGCCTTCATTAACACCTTCCATTAAAGCTTTGATTGCATTCTGAGCAGAATCACCTTTGATGTAATAATTTTTAATTCCATCGCCGTTAGCCAAGCCAAAAGCATAGTTCAAACTATCGTTTTGAGTTTTCAGAGTTGGCACACTCGCCTTATTGCTGTTGCACGAAGTAAATGCTACTGCGGCTACAATTGCCACTGCTAAAATTATATTAAGTTTTTTCATTTTTCTGTTTATTATAAATTGATTAAAAATTTATCTAACTGGTTGTGGAGCTTGTTGTGGAGCTTGCGGTTGTGCCTGCATTGGTTGCTGTTTTGGCATCTTTTCTTGCTGAATACGCATCATGGTTTTCTGAATAAATTCCTGTGCTTGTTTAGCTGTCATCCCTTTGTCAAATCCATTCAATGCATTAACCAAACCTTGTTTTACTAATTTCTCATTAAATTTAAGTGTTGAGTCTCCCATCAAGCCTTTAGCTTTTTGTTGTTTCAATGAGTTTCCAATTTCCAAACCCAATTTGTACATTTCGCCTTTGTTAGCTCCTGCAGCATAAGCTTTGTCAAGTGCTTTCATAAGTGCAATGATTGGTTTACTTGTCGAATCGGTTTTCATGTAATAGTTTTTAATTCCATCACCATTTGCCAAACCGAGTGCATAGTTTAAACTATCATTCTGAGTTTTCAGAGTAGCTGTTTTAGCGTCATACTTATTGCATGAAGCAAGCATAAAAATGGCAACCAACGTTACCAACGATACAAAACTTTGTTTTTTCATTTGATTTTTAATTTATTAATTTCTACTTTTTATCACGGAACGAAATTATTTTTTTGAACTTTTCTTTTTTGTACTTTTAACAGCTTTGGGTTGTTCCAAAGTTTTTACTTCCACTTTGGGAGCAGGTTCTTTAAACTTTTTAATATCAAGCAGTTCAACTTCGAAAATCAATGTGGAATAGCCCGGAATAAGTCCATTACCTGCACCTTTTTCGCCGTAACCTAAAGCGAAAGGAATAACGAATTTATATTTTGATCCTATCGACATAAGTTGTACACCTTCTGTCCAACCCGGAATAACTTGATTCAGAGGGAATGAAATTGGTTCGCCTCTATCTACTGAACTATCAAATTTAGTACCATCAACCAGTGTGCCGGTATAATGTACTTTAACTGTGTCAGTTGCAGCTGGTTTTGCACCTTCTTTGGCAACTAAAACCTCATATTGCAGTCCACTTGCAGTAGTTGTAACTCCAACTTTCGATTTATTTTCAGCTAAATACTTTTCGCCGGCTGCTTTTTTAATTTCTATATCTTTTGATTGTGCCTTGCTAATGTAATTTTTAAAAAATTCGGTTGCTACTTCCGATTTCATTAAAGCTGAATCGCCTTTCATTGCTGTAGTAAATCCTTTGATTATCAAATCAATATTTGATTTTCCTCCCGGAATTCCTTTTAGATTTTTTCCAAAATCAGTTCCAACATTAATTCCTAATGCATAACTCATGGAATCAACAGCATTTTTTAAAACATTTACCGGTGCAACAACAGTTTCGGCCAGTTTCTTTTTAGGTTTAAATACTTGTGCATAGGTAGGCGCAATAATAATACTCACTACCGCCATAATTAAAATTGTTTTTTTCATTGTTTTTTTATAAATTTATATTTAGATTTTATTTATATAATATTAATTTTTAGATAATACCCAGTAATTCAACTTCAAAAATTAATGTAGAATGTGGTGCAATAGCTTGACCTGCTCCTTGTGCGCCGTATGCCAATTCAGAAGGTATAAATAATTTCCATTTCGAGCCTACGGGCATTATTTGCAATGCTTCAACCCAGCCACTTATCACTTGTGTAACCCCAAAAGTGGTTGGTTCGCCCCGATTTACTGAACTATCAAAAACAGTACCATCAATTAATGAGCCATGATAATGTACTGATACGGAATCAGTTGCCGTCGGCGTATTACCTGTTCCTTCGGTTATAACTTCGTATTGTAATCCGCTAGGCAAAGTTAACACTTCGGCGCGTTTTGCATTTTCGGATAAAAAAGCTTTCCCTTCGGCTTGTGCTGCTTGGCCTACTTTTTCCTGCAAAGCCTGAAAAAATTCGTTTATAACAGTTTGAGCTTCCTGATTGCTTATTTCAGGTACATTTTGTTCCATCACATCCTGAATTCCTTTGGCCAACTTGGTATAATCCAGCGCATTTACACCACTTCCTAATAAATTGTTGCCCAGGCTTAAACCCAAAGCATAACTAACTTTCTCCATTTCAAGTTTTTGAGTGTTACAAAGCACTTATAACACAATAGCGTTTTTATGTGTAAAAGTGATCATTCTTAATTTTTTATTTTTTTTTGAATATGTAATCTTATAAAGTACCCATCAGGCATAAAAATCCAAATATTTAATTTACGATTATAGCTATTGGGGATTTACTCTAAAAAAAAAACGTTGCAAAGATAGCTGATTTGTTGAATAATAGCGTGTTAATATTTCAAAATTATCTAGATGAAACTACAATTGCTGTTTTTATTGTTTTCCGTTTGCCATTTTTGGGATTAAACATTTCAAAGTAAAGGACATACACTCCTGCATTAGCATTTTTACCAGCATCAGTTTTACCATCCCATGTTAAGAATCCTTCGTTTGATAACAAAACATTGGTTGCAAGTTGATATACTTTCACTCCTACGGGATTAAAAATTACAGCATTTGCTATGTATCCATTGTCATCGGTTTTGTAATGAATAAAGCATACATCGTTCACTCCATCATTATCCGGAGAAAATGCTTCAGGGTCACACCATACAAATTTATTGACGATTTCAGTGTTTGTAATTTCTCTAAATTGTGAATTTTTGTAGCCTGGTGTACCATAATTTACTTCAGAAGCTGCTGAATGCCAAGAATTTGAATCTTGAGTCGGCAGGTTGGGATTTATTTTTTCCAATGCTACAGCTTTTGGGTTTTTAACTAATGGGTGATGCCACTTTACGCTATATGTTAATTCATCATAAATCGTATCCTTTGAGGTATTTGTAAGTACGAGTGTAGCGGTTTCATTATTCAAAGTACTCCATTCGGTGTTAATTATATTACTCTCGATAGGACAATTATGATATTTTCTCACTTTTTCGGCGTTTGAGGTCATTGCCAGGTAACTTTTTGGTAATAATTGTGTTTTAGGTGGCAATTTAATTCCGGTATTTAAAGTACCATCGGTTTTACGTGTTGTAAATACTAATGTTGAAAGGTCCAAAAGCTTGTCCGATTTATTAAATATCTCCAGATATTCAGCTGAGCTATCTGGATTTTCAAACATTATTTCATTAAAAACTAGGTCGCCTTGAGCGATCGATTCGGTAATTCCTATTGTTTTTAAGGTATCAGCTAATAGATTTCCAGCTAAATCGGTCAATCCTGAAATATTGAGAGAATATAATTTTCCACTTTCAAAGTTAGCGTTAAAGTTCAAGGAAACCGATTTTTTGTCAGTCGAAATATTTTGCGAATACGGATTTCCAATACCTTGATTGACACTGAATGTAGCAAGCGAAAAATTCATTGCCTCTGAAAACCCAAGATTAAGTTTGTTGGGTTGCTCAATGCTAAGTGAATTTAAAATGGGTAGTTCTTTGTCAATTGCTTTGTTGCCTGTAACCAGTATATCATCAAAATAATAATATGAACCGGCAGTAGAGCTATTAATATACATCAAGCCAAAATAACTACATTTCTTAACGTCCAGATTTTGAACTGTTCCTTCTAGCACATAATCCGTTTCACTAGCCAGCTTGCTGTATAACGCAAAATTCCCTAACGAATCGCGGGTTACCTTAATTTTTAATTCGCAGGGATTCCGGTCGGTTCGCTTATCAATACCGTCAATTATTTTGGTTTTTTTAGTCCCTTCCTGTAGCCAAAGTGATACATCTTTTTGAACATCGCCAATCTTAACAAAATAACCGTTACAGCCAGAATTCAAGTCGTTATTGTCAGCAATAATATAAATAACCGGATAATTTCCAGATGTAGGATTGTAATTGATCTTTACCCAGCATTCCCACGTGGCATTATTAATGGCTTCTGAAGCTGTAATAAGCCAAGATGTGGAAGCTGCAGCAGCTTTTGACTGAAGTTGCCCACTACTGTTTACAAAAAAGTTGGAAGTTGTTCCTGTCCAGGCTGGATTATCTGTAAAATTCCCATCAGCAAAGGTTTCTGTAAGCTGTGAAAAGCAAAAAACGGGCATAAATAACATAAAAATAAAAGCTAATTTCTTCATAATGTTTTATTCTTCTATTAAAATGAATTACTTTTGCAGTATAATTTGATACTCCAAAGCCCTAAAGGAGTATATTTTGTGTATTTTTTTGAAATGCAAATATATTAAATTTTTGAATAATGTTAAGCTTTGTATTTCAAATATTATTAACTTTTAAATTTACCCTTAGAGGGAATAGGGTTCTTTTATAACAATGAAAGTAGCAATTGTAGGCGCCAGCGGTGCCGTAGGCCAGGAATTTTTGCGTGTGTTGGCCGAACGCAATTTCCCATTGACAGAACTGAGCCTTTTTGGTTCGAGTCGCAGTGCAGGGAGTGTTTATGAGTTCAACGGTGATAAACTTACCGTCATAGAGCTTAAACACGGCGACGATTTTAAACCGTTTGATTTAGTATTCACTTCTGCGGGTGCAAGTATATCCAAAGAATTTGCCGATGATATTACCAAATTTGGAGCTGTTATGATTGATAATTCATCCGCTTTCCGTATGGATGTTGATATTCCGTTGGTAGTTCCCGAAGTGAATGCAATCGATGCCAAAGACCGTCCTCGGGGCATTATTGCCAATCCAAATTGTACCACCATTCAAATGGTAGTGGCTTTGAAGGCCATTGAAAATTTGTCACATATCAAACGAGTTCACGTGTCTACTTATCAAGCAGCTTCGGGTGCCGGCGCAGCCGCTATGGACGAACTTGAATTGCAATACCGACAAGTGTTGGCAGGCGAAGAGGCTACAGTTAGTAAATTTGCATATCAGTTGGCTTATAACCTAATTCCGCAAGTGGATGTATTTACCGACAATGGCTATACCAAAGAAGAAATGAAGATGTACCACGAAACTCGCAAAATAATGCACTCCGATGTGGAAGTAAGTGCCATGTGTGTTCGTGTACCAGCGCTTCGTGCTCATTCCGAAAGTGTGTGGTTGGAAACTGAGCGTCCTGTTAGTGTTGAAGAAGCCCGTGCAGCTTTTGCAGTGGCTCCCGGTGTGGAAATGATTGACAATCCAGCCGAAAAAAAATACCCAATGCCATTGTTCCTATCTGGCAAAGACCCTGTACACGTTGGTCGCTTGCGCAAAGATATTTCAAATCCTAACGGACTGACATTTTGGTGCGTTAGCGACCAGATTAAAAAAGGTGCTGCACTTAATGCTGTTCAGATTGCCGAATACTTAATTGCCGAAGGCGATATCAAGTAATTGACCATTTGTTCATTTACCAACTAGTATTTAAAAACCCTGATTTTCGATTTGAAAATCAGGGTTTTTAAAATTAAATAGTAAATTGTACATGATACAATAGCAAATGATTTAAATGGTTTTGGTAACTCTCTCGGTAACCACCATATAATAGCGTGCAAAATTTTCATCCTTCATGTGTTCAACCAGTTCCTTTTGCCATTTTTTTGCTTCATCCGAAAGTGCCATCAACTTCTTATTGTTTTCTATGTGTTCGGGGTCTATCTTCTGAAATTTAGCCATGCCGTGAAATTCATCTAACCACTTTTCATACTTAGCCATAAATTTTTGTTGCTCTTCGGTAAGTTTAAACTTTTCTTTATTATCAGTTAACAATTCTATCACTCCTGAACCACCTACTGTAGTGAGAGCTGCTGTGCCGGCTATAAGTCCAAGTTTTTTCAAAAAATCACGTCTGTTCGATTCGTATCCGTCCATATTTTGTTGGTTTTGTTTTAAGATTTCTAGGTTTTGTTTCCTATTTTAATATAATTCAAAAATAGAATAAAAAGTTCATTTTCAAATTTAATTTTTCAGAATATGCTTTTATAACACTTTTATCAAATGATAATTGAAACAAATGTGGAAATAAAAAAAACGCTGAACGAACTAACTTTCAGCGTTTTTGATACCTTTACCTATATCCAGCGTGTCAGTGCTTTGTGTGAGGTATTTATTTAATTAAGCATTTTCCAGTCATTTCTTTTGGTTGTGGAATGCCCAAAATCTGACAAATAGAAGGAGCAACGTCGGCCAAAATACCATTCTCAACTTTAGCATTTTTGTTTGCTGTTACATAAATAAATGGAACAGGATTCAATGAGTGAGCGGTATTTGGTGAACCATCAGCGTTTTCAGCAAAGTCTGCATTTCCGTGGTCGGCAATAATAATTACTTCATAGCCGTTCGCTTTTGCAGCTTCTACAACATCTTTTACGCAGTTATCAACGGTAGTTACCGCTTTTTGAATTGCTTCGTAAACGCCGGTATGGCCTACCATATCGCCATTTGCAAAGTTCAATGCTACGAAATCAAATTTTTGTGTATTCAATGCTGTAACCAGTTTTTCAGCTACTTCAGGAGCGCTCATTTCGGGTTGAAGATCGTAAGTTGCAACTTTTGGAGAAGCAACCAGGATGCGCTCTTCGCCGTCGAATTCGCTTTCGCGACCACCAGAGAAGAAGAATGTTACGTGAGCAAATTTCTCTGTTTCTGCAATACGTAATTGTTTCATTCCAAGGCTTGAAATATATTCTCCAAGCGTGTTTTGAACATTATCTTTGTCGAACAAAATATGTAAACCTTTATAGCTTGAATCGTAAGGAGTCATACAGTAGTATTCCAATGGAATTGTAGTCATTCCTTCTTCAGGCATATTGGTTTGAGTCAAAACAACAGTCAGCTCTTTTGCACGGTCGTTGCGGTAGTTAAAGAAAATAACCACATCACCGGCTTCGATAGTTGCCAAAGGTTTTCCGGCAGCATCAACTGCTACGATTGGATTTACGAACTCATCAGTTATGCCTGCATCGTAAGAAGCCTGCATGGCTGCTACCACGTCGGTTGTTGCTTCGCCAACGCCATTTACCATCAAATCGTACGATTTTTTCACACGGTCCCAACGTTTGTCGCGATCCATGGCGTAATAACGACCAATGATGGAGGCAATTTTAGTATCAGTAGCTGCAGTATGTGCTGCCAATTGTTCGATAAAGCCTTTTCCGCTGCGTGGGTCTGTATCGCGACCGTCCATAAAGCAATGAACGAAAGCATCGGAAATGCCATATTGGTTGACAATGTCCAACAATTTGAACAAGTGATCCAATGAACTGTGAACACCACCATCAGATACCAATCCTAAGAAATGGATTTTCTTTTTATTGTCGCGGGCATACGAATAAGCGTTGATAATTTCAGGGTTTTGCAAAATATTGTTGTCGCGGCAAGCAATGTTAATTTTTACCAAATCCTGATAAACCACACGTCCGGCACCAATATTCAGGTGACCCACTTCGGAGTTACCCATTTGACCTTCAGGAAGACCAACGTCCTCGCCCGAAGCTAACAGTTGAGAGTTTGGATAATTAGCCACCAACGAATCAAGATAAGGTGTTGGTGTGCTGTAGATAACATTTGAATGGTTTTTGTTGCCAATTCCCCAACCATCCAAGATCATTAATAATGCTTTTTTGCTCATATTTTTTTGAATTTTATATTTTTTAATTTATTTCCTTTCTTCTTACAAGGGAAGGTTTAGGAACATTGTTTTAAAAGCTGCAAAATTACTTATTTTTTGCCACTTTTCAACTTTTCATCTATCTGTTTTTTTGTAAAATGAATTTTGATTTTTCATTTTATCAAAAAAACTATATCTTTGTGGATATTGTAAAAAAGGAGTTTATGTTTGTAGTAATTTCCATTATGATGACCGGAATTATTAGTGGATTCGTGCTTCGACGTCGTAAAATCCTGTATCAAAACCAAATAATTCTAACACTTATCTGGGTATTATTGTTTTTACTCGGATTGGAAATAGGAATGAATGATAATGTGTTGAAAAAATTTGCTTCGTTGGGTTTTGAAGCATTTATAATAGCAATAGCTGCTACATTTGGGAGCATTATTGGAGCAAAACTTTTGTGGAGAAGTGTCACAAAATCATCAAAAAATAAAAATTCGGACTGAATAATTGAAAGTGTAAAACTAACTCATTTAAAACAAAAATAATATGTTTAAAACAAATCAATATTTTGATGGAGCAGTAGTTTCCATCGGATTGGAATCGGCAGAAGGAACTGCTACAGTAGGTGTTATGGCAGCTGGCGAATATGAATTTGGCACAGGCACAATCGAAGAAATGACTGTTATTTCGGGTCAGCTCATTATTCAGCAACCGGGTGAAACCGAGTGGAAAACTTACAAAAAATTCGAAAGTTTTATGGTGGCAAAGAATGTAAAATTCAGAGTAAAATGCACGGAAGATACGCCGTATTTGTGCTTATATAAATAAATTTGATTCCTAAATTTCCCTCAATAACAGGGATTTACAATTTATCCATTCTGCATCAAATCTTAACTGGATTAGCCGGATAAATTCCTGTTTCTTTTTACTTTGGGGCAGTGTAATACAAATATATTCCGATAGCAAGAAAAATGAAATTTGGCAACCAAACCGCTGTAAAAGCTGACATACTTCCACTTACCGAAAATGATGTTGACATGGTTGAAAATAAAATGTAAATTGAGCTTAAAGCAAGTCCCAAACCGAGGTGTAGCCCCATACCACCTCTAACTTTTCGCGACGAAAGTGAAACACCAATTAAAGTCATTATAAAGGCTGCCAAAGGCATTGAAAACCGTTTGTAATATTCATCTTCAAAACCTTGTATATTGCCTACACCACGGTTTTTTTGTTTGTTTAAATATCCACCCAATTGAGTATTATTTAATTGAGGTGCTTCGGCCGCAGTGATAAAAAGCTCTTCGGGTTTTACCAATATTGTCGTATCCTTGACAGTGCCTTTGGTAATTTTTTCGCGCATTCCATTAAAATCTCGTTGCAAGTAGTCAGTTATTTTCCATTGATATACGGAATCCCAGGTAATGGTTTGTGCTGTTAATCTTGAAACAAGAGTTTTTCCCTCAAATTTCTCAAGCGAAAAGCGATAACCGGTGTTACTGGAAACTTCATAGCGTTCAATATACATGATAACTCCCTTATCTACTTCCATTTGTACATTTCTGGCATAGGTTTGTTTTATCGGTCGCACATATTTATCTTCAAAATTCAACATTCTTTTGTTGGCAGGCGGGATGATATATCCACCCACTGTGAATGAAATGATAGAAATAACCGAAGCAGAAATTAAATAGGGTAATACCAGTCGGCGAAAACTCATACCACTTGCCAAAATAGCAATGATTTCAGTATTATTGGCCATTTTGGAAGTAAAGAATATTACCGCAATGAAAGTAAATAATGGACTGAACATATTCATATAAAACGGAATAAAGTTCAGATAATATTCGAAAATAATTGCTTTTAGCGGAGCATTGTTTTCGAAAAATTTATCCATCTTTTCGGTAAGGTCGAAAACCACGGCAATGCTCAATATCAGTGCAATGGAGAAAAAATAAGTCCCCAAAAATTTTTTGATAATGTAAGTA
>Ga0194037_1001154_pt1 | contig 19608 bp, 21 predicted proteins | sample JunL306m_MetaG_FD_148653 | JGI IMG/M metagenome (GOLD analysis project Ga0194037, IMG submission 148653) | Anoxic zone freshwater microbial communities from boreal shield lake in IISD Experimental Lakes Area, Ontario, Canada - Jun2016-L304-6m | ecosystem: Environmental > Aquatic > Freshwater >...
GCTTCTCTCCCTCCAAGACATACACTTTCCATGGTTGAGTGTTCGTTCCCGATGGTGCTCGAGCCGACAAATTTAAGAGCCTGAGGATAGTTTCTTGCGAAACGCCTTTTTTAGTAAACGCACGAACGGACATTCGGGAGGTGATGGCGTCTGCTGGAGTTAAGGATTTCATCTTTAAGTTGCTATAGTGACTATTTGAATGCATTAGGCCGATTTAATTCCACCGATACAAAGATACTTCATCTCTAAATAGTCATCAATTCCATGACTAGATCCTTCGCGACCAAGCCCACTTTCTTTAACGCCACCAAAAGGGGCTACTTCGGTTGAAATGAGGCCTTCATTAATACCAACGATGCCATACTCTAGGGCTTCGGCAACGCGCCATACACGGCTAATATTTTGGCCATAGAAATAGGCTGCTAAACCAAACTGCGTATCGTTTGCTAGTGCAATCGCTTCAGCTTCTGTTGTAAATCTAAAGATCGGCGCTAATGGACCAAATGTTTCCTCTTTAAATGCCAGCATCTCTTTTGTGGCACCTGAAATAACGGTAGGTTCGTAGAAAGAGCCCCCCAAAGAATGGCGCTTGCCCCCAATAATCACTTTGCCGCCCTTCTTCACAGCATCACTTACCTGCTCCTCTACTTTAGCCAATGCCCTATCGTCAATCAATGGTCCAATAATGGTGCCATCATCAGCACCATTTCCCACTTTTAGAGAACTGACGGCTTTAGAGAACTTTTCTACGAAGACGTCGTAAACAGAGTCTTGCACTAGGATCCGATTGGCACATACACAAGTTTGCCCTGCGTTTCTGTATTTAGAAATCATGGCGCCTTTAACAGCCTCATCGATATCCGCATCATCAAACACAATAAATGGAGCATTGCCCCCCAACTCCATTGAAGTCTTCTTCACGGTAGTGGCGCATTGAGCTAAAAGAAGTTTGCCAATTTCTGTTGATCCAGTAAAACTCAGTTTTTTTACAATCGGGTTGGAGGATAGCTCACCACCAATCTCCGTTGCAGAACCAGTCACACAAGAAAATACTCCTGGGGGCACTCCAGCCTCTTCAGCCAACTGGCATAGCGCTAAAGCGCTAAATGGTGTTTGACTGGCAGGCTTGAGCACAATGGTGCAGCCTGCAGCTAAAGCCGGTCCGACTTTACGAGTAATCATGGCCGATGGAAAGTTCCAAGGGGTAATGGCAGCGCAAACCCCGATAGGCTGTTTAATCACGATCAGCCTTTTGTCTGCAACATGACCAGGAATAGTTTCACCATAAACGCGCTTTGCTTCCTCGCCAAACCATTCTATGAAAGAGGCTCCATAGATAATCTCGCCCCTACTCTCTATCAAAGGCTTGCCTTGCTCTGCTGTCATCAACTGCGCTAAAGCCTCTTGATTTTCTATAATGAGGTCAAACCATGTTCTTAAAATTCTTGCCCGTGCTTTAGCAGTCTTCGCTCTCCAAGCCGGCAATGCCTCACTTGCAAAAGCGATCGCCCGGCGTGTTTCTGTAGCCCCCATTTTAGGAACGGTTCCAATTAGCTCTCCGGTCGCTGGATTAGTTACGGAAATCGTTGTCTTGTTATCAGCCTCAACCCACTGACCGTTGATATAGGCTTTCTCAAACTGAAAGGGTAAATTACTCATACTCTGTTCTCGATAATTGAATAAATCATTCTGGGTAAGGCTTTTCTTTTAACAAAACCTTCTGCAAGCTATTTTTGCACAGCTTATGCTATCTTAATTCTCGCTCACGGACCAACTATGTGACTTTGTGGTGGTAGAGAACTAAGCAACCCTAGTGGTCTAAGTCGAGACTCTGAACTAAGCTAGCTAGCTTCACCACAGACTCAAACGCATTTGAATGACTTGCCTCTACATCGAGATTCTCCCAATTAAATTCTAAGGAGAAGTGTGCAGACTCAATGATTAATTCATAGCTAGAAGAAGCCTTATTGCTAGGGTCATCCTTAGACTCCTCAGTTACAGGGACCTTGACGACACCAATCGCCTCAATCAGCATATCAACCTCAGAAGCCGAAAGCGCCCTTGAATGCAAGACATCGTCAGTTCTCTTAATTGAAATCTTGGGCTCTTCATCAATTACCAGCTCATATTGATTGAGGCCCAAATCAAACCAAACTGTTAATTCAATCGCTATTGGATAGGTTTTCATTTAATCCACCTCGTCAGCATGCGGTTCATCAAAATGTTCTTTATGTGGTCTGAGCTTTGCTTCCAGCTGAGTCCATTTACTTTGCTGCATTCTGTACTGACAATCTTCCGCATGATTTTCTAAAAGTCCAAAAATAATGGTAGTCGGAATCTTGCAGTATTGGCAGCGATAAGCATGTTGATGCTCTTCTATTTTTTCCTGCGGATAGTCAATATAGAATGGCTTCATTTAGAAACTCCCTGGGTATTCAAGATTCTCAAAAACATCTTACTCCTCATTTAATGACACTAGCTCACCCATAATTCCCCCTAAGGGAGAGCCTTGTCAGTAGATAATGCTGGGTATAGATCACTAGATAACAAAGGGATACCCTATGAAACTACTACCCTGTATCGAATTAGAAACCACTCCAAATCCAAGCGCAGCCGTTATTTGGCTGCATGGTCTTGGGGCTGATGGCAACGATTTTGTCTCCATCATTCCAGAGTTAAATTTGTCTGGATGTCAGGGGATTCGTTTTATTTTTCCCAGCGCTCCAAGTATGCCCGTCACCGTCAATGGCGGCTATGTCATGCCAGCTTGGTATGACATCGTTGGTCGCAACCTGATGGATCAAGAAGATGCCTCTGGAATTCAAAATTCAGCAGCATCAATCATTCAGCTCATTGAGCGTGAAGCTAGTCGTGGCATTGCTTATGAAAATATAGTAATCGCGGGATTCTCACAAGGCTGTGCGATGGCTTTGTATATCGGCTTACGCTTTCCGCATCCATTAGCTGGGATCATTGCCTTATCGGGTTACCTGCCTCTAGCCATGACACTTCCTACGGAAAAACACGCTGCAAATAGTGGCATACCTATTTTCATGGGGCATGGAGAATATGACACGGTAGTTGCTCCTGAGCGCGCTCAAGCTTCCCATGCCTTATTGGAAAAAATGGGTTACACAGTGAATTGGAATGAATATCCCATGGAGCACTCGGTCAATCACGAAGAGCTAGCAGATATTTCTCGCTTCTTGCAAGAGGTACTACCTTCTGCTACATAAGGCCGTCAGCAATGAGCTTGATGCTTGCCACTAGCAAGAAAAATTGGACAATTCGGTAATACCACTTCATCGGAATTCTTTTTGCTAAATAGAATCCAAGATAAACGCCAACAGGCACACATGGCAGCAAAATCACCGAGGTTGCAAACTGCTTAAAATTTAGTAAATCTAAATAAGCGTATGGTACTAGCTTTCCAAAGTTAATGCAGGTAAAGAAAATACCCAAAGTTGAGGTATAGACCATGGGTAGCAGCTTTTCTCTGAGCATGAATACCGTAATAGGTGGACCACCGTTATGCGCGACGAAAGAGGTGAAGCCTGACGTTAGGGCCATCATCCGCCCAAACCAGGGATAAGGCTTAGCCGCCTTCAAAGCAAAGTGAGAGGTGATGAAGCTCTGAATTAAGAATAGCAAAATAAAGATACCAACGGAAAGTGTTAAGACTTGAGGTGAAATGATGGTAAAGAAGATCATCCCCAATAACATGCCGATAAATGCTGGCGGAATAATTAGCTTCAAAATTCGCCAATCGGCATTCTTCATGAAGCGACGTATCCCAACCAGATCAATTGCGATTAAGAGTGGTAATAAAATAGCCAAAGCCTCATTGATGCTAGATTGACTTGCTAGTAATGGGAGGGAAAGCACCCCTAGGCCTGCCCCAAAACCACTCTTGGAGATGCCTACAATAATCACGCCCGCAATTGCACAAACAAAGAATGCTAAGGAATGTGCATGGAAAGATTCCAAAACAGGGGAGAATAAGGTTTCGAGCATCTGGTAATACTAACGATTCAAAAGAGGGTTTACTAAAAATGAAAAAAGGGCTTTATAGCCTCTCTTACCAGACGAGTGGATTACTTACTGTTTCTTGCTAAAGCTGTGTTGTGCAATTACTAGTTCAGCAACGCCAAACCACTACTTCATAGTTACGCTAATCCGATTTATTTTCCACCAACAGTCATCGTGCCAATCAATATAGAGCCGGTTTCTTTGCTACCTCGTATCAAGGAATCGGTTCCAATCAGCTCGATATCCATTAACATATCGCGCAAATTACCAGCGATCGTGACCTCTTCTACAGGATATTGAATTTCACCATTTTCAACCCAATAGCCAAAGGCGCCGCGTGAGTAATCACCGGTCACGTAGTTCACTCCCTGACCCATTAATTCAGTAACCAATAAACCAGTACCCATCTCTTTTAATAAGGCAGGCAAACCACCCTTGGGTGATTTTTTACTCTGCAAGGTGAGGTGATGTGAACCCCCGGCATTTCCAGTCGTTTTCATTCCTAACTTCCGTGCTGAATACGTAGATAAAAAATATCCTTCTAGAATTCCTTTATCCACTACAGTGCGCGCAGAAGTTCTTACACCTTCCTCATCGAATGGAGCGCTTCCGGTCATTGATTTAAGGTGGGGATTTTCAAATAGGCTGATATGTTTTGGTAGTACTTGTTTGCCTAGGCTATCCAATAAGAAACTGGAGCGACGATATAAAGCCCCTCCCGAAACAGCCTGCACAAGACCGCCCAATAAGCCAGCAGCTAGAGGTGCCTCAAAAATAACGGGGCAACGACGGGTTGTCAAAGATCTTGCTTTCAGGCGAGATAGTGCGCGTTGTGCAGCGTATAAACCAATTGCTGCAGGATCAGCCAACTCTTCAGGAATGCGTGAACTGGAATACCAATCGTCGCGCTGCATATTGGCATGTTTACCACCTTCGCTAGCAATTGGCGCACAGGAAATATAGTGTCGCGAAAATGGATAACCGCCCATAAAGCCATGACTCGTTCCCATCATGAAATGCGCATGATGCGCAGACACCGAAGCACCATCACTATTCTGAATTTGCTTACTGACTGAAAACGCAGCGCCCTCTGCAATCCGCGCAATGTCTACTGCATGGGCAGCATCAATATTCCACGGATGGAATAAATCCAGATCTTGCGGATTTTTTTCTAAAAGTTCTCGCTCAGCAGGGCCCGCGCAAGGATCTTCTGCTGTATGTTGGGCGATGTGATAGGCAGCGTCTACCGTAGCTTTTAGAGATTCTTTAGAAAAATCACTGGTACTGGCATTGCCGCGATGCTGCCCTAAAAATACGGTCACCCCCACATGCTTATCGAGAGATTGCTCAATCGTCTCCACCTCGCCCTTGCGAACGGTCACTGATAGCCCTTGGCCCTCAGAAATTTCAGCAATGGCATCAGAGGCGCCCCGTCTTTTGGCTTCTTTGAGCATGAAATCAACGATTTCTTGGAACTGGGTAGATGTATATGTAAACATGCCCTAATAATAGCTAGAATAGAAACATGAAGCATACCGAAGCCTGGAAGCGTAGCGCTCCAAATGAAGTCAAAATTGGTCTTATCTCGATATCTGATCGAGCCAGCAAGGGCGTATATCAAGATGAAGGCATTCCCACCCTGCAGACATGGCTGATGAAAGCCATTACCAATCCTTGCGTTTTCCATGAACGCCTGATTGCCGATGAGGCTGAAGCCATCACTGAGGCTATTGTGGAGCTGGTTGATGAATTGGCTTGCGACCTAGTCCTCACTACAGGCGGTACAGGCCCTTCCCGCAGAGATGTCACCCCAGAGGCTACTCGCGAAGCCGGAACCCGTGAAATGCCGGGTTTTGGTGAGCAAATGCGCCAAATTAGCCTTAGCTTTGTTCCCACCGCTATTTTGTCGAGACAAACCGCTGTTTTACGAGAAATTGAGGATCATGCAGCCTTGGTCATCAATTTACCAGGACAACCTAAGGCGATTGCCGAAACCCTCGAAGGCCTCAAAGATGGTGAAGGCAAGTCTGTTGTTCCCGGCATCTTTGCAGCAGTACCTTATTGTATTGATTTGATTGGTGGCCCTTATATTGAGACCGATGAATCGATTATCAAGGTGTTCAGACCAAAGAGCGCCCTCAAAAAGTCAGAGTAGCTTTGGACTGAGAAACCGCCAGGTCCGCGATGCGGACCCTTTTTATTGCGGCAAAGGAACTATAAATTTTTCGCGGTAATACTTCAGCTCTTCGATAGACTACTTCAGCTCATCGATAGACTCTTCAATATCCGCTAAGGCAGTGTGTGCCTGATTCTTAGCGAAGCCTTTCACCAACTCAGGATGCCAGCGCTTACATAATTCTTTTAAGGTCGAAACATCAATATTCCGATAATGAAAATAAGCCTCTAACTGGGGCATGTACTTGGCCATGAAACGCCGATCTTGCCCAATCGTATTGCCACACATTGGCGAAATTCCGCCCTTAATGTAGTTCTTTAGAAAAGCAATGCATTCCGCTTCGACAGAAGCCTCGTCCATAGTGGAGGCCTTGACCTTATCGATGAGGCCAGAGCGGCCATGAGTGCCTTTATTCCAAGCGTCCATAGCGTCTAAAACCACATCCTCTTGATGAACTACCCATACCGGGGCAGTTGCAATTGTATTGAGATGGGCATCCGTCACAATGATGGCAATTTCCAAAATCCGCTCGGTTTCAGGGTCTAGACCAGACATTTCCATATCCACCCAGATGAGGTGTTCGCTTGGGGGTGCTACTTTATCTGCTGCCGTGTTCGTTTGTTCGCTCATATCTATAATGATCTCATGACATTCACAATTGTTTTCCTAATCGCTTTCATCGCCAGTTTTGGCCTACGCCACTGGCTGTCCCAACGTCAAATTCGCTATGTTGCCCAGCATCGCGATCAGGTTCCATCTGATTTTGCTGAAAAAGTGACCTTAGCGGAGCACCAAAAAGCCGCTGACTACACCATCGCCAAATTACGTCTTGGTATTTTAGAAAATGGTGTCAGCGCCGTTATTTTAATTAGCTTCACTTTATTGGGTGGCTTACAAATTCTGAATATGGCCCTCCTCCAATCATTGGGTGAAGGTATTGCCCAACAAATCGCCTTATTAGCCTCGATTGTCATCATCTCCGGAATCATCGATATCCCCTTCTCTTGGTACAAACAGTTTCATCTTGAAGAGCGCTTTGGCTTTAACCGCATGAATAAGAAATTATTTTTTTCCGACATGATGAAAGGTTTAGGTGTTGGTGGGGCGATTGGTATTCCTTTGCTTTGGGTGATTCTGACTCTCATGTCTAAGGCAGGTGACTTATGGTGGCTGTGGGCATGGGGTGTACTCACAGTATTTAGTCTATTAATGCAGTGGATCTTCCCTACCTTTATTGCACCCTTATTTAATAAGTTCCAAGCCCTAGAGGATGGTCCATTAAAAATCCAAATCGAAGCTCTTTTAAAGCGCTGTGATTTTGCCAGTCAAGGTCTTTTCGTAATGGATGGCAGCAAACGGAGCGCCCATGGCAATGCATTCTTTGCTGGCATGGGCAAAGCAAAACGGATCGTGTTCTTTGATACCTTGATTGAGAAACTCAGCCCCGGTGAAGTTGAGGCAGTCCTCGCCCATGAATTAGGTCACTTTAAATGTAACCATATTCGCAAACGCCTCTTAGTCTCATTTGCTTTGAGCTTTGGCATGTTTGCACTCCTAGGCTGGATTAGCACTAAGGTCTGGTTCTATACCGACCTCGGTGTCATGCCGAATCTCAATGGCTATAACGGCGGTCTGGCTCTCGCACTCTTTATGCTCGTCTCCCCTGTATTTAGTTTTTTCTTTACGCCACTAGCAAGCCTCGCATCCCGCAAACATGAATATGAAGCTGATGGGTTTGCTGCTCAAAAATCTTCAGCCAGTGATTTAATTTCAGCATTAGTAAAGCTCTATCAAGACAATGCATCGACGCTTACGCCCGATCCAATCTATACCGCTTTCTACAGCTCGCATCCACCTGCACCACTACGGATCGCTAACCTACAGCGTTTTAGTTAAGCCCTAACTACATTCGATGGAACAATTTCATGCGCTACTGACTGCTTCTTATGGAAGACACTATTTAGCGCAGAGATTAATGAAGGATGCACAAGGTAATGAATCCCCTGAAGGTTCCTTGCTGCAGGTAAGCACACCAGCCAAACAACATATTGGTGCAGTAGGTGACCGCATGCTCCTCGAGATGACTTCAAGCGATCAAGCGCGCATTATTCAGATTGAGCCCCGAGAAAATATTCTCTTTCGTTCGGATGCGTTCAAAAGCAAGATCATCGCTTCCAACGTCGATCAAATTCTAGTGGTACTCGCAACCCAACCCGCATTCTCACCAGATCTGTTAGGCAGGGCTGTGGTTGCTGCCGAGGCGAATCAAATTGGCCTTCATATCTTGCTCAATAAGTGCGACCTCAAAGATAATTTAGTGCACGCCAGGAAAATGATTGAACCCTATGCGCGGATGGGCTATCCCGTGAGCGAGGTGTCTGCCAAGTTTGACCCTGCTTCAATCGAGGCACTGCGCCCCGCGCTACAAGGAAAGGTCTCCGTCTTTGTGGGTCAATCTGGCATGGGTAAATCTAGTCTACTCAATGCCTGGGTACCGAATGCAGCTGCACTCACCCAAGAATATTCTGTACGCCTAGATACCGGTAAGCATACTACTACTGCCTGCCGTTACTTTGAATTACCCGAAGCTTGGGGCAGAGGAGAAAATGGCAAGCTAGGTGCATTAATTGATTCACCAGGCTTTCAGGAGTTTGGTTTAGCCCACATGTCGGTAAGTGAACTACAACATGCCTTTAGAGAATTTAAAGACCTACTAGGAAAGTGTCGCTTTCATAATTGCGCACATCAATCAGAACCAGATTGCGCAGTGCGTGATGCGGTAGATAGAAATGAAATAGCGCCAGAAAGACTAGCGCTATTTAGACAACTGCGCTCTGATTCAAAAACAGCAGATACACAAATTCAGGGAATCAGCCAAGCCAAAGAGCGATGGTCAGCATTAGCAACAAAGCCATCCAAGCGATAACTAAGCGCCACACTAAGCCAACTGCAGAACGCATCGTACGCTCAGTAGGCTCAAGACCTACCTCATACACTGCTGGCTCGCCAGCTTCTGCCATCCGCAATGCTTCATCGCTATCCGGCTCACTTAAAGGCTCGCCTAAGCGCACACCAAGTGCACCGCTACCTGCAGCCAGAATGACTGCCGACAGTGAATCAGGCCACTTTGGTGTGAGGTAACGCCAGGCATATACTGCGCCCTCAAAATTACCCACAATCGCAAATCCCATCGCGGTAATCCGTGATGGAATCCAATCCAGGACATAGAAAAAGTGGCGAGCAGATTCACTGAGGTTGAAATCACCGCGCTCAGACCAACGCTGCGCAGCAATATCAGCCAAACGGTAAAGCACAACACCAGCAGGGCCCATTGGCATCATGAACCAGAACAACACACCAAATACATGGCGATGTGAACCAATAATGGCGCGCTCAAGTGCCAAAGAAATGACGTCCGTCTCTGAGAGATCCGCAGTATCTAACTCAGGTCCATACCATTCACCCAATGCAAGGCGTGCGGCTGGTAAGTCATGCGCTTCAATTGCGTCATGAACTAAAGTAAAGGAATGACTGAACTGACGGAAGCCAAAAAACAGATAGGCAATGACGATATTCCAGATGAAACCCAAGATAGGGTAAGTCACCATACAAGAAACATAAACCAAGAACACCAAGAAGGTTGGTAGGATAAATGCTACCAAGCAGGCCAGCCGAGCGCCAATCGGACTTGCACCCTCTTCGGTCTTGCCCCCAAATTCACCGGCAACCCAATTTAACCAACGGTTGCACATACGCACAATCCAATGGCTAGAGGTTACTGGGCGATATTGCTCAGCAATGAGGGCAAAGAGAATAGAAAAGAAAGTCATACTTTTAATAAATGATAAAGGTTGCGCAACATTCCCGCAGTAGCACCCCAAATAAAGCGGTTCTCATATGGCATTGAATAGAAACGACGTCCGCCCTGCTCGCTTTGCCACAATCTCACCTGATGGTTTGCCGGGTCCAGCAAAAAGCTCAAGGGAACTTCAAAAACATCTGCCACTTCAAATTCATCTAAGACATATTCTGCCTGAGCTTGTACCAATCCTACTACTGGAGTGACGCTATAGCCAGAAACAGTTAAATATTCGGGTAAGTGACCAATAATTTCGACTCGATTGCGATCTAAGCCAATCTCCTCCTCACTCTCACGCAGAGCAGTGTCATTCGGATTCTGATCTTCGGGATCCATACGACCCCCAGGGAAACTAATTTGACCTGCATGATCCCGCAAATGATTCGTTCTCTGGGTTAACAAAACCCATAAGCCGTCCTCTTTTAGCAGTAAAGGAATTAATACTGCCGCTTTAGTAACCTTACCCACTGCCTGACGCTTAGCAATAATGTCTGCAGCAATCACATGGCGATTCTCATCCGTAATTTCTGGCTGCCAGTGGGGCGGTGACCGAAAGCGTGCCTTTAAAGCTTCTGGGGATTGGAGGTCTTTTGTTACCTTAGGCTGATCGTCACATACCTCATGAATAGGGATTGCTTGCGCATCAAATCCTGGGGGAGCAGCAACATGGATTGCATCTTCTTCAGGTTTTAGTGTCTTGGGCATAGTCATATTCTAAGGCAACAAAAAAGGCGACCTAGGCCGCCTTTCTGTTTGCATCAAAGCAGCAATTAATCGGCAGCTTGGGCAGCAGCTGGAGCAGCCACTGGCTTAACGCGTGCTTGGAGCTTTTCTTTGATACGTGCTGACTTACCAGAACGATCGCGCAAGTAATACAACTTGGCACGACGAACATCACCGCGACGCTTCACTTCAATACTAGCAATCAATGGTGAGTATGTCTGGAAAGTACGCTCAACGCCTTCACCAGAAGAAATCTTACGCACGATAAAGCTGGAATTGAGTCCACGATTACGCTTAGCAATCACAACACCTTCAAAGGCCTGGGCACGCTTACGTGTACCCTCAACTACGTTAACGCTAACAACTACGGTGTCACCAGGCGCAAAGCTAGGCAAAGTTTTGTTAACAGTTAAGCGAGCAATTTCTTCTTGCTCAATTTTTTCGATCAAATTCATTTTTTAATCCTTAAACATCGTATTAGCGTTTAATCCCGAGATCTAAATCAACGGACCTAATAGAGGATGTAGTTAAAACAATTTCACTAAACCAAAAACCAAACCACTTATTCACAACCGTGCACTACTTGCACTTCTAAAAAGTATTCACAGCGAGCGAAGAAATTGTTCATCTTCTTGAGTTAGCAACCCAGTGGCTCTGGCCGTTTCAATTAAATCCGGCCTTAACCTGAACGTCAGCTCTAAAGACTTTTGCCGACGCCAATCTGCTATTTTAGCGTGATGTCCGCCTAAAAGCACGTCCGGCACTGATAAATTTTCATATATTTCGGGGCGGGTATAGTGCGGATAGTCCAAAAGCCCGTTCATAAAGCTATCCTGAGCGGCAGATTCGCCATCCCCAAGCGCCCCAGGAATGAGCCTAATCATTGCGTCCATCATTGCCATAGCGGGTATTTCGCCCCCAGAAAGCACAAAATCCCCAAGCGAAAGCTGTAAATCGACATTTCGGTCCACAAAACGTTGGTCAATTGCCTCATATCTGCCACAAACAAAGCTCAAATTTCCTGCATTCAGGAGATCTGCAGCGATTTTCTGAGAAAAACGCTCGCCCTGAGGGGCTAATAAGCACACTGGACCGCTTTTAATACCGGCAGCTTGATGGGCAACATGAATACCAGCAACGGTATCTTCCAAAGGTTTGGCCATCATCACCATTCCTGGACCTCCACCATAAGCGCGGTCATCGACTGTCTTCCGAACATCAGAGCAAAAATCTCTTGGGTTCCATAAATGAACGCTGGCTAGAAATTGCTCACAGGCACGACCAGTAACACCCCACTGCGTTAAAGCAGAGAACATTTCTGGGAATAAGGTCACTACATCGAAGCGCATATTAAGTTCTCTGAATTTCTTAACTTACCAATCACTCTGCCAATCGAGGGTAATGGTTTTATTTACTAAGTCTACGTTTTGCACCACTTCTTTTACAAATGGCACTAACTGTTTAGTCGTTTTAGTTTCAGCATCGCCAATGACGATGACGCCATGCGCACCATGCTCAGTAACATCAATGATTTCACCAAGCGCTTCGCCTTGCAGATTAATCGCCTGGCAGCCAATCAAATCTACCCAGTAATAGGAATCACTATCCGCTTTGGGAAAGGTATCGCGTGCCACCAAAATACGTGCCCCTTTTAAGGCGAGTGCTTGATCGCGATCAGATACCCCCTCTAGAGAAAGCACCACATTACCGCTATGCATCTTAGCGCTCTTTACCTTGTATTGCGTAAGAGAGGCCTGTTCGTGCGCCGCAGAGACACCCGTATCCCTGCGAGGGATCAGTGATAACCAAACTGATTTGGAAGAGAGGAGAGCTACTGGTTCGGATGCGTGAGGTCTAACCTTCACCTGTCCTTGTAAACCTTGCGCCTCAGAGATGGCGCCAAGTTCAATTAAATCATTAAGGGAAGGTGCGCTCATGTGAAGTACACCTTGTTTTCCCAAAATAGAACTGCTGAATAGAACTACTGAAAAATCCTGCTACTAAAAACTCCATCGATGAGATGCAGTTTTTAGATAAACAAATCTTAGACAGCAGGATTGCTTTTGATCAAACGAACAACGGTCGGAGATACTTGCGCTCCAACACCAGTCCAGTAAGTCAAACGATCTTGAGCAATGCGCATCGCTTGCTCAGATCCAGCTGCCTGAGGATTAAAATAACCAATACGCTCGATAAAGTTCGAGTCGCGACGGTTGCGCTTATCAGTAGCAACGATGCTGTAAAAAGGGCGCTTCTTAGAGCCGCCGCGTGCCAGTCGAATGACGACCATACTTATTCCTTAAAATCTAAAATGAAAACAGGTTGATTACAAGCCAATGAAATTTCTACAAAAATCTTGGGCTCCAGTCCACCAACGAAAAGTTCGGTAAAGCGGAAAACCTCATATTCTAGACGAAAACCCCTACTTCTTCCACCTATTTAAGCGTCTAAGCCGTTAGAATAGAATCCATCGTTTTATAAAAAATATATATAAAACAATAACTTAGATAATTATGACCCTCAAAATAGCGATTTTTACCCCCGTAGAACAACTCAACAGAAGCGGTTCAAGCAGGCTATTTCTGATGTTTTCATGCCTAGGGGTGGCTTTTTTATGTGGCTGTGCGAATGTAATCCCCCCTTGCGGAGCAAAAACCAGCCCACCCAGTAGCGAGCTACGCAATACCAAATGGGAACTGACCACCAAATGGGAACTGACCCGCTGGAATTTACCCCCCAATGCTTATGGTGAAGTTCGGGCCCGTCAAATTCCCCAAGGTGAATCCAGTAACCCCATCCAAATCATATTTGATGCCACTGGTGAACGAGTGAGCGGATCGACAGGTTGTAATCGCTTCACTGCGAAATTAGATGAAGATAGTCGCGGTTTTACCTTAAGTAAAATTGCCAGCACCAAAATGGCATGCCCCCCACCACGCATGGAATTGGAAAATGATTTTCTCTATGAGTTAAATGACTATCGCAGCATTGTGCGCAATGGCGATCAATTGCTCATGGTGGGTACGGATCGTGAAGTACTCAGCTTTACTCAGCGCCCTATTAAATAAGTAATCAAATCAGAAATACAGCTACCGAAAGATTCATGAAAAACTCAAAACTTATTTTTTGCGCACTTGGATTATTTCTTCCAGGAAGCGGTTTGAACTGCTTCTACTTGCAGGGCTGGAAATCCTTTTGGGCTTGGGTGCAATTATTTGCCTTAATCGGCGGCATTGCGGGTTGGACCATGCTTAAAAATGCCCACTTTCAATCTGCTCCTGGCTGGGTACTCATTACCTTTGGTTTCATTGCCATAGAGGCCTCTTGGTTAACAACGATTGCCTTTGGACTTCGCCTTGATGAAAAGTGGGACGCGCAATTTAATCCAGGAATTGCAGAAGATCAGCGCACTCGCTCAGGCTGGCCAGTAGTGCTGACGGTGATTTTCTCGCTCGTACTTGGAGCTGCTGTAATGATGACTTTTTTAGCCGTCTCTTTCGAGCAGTTCTTTATTTCTCAGATCCATGAAGCAAGAAAGCTATCCCAGTAACTGCGGATAGCTTTTCAATACTTCGCTCTGGCAGTTCTTGCTTTAGAACTGCTCTACTTCTAAAGCATTAGTGGATTGACCACTTTCAATGATTGATGTTGCTAAGGCTTGCGCCTGTGGCAATAAGTTCTCGGCAAAGAAACGCGCCGTAGCAATTTTGGCGCTATAGAAAGCAGGATCGCTATCGAGCAATCGTTCAGCAGCCAAAAGCCCACGAGCCATTTGCCAAGCCCCCAATACCAAACCCGATAAACGTAGGTAAGCGAAGCTACCAGCATAGACTGACTTCACATCCGTTTTGGCATTGGCTAAGATATAAGCCACAGACTCTTCAAAGGCAGCACGCCCAATAGTCAATTGCTTCAGTACTGCTTTTGCATCAGCTGAAGCACTTGCTGCTAATGCTTTTTCTGTTTCAACTATTTTTGCTGAAAGTACTTTTGCTATCGCACCACCATCTCGTACCGTTTTTCTGCCAACCAAGTCATTCGCCTGGATAGCGGTTGTACCTTCGTAGATTGTCAGAATACGCGCATCACGATAATGCTGCGCAGCACCCGTCTCCTCAATAAAGCCCATGCCACCATGGACCTGAATACCTAAACTAGCAACCTCAATCGACATCTCGGTAGAGAAACCCTTCACAATCGGGACTAAGAATTCATATATCGCTTGATTGGCCTTACGTTCTACTTCATCTGGTGCAGCATGTTGTGCATCATAGGCAGCAGCAGCGTAATAAGCTAGAGCACGAGAAGCTTCTGTATAGGCACGCATAGTCATGAGCATGCGCTTAACATCCGGCTGATGAATAATGGCAACAGGACCAGGTGAGCCGGCGAGATCACGGCTTTGCACCCGATCTTTTGCGTACTGCACCGCCTTTTGATAAGCACGCTCAGCGACTGCAATGCCTTGCATGCCTACTGCAAAGCGTGCAGCATTCATCATCACAAACATGTATTCCAGACCGCGATTCTCTTCGCCCACGAGGTAACCGATAGCACCACCATGATCGCCAAACTGGAGGACAGCTGTTGGGCTCGCCTTAATACCCAGCTTGTGCTCTATCGATACACAGTGAACGTCATTACGTTCACCCAATGAACTATCTGCATTTACTAAAAACTTGGGAACCACAAATAATGAAATACCTTTTACGCCCTCAGGTGCATCTGGCGTCCTTGCCAACACTAAATGGACAATATTCTGCGCCATATCGTGTTCACCATAGGTAATATAAATCTTCGTAGCAAAGATCCGATAACTACCATCACCCTCTGGCACAGCTCGTGCACGTACCATGGATAAATCAGAGCCCGCTTGGGGTTCTGTTAAGCACATGGAACCAGTCCACTCACCAGAAATCATGTTTGGAACAAATTGCTCCTGAAGTTCAGGACTTGCTGCGGTAAGCAAGGCTTCAATAGCGCCGTCTGTCAGCATGGGGCATAAAGCAAATGACAGACTTGCGGAGTGAGCCATTTCAAAACAGGCCGTAGCAATGAGTTTGGGTAATCCTTGGCCACCAAACTCTGCCGGATGAACAACACCCTGCCAACCAGCAGCACCGAACTGTTGGAACGCCTCTTTAAATCCTGGGCTTGTAGTGACAACACCATCTTTCCATGAGCTAGGATGTTGATCACCAGGCCAATTGAGTGGCGCTATCACATCTTGATTGAATTTGGCTGACTCTTCAAGGATCGCTGACGCTAAATCGACATCTGCACCAGCCTCTACATAAGAAGGATAGGCAACCACATCCGCAAGCCCCGCTAGCTCATTCATCACAAACAACATGTCTTTCACTGGGGCTTGGTATGGCATTACAACTCCTCTTGATTCAATTCGGGTAATTCAACTGCTATAGGCAACAAAATGTATTCTGTTTAGATGAGGATGCTTTAGTCCAGCGCCTTGATTAACTCAGTTAACTCTGGAACCGCAGTATTTAAATCGGCTACTAAACCATAATCGGCAACACTAAAGATTGGGGCTTCTGGATCTTTGTTGATTGCTACGATTACTTTAGAGTCCTTCATACCCGCTAAATGCTGAATCGCACCGGAGATACCAACAGCGATATAAAGCTGTGGAGCCACAATCTTGCCCGTTTGCCCAACTTGATAGTCATTCGGCACATAACCTGCATCTACTGCGGCACGCGAAGCACCTAATGCAGCACCTAGCTTATCGGCAAGCGGAGCGATGAGCTCTTGATATTTCTCACCAGAACCTAAGCCACGGCCACCAGACACAATGATCTTGGCAGCGGTCAGTTCTGGGCGATCAGACTTAGTCAACTCACGCCCGACAAAGGATGAGGAGGATGTGCTTTCAACAGCAGTCTGTTTTTCAATCGCAGCAGAACCACCGGTTGCCGCTACTGGATCAAAACCTGTGGTGCGTACTGTAATGACTTTGATAGGATCTATGCTTTGTACTGTTGCAATCGCATTGCCAGCATAGATGGGACGCTCAAAAGTATCTGGCGATACTACTTTAGTAATGTCAGATAACTGGGCTACATCTAACTTAGCAGCCACTCTTGGAAGAACGTTTTTACCATTTGCAGTTGCTGGCGCCAGGATATGACTATAGCCACTCGCCAGATTCAGAATCTGCGCAGCTAAAGGCTCGGCCAATTGATCAGCCAAAGCAGGATCATCGATTTGAATCACTTTGCGTACACCGGCAATTTGGGCAGCTGCAGCAGTAGCTCCATCAGTCCCGCTACCTGCCACCAAAATATCTACTTCAGGCGCGCACTGCAAAGCAGCAGCAACGGCATTCAGTGTTGCCACTTTTAAAGATTGATTGTCGTGTTCAGCAATCACAAGGGAGGCAGATGTAGCCATTTAAATTACCTTTGCTTCATTTTTTAGTTTTTCTACCAAAGCTGCCACATCAGCAACCATGACACCGGCTGAGCGCTTGGGTGGCTCGTCTACTTTGATCGTTTTCAGATGCGGGGCAATATCCACACCCAAATCCTCAGGCTTGACAATATCGATGACCTTTTTCTTAGCCTTCATGATGTTCGGTAAAGTCACATAACGTGGCTCGTTGAGGCGCAAGTCAGAAGTAATCACTGCTGGCAGAGTTAATGCAATGGTTTCTAAGCCACCATCGACTTCGCGTGTCACTGTTGCTTTACCATCAGCAACCACTACTTTAGATGCAAAGGTTGCCTGAGGGATATCCAGTAAGCTTGCTAACATCTGACCAGTTTGGTTGCTGTCATCGTCAATGGCTTGCTTACCTAAAATAATCATTTGCGCCTGCTCTTTATCAGAGAGTGCTTTCAGAATTTTCGCTACTGCCAAGGGTTGTAATTCAGCATCGGTTTCAACTAGGATGGCACGATCAGCACCAATCGCTAAAGCAGTACGCAGCGTTTCTTGACATTGTGTCGCACCAGCACTCACCACAACTACTTCAGTAGCTATGCCAGCCTCTTTCAAGCGAACTGCTTCTTCAACGGCGATTTCATCAAAAGGGTTCATGCTCATTTTGACGTTCGCAAGGTCTACACCAGAACCGTCTGACTTGACTCGAATTTTGACGTTGTAATCGACAACGCGCTTAACTGCTACTAAGATCTTCATCTGCAATTCTCAATAATTATAAAAAATGTATTTAGTTACAAAATTTAGGTGACTGCCTATTTTATCCGCCTTGGCAAACCCATTCTAAACATCAATAGCCGTCGCTGATCCAGCCTGTTTGCGCAGCTCAAATTTCTGAATTTTGCCAGTTGAGGTCTTAGGAAGCTCACCAAAAACTATTGCTTTTGGCACCTTAAAGCCAGCCAAATGCTGTTTGCAATGCGCAATGATCTCGGCTGGAGTCACTTCTAATCCGGGCTTGATTTCTAAGAAGGCGCAAGGTGTCTCACCCCATTTAGGATCAGGTTTAGCCACCACTGCAGCAGCAAGCACTGCCGGGTGGCGATAAAGAACATCTTCCACTTCTACGGAAGAGATATTTTCTCCGCCAGAAATAATGATGTCTTTGCTACGATCCTTCATTTTCACGTAGCCATCCGGATTCATTACTGCTAAGTCACCTGAATGAAACCACCCGCCTGCAAAAGCTTCTTTAGTGGCTTTCTCGTTCTTGAGATAGCCCTTCATAGCAATATTCCCTTTGAACATAATCTCGCCCATGGTTTCACCATCAGCTGGCACAGGCTCCATTGTTTCCGGGTTCAAAACAGTAATCGCTTGTTGTAGGTGGTAACGCGCACCTTGTCGTGCATTTAAACGCGCACGCTCACCAATATCGAGGTCATCCCATTCATCTTGCTTCACACAAATTGCTGCAGGACCATAAGTCTCAGTTAAGCCGTATACGTGGGTTAAATCAAAGCCCAGTTTTTCCATGCCTTCAATAATAGAGGCCGGTGGTGCAGCCCCAGCGATTAAGCCCTTCACGCCAGCTGGAACATCTTTCTTTATTTCATCAGGGGCATTTACCAAGAGGTTATGAACGATCGGTGCAGCACAATAGTGAGTTACGCCATACTCTTTAATAGCAGAAAAAATATGTTGTGCGTCTACGCGGCGTAAACAAACATTGACTCCGGCACGTGCAGCAATAGTCCATGGGAAACACCAGCCGTTGCAATGGAACATCGGCAGCGTCCACAGATAGATGGGATGCTTATTCATATCCCAATCGAGCACATTGGAGATCGCATTGATGGCGGCGCCACGATGATGATAGACAACCCCTTTAGGATTACCTGTCGTACCGGAGGTGTAATTTAGGCATATGGCTTGCCATTCATCTACAGGCACTTGCCAGGCAAAATTCGGATCTCCCTCAGAGAGTAATTTTTCGTAGGTGAGCTTACCCAACTTCTCACCAGGCACATCAAATTCTGTTTCTTCCACATCGATAACTAAAAAATCACGGCCACTTTCTTTGTGGGCGATTTCAAGCGCTTTTTTCATCACTCCAGAAAATTCTGGATCAACAATCACTACCTTCGCTTCACCATGATTCAGCATAAAAGCAATGGACTCAGAATCTAAGCGCGTATTGAGGGCATTCAATACTGCGCCCGCCATGGGAATACCAAAATGAGCCTCCACCATGGGTGGCGTATTTGGCAACATCACTGCTACCGTATCACCTAGGCCAATGCCATGCTTTTGCAGAGCACTTGCAAGTCGTCGGCAACGCTCATAGGTTTGTTGCCAAGTTTGACGCAGCTTTCCATGAATGATGGCGGTCTTATTGGGATAGATCTCAGCTGAACGC
>Ga0194037_1001155_pt1 | contig 19595 bp, 19 predicted proteins | sample JunL306m_MetaG_FD_148653 | JGI IMG/M metagenome (GOLD analysis project Ga0194037, IMG submission 148653) | Anoxic zone freshwater microbial communities from boreal shield lake in IISD Experimental Lakes Area, Ontario, Canada - Jun2016-L304-6m | ecosystem: Environmental > Aquatic > Freshwater >...
ATATTTAGGAAACGCAACTTTGTTGCTAAGGCGAAGCCTGTTTCCTAAATATTATCAAAAAAAAATAATTTTTTTTCGCTTTAGCACAAATTAACATCACATTTTAATTTTTACAAAAAAACTAATTATAACGCTAATATGATATTATATTTTATGCAATTTTATATATTACTTATTATGGTGTCAAATAATTCTTGTGTATTTTTATTATTTTGTTACCATTTATGGTCTCATAAATTCTAAATTCTTATTCTATTCTGTTACCATGTCAGTCACAACACCATAATATCATAACACATGATAATAATTAATTTATTTTGTTACCATATACGCTAACAAAATAATAAGCTCGGTAGAACTTATTTAATATAAAAATTGCCGTAACAAATTTATTTTAAAATTCTATTAAAATGTGATGTTAATTTGTGCTAAAGCGAAAAAAAATTATTTTTTTTTGATAATATTTAGGAAACGCAACTTTGTTGCTAAGGCGAAGCCTGTTTCCTAAATATTACACGCAATAAGCTCACTACTCTTTCTTAAACTCTTCAGTTTTTATTTTTTTAGGCAAATTTTTTTTTGCAAGTACTACATTCTCGTGTTCTTTTTGAACAAACCTGAATCCAGTAAACTCTATTGCACCCTTCTTTGTTTTTTCTGCATAGGTAGAACTATCCACAATCCCAGTAATTGCGTCTTTGAATATATCTATTGTCGTCTTGTTTTCAGACACATAATCTTTATTTTCTCTCTTAAATTTGTTCCATATTTCTGTAGAAGTCAACTTGGTTTCATCATTAACATATTCTATATTATTATTCCACCATTCGCTTATCATGCCATTTGAAGCAAATTTATTGTTTATAACTTCATTTGAGACCAAGGACAACATTTCTATCAAGTCATTGTCCATATTCTTCAATACATTATATGACGCATTAACGCTACGTCTTATCTCAGTTGCTCTCTCTTGTAAGGTCTCAATTTGCTTTTTGATAAGCAAGTCTCTCTCTCTGTATTTTTCCAATTCTCCATCTTCCTTATCTACGCTTTTGGTGAGTTTCATAAACTCGTTACAGATTAACCACGCTTGACGTAAAACATTTTTTGGATCTTTGTTATCAAGCAAATTATTGATAAATAGTATGCACTTCACTCCAGCATCTGTAGTGATCCATTTGCTGGTAATCGGAAATCTATTGTATTCACAAATGTTTGTATTTAGTGAAACCATCCAAGCAAAGTTCATGTTATCGTTTGCCATCAAGTCTGCCTCGATTTTCGTTACTTCCTTCTTTTGAACACTTCCAGAATAATTTTTTGAATCCACTAGAACATTGAACTCATCAAAAAAAAGATGAAAGTCTCCCTTGTGCCCCTGTTTTGCTTTATTTTCCATTCTGTATCCTGAAAAATCTTTGAATGTTTCTGCTAAACTCTCGAAAATATTTTCTCCGTCGTCCCCAATGGCAATAGATGTTTTTGCAATATTTTTATTTATAATATTTACAGCCTTGTCAAAAACTTCTCGGTTCAACTGGTTCTGTTTATCCTTCTCTTCTAACAACAAATCATATTTAACACGAGCTTTATTGACCTCTTTCTCTATAAAATCTACGTTTTCTAACTCATAACTTTTTACTTGCTGACGCATAACATCGATCTGTTTTTTAAGCTGCTCTACTTGCCCTTCGTAAATTTTGGAGACTCTCTCTTCCATCTGTTTTGACATTTCTCTCTGGACCACCAAGTCCAATTCCAATTTCTTGACTTCTTCTTTTGATTCATCTTTTATTTTGTTATAAATTTCCTTTTGACTCAGGCCAGCCACTGCAAGTCTTCCTTCTTTCAGACATTCACTCCCAATTTTTAACATGAGAAAATTTTCTTCGGGAGAGAAAGTTGTGATTATTTCTGGAACATTTTCTCTATCGGGTATACTAATAGACAAAATCTTTGGCATTTCATATTCTTGGTACACTATTTCTATGTTTATTTTTTATAGTTAAAATATCTATTGCATAAATAATAAAAGTTAATGTTTAGTATAAAGTTCCTCTTATATTTCTTGGTATATTAAAAATTAAAACAAAAATTAAAAGTATTTTGCAAAATAACTAGTTGGTATACGCGCTTGACATAAAAAATTGAAACTTTTTAAAAGATATAAATATATTATAGGTGTATGAAATATGGGAAAACCAAAACAAAGTAAGGCTATCTTACTTATAGAAGAGGATGATGTTGTTATCTCACAACCCGAGTTAAAAACACACAAGAAAAAAGCCATGTCAAGTGAAAAGGCTTCTTTTGTAAAAAAAGAAGGCCATTCTAATGAAGATGAATTTGCGCCTTTAATTGGAGGAGAGAAAATTAAAGGAACCAAAAAAGGCGACATTCTAAAAAATGGGTACAAACTCTCTCTAAAAAAAATTTGCAAACGTATTCAATTTGCTCTTTATGGAAGAGATAGCGAACATTGGGTTGAAACGTCGCCTTCTGCATTTAAGTGTAAAAACATTCTTTCCATATATCCCGAATCCTTTGCAGAGTATCAAGGAAACAAAACCCATTATAAGAGTCTTCTTCGCGAGAAAATGGTAGACTTCAAGAATTTCTTATCTATCAAAGATAATCTTAAAGAGTACCTAAGTCTTGTCATTACTAAATCTGAAGATGTTGACTACATCGTCATGAAAGATAAAACGAACCAATTCTTCTTTGATGCAAGTGAAGTCATTGATACTATTGTTTCAAACGGCGTTGTTACGAATTCTAAGGCAATAAAAAGAGGAGACACACCCGAACAAAAAGTACTTATCACTATTCAAAGTGGTAAAAATTTTGTAAACTTATTAGAATTAGAAATACGTAACTCGTCAGAAGGTCATTATGCTAAATTTCTTTGTGTCTGCTTCCGGGATCGACTTTTTGGGCTTTTAACAACATGTATTATAGAAGAGAAAGTCTTCAATGATAATCTAGTCGTCCGCGGAAAGGCTATAACAAATTTCCAAGAAAAAATTCTGGATTAATATATTATTTGAAACAACTTAAAGACCAGGAGGGCATACAATGATGATTTCGTGACTTTCCTTCACGTTATCAGACTCCGCATTCTCCCTGTTTTTTCCTATTCTTTTTTCGCCTTGGCCATAAGTATATTGCCACTCTGGAAATACTTGTTTGTAGTCTTTATACCACTCCTTGATTGTGCTACAATCATTGTAAGTCATCAAAAATCCTCCCTTGTGTTTTTTGAGTTTTTCACACAATAACTTGTGATCAAAATTATTATGATGAATCGCAAAATTGCAATTCGGATAAATTCCCTTGAACATTTTTGAATCTTCTCCCAAATAATAGGGCGGATCTAGAAAGAGGAAATCGTCGGGATGCTTATCGATTATATCTTCAAAGGCTCCTTGGTTCACTTGCAAGTTTCCCGCACGGAAATTTTTTATTTTTTCTACAATTTTTGTGTACTTTTCTGGTTTTAAATATACAGAGCTACCCCAACCTAAAAACATCGGCCCATAGGATAATTGCATATTGTAATAATAATATGCTGCTTGAATTAAATGATTGTCATCAAGTCTGGTTTTTTCTTCTTCTGTCAAAACCAAACGATCACGTGTATTATAAACTAATGACTCAGGCTTGATTTTCTCCCAATAGTTCAACAAAATATGTCTGTTTCTTGTATAGAAATCAGAAGTGGCAGAAAACTTCTTCAACTCTGTAGACAATTCTAACGGCTTTTCAATGAGTTGTTTCCAAAAATTAGCCAACATCCCAAAAACATCATAGCCAATCACTTCAAATCCAAGTTCTTTTGTTAAAACCAGCTCAAAAGTTCCGCCACCAAAGAATAAGGATACTACTTTTTTCTCTTTTAACGCGGGTAAATTTTCCAATATGAAACCGACTGCGTTGCTTTTACCTCCGGCGTAGCGTAGAGGTGATAGAGTTACTCGTTTGTATTCTCTCGCTTTTCCCTTGATACTTTGCAAGTATTCAAAGAGATACGCTTTTTCTTTTTCTAGAACTGGATGCAATATTACAAAATTTTCTGTGTCTTCGTCTTCAATAATCAAAGACACTTTATTTTGCTTTTGTCTAGGCATATATTTATTAGCAAGATATATTTACATCGTTATATAATATATTTTAATCAATTTTGTTTATATATTATATTTTAAGCTTGCTTTTTGGAGAGAAGTTCATTCATTCTTATTATTTCGTCATTTTGAGTTTCTATTATATTTTTTGCTATTTTTGCAACATCATAGTCGCTTGTTTTATTTAATATTTCACTGCTAGTAAATATTGCCATGGAATGATGTTCGATCATTTCTTTCAAGTATTCGTTGTCCAAAATCTTAAATTGTCTTTTATATGCAAACACAAAACATCCTAGTATTACAAATAGCGGAATATAGTATTTGAAACTTATTTTCATCATCGATAAATCATTCATTATAACTTCTAGAATTCCCATCAATAATCCCATAATTCCTGAAATATAAAATTTACCTAAACTATTTTTTATATTTTTCTTATCATTTGTCATTAAAAAACTCATAATGTAGTATTGAATCAAAAAACTTCCAACTACCATAATTGTGATGGAATAGCGCATTTTCAACATTTTATATATTAAAGTATTATAAATTATTCCAATTGTTTGTCTATTGCAATATGACTAGATACGTTAGATATAATTTTATTGATTTCTTCATCTTCACCCCCGTTTGCTTCAGAAATCAACTTTAAATATTTATCACTTTTTTTATTGCTTGAGTCATTGTATCCTTTATTTTCTTTTGTCCATTCGCCTATTTGTTTTGCATTTTTTATTGAAATGTGTTTTATTGCCCGCTTTATTTTTTTCTTATCTTCATTTTCTTTTTCCCAAGAATCATTATCTTTGATATAGAGCGTTTCTCTTTTTACATCACTGCAATGTATTGGTCTTTTATACACATCTAATTGATTCAAACCATTTATAATTATATTCGTCAGTCCCTTCACATATCCAACTTCTCCGGTTTTTTCCAAATCTTTAAGTGTAAGTTTGAGAGAATCTACAAAATCGGTTATATTCATAGCATCTTTACATTTTTCATTCAAAAAGAAGTTTATATTAAATTTGTTTTTATTATTGTTGGTTATATTTGTGGTCGGTTTCTGCGCCAGTTTGAGTATCAGTTCATTGTTTTTTTTATTTTGCTCCATTACAATATGGTTCTGTTCAACAATCATTTTTTTAAACTCTTGATTTTCCTTGATGAGTACAAGAAGTAACTCATCTTGAGTTTTTTTCCTTTCTATTGGTTCTTTTTTTTCAGTCGACTGAGTACATTTTTGCTTATGTCTAGATAGACCAGACAAAAACTTATATTCTTTTCCACATGAGCACATAAATGATCCGGGGATTTTTGAGGAGTTTTCATTACCATTTGTTATCTTTTCGTGTTTTGGTGTTAATAAATGTTTAGAGTAGTCCTTTTTGCTGTTGCATCTATAGTCACAACATTTGCAATAAAATTTAAAAAGGATTTTTTGGGGACTTTCTGTTATCATTTTTATCTATAGTAGGATAACAGAAAAATCCCCTAAATACTTTTCTACTGAAAGTGTAATTTCCCAAAAAAAATTACACTAACACTTTTTAAAATATAAAAAACGAAATCTTACCTTTTTGCTCACAACACACTTTTTTAGTTTTTTCATTTTTAAATACTCAAAAGTATTTTGGAAAGTGAAATATGGACATTTATAAATGTCCAATTTTGATTTTTCAAAAAGGGTCTTGGATTTTCAATTTTTACACAACTTACAACTAAATTTTCTTTTATTTGCGTAACCAAAAAAATTGAAACGTTATATGGTGAATACCTACAAATAAAACTCAAAAAATAAAACGTTCAAAGACAGACATTTGTTTTATTATTGAAGATGATGATGAAGATGAACAAATCATGCAAAATGATATCAAAACATACTATTCTCGAAATAAAGATATTTTCAAGGAAAGATACATGAAAAACATAGAGAGTAAACGATCCTACCAAAGTAATTACAACTTAATCAACAATGATAAGTACACCGAATATCAAAATAATTATTACCAAAAACGAAGAGACTCTTTACTCGAATCAAAAAAAGAAAAAATTACGTGCGAATGTGGTAAAATCGTTTCAATTGGGCACTTAAGTTGTCATAGAAAAACGAATTCTCATACTAGACGAATGATTTCATAATAAATATATAGACATTTAGATAATAAATTTATGCAACTATCTATTTTTTTTATGTTTATTTTGTTTATTAAATTGTCTTGATATATATTAATGGTAAAGATCGATATAAATTATTTAAAACAAGCTAGAAAAAAGATAAATATGAATAAAAATGTTTTAAGCCCTCCTGTAAAAAGACCTCCTTTGAACAAACCTCCTCAAAAAATTCGCGTGCAAACAATACCTCCGTCACAACCAATTGCACACAGACCCCCATCGCTTCCATTTCAATTAAAAACATCATATAATAGCGTAATTCCGCTTAACATTTTTCAAACTTGGCATACAAAAAAGTTATCACCATTAATGTACAATGCAATATTGAATGTAAAAAATATCAATCCAAGATTTAATTATTTTTTATTTGACGACAATGATTGTAGAGAGTTTATTCGTCAACATTTTGCACCCGATGTTTTACATTCATATGATAGTTTGATACCGGGCGCTTATAAAGCAGACCTATGGAGATATTGCGTTCTTTTTATTAAAGGGGGAATTTATTTGGACATAAAATACACGCCATTTAATGGTTTTAAATTTATTAATTTAACTGAAAGCGAACACCTAGTTGTAGATATAGATGGGCGTTGTATATACAATGCCCTCATGGTTTGCAAAGCAAAAAATCAAACGCTTTTGAAAGCTATAAGAAAAATAGTTGATAATGTGAAAAATAAATATTATGGTGATACTTATTTATCTCCTACAGGACCAGAGTTGTTAAGCTCAATAATTTCGGCAAATGAACCAATTGTTGATCTAAAACACGAAGCAAATGGTGATGAAAATAATAAATTTATTCTTTATAAAGGCCATCCAATCCTTAAAAGTTACCATGGTCATATTAAAGATAGGATACAAAATTCAAAAAAAGAACACTATTCTGTTTTATGGAAAAATAAAAATATTTATGAATAAATCGCTCGTTCTTCCCATAACTGATCGTATCTTTTAATGTTTATGTTATTGTATGTATTTCTTCTTTCATTGTCATATTCTGGGTATTCTGTTGAAACAACAAATCTATTTTTATAAATTACGTGTCCACCATGTTTATAATGTTTTAAATCAATATTTACGCTGAATCTGTTTTTGATTGCTACTTCTCCTAATAATTCCGGTCCTGTTACCGATAGACAGCCTTTTCCGTAGTATTTATTTTTCACATTCTCTACTATTTGACGAATTGCTTTATAAAGAAACACGTTTCCTTTTTGACTTGCCATTAATGCGTTGTATATTGAATTTTTAGGTCTGTCCAGAACAAAATGATTTGATTCTGTTAGTTCAATCAACTTGAAACCATTTACACATATTAATTTAATATCCATATAAATACCACCTTTAATGAAAAGAACACAATATCTCCACAAATCTGCTTTAAATGCTCCAGGAATCAAGCTATTGTATGCATCTAAAACGTCTTGGGCGAAATGCTCTTGAATAAAGTTTCTACAATCGTTGTCGTCAAATAAGTAATGATTAAATTTGGGGTTCTGACTTTTTAGTAGTTCTACTCGTTCTTTCATTTTTTCGGGTAAATCTTTTGTGTACCATGTTTGGTATATGTCACAAGGCATGATACAATTATAAGATGATTTTAAAAATATGTACGGCCTATTAAAAAACTGAACTTCTAAATTTTTTGAAACTTCATCATCATTTATAGGTTTTTTATTTTTGTTATTTTGCAAAATAGCTCTTTTATAGTTATTTTTATTTTTTTGTAACATAGTTTATAATTATAGATCAGAAGAAAATTAAACGTTTTAATGTATTTTAGATACTTATCTATTCTTTTAAAAAACTAGCCGAAAAAATAACTTCATTGCTTATCATTATTCGGGCTCCACTATTTTGTGTCGCTTGAATGTGGAAGGCTCTGTGTTCGCAGTCTTCATACCTACAATCTGAAGTAATATATTGTTTATAAATAACAGAAGAGTTTGAAAATTTTTTATGAGCATTCATATTTTTAACAGGAATTAAGTCTGTTCTAATTCTTCCATCATAATAAGTTTTAAGAAACATGTTTGTCTTATAAATAGAAAATCCATTAAAAGATGATATGCATGGTAATAGTTGATCCTTTTGTAAACTATTTAACCTGTTAGATATATAATCTTGAATAATCATGTAAAAATTTACATTATTTTCAAAATGATTGTAGCTAAAACAATAAGGATAAATTGATAGTCCCCAAATATCATAATATTTTGGGCTTGAGTTGAAAGAAAGTGCATCCCAATCTTCTCTCTTCAAATATTTTTGAAGAATACTGCTATCACAATCCTTGCAATTTACATCATCACAATCCATCATAATAAAATAGGGGTATTTTTCAACATTCTTCTTTACGTAATTTAAACAAAAATTTCTAGCTTTGGCTATATTGTGTGTGCGATATGGAGATATTTTTTGAGTATTTACAAAAAAATTCATTTTTGGATTTTTTTTATGATATTTTTCAAGTTTTTTTAACGTGTTATCGTGTGACACGTCATAATAAATAATTATTTTATAGTCATCAAATATAGCTCCGATTTTTTCCATATTTTCAAATATTTTATCTAAAAATGGTGCGCAGTTTTTAACTGGACCGCATATACAACAGTTCATTTATATAAATTATTTAGTATATTTTATATAAACCAACGACATGGGTAACCTAAAGTAAAACGATGCCCAATATTCTTTGATATAAAAGCAACCCCGCATCCTGTATGGGTAATATATATGCAAAAGTATTTCCAGTATTATTATGAGAATGCCATAAGCCTGGAGGAGTTACAAACATCTCTCCCTGTTTCCAGTTGACTTTAATTGGATTTATAATGTTTCCATTTGCGTCTATTTTATCTCCAATTAATGTGTATATATTTTCGCTATCTCTGCAACTAATGCAGAAATCTAGAGCAACAGAATTGTGTTTATGCGGCCTTTGAATTGTATTTGGAGGTAGTTCGTTATAAAGTGCCCATAGAACATGAGTAATTGTATTAGTGCCAATTTTTTCTGTGTCTTTGTTGCTCAAAAGAATTCCTTTTCTATTATTATTAGGATTGGATAATCTTTCTAAATTGGTCAACAAAAAATCTTTTGAATATACGACTGGTTTAAAATTTTTTTTTATAGGAGAACTTCCCAAATAATTCATTAATGGGCTATCATTTATATAGTAAATTTCCAAATCTCCAGAGCCAGTATTTTTAATAGTAAGGGAATGAAACATTGGACTGATTGAAATATCACCTGCCGAGAGAACAAATTTTTCATCATCAAATGATATATCGGCATTTCCTTGTATTGTAAAAAATAAATGTGATGTTCCATTTGCAAAGTTTTCGTTGCCTATAAAAGTGAATTCATTATTTTTAGCCACTCTTATGAAACTTGCAAGCAAATTAGGCGAAGTAGCTTTGTAGCTTATGTTGTAAAGCTCTGAAAAGTTTATAAATGTGATGCCATATTCACAATCTTTTACGTTTTTTTGTGTTATAGGTACGGGTTTTAAATACGGGTTTACATTTTTTTCGTACTCGTATGCTTGAATATAATCTTCCATTCGTATAATATTATACAATAATATTTTTAATATTGTTTATATGTTTTATTTTTTCCGCTTTTATTGCGTCTTGTTCCTTTGTTTTTGTTAAAATGAGCCTTTTTAATAAAGAAATAGATTTTGTCTCGTTGTTGATAAATTAAGTCAATAATATTTTGGTAGTAAGATCTAAATTCTTTTTTTTGTTTCATCAAGTCATCTACACAAAACCATTTAATTTCTGCTTTTTCAAATATCTTGGAGTCTTTAATTAATTTTGGTTCGAGCTTTCTCTGTAAAAAACGTTGATTATTGTTGTAATAATGGGGAAGATACTCATCATAAGGCATAGGAAAAATATGCGTTCTATATGAATCTTTCCAGTCAATATTATATGTGCCGTGTTTTTTAAGAATTTTTCTCAAATCCTGCTCTGACCCTAAAAACCCAGTTAGCTCTTCCGTTCCTTCCCTAATAGCAGTTTCAAAATGGCTTTCTTTTTCATCATGACCTCCACCAAATTCTGCAAACCCGGGAGTGTCGGCATACTTATTTTCTTTTCCAAAAAGAAAATATAACTTATTTTTGTATATACATGTCGGCAAAATTCCTGCACCCATTATATATTATAGAGACATTTTTATAATCTTAAAATAATATATGAAGAATAAAACACAAAAAAGAATAAAAAGAAAATACTTGCTTGGGTCAAAGTTAACCAAACGTAACCATAGAATTAGAAAGCGTAAAAACTATAAAATAATTCATTCAAAAACCCCTATAGATATTCGAATATTAGGAGAAGGAATGTCAACGACGAACAACTCTTCATACACATCAACAATCAGCTCTATTCCTCTTTCATACACACCAACGATAACCTCTGATCCTAGTTCAAAACTAGAAAAAAAAGTATCAATAGGGAATAACTCTTCATACGCACCAACGATCAATGAAAAATTAATAACGATCCGCTCTATTCCTCGTTCAAAATTGGAAGATTGCAATAACCAAGCCGCATTTGAAATGAAAGAACCTCTTAAAATCGGTGTAAGCGATCAATTTTTTCATAAGACTTGTTTTGAATATTTTACACCGGAAGCAAAAAAAATATTATTGAAAAATCTTGCAGCAAATAAACATATCAAAATTTTAGATGTTGTACCACCGCTACAAATTGATTCTAACTGCTGGTTTAATACAATGTTTTCTACACTTTTTATTAGCGACAAAGGGCGAAAATTTTTTCATTATTTTCGTCAACTTATGATTGAAGGTACTCAGGCGAATGGCGAAAAAATACCAGATAAACTGCGGAATGGATTTGCACTTTTAAATTTTGCAATAGACGCTTCGCTGACAGGCAATAAATACGCGTACGTGTTGAATACAAACAATATTATTCGTAAAATTTATGAGGCCATACCAGAATCGTACCACGTTCGACTACCTTACATTAAAAATGTTGGTGAAGCAGGTAACCCAATTCAATACTACAACAGCATAATTAACTATTTACACCATGGGTATGCAAAATCTCCGATTGAACTTTTATATGTTAGCGATTGTACTTCTGACTGGAAAAACAGAGTGCACGTAGAAATTGAAAAAAAAACACACCTGCCTCATATCATAGTAATTGAAATTTTTGACGAAAATGATGGAACTGCTGGAAACTCAGGAGTAGTTAAAAATAAACAATTAGAATTTGGCTCAGACGGAGGTAAATATGTTTTAGATAGTTGTATTGTGAGAGACAAGCAAAGACAGCATTTTTGTGCAACATTGACGTGTGAAAAAAAACAATTTGGATATGATGGAATGAGTTTTCACAGGATTGTGCCTATGGAGTGGAAAAAATACATTAACTCTGATTTTGAATGGAGCTTTGAAGGATCAAACAATAGAGACGGAACTCCGCTACGTTGGAATTTTATGCATGGCTATCAAACGTTTTTGTATTACCGGACTCATTAGAGTGCACTATTTTTAGTTCCTTTCTTTATGTTTCATCAACTGGTAAACATTGCAATGGTTTTACAATACTTAGAGGTTTACTGATGTTGAAAATTACATCAAAATCTTTCCAATAGTTGAATTTTTCTTGCAAGTCTTCTACAATATATTTTACGCGTATAGTTATATCTTCTTGTAGTAATAAGTCTGCATTGTATGGAGAATTTGTAACAAGATCTCCGATAAATTTATTATATGGAGACGGCCATTTTTTTTTTGTCCAAGTTAAATTTTTTCGCCATCCAAGAGTCGTATTGTCCCTTTCATTTGGAACAGAACTAAGAATATGTGGAAAACTTTGGTCAACTAAATATTTTTTGACTTGTTTCAAAAGATCTTTATTTCGAACAATGTTTCCATCTGAAAGATAGATAATTTTAATATCAAGAATATGAGTGAAGTCAGACTCAGATGACATGATTTAATATTTTATTATATTATTTTCTGCATAAATTTATTCAATTTTTTTTATATTTGCGACGTTTTCTTGTTTTTTTGTATTTTTTTCTGCGGTTTTTTTTACTTTTTCCTCCCTTTGCACCGACGGGTAGTGCACTTTTTACAATGTAGGGAGGAGTTTTACTGAGAGTCATATTATAAAAGTTAGGGAAATTAGATGAAAATACGACGTCTTTTTCAACTTTTTGATAGAGAAGCGTTGGTTCTCCGCCGTCAGCATTATTATCATATAAAAGTATTTCATGTGCCCGAACGGGATAATCTAATAAAAACATAGCCGCAGTTCCTTTTTCTTGCATAAATCCGTTATATATAGATTCTGCAACATCAAGTGGTAACGGAATACGAGACAATTCCGTTTCTGCCAAACGCGTGTTACGAATATTGACTCGCGCAAGGCAAGTTTCAAGTGAAGCATAAACAATAACAAAGTATGTTTCATAACTAGCTTCACAAGAACTGCGCAGTAAATCGGCGACGGCTTTAAAATTTTGTCCAGTGGTATCAAATACAATGTTGAATCGCTGTTTTTGAGCCTCATCGCTGATTCTTTTATTGAACGCGTTCGTAATTCCCGACATTGTTTTGTCATCAGGAAAAGTTAGACCTTGATCCATGAGTATGCTTCTAATTTCGTCGGGATCTATATTGACATAATTAACAATGCCTTTTTCTATCAACAAATTATTTTTAATGGTAGACTTGCCGGATCCGGGAGGCCCGCATAATATTAAAACTTTGGGTTCTGCTGTTACAGATGATGATTTAAGTGCATTAAATATAAGTTCATCATAATCAATTTCTCCAAAAGGAGGAGCGGATCCTGATTTTGGTTTTAAAATACCTAATAAAATTTTTGCATCCATATGTTTAAACTAAATTATCGAAAGAAAATAATTTATTTTTAAAGTATCATAGAGCTTTAAATAGGTGTAAATTTGCTGCATTAAGAGTACCAGTATAAGTTTCTGGAGGGAATCCAGTTACGGAAGATGCGCCGTTCGGAGTAATACCAACATTTCCGGTAAGAACTGAAAACCCAGTATTGGTAATAGCTTAATTTGCTAAAACTGCGTAAGATCCCGCGGTTCCTAAAGTGACTGACATACGTACATTTAAATTATATTTTTAAACTACAAATAAAAGTAATATTTTTATATAATAAATGAAAGCATCAAGGAAAAAAACTTTGAGGAAAAAACCTTAAAGAAAAAAACCTTAAAGAAAAAAACATCAAGAAAAACATTAAGGAAAAAACAAAAAAATATGAAAGGAGGGTGGGTTGGACTAATGATAAAATTAGTAAGGGTTTTTTTTGGACAAAACTTGAAGTAGACAAAATAAAAGAACTACAAAAAAGATATAAAGAGGAAGAGCCAAATATAAAAGCCGATAAACCGCTCAATGCACAAACGGAACTCTACGAGAAAAACCCTGACCTGTATCAACAAGAGCTCCGCAATGGGACCCAGGGCATCACATCGCAGGGATTTATGGCAAGGGATAGGGCTAGATACGATAAAGAGATTTTAAAGAATAAGCACATGCTTAGGGAAGATCTTTTTGAGGAGTTTACGGATTATTTAAATAATAAAGATAAAATTGCCGAATCATATTACTGGAAAACGCTTATTAATTGTATAAATAACACGAAAACTTTGACGACGGATCCTAAAATCATCGCGCGCTTGGATAAATTAACTAATGTGATTGAAAATACAAAAAATACAAATGAAACTACCCGAACGGACCATTGGAAACAGATTATTAATTATATAAATACAACTAAAACTTTAACGACGGATCCTAATTTCATCTATGAGCTGGAAGACATGATTTATTATATTGATAATATAAGACACCAGACGATTTTTGATTTAGAAAATTTAAGCAATGCTCAAGTGACATATTTAGAAAAAGAACTATTTCCGGATCAAATGATGAGCCCGGGGAACCTCCAAGACGCTTCGATTAAAGATAACTATACACAAGATGGATTTTATCTACAAGACGACGTGGAAATGTCCCCACTGCCGATGTCCCTTTGGAATAAACTAGAAGAAAAAGCGGAAAAACTTAATTTGACAATGACAGCTTATCTAGAAAGGTTACAAAAAGAAGCAGAAACAGAAGAAAAATCGCTTACAGATTACGTCTCAGAAGAACTAAAAAAACCTTAAACTAAACGGGACCATTATCATCTGGTTTCCCTCTAAGATCTCCTTTCAAAATGTGTTTTGCATATTTAAAAAAGGCAAAGGCGAGCATTGATCCGGTGAGGGAACCAATAATAACTTGACCGATACTATGATTTTTATAACTTACTCTTTGATAGAGTGTATTCAAACAAATAAATAAATAGAACGCCGAAATTCGAACATTTTTTAAAGCTAAATGAATAAAAATAAGAGAAAAAAATACTGATTGCGAATGACCTGATGGCATACCAAATCTGTCAAATCCTAATCTGCGACCATTTATTTTTGAACTATTCAGTTCTGTATTGAAAATATGAATATCTTCGGAAGGTCTTGGCTCTTTTATCAAACCCTTCAGCACATAGTTTACTATACTATTCAAAAACATTCCGAGCAAATAAATATATAAAAAAGTAGATTTATTTCGTAATAAAAAAATAGATAGAAATAGCAAGATTTGTGGTCCAAAATATCCAATATAATCAAAAATCTTCATATTATAAATGGATATTTAATCTTTTATTTATAGGTTTTATTTTTATAAATACAAGAGGAGGGGTTCGGGGAACCCAAGGTTCCTTGACTTAGTACTGATACAAATTTTCACTAATTATTGTAATCGACCATTCCGAACCATGCAAATTTAGAACATTACCTTTATCGTCTAGTAAACGAACTCTCAGCCGGTCAATGTTTACAGGTCCAAAGTAAGTTCTTTTATTATCTTGCAGAGAGCCACTAAACTCTACATACATTCTTCCTACTGGCATGTTTATTTTTACAGGAACTATAGCAAAAACATCAGTTGTTGTTGGTGCCATTGTTCTGAAATTGGAATTATTATCATTATTTTTAATAATTTCGTTTATAGTATAAAGCTGAGACTGAGTTAACGTTCTAGGAGCGCTTGGTAAAAGTTGGGGGTATTTTTTGAAAGTTGCATTCAATTTATCCATAAGTAAATCCCCTGCGTCTAACTGAATTGCTCCACCCGGATTCAGTGTCGCCTCTACGTTTATACTATTAATATTAGTTTGCAAATTTGATATTGGATTTACTATTGTATACGGCAGATCAGGGGAATAATAATTGGGCATTTTTAATGTTTTTGATAGTTCTGTAATAGTAACAAGACCATTATTTATATGATTCTGATTGTAGTCATCAATAGAAATGATCAAGTAACTAGGACCATTTAAATCAAGAACTGCGGGAGAAATATTTCCCTTTTGACTTACATTGATGTATGGCAAACGATAGCCCATGATCCAACCAAGCGTCTGATTTATATACGATTGTGATATTACACCGATTGGATTTGTTTGTGTTAATTGTCCGGTATAATCGAAAAAAGTAATAAGTGTTGTTTCGCTAATTGTAAACGATGTTCCAACAATTCCATACAGATTCAAAGTAAGTTTTGCGCTAGTAGAACTATAGTAAATGGGTGCAGATGAATTTGTAGTTGAACTATAAACTCCGACGAACCCGGCATTTGTAAATGCGGTGGAAAGTTCAGTTATAAATTCACTCGAAGAATAGTTGCCTGGCGTTACTTGTATTTCTACATTTTTAGTTTTCGATGCGTTGCTAATCCATAAAGAAGTATTACCATAATTATAGTCTATTGTATACCACGAATAAGGTATTTGAAAAGAATACAGACGAAGTGATAAAACATTTGTAAGTGGGTCAGATAAGTCACACGTATAATCTGTGGATGAGTCTTCGCCGCCAGTAGGTTGACGAAACTGACTATCTAAGTTGATAAGTTGAGTGATAGAGTTTTTTAAATTGGGATTAAGTGTATCTTGCGCCACATCAACAACAAAGTTGTTTGCAACACCTAGTTGCTTCCTTTTCATAGGTACGTGCAAGTCGTCGTAAACATCTACTTGGTTTTTTCTATAAGTATTTTTATCAACTTGCACAGGGTCACTTTGTTCAAGATATTGATTTTTTATCCAATTATCTGTTTGTTTTTTTATAGAATATGATCCTGATGTTTCTTTTGAATTCTTTAATTCAGTGACATAGTTAAGTAGAACATCTTGCATTTTTTGGAAAAAAAAAACCATGTCCTGTTTTTTTTCTTTGCTAAATTTATCAATATACTCATTCGTTTTTTTGATGACTTGGTCTTTGTCTACATCATCCAAATCAAGTATAGTAAGTAGTTCTGGAATAGTATAATTGGTTATATTTGTATCTACAGAAGTCATTTGTTTTATAGTAATATAAATAGTTTTTATTAGGCTTTTTTTAAAAGTGGTTTTCTTTTGTTAAAAGAGTAAATTTTTGAAGGAAAACGTCTTTGATCTCTTTTGCAATATTGATTTCATCAAAGAGTTGTCTTTGTATTTTTATTGGGAATAAAGTAATTGAATCACTTCGTTTAGAATGAGACTTTCCTTTAAATAAAACCATGTCCAAAACTTTTACTAGATTTAAATTTGATTCAAGAAGTTCAGAACGATCTATTCTATATTTTCCTGTAAAGGTATACCGATTAAAATTCCCAACTTGATAAATAGAATAGTGTTTGTCGTGTCTATTTGTGTTTCTCACAACACCTATCCCTTCGATTTTATTTGTAGAATTATTCATTTCAATTACAAATAAAACAGCATTTTTTTCAACTTTGTCTGACAATTGACTTGGAGAACCATAAATACAACCTTTATAGTTGTACTTTTCTCTAAAAACCACGTTTTCATTCCATGTTGAGCTATTAAATCTAGTTGTAGCTATAAAATGCATGTTCTTTGATAAAAAAATGCGTGTTTTATTATATTCAATTTTTTTAATTTCTGAAAGTTTATTATATAAGTTCAACGGCTATATCTTCAAGACGTTTATACCTTGGATTATTAAGGCTTTCAACAAGCATCGACCAGGGAGTACATGACAACAGCGCGTCGAGTCCTTTTTCACAAAAGAGGTTGAGAAGAGCCGGGCTGAACCCAGACATCATGGAAACATTTTTCTGTGTGGAAAGTGAAGGAAACCCGCCTGTAGATCTGAGATTCCAAAAAAGGATATGCGGTAGTGTGTAGGGTTGGCCAACAGCTCGAATACCCGCATCAGAATACTTTTGTTCCATAATGTCGTAAAGCGAGCCAAGGTCTCCACCCCTTGCTGCATCAATTTGCATATCTGAGAAGACTGCAAGAACCATCGTGGCAACCGCCGCCTGGTCAAGCTTCTGTTGAACACAAGCGTCCAACATGAGATCAAGCGCCGCATAAAAATTCGTATTCATTTCCCAGGGTGCCTTTTGTATTTCTTCAACTGCACTTACAAAACCATCACAATGATCCAAGTTCACCCATGTGGGATGAGCACTGAACGTCATTACGCGTTTTCCAATGTTCGACTTTTCTGCAATCCTATACCCCAAGGCAATTGCTGCATGCAATGGGGCTCCATTATCGCAAGTCATAGAACCAGAAGTATCCACCATTGCAACAAAATTCTCGAGTTTTCCATTCTGGGAAGAGTTATCACGCCATTGAGAGTTTAGAAGTTCAATCTCTATTTGAGTTGTCTCGTTCTTAGTCTGATTCAAAAGTTGAAATGCTTGCTCCGTAAAAGTATGCATTCCAACACGCTTTCCCTTGATCTCCTTTTCCCCCCTTACTGCCTTGTTGATATGCTCCTTGAATTTTTCTGCACATCTAACCCGATCTTCAAGTTCACTTCGCTGATTTCCATCCTTTTTTACGTTCAAGAATGCCTTCTTTTGCTTAATAAACGTAATGGATGTAGTTCTATCAAAGTTAATATTCGACCATTCTCCCGAACACTGCTTGATTTGAACCGTATCTAGCGCGCGATTGATTGATGTGATGAGCTTTCGATATTCCATTTTTGCCTTATTCTTCGCCTTTCTAATAGAGTCTGGGTTCTTGGCACTCATCAAATAATGGCTGAAATGAGAAGTCGCAAGTGAATCATACATCCAACCAAATTTTCCAGACGTTTCTCGAGCAATCCACTTGCAGAGCAAACTGATGTCTGCAAAACGTTGTTCATCGTACGCAGTCTTATCAAGATTCAACTGAATGTCAACAAGCGCAAATGCATAAAGCATCATTGGATGATCAATTTGCCACCCACTATTTGCAGCAAAATTACAGAAATACTTGATATCCTTCCAAGATCCATAGGGATGCTGCTTCTTATAGGATCCGATCTCCACATCAAACTCGGGTAAAACACATGTAAGAAGAGCAAACTTTGCGAGTTCGGGATAAAAATTGTACCATGTATGAATCATCATATAGGTAAGTGTGCACTCTCCCTTTCCATCAATAATATCACGAGTATGACCAATCACTTTATAAAGTGTAATAAGTAGCTCCTTAGATACTACCTCGGCAACAATAGAAATTGGACTCGTAAGATTAGTTAGAAGAAAGCGCAGTTGAGACTGCACCTCTGTAAAGTCCTGTGTGCGCGTCAATTGAAAACTAATTTGTAGTACCTTTTCTCTAACATCATTGGACCAACTATATTCTTGATGACCATTTTCTCCGATTTGCGTGGGAGTATGCTTGTCGAGTGCGCTTACAAGTGCTGACATGGTTAGCTTAATATCGCTAATTTTCTTTAAATCGTTTCATTTTTATCTTAAACGAGTTAACTAATTTTTCGAATAGTTTTTTTGTGACCATTTGAAATATATACTTTTTTAGTCATATTTTCACGAGTTATCATATGCGTTTTATCTTTTTCATAAAAAATTATAAAAAGGTTATTTAAATCATGAAACATAGTTATTGTTTTTTTAAAGGATATAGCGTCTATATTTTTTATTGGAGTTAGAAAAGAGTAGCTTGAAAATTCTTTTTCATTCAAAAAATGTTTTACATCTAAAGGCTCGATATCGATGTTATATCGTAAAATAGACATCACAGAATATTTTATACCATTTTTCAAAGAATGCTTTTTTAAAATTCCTAGAATTTCTTCTTTAGAAATATTGTTTGGAGAAGTCAAAAAAATTTTATCCTCTTTTACTTTTGCAATATTACTTAGTTTATCAATATAAATACAGTGCATTTTTAC
>Ga0194037_1001156_pt1 | contig 19592 bp, 16 predicted proteins | sample JunL306m_MetaG_FD_148653 | JGI IMG/M metagenome (GOLD analysis project Ga0194037, IMG submission 148653) | Anoxic zone freshwater microbial communities from boreal shield lake in IISD Experimental Lakes Area, Ontario, Canada - Jun2016-L304-6m | ecosystem: Environmental > Aquatic > Freshwater >...
AGCCTGTTCAAACAGATCCCTCACTCTTGCTGCCCCCACACCAACAAACATTTCAACAAAATCAGCACCGGAAATTGAGAAAAAGGGGACTTTAGCTTCACCGGCAATGGCTTTGGCAAGCAGGGTTTTGCCCGTACCCGGAGGGCCAAGCAGTAAAACTCCTTTAGGGATTTTACCACCGATTTTCTGGAATTTTTCAGGATTTGTCAAAAACTCAACGGTTTCATGCAACTCTTCAACAGCCTCATCAACGCCAGCAACATCCTTGAATGTGGTTTTAACATCAAACTCACTGACCATCTTTGCTCGACTTTTGCTGAAGCTGAAAATATTTTTCGCCTGAGCGCCATTTTGTCCACCCATTCTTCTGAACAGGAAAAAATAAACAACTGCAAAAATGATCCATGGCGCGAACAGTACCAAAAAGGTATTCAAGCCGTTGGTACCCTCCTCAACATTAATACGGATCCCCTTTTCAGCAAGAATGTCGGCCTGTTCAAGGCTGAATGACGGGATTCTGACAGCAAATCGATCAGTCTGCAGGTTAGTGCTGTTGATGAGAGGCAGCTGGGTAACTGTTTTAAGTTTTCCATTCAGGATGGCCGACTTATCCTCAAATGTTTTAACCGTTACTTCAGTAACCAGAGCTTGGGAAAGAAGCGATTTGTACTGGTTATAGGTAATTTCAGGGTTGCTGGTACCTGCGAAAAAACGCTGAAACACAAAGAGCATCAACAGCGCAACCATCATAAAAAAGATAAACCGCGGGAATTTAGGTTGAGGATTTTCTCCTGATCCCTGAAACCATCCGGTTTTCCGATCGTCATCTTTTACCGGCTTGAATTTATTTCGGGAATTATCTTTTCCCGGCTTCTTAAAAGGATTTTCAGGCATAACAGAGGTTGAGTGATGATATAAAATGTAACTTACTACTTTTAAAGTAATTAAAACTGAAACTGCAATCGAAAACAAAAAGTTTATTGAATAAGGTCTGCTGAAAAAGAAAGTTGCCCCTTTCAGCAGTACTTCATGATTTTCAGGTTAATCTATTATCTTGTTTCTTCAAAAGCAGTGAGTTTTTCTTAAATTCACAGCTCATACGATAATTCCCTGTAAATAATAAACAGTACAGCGCTCATTATGGTTGGTAAAAGGGTTAGAACCAGGTTTGCACCTTCTCCAACAGGCTATTTACATGTAGGCGGACTGAGAACCGCACTGTATAATTACCTGTTTGCAAAGAAAATGAATGGAACTTTCGTTATCAGAATTGAAGATACCGATCAAACCCGAAAAGTAGAGGGAGCGCAGAAAAACCTGATAAAAACTCTGGAATGGGCTGGAATTATTGCTGATGAAAGTCCCGAACATGGAGGTGATTATGGCCCTTATATTCAGTCTGAGCGACTTGACATCTATGCTAAATACTGCAAGCAACTGCTTGAGGACAATCATGCCTACTACTGTTTTTCAACCCATGAAGAGCTCGAAGAAAACCGCCAGCTTCAGATAAAACAAGGTCTGCAGCCAAAATACAACAGAAAATGGCTACCTGAAGAGATGGGCGGCTCAGTGCCAACGAGCATAATCAAAAAAAAGCTGGACGAAGGAGAGCCTTATGTGATCCGCATGAAGGTCCCCGATTATGTCTCTGTATGGTTTGAAGATATTATCAGAGGTCCTGTAGAGTTTGATTCCGCAACCATTGACGATCAGGTACTGATGAAATCCGATGGGTTTCCAACCTACCATTTCGCCAGTGTTATTGACGACCATCTTATGGAGTTTACACATATCATAAGAGGCGAAGAGTGGCTTTCCTCCATGCCCAAGCATCTTTTACTGTATGAATTTTTTGGCTGGGAACCTCCCAAGGTAGCTCATCTGCCGCTCTTACTTAACGCCGATCGTTCCAAACTCAGCAAAAGGCAGGGTGATGTTGCTGTTGAAGATTATGTTCGCAAAGGATACAGTAATGATGCTATTGTGAATTTTGTTGCTATGCTGGGCTGGAATGAAGGTGAAGGAAGCGAGCAGGAGGTTTACAGTATGGACCAGCTGGTCGAAAAGTTTTCACTTGAACGTGTAGGTAAAGCCGGTGCAGTATTTAATATTGACAAACTCAACTGGCTTGAAAAACAATATATCAAGGGCCGTTCGTCAGAAAATATTATTGCAGTCATCAAACCGATTCTTCTGGCTGAACTTGAAAAGAAAGAGTCGTTGATGCCGAAGGAGATGATTACCAGTGACGCATATCTTACACAAGTTATAGAACTTATGCGTGAGCGTGTAGGGTTTGAACATGAATTTGTGACCTTTTCCTCATACTTCTTTTTCGAGCCGGACACCTATGATGATGAGGCCGTTAAAAAGCGCTGGGCGATTGACACCAATGATCTGCTTCGTGAGTTTCTTGTAATACTTGAATCTCTTCAAGAGTTCAGTGCCGAGAACATTGAAGTAGCTCTTAAGGAGTTTGTTGCTCCAAAAGGTCTTAAGGCAGCTAGCCTCATCCATCCGTTGAGAATACTCACCTCCGGAGTTAGTTTTGGACCCAGTTTATATCACATGCTTGAGGTGCTTGGAAAAGAAACAGTACTCAGACGAATCATCAAAGGCATTGATATTATCAGCTATCAGGCATAATCTGTAACCGGAAGTACGGTGCGCATATCCATGCGCACCGGTTATTTTGTTTTTTCTTTTGAAGAAAAAAATATTTATTTGTATACTTTGCCTCAAGTTTAAGGACAGATAGCTCAGTTGGTAGAGCAAAGGACTGAAAATCCTTGTGTCGTGGGTTCGATTCCCTCTCTGTCCACATAGGTTAATGGCCGTTTCCTCAGCGTTGCCTCGGACAATAAAAATGCAAGTCCATTCTTTTTCTCTGCTTTCCTTATTATCAAGGTATTACATGTCATGCAAGGCATCTCCCAATGCTTCAGAGTTTGAACATCATCAAGTGCCAGCATGAATATAACAACAGAGATTGATCAGGAAGTCTGGCATGACCTGCAAGGCGCAGGGGCATACGAATGGTGGTATTTCGATGCTGAAGACAAAACGAGCGGGTTTTCATGTGTGATTATCTGGTTTGCCGGTTTTCCTTTTTCTCCTTACTACACCGAGCATTATGAGAAGTGGAAAAATCGAATAACCTCCGAAGCCCCTCTTCCATCGAATTACTCAGGCTTCAGTTTTCAATTATACGAAAATGATCGCGAGATCATCAATTTCATCCGAGAAGGACGTAATGGCCTTTTCGAAAGCAGTCGATCTGATATTGGCGTCCGTTTCGAAAAAAATAGATTTACTTATGACGCCCTGAAAGATGAATATTCTCTTGATATCGATTTTTCATTTCCTGTCCGCCAGAAGTCAATAAAAGCATCTTTTCTGTTTTCCTCATGTCGCAGGATTGTTTACGAAAAAAAAGATGGCAACAATGATGGGCAGGTGCCCCTTCACCAATGGCTTTTAAGTGTTCCTAAAGCCGATGTTGAAGGAACGATTGAAATTACTGAGCAGCCAGACGGTGTAGTTCAAACGATTCCGGTTAGAGCATCAGGGTATCACGATCATAACTTCGGAGCCATGCCCATGCAGGAGTATCTTGCCCGATGGTATTGGGGCAGGGCTTTTTCTGAGCACTTTGATCTCATATATTATGTGACGTTTTTTAAAAACAACGAATATCAACCTCTTGCTCTTCTTGTACTGCACGACAATACAACAGACAAAGTCACTGTTCTGGACAAGGTGCAATTTCAGGAAAGTAATTTCACAAAGGGCTTTTTTTCCCCGCTTCACAGCAGGGATCTCGAATTGCAGTATGAGAATATCGGGTTAAAAATTCATCACCATAAAGTACTTGATGCCGGACCGTTTTATCTTCGGTTTGCATCTGGAATATCATTAAGGATCGATGGAAAGGAATTGGAAAGAATCAAGGGTATATCAGAATTTCTAAATCCAACGCGTCTTCAGTCAGGGTTTATGAGGTTTTTTACTCGAAGTCGTATATGGAGGGATGGACAGCCAAGTGTTATGTATAACAGTTATAATAATTTTAAACGGTCTTTACATTGGAAAAATAGTTAAAAAAATTTTAAATTTAGAGTTTGTTCGGGCTATCCTGAATTATATAGGTGAGAGTCTCTTATTCCATTAAAGAATCGCAGGAAAAATGGATAAAGGCTGTCGTTGAACCCCTGGGAAGTACTTGCCTGTTGATTTTATAACAAAAAGTTTTAAAAAGGAGATAGATCGTAATGGCACAACAAGGTAATTTCAAGAGTCCATCAAGGTTGGGCGCACTTGGAGAAGGTGCACCAGTCTCTTCATCAGGTTCGGTTCCCGGCGGCAAGCCACGGGACGGGGGTCTGAAAGGGGTTGATTTTGAACGCCGTAGTTTTCTGGGAAAAATTGTAGGAGGTATTGGTGCAGCTGTTGCCATATCTACCCTCTATCCTGTGATCAAGTACATTATTCCTCCATCCGAGACTGCTACAAGTGTCAAAGAACTGGTTGTAGGAAAAGCATCTGAAGTTCCGCTAAATGGATTCAAGATTTTTCAGTTTAACAAGGACAAGATTCTTGTTGTCAACGACAACGGGAAATTGACTGCATGCAGTGCCGTGTGTACCCATCTCGGCTGCCTTGTACATTGGGACAACGCACAGAATCTCATCGCCTGCCCCTGTCATGGAGCAAAGTACAAGCAGACCGGAGAAATTATTTCCGGCCCGCAGCCTTTACCTTTAGCGTCGTTTAAAGTAAGGGTTGAAGGAGAAAAACTTATCATCGCAAAAGCGTAACCTTTAATATCTTGAAAACCAAGGGAGTCAGGAAAGATGGCTGAAAACAACCAGAATGCTTCGGCAGGAAATATTCCGGCCAAGCCGAAACCCGCTGCTCCGGGTGCCGCCAAGCCGGCATCTCCGGGTGCTGCAAAACCAACAACTCCGGTTGCCTCTAAACCGGCAGCATCAACAAGCGGAGTTTATAAACCACCTGTTGACCGTCCAGATCCAAATCCTTATCGGGATAATCGCGTCAGTCCACTTGGCGCATGGTTCCAGGAGCGCTTTTATGCGGTGATTCCGATAATCGATTACCTGAAGAAAAAAGAAGTACCTAAACATCGTCTCTCGTTCTGGTATTACTTTGGCGGTCTTGCGCTTTTCTTTTTCATTATTCAGATTGTGACCGGCTTACTGCTTCTGCAGTATTATAAGCCTACCGAAGCAGCCGCATTCGCTTCATTTGTCTTCATCCAGAAAGTGGTCCCCTATGGTTGGCTGATTCGCCAGATCCATGCATGGTCGGCCAACCTCATGGCGATGATGGCATTTATTCACATGTTCAGCACGTTCTTCATGAAGTCTTACCGTAAACCCCGTGAACTTATGTGGGTGAGTGGTTTTATACTTCTCGTGCTGACCCTTGGTTTTGGATTTACCGGATACCTGCTTCCATGGAACGAACTTGCATTCTTTGCAACCCAGGTCGGTACCGAAACTCCAAAAGTTCTTCCTGGCGGAGCATTGCTTGTCAGCCTTCTTCGTGGTGGTGAAGACGTAAGTGGCGAAACGCTTACCCGTATGTTCTCACTGCATGTTGTTCTGCTTCCAGGCCTTATCCTGCTGTTGCTTTCACTCCATCTGACTCTTGTTCAGATCCTTGGTACATCAGCACCGATAGGGTACAAAGAGAATGGCATGATTAAAGGGTACGAAAAGTTCTTCCCGACCTTCCTCGCCAAAGATGGAATCGGCTGGATTATTGGTTTTGCCCTGCTTGTTTATCTTGCAGCTGTATACCCATGGGGAATCGGCGTTCAAGCCAATGCGCTTTCACCTGCACCAGTTGGAATCAAACCTGAATGGTATTTCTGGGCAGAATTTCAGATGCTGAAAGATCTGAAGTTTGAAGGTGGCGAACTCGTTGCTATTATCCTTTTGACTATCGGCGGACTCGTATGGGCTGTTGTTCCTTTCCTTGACCGGAAGGCATCGGAAGAACAGAAAAGTCCAATCTTTACCTTGTTAGGTCTAGGTGTTCTAGCCTTCCTGCTTATTAACACCTATCGTGTGTTTGCAGAATACGGCTGGTAACATGTAAATACTCGTATCGTAAACACAAAAGCCCGGTTCAACCGGGCTTTTGTGTTTACGAATAGTACCATCAATCAGAAAGGGTTGTATCACATTGTTTTGAGACATGGAGTAGCCCTTCGCATGAATTCATCGAAAAGAGGCACGGTGAAGGCCATTACACCGTGAGATGGACTGTAAATCATTCCCTTTTTAATGAGTTCTGATCGAACAGTTCTTAATGCGGAAATGCCAACATGCAGGATATGTGCTATGTCTGCAGTACGATAGGGGCCTTGACCCATTTCAGCCATTGCTCGCAGGAATTTTTTTTCTCGATCAGTCAGCCGGTCAAAACGAACACGGAAAAAATTGTTATCAAGGCGAGTGATGACGTCTGAAGAAGTTTCTTGAACGGTGATAAGGGTGATAGGAGAAGTTACCGCATGGTTCCATGCCTGATAGCCCCACTCTTGCAGAAAATATGGGTATCCTTTGGTAAGACGGAAAATTTCATGCAGTGCTGCAGTATCAAACTTGACATCCGCTTGCATAACTGGATCTTGAAGTGCTTTGTCAGCATCAGTTTCCTGAAGAGGGCTAATATCCGGAAAATTAAACAGGCGTTCTGCATAAGACTTAGCATCGCCAACCAATCCTGGCAGAATTGGTAATCCTGCTCCGACCAGGACAAGAGGAAGCTGTCTTTGCTGCATTTTATGCATGGCCATGATCAATGCATTTAACTCAGATGAAGAGAGGTATTGGATTTCATCAATCAGAAGAGCAACGGCACTGTTTCGTTCCTCAGCAGCTTCGCCAACAGCAATAAACAAACTGGAAAGATCGACTTCAAGATCGCCACTGTCAGCAGTCCCTTTTTCAGGATCGATATCAAGACCAATGTCATAACCTCCATGAGAGACTTTTACTGAGCCAATAAAGCTTTTCAAAATTGCAAGGCCTTTGTGAACTTTTTCTCCTGTGCCTGCTATCCTGTCAAGTTCATAGAGCAGTCTGCGCAATTGAGGAACAAGAAGTAGTGCCAAAGGTTTGTTTTCGCGAGCTTCAATAAAAATAGTCTGATACCCTGCTTGCAGGGCCATTCGCTCCATTTCATTAAGCAAAACGGTTTTGCCTACACCCCTTAGACCAGTCATTAAAACACTTTTTTCTGCACGCTTCTGCTTGACTCGGTCAAACAGTACTGATCCCAGTTCAAGAATACTATCACGTCCTGCCAGTTCTGGTGGTGGAGAGCCCGCTCCTGGAGAAAAAGGATTTCTGATTTTATCCATTGCTGAGCTTATTTATACATAATTATACTATCTTATACTATTGTATACTTTCTTATACATAATACAAGATATAATCCAGTATAAATGAATGGCCGGCTTACTTGAACGTGTTGCAAGGTAAGAAAGTTACGCATTACCCAGTTAGGTAAATTGCGCCTGAAACAGGCGCAATTTAAGGGTTACTTAACTTAATCTTCAGGCAGAATCTTATTGGGCAGTTCTCGCACTGTATTCATCAATTCCCCTATTTCGTAGCCAGCCAAAAATGCCTGCATGTCGATTTTTTCGGTAGCTTCCACCCAGGCCGCGATAAGTGTTTCCGGTTTTTCTTTTTCAGCAGCATCGTCCGGATCTTTCAGCAGTTCCTGCAGGGTCAGCCAGGCCATAAGCACACTGAATCGGTGTTCACGGAACCAGAATTTATGATGCCGTTCATCAAACGCCAGCAATCTGCCGAGATGTTTTTTATCTACAGCAAAAAGCGTCTTTAACAGAGCGTGAAGATGTTCTTCCGGATTATCAGGTATAAGTTCTGGCTTGTGATCCAGCATACAGCAGAAGAGGTCCGGCAGGTTAATACCCGGTACGCCTATCGCACCTTTGTCCGGATAAATAGTTTCCAGAGCACTGCTCATCAACCAGTCGTCGATAAGATTGGACGTCTCAATGCCATTGGATACAATTACCTGCTGAAGAGTATCCAGCACAATCCAGTGCCTGACAATCATGAAATATTCTGATCCATGACTGCTGCTCAAACCTAAAGCGGTCTGAAGTTTTCGACAATCAGGCTGCAATGGCAGAAGAACAGCGAGTGCTGCAGCTCTGCGGTAGAGTGCAGAAGCACGTGCAGGAATGGAATCAGAAGCAGTAAGCTGTCGTTCCATCAGCTCACTGAATTGCTTAGCCACCTGCTCAACAAGGACACCAATTGCATTTTCAAACTCAAGAGCCTCTTTCTCATCATGCAATTCAGCAAGTGAAGGCAAGAGCTTTAATGAAGAGAGTGACGCGGACACCAGGTTGTGCAATGGTGATAGACTCATGGTGAGCGCTGCCTGATCTATCGAATACGTTCCGCGTCCATTGAGTTCAGCCGCAAGACGGTCATAAGGCCTGAGTCTGGAAGAGCGTACTTCCCTGAAATCAAGGAAAACATTGTACTTATAGCCATCCAGAGCAACCATGAGTCCGTTTTCTGCAATCTCTCTGTTAGAACGGATAAACTCCATTCCACTGGCGTTGTCTCTGAAAATAACAAACGTTCCATCCTGATGGCTCAAGTTTAGCCCATCAATCAGCGAACTTTGCCTGATTTCATCGTTCTGCTTGTAGCCAACAGATGTTTTAATCCAGCCAATGGCATGCTCAAAGCAGTTGTTGAAAACTACAAGGGCTTTTTCATCAGCAAGACGGTTCGAATAAGCAAAAATATTTTCGTTGACACTGCCTTCAGGCGAATAGACATCATAAAGGAAAAAGTGGCGTACCTCGGCAAACAGGGGACGCTTTTTCATGATGGGAAAAATCTCGTGGTAGTGTCGAGCAACGAGGTTTTCGTCCGGCTGTTCGTCGTAATAAGCCTTGGCGTATTCCATGCCATATTTTTCAGTAAAGCCTTCAACCTGTCCATGACCGAACATAGGAAGTCCAGGCATGGTCAGCATCATCATGCAGACACCAAAGTATTTATCACCCCTGCCGAACTGGGCAATCGCGGTATCTTCATCAGGGTTATTCATGAAGTTCACATACCGCTTCAGAATTTCAGCATCAAACTCCAGCGTGTTCTTGATCAAATATCGGTAATCAGCATTATCCTCCTTTTTGAGCATATGCATGAACGCACTATTATAAACCCTGTGCATGCCAAGTGTTCGGACAAAATAACCCTCAAGCATCCAGAATGCTTCGGCGAGCAATAGAGTGTCCGGTACCTCACGTTGAATACGGTCAACCACTTCACGCCAGAATTCCTCAGGAATGGCCGCATCAAATTCAGCCATACTCATGGCGAACGAAGAGCGTGAAGGCACACCGGCGCTATGACCATGAAGAGGAAACCAGAGGCGCTGAATATGCCGTTTCGCCAGCACCATGGCAGCATCAAAACGGATTATCGGAAACATCCTTGCAACATGCAGGATCTGCTGAATAACCCCTTCACGAACCTCAGGACTGAGAAAGTTAAGCTGAGCAGTATCGTTCCACGGCATTATTGTTCCGTCATTACCATGATAGATATACCGTGTATCGCCACTCAGATAGTCAACCCGTTTAAAAGTAACTGCCGCATCGGAACGGTTCCAGTATCCATCTTCAAGGTAAATGCCATAACGGGAATCACTGCTTAGATTAGGCCCGTTATAGGAATAATTATAATAAGGAGGTGTATTTGTAGATAGAAACCAGTCAGGATTGTTTCTTACCAGTTCAGAATCCATCCCTGTATGGTTCGGTACCATATCACTTGCTAGACGGATACCACGAATCCTTGCTCTATGACGGAGGTTCTCATAGCCCTCATACCCACCGATATCATCAGAAATGTCATATTTTTCCAGAGCATACGCCGACGCTTTCGCTTCCGGATTTCCCTGCAGCTGCTTGATTTTTTGTGAGGAATAGCTGCGTTGCCAAAGTCCTATCAGCCACAAAGCAGTAAACCCCCGTTCGGCCATCAAGTCAAGTTCCTTATCAGGGATGTCCTGCAGGCGGTGGATAGGACGTCGGTAAAGTTTACTGAGCTGGTCGAGCCAGACATAAGTGCTTTTAGCCAGCATGACAACTTCAGGCATCCACGATGAGTCAGTAGAGTAGTTGGCTACGGCATTATCATCAAAGGCGCTGTAATCAGGTATATGGGCTTCTTTTTCAAAGAAGTGACCCTCTCTGCTTGCATCTTCAGCTTTAGCAATCTGCTCGAAAAACAGGTACTTGTCCTCCTCCTCAATTAAATCAATTGCAGCAGGAAGTAATGTCCAGAAAGGGGAGTCTTCCAGCAAATCGGTCCAATTCAGCCGGATAAAGCGAAGCTGTTCAAGTATGGAAGCAGGCGCGTGTTTTATTGGCTGAGTGAGAAGATCAACAAGGTCAATATTTCCAGGTCCTACCGGCCCCATAGCCTTCATTGAAGTCTGCAGGGTCAAAATCAGCTTTCGGTATGCCTCTTCCCTCATCACCTTCTCATCGGTCAACAGATCAGAAAAGGGTTCCAGAGCAGGATTCTGTGAATTGATCCAGACAAGAAAAGACTCTTCAAGAAGATCTTTCTTGTTTTTATGCAGGTTCAGCCATTCAGAAGGTTTTTCAGATTCCGAATAGATAGTCTGTGTAGGGAATGCATTGATAAATCGAGTCAGGTACTCTGTTGATTGCTTTTTCGAGAGCTCCGTCTCAAACTTCCCATAAGCGCTCTCCAGAAGTGCAGGATGTCGGAGAGCTATAGATGAAGTCATCACATAATGAAACAATTCATGAAGCAGCTTCATGCCATGGAACTGTGCCGGAAGAACCGGCTTTGCTTCTATACCGTTCTTATTTTTAAGGAAATCATTAATAACGCTCGTCTGTTGCTCGGCTTTTTTAAAACTTTCCTGACCTGTAGCAGGCAATGCGAGAAATTCAGGATCAGTCAGGTGAAAAAGTTTTCGGGCATTTCGGTTGACATAAAAGTGTTCTTTATTCTGAACCACTGCCGTGTTAGTCTTGATGGTCATAGTCGGGTTGTAATGCCCAATAATTAAACTGGTTAAGAGCATCTTTAAAAACAAGTATTCCCATTAAGGCTGGGAGTAATCGTTTTTTTCGAAGTCCAAAAAATCCGCAATTACTTGAATGGTACAACACTGTTCCTTACTGCATCAAGAACACCGTCCTGTATAAAACAATCAAAACGACATCTGGAAATGCTGTAAATGATCAGAAGAGCAGTTCTACCGTATTGCACTATTTACTCACACCGTTAAAGTACGGATTTCTGCAATAAAAGTCAGGCTGTCATCTGGAAGTATTGTAAAGCAGAGAGGGAACGTCTTGTTCTAATCTTCTTTTTTCATACCAGAGCAAAAAAGAAAAGGATAGACGATTATTTAATTTTGCTGTCTATATACCGCTGAAGGTAGCTGAACCCCATATCTTTAGCCGAACGAAGAACATCAAGTCCAATGGTATATAAGGCACTATTACGCTGTGACGGAGAAGATGACTGTTCGGATTGAACTGACAAAGACGATTTTCCAAGGCCTTTAAGCGCCCTTGTAATCAGTAAACCAGCAACAAACGTTACACCTGCTGCCTGAAAAGGATATTTTTTAACCATTTCGACTGGCGAAATCTCATTTTTCAGGTCATCTTTCAGATGCTGAGCCCTTGACTTAATCTGTTCTTCCTTTTCAAGAATGCTGCTCTGCAGCTCTTCTATTCTTGCCTGAATACCGCTTAGAGTCTCATTTTTTGTAGTCATGGACAGATAAGAATATTTTTTGTAGCATATCTTTCAGGAGTAAAGGCCTGAATTTCGTAAAAAACACAAAGCATGAAATAAAAATAAGGCTCACGAGGAGATAGCCAAGAAAAAGATGTCCCAGCAGTTCACCGGTGAGTAAAGCGAACGTCGTGATAAGGTAGGCGATCCCGATAATGAGTATAACGCCAAGAATCACAACAGCAGCTACAATCGAAACTTTTTCGGTCAGTTCAATCTTAAGGAGTTCGATTTTTGCCTCTACAATAGCTATGACGTCCTCATAGGTCGACGTTACCGTATCATCAAGGATTTTATGTATTCCGGTGTGCTTGCGTTTTACAGTTTTTGACGCCGGAACCTTTTCCTCTGGGCGATTCATCATAAGGTCTTCAATAAATGCCCGTTATCTCTTTTTTCTCATCAACAGTCCCAAAAAAGCACCGGCACCCAATGAGTAGAGTAATGCCTGACCAGGGTTTTTTTTGATATACTCCCTAACCTTCTCCGCACTTTTTACCAGCAGGTCATAAGATTCACTTTCTTTAAAGCTCGAAAAAGCTTCTAAAAGGGTATCACCAATCTCTTGCAGCTGATCCGGAATGAGGCTTTCGCGATATGGTTCCTCAACAGGATCTATTGATGTATGCTCGTGTATGCCAACCTTTACTTCCTGTTCCATAATAGCTCCATAGCGTATGAGGGTTTTCTTCAAGCTTCTTATAAAGCAATATATAAAAACAATATGGTCTTTATATCCCCCACTCTGTTTTTCCAATTATTGAACCACGCAACTGTTAATGTCAATAAGTATTTACTGCAGAAGCCTTCCACCATCAACAGCAATACTCTGGCCGGTAATATAGTCGCTTTCCATAAGAAAAGTGATGGTTTTGATGATATCCAGCGGATCCCCAAGGCGCCGAAGCGGTATTTTTTTAATCATTTCTTCCTCGGTATCCATCTCTTTTGCAGGATTTATCGTAACCGTTCCTGGCGCAATGGAATTGACAAGAATACCAGGGGCATAGGCTTTAGCGAAAATTTTTGTCAGGTGCTGTATGCCGGCTTTTGCTAAAGTATAAGGCGCAAAATTCCGCCAGATAAGATTAGCCGAAATATCAGTCATGGTAATGATTCTTGATACGAAAGATTGTTTCTGCATAATCTTTACTGCTTCCTGCAGAGTAAAGAAAGTTCCTTTCAGATTGGTATCAACCAAATCGTCCCACTCCTCTTCGGTAACCTCCGGCAGGGGAGTACTGTAAAAATTTGATGCACTGGTGATAAGAAGATCAAGTCGGTCAAACTGCTTGCTGAATTCTCCAAATGCACCGATGATATCACGGTGTTTTGAAACATCACAGCGTACCATCTGTGATTCAGGACTTATCCAGCGTATTTGTTCAAGGATTTGTGCCGCTTTCTTTTCCGATGCGTGATACGTAAAAAAGACCGTATACCCTTGTCCCGCAACCGAAAGCGCAATTTCACTCCCAAGTATACCAGAAGCGCCAGTCATAAAGCATACTTTTTTTCCAGAAGATGTCATGGCGATCACGTTTAAAAAAGGGCTTTTATAGTGAAGTCGACGCTATTCTATTTTGCGAATGTCTTAAGTTTAACGAGCCATTTGTTGACCCCTTTTGTTTTGCTGAGATCAGCTCCACTGAGATCAGCCCCAGATAGGTTTGCTCCAGTAAGGTCTGCGGCTTTGAGGTCAGCTCCTCTGAGGTTTGCGCTGCTCAGGTTTGCGCTGTTCAGGTTTGCTTCCGTCAGATCTGCTTCACTGAGGTTTGAACGATTCAGGGGTGCCCCGCTAAGATTGGTCTTGCTGAGTTTTGCCCCGCTGAGGTTTGTATCGCTGAGAAATACATTGCTCAGGTTTGTTTCACTGAGATCTGCTTTGCTGAGGTTTGCTTCGCTTAGGTGTGCGCCAGTGAACGTTACACCAGTGAGGGTTGCAGCTGTAAGGTCTGCCCCGGTAAGGTTTGCTCTTTCAAGGTTTGCTCCGGTAAGGTCAGCATCACTGAGGTTAGCCGTCCTGAGGTCAGCTCTCCAGAAATTTGCTCCGCGAAGGTCTATCTTAATCTCAGGATGAGCATTGCGGGCAGCATTCCAATCCGGTACTGATCTCTTAAGCAGCTCTATGTCTGGTATATGGTCAGCCGATGTGAATTTTACTCCAGAGAGGTCTGCCCCTGAAAGGTCAGTCCCTGAAAGGTTCGCACCGATGAGGTCAGCTTTGTGAAGGTTTGCGTTTCTAAGGTTTGCTTTGGTGAGATCCGCTTCTCTGAGGTATGCGTTGTAAAGGTTAACCTCTCTGAGATCCGCTTCTCTGAGATCCGCTCGCCACAGGTTTACTGCGCTAAGGTCTATCTTCACCTCTGGATGCGCGTTTCGAGCTTTGTTCCAATCAGTTACAGATCTTTGAAGCAATTCTAAATCCGGAATATGATCTGCCCCATTGAATTTTGTTCCAGTGAGGTTAGCCCCAGACAGGTCAGTGCCCGCAAGATTAGCCCCAATAAGGTCTACTTTGTGAAGGTTTGAATCTCTGAGGACAGCTTTGGTAAGATCAGCCTCTCTGAGATATGCACTATAGAGATTTGCCTCTCTGAGATCAGCCCCGGTGAGGTCAGCCTTGTTCATTGTCGCACAGCTGAGGTTTGCATCGCTGAAGTCTGCCCCACTGAGGTCTGCTCCATTAAGGTTTGCCCCGGTGAGGTCAGCCTCTCTAAGGTAAGCCTCTTTCAGGTTGGCCTTGGAAAAGTTTGTATCTTTGAGGATTCCTTTCCAGTTTCCTCCATCAGGTGTCGCACCGCTGAATTTCGCCCCACTGAGATCCGCGCCAGTGAAGTCTATTCCACTAAGCCTTACTCCAGTAAGGTTTTCTCCCCTGAGGTTTGCCCCTTTGAGTGTTGCTTCACTAAGGTTTGCCCCCCTTAAGTTTGCTTCTCTGAGGTCTGCTTCAATGAGTGTTGCTTCTTTGAGGTTTGCTTCTCTGAGGTCGGACCAGCTGAGGTCTGCCCCACTGAGGTTAGCTCTCACGAGATCTGCCTTGAAGAGGTTTGCACCAAGAAGATTTGCTCCTGTAAGGTCTGCCCCGCTGAGATCTGCCCCTGAGAGGGAAGCATTTCTAAGGTATGCATTTCTGAGGTTTACCTTAAGCTCAGGATGTGCATTACGGGCATCATTCCAATCTGTAACTGATTTTTGAAGCAGTTCTACGTCCAGCATGGCTGTATGTTTCGATTGCCTGTTAATTGATTGTATCCGTATCTATTATCTAAAAAAAGCTGCTGTTATAAACGTTGCAGCCAGGTATCCGAGTTAATGCCAACTTCTGTAATTCCTGTTTTGAGTATGATAGCAATAAAAAAGCTCATGCCACGGCAACTAAGCTTCTTTATTAAAATGGTTAACAGGAAATATCCATCATAAAGAATAAAACAGGAAAGGTATAAATTTTTATACGTAAAGATACAAGAGTTTGATGTAAAAAAGAATATCAAATCAGTGCAAGCCGGATAACCAATGATTGCGCAATCGGTTGATAGGGATCGGCAATAATACTCGTTCTTGAGTGTTAAAGGTGTTTGCCTTTACTATGGTTTCAGGCAAGTCTTCTGAATGAAGAGGCTTTAATAGCCGCAAAAAGGGTTGATCCTGTCGTAATATTCAGCTCATCCGCAGCCGGGCGGACAATTTCCGCAACAAGGTGTTGCCCCTGTATGGAAAGTACAACGCCTATTCTACCTTCTGAATTGAACATTTCCGTAACAGTGCATACGAGCAAGTTACGAGCACTGATGGCTTCAGGGTGCTTTTTGAAAAGGATTATTTCGCGGGACGAAAGTTCAAAAAGCGATTCTTTATGAACCTTGCCATCTGAAATAAGCAAGGTATTCTTTCCCCAGCGATAAGCATATAAACCATTCTGATCCATAGGATCCGAAAGCCTGAGAAGATTAAGGTATCCATTCTGGCTTTGCGCCATTCTCTTACGGGCAAGCTGCTCGGGAGTTGTTTCTTCAACAAGTCGTCCCTGGTTCACTACAAGAACCCTATCGGTCATCAACTGCATTTCCGTCAGCGAATGCGATATAAACAGATAGGGTATGCTGAACTCTTCGCTCACACTTTTCAGATACGGAATAATCTGGAACCGGAGCGAATCATCAAGAGCAGCCAACGGCTCATCCATAATGAGGAGTCGAGGATTTGCAAGTACAGCCCGGCCAAGCGCGACACGCTGTTTTTCTCCTCCTGAAAGATTTTTTACCCCACGCTGCATCACCGGCTGAAGCTTGAGTATATCAATCAGTGCTTCGGGTCTTATCCTTTTGTTTTTTGCAGAACATCGGTTATAGCCATACAAAAGGTTTGCTTTGACACTGAAGTGAGGAAACAGCATAGCCTGTTGAAAAACAAGAGCAATACGCCGCTTTTCAGGTGCCAGAGAAATGCCTTTGCTGCCGTTGAACAGGCAAATGTCATCAAGAAAAATCTCACCCTTATCCGGCTGCAGCATCCCCGAAATAAGATGGATAAGCGTTGATTTTCCACTTCCTGATTCACCAAAAATTCCAATCCGTTCACCCGATACATTGGCGGAAACCTGCAGTGAAAAGTCGCCCATTATCTTTTCTACTTCAATGCGCAGCTTCATAACCCTTTACTCCTGTCGAATTGTTTGCCAAGCATTTCATGCAGAAAAAGAACCACAACGGAAATCACTACAGAAACCAGGCATAGCGACAGAGCCATTGCCGTGCTAGAGGGGGAACTAGCATAATCATAAATAGCCAGAGGGATGGTTTGTGTGATTCCAGGAATATTGCCAGCTACTATTATGGTTGCACCAAATTCACCGAGACTTCTGGCAAACATAAGGGAAGAACCCGAGAGAATGCCTCTCAGTGACAGAGGTAGAACAATAGTTACAAGAGAGTCATGCCAAGAAGCACCAAGGCTTCGCGATGCCTGGATAAGCTGCTGGTCTATCGACTCCATACCAAGTCGGATCGATCGTACCAGCAGCGGAAATCCTACAACTGCCGAAGCAATAACCGCAGCTTTCCATGTGAAAATGATCGGTATTCCCGAAGCACTCAGCAATTGGCCGAGCCAGCCGTTTTTTCCGAGCAGCAACAGCAGAAAATAGCCAATAACCACAGGAGGAAGCGTCAGCGGAAGATTAATGAGCACTTCAAGAACTACTTTACCCCTGAAAGTCTTGAACACCATCAACCATGCCACAGCAAAACCGAAAGGTAAAGCGAGGGTGGTAGCCGTTATGGCAACTTGCAGAGAGAGCCCTATGGCTGTTATATCTTCCGGTGTAAGGGTCTTCAATTCAACAACTGTTCAACGTTTTTTTATTTCAAGGCAAAACCGAATTTATTCAGAACCGATTTCGCTTCATTGCCCTGAAGATAAGCATGGAATGCCTTCGCTTCATCATTCTGTGAACCCTTAATGGTTAAAACTGCAGGATAAACAACTCGTGGATAGAGCTCTTGAGGTACAACAAACAGCACTTTTGCTTTTTTTGCCTGCAATGCATCAGTCTTGTAGACAAAGGCGCCATCAACCTCACCAAGTTCAGCATACATAAGGCATTCACGCACGTCTTTTGCCATTATAAGCTTGTTAGCCATCTTTGCAGCAATCCCGGCCCTGGTCATGGCCGTCATGGCATAATCACCTGCAGGAACGCTTTTAGGACTTCCGATCGCAATCTTATCCAATTTGGACAGGTCATTTATCGACGAAACCTTTTTTGATGTTGTTCCAGCAAAAACTAACGAGTTGTAAGCAAAAGTCAGCTGGCTCTCACCATCAACAAGCTTTTTACCTTTCAGATAATCAACCCATTCGGTGTTTGCCGAAATAAAGATATCAGCAGGTGCACCGTTTTCAATTTGTCCTGCAAGAACACCCGAACCAGAGAAATTCTTCAAAAAAACGGTGCCAGGGTGTTTAGCTGAAAAGCTGGTAGTGAGTTCATTGATGACTTCTTTAAGGCTTGCCGCAACAGAAAGGTTCAGTTCGCCGGCCAATACCGGCACACTCATACTGAACAATGCGGTGCAGATGATCAAGCTTCGCATTATTGTGCTGCCAAAGGATAGTTTCATCGTTGTTTGCTTAACAGGTTTCATTGTTTTGGTTATTGTTGGTTATGGATTAATAATCACCCCGATATCCGCAGGTTTACCGAAATAGACTGAAGAAAGTACCAGCATATCGACCCCGGTTGCAGCATAAGCAGCTGCATTTTCAGAATTAATACCACCCGCAGCCGAAATTTTAACGTCCGGCCTCAATTGCCGTATCTGTTGAACCAGCAGGGAAAGCCTCTCGGGCAAAAGCTTATCAACCTGCACCACGTCAACTCCTGCAGAAGCAATTTTCAGGGCTTCCTCAGCAGTTTCTGCCTCTACAATAATTTTATGTTCAGGTGCTTTATCTTTAAGTGCAGCAACAGTATCCAGAAAACTGTCGAGTCCACCCATAAACGCAGTATGTTGCCTGAACACAAGAATAGAGTCTGAAAGACCAATACGGTGAGGAAGAGCACCGCCTGCCATGATTGCCTTCAGAGCAATTTTTTTTGTTCCCGGAAACAACTTTCTGGTTGTCAAAACAGTAATGCCGGGATTAACCTGCCTCGCACTGTTTACTATAGTTCGTGTTCTGGTAGCAATACCCGAAGCATATTCCAGCAGGTTAATGGCTACTTTCCACCCAGCGTGAAGGCTGCTTGCCGAGCCACTCGCGGTGAGAATGGGAACTCCGGCATCAACCATAGATCCGCTCTGCAGGCAACTGGTCACGGTCGCACCACAATTTTCAAGTACACGCTGAGCCTCTTCCGTGCAGCAGAGAACCGTTGAGTGACGGCTTGTAAAAGATATCTCCCCCCTCAGAGTACCAATGCCAAGCAGCAATGTGGTTATATCCCCATAAGGCATATCCTCTTCGATAAACCGCTCAATATCAGTGTCAGACAGTTGATAGATCATAGGTATATGTTGATCGTTATAACATTATGGTTATTTCGCTGGCCAATAAAAAAAAGAAGTTAACGGTGGTAACCAACATTCGGCATGTTCGTGACAAGGCTTTTATCTTTTGAGCTGTTGATTCTCATCTCACGTGCTTATTTTAAGCATCCCTTGAAAAATAAAAATAATTCTGTTCTTTTTTAGATAAAACGTGCTTTATGCCTTAAAAATTTAATTGCACTTTATTCTTGTTCCCTGATGAAGTTCCATTCTTGTTGCTTATCGCTGTACCGTATTTATTTGGCAGAACCTATTTTTCAGGGAGAATCTGTTTCGGAGTCATAATATGTCAGAGGCTTCTGACTGCTTTTTTCTTTCGTACTTTTGGTATTTATGCCATGATGGGCCTTTCAGCAGAAAGGCATTCGAAGGCATATAACTCTTTCATGAAGACAGCACTGTTCGATCTGGAAGACCTGCATGGAAATACTCAACTGGGGATTCATGCCGCAGCGGTTGGTGGTAACCTGAAAGTCGGATAAAGCGCACACTCTTAGGAGGTCACTCCCAGATATTCCAAGAATAGCCGATCTCTGGCTACTGATTCAGTAGACCAGCGGTAGTTGCCCATGACGGTTCGCACGTGAGTTGTCTCAACGCAGTCGAACCAATCCAGAATCTGAGCAAGTGAGCGTTGCTCAAGCCACTTCTCCAGTTT
>Ga0194037_1001157_pt1 | contig 19588 bp, 18 predicted proteins | sample JunL306m_MetaG_FD_148653 | JGI IMG/M metagenome (GOLD analysis project Ga0194037, IMG submission 148653) | Anoxic zone freshwater microbial communities from boreal shield lake in IISD Experimental Lakes Area, Ontario, Canada - Jun2016-L304-6m | ecosystem: Environmental > Aquatic > Freshwater >...
GCATAGTAGCGGCCCATGATGCCTTGCAGCTCAGGGAATTCACCGACCATATCAGTTAGCAAATCAGTCTTGGCAATTTCTGCAGCACGGCTTGCCAGTTTTTCATCGGTATTGAGCTTTTTTGCAATACCAATAGCAAGACTTTGAACACGCTTGGCCCGCTCTAGTTGGCTGCCTAATTGATTGTGATAAACCACTTTTCCAAGATCAGCAACACGAGAGGCTAAAGAACGTTTTTGATCTTGTTGGAAGAAAAAGCGTGCATCCGCAAGGCGTGGACGTACAACACGTTCATTACCAGAGATGATGGCGTCTGGCTTAATAGTTTCAATGTTGGAAACGATTAAAAAGCGATTACGTAACTTGCCTTGCTGATCAGTCAATGCAAAGTATTTCTGATTAGTTTGCATTGTCAAAATTAAGCATTCTTGGGGCACTTCTAAGAATTCTTGATCAAAATGACATTCATAGATGGCTGGCCATTCAACGAGAGCAGTCACTTCATCTAATAAGCTATCTGGCATTAAGACTAAATCCTTGCCAGCAGCCTTTAGTAGGGCAGATTCAATTTGATCTCTACGCTGATTAAAACTAGGTACTACTTTGGCTTTGGTTTTAAGATCATTTTCATATTGGTCTGCAGTAGCGATAATGACATTACCTGGCGCTAGGAAGCGATGCCCCTCAGTTTGGTTGCCTGCATGAATTCCTAAGCTGCTGATATTTAAAGCTTGATGACCATGCAAGGCAATAATCCGATGGGCTGGGCGTGCAAATTGAACATCTTCTAATTGCCCATCTTTTTGTAGCACTTGATAGTGCATCATTTTAGCGATTGGCAATTTACTAAGTGTTTGTTCAAGTGCTGCTTGTGCAGTTTGTTCTAATGCAGCACCCTTGGCAATCACATTCAGGTACAGCGTTTCATTTTTACCTTCGCCTGATTTTTCAAGAGTGGCGATGTCGGTATCAGCATAACCAAGCGCGCCTAATTTTTTCAGTAATGGTGGCGTAGCTTTACCAGCGGCATCAAAGGCGATGCTAGTTGGTAATAATTTTTCACGAACAGGATAGTCAGGCGCAAGATTTAGAACGTTACTTATTTGAACTGCAAGGCGACGTGGCGTAGCAAAGCTGGTGACTACTGATGATTCGCTAGCTAGGCTAGCAGCTTTTAGAGCGTCAAAGATGCCTTCACTAAAAGCATCGCCTAAGCGACGTAGTGACTTCGGTGGCAATTCTTCAGTCAATATCTCAATTAATAAAGTGGCTGACTGTATCGGTGTATTGCTTTTGCTCATAAATAAATTGTTTGGATCTCGATACCTAAGCTTTAGCTTGACGTTGACACATTGGGAAGCCCAGCTTCTCACGAGACTCATAATAAGCTTGAGCTACTGAGCGAGAAAGGTTCCGAATGCGGCCAATGTAGGCTGCGCGTTCGGTTACTGAAATGGCGCCGCGTGCATCAAGTAAATTAAAGGTATGGGCTGCCTTGAGAACCATCTCATAAGCGGGTAAAGCAAGTGGCACTTCCATCAAGCGTATTGCTTCACTCTCGTAATTTATAAAGTTTGCAAACAGAAATTCAGTATTTGAGTGCTCAAAGTTGTAGCAAGATTGCTCTACTTCATTTTGGTGATACACGTCACCATAAGAAATACCATCTGTCCAAACAAGGTCATAAACATTGGAGCAATTTTGGATGTACATTGCCAAACGTTCAATGCCGTAAGTAATTTCACCAAGAACAGGCTTGCAATCTAAACCGCCCACTTGCTGAAAATAGGTGAACTGAGTCACTTCCATGCCATTTAACCAAACCTCCCAACCTAACCCCCAAGCTCCAAGCGTAGGGTTCTCCCAGTCATCCTCTACAAAGCGCACATCGTTTTCTTTGAGATCAAGGCCTAGTGCTGCTAGTGATCCAAGATAGAGTTCAAGAATATTTTCTGGAGCTGGCTTTAGAACCACTTGATACTGGTAGTAGTGTTGCAGGCGATTTGGATTTTCACCGTAGCGACCATCTTTAGGACGACGAGATGGTTGCACGTAAGCTGCCTTCCAAGGCTCTGGACCAATAGCACGCAAGAAGGTCGCGGTATGAGACGTACCTGCACCGACCTCAAGATCGATGGGCTGCAGTAGGGCACAACCTTGTTGGCCCCAATAATCCTGAAGTTTGAGAATGATTTGCTGAAAAGTAAGCATGATTAACCTGGCTAAGCCGTTGATTTTACATGGCTAACAGGGGGTAGAGTCAAAAATGACTAAAAATGTCGATGCCGAATCAGACCCCAGATCAGCAGAAGGCAGGAAATGCTCAAAATTGGGAAATTGCCCCAAATGACATAGGGAGTTTTGCCTGTATAAGGTTGCACCTGAGCGCTTAAGCTTGCTTGGGTAAATTCGGGGAGAGCCGCAAGTATCTTTCCGTCGGCGGCTAAGACTGCCGTAATACCAGTGTTGGTAGCGCGCAAGGCTGGTAAACCTGTTTCAAGAGAACGTAATTGGGATAGACGCAATTGTTGAGTTGGTGCTTGTGATTGCCCAAACCAGGCAAGGTTGGTCATATTAATCAGCAGGTTAACTGGCGCCTCACTATTCTGAATGCGAGAAGCTAACTCTCCACCAAATACATCCTCGTAGCATATCGTAATGGCAGCATAAATTGCAGGCTGATCCTTACGCGCAATATTAAAAGGCGCTTGTTTGAGGCTTCCTCTAGCAAAGTCACTCATAGGTACATAAAGGGCTTGAACAAACCATTGAAAGCCTGATGGAATAAATTCACCAAATGGCACTAAGTGAGATTTGTCGTATTGGTATGGAGGAACATACGGAGATAAGCCCGTAGCCCGGTTTGTATATTGCAAGCCTTTATCGGTAGCAACTTCACCAACTAAACCTAGGAGGAGATTACTTGAGCTGGTATTTGAAAAGTCTTGCAGGTATGTGATTAAGCCAGCTGGAAGATTATTTTGAGGCCATGGAAATGCAGTTTCAGGAATGATGACAAGATCAGCAGCTTCTCTCTTGATTTCACTTACGTAAAAATCGATTTGCCTATTGCTTGCTAGTGGATTGAATTTAATACTTTGCTCAAAATTTCCTTGTATCAGCCGAATGCTAATCGGCTCGCCAAAAGGTTTTGTAAAAGAAGTCAATCCTGCTAACTGGGAAATCGTAATGACAGCTGTAATGCTAACAATGCTAAATTTGAAGTGCTGCTTGAGTTGGAAAATTTCCCAAGAAGTCCAGATCACCAAAAAAGTACAAGCAGGTCCACCCAGGAATGGCGCTATAGATGCAAATGGCCCGTTAACTTGTGTTTCAGCCAAACCCATCCATGGAAATCCTGTGAATAATTCTCCACGCAGATATTCGCCAAGGACCCAACTCGAGGCTAAAAGTAGGCCTGACCAGTAAGAAGTTTTAAAGAGTCGAATTGATAAGCACGCGATAGCGAAATAGAAAGCAACATAAGTAGAAAGCAAAAAAACTGCGATGCTGGCGAGTGAGGCATTCATGCCACCTACATTATGTAAGCTGATATAGAGCCACCAAATGCCCACAACAAAATAACCAATTCCAAATGCCAGGCTCGAGAAAAAATACTGTTTGAGAGACGAATCTTTTAGCAGTCTTAGACGCCACCAAACGACACTCAGTAGGGGAATCTGAACCCAGCCACCAAAAGGAAGTTCAGCGGCTAGAGCGAGTAAGGCGCCTAGAAACAATAGTGTGATTGGCGCTAAGGAATTAGCACTTCGATAGGTCTTACCAGAATGCAGATCAACCAAGATATTTCTCAGTCAAGGGCTTTGGCTATTTGGCGTGCCAGCAGAATGTGAATTTGCCTTGGATCGGCACGCTGTACTTCAAACTCAATACCATCGATTGTGACGAGTTCGCCAATTTTTGGAACACGACCTAGGTGCTGGACGACAAGACCAGCCACAGTTTCAATATCTTCTACTGCAAATTTAGTGCCGAGCGCTTCATTTAATTGTTCGAGTTCGGTGATACCTTTTACTCTGATGTCGCCGTTATCAAGAGAAATGATATTGTCAGCCTCTTCATCGATATCGTGCTCATCCTCAATATCGCCAACAATTTGTTCAAGTACATCTTCGATAGTAATGATCCCTGCGATGCCGCTATATTCATCAACTACCACGGCTAAATGATTGCGATTATCTTTAAAATCACGTAAGAGAACGCTTAAGCGTTTTGATTCAGGAATGAAAACTGCTGGACGAAGCCAGTCACGCACTTGAAAATCTTTTTCTGTTACGTGGCGGAGTAAATCTTTGGCTAATAAGATGCCTATTACGTTATCGCGACTACCCTCAAATACTGGAAAGCGAGAGTGCGCTGCTTGAATGACGGTTTTGATCAACTCAGCAAGAGGCAAGTTGATATCGATCCAATCGATTTGGGCGCGTGGTACCAAGATATCTCGTGCACAAAGTTGACCAACTTGAAATACACCTTCAATCATCGAAAGTGCATCAGCATCAATTAAACCTTCAGCCTGCGCCTCACGCAGCGTGGCAATTAATTCTTGACGGCGCTCACTAGGCTTTGTTGGTAGCGGTGTTAAAAAATCAGTCAAGCGATTTAAAAGGGATTTATTGGGGTCAGGCATGTTCTAAGAATAGCGTAGAAATAAGTTAAATCGATGAATACATATCAGATCGTGAATTACTGGTCTAGATAGGGGTTTGCAAAGCCTAGTTGATGCAAAATTTTGAGCTCCAGCGCTTCCATTTTCCCAGCATCCTTTTTTGTCTCATGATCATAAGCCTGGGCATGGAGGCAGCCGTGCACAATGAGGTGAGCTAAATGTGCTTTTAAAGACTTATTTTGCTCTTTTGCTTCTTTTTGAATAATGGGTAGACAAAAAATAATATCTGCAGCTAAAGTAGTTTTTGAAAGCTCGTACGGGAAAGTTAAGACATTAGTAGCGTAATCTTTTTTTCGAAAAGAAAAATTTAGCTTCTTTCCCTCCGCCGTATTCACAAAACGTAGCGTTAATAAACCACTATAGCTTGTAGCGGCCTTCACCCATTTTTTGATTAAGGTGATTGAGGCTGCCTTAGCTACAGAAGCCTCAATAGCTGGACTTGCATATTGAATATCAATGGTGAGTTTAGTGAGCATGGGCTTCGACTAATTCGCCTCTTAAGGTGTAATTGAGCACTTCGGTTATACGAATATCAACCATTTGCCCGATAAGTGATTCAATTTCTTGATCGGGTGCTGTGAAATGTACAACGCGATTGTTTTCAGCGCGACCTTGCAAGTTGACACCATCTTTTGCTAAGCCTTCAATCAAGACCCTCTCAGTATTGCCCAACATTTTTTGGCTAATCCGATTGGCCTGCTCTTCAACAAGACTTAAGAGCGTTTGCAAGCGCTTGAGTTTGGTTTCATATGGAGTGTCATCACTGAGGTTGGCTGCAGGTGTGCCTGGGCGAGGACTGAAGATAAAGCAGAAACTATTATCAAATTCGAGATCGCGAACCATCTTCAATAGTTTTTCAAAGTCGGCTTCAGTTTCACCCGGAAAGCCCACAATAAAATCGCTCGATAAGGTTAAATCAGGTCGTACAACTCGCATCTTTCGAATGATGCTTTTGTATTCCAGTACGGTATAGCCTCGTTTCATGGCAGACAGTACGGAGTCCGACCCATGTTGAACAGGCAGATGCAAATGGCTTACTAACTTAGGAACTTTGGCATACACATCAATCAGGCGTTGGGTGAATTCTTTAGGGTGACTTGTGGTGAAACGAATACGTTCGACCCCAGGAATGTCTGCAATGTATTCAATCAGTAAAGCAAAGTCGGCAATTTCTTCAGTGCCTCCCATCTTTCCAAAATAGGCATTGACGTTCTGACCAAGCAAGACAATCTCCTTAACTCCTTTGCTAGCGAGTCCTGCAACCTCGGTAAGCACATCATCAAATGGCCTTGATACTTCTTCACCTCGTGTATAGGGAACTACACAATAGCTACAGTATTTAGAGCAGCCTTCCATAATTGACACATAAGCAGACCCGCGTGTTTGGCGGGATGCGGGAAGATGATCAAACTTTTCAATTTCAGGAAAAGAGATATCTATCTGAGGGATGCCAGTCTTACGACGTTGTGCAAGCAGATCTGATAGGCGATGCAATGTTTGCGGGCCAAAGACAACATCAACATAGGGCGCTCGATTCACAATCTGCTGGCCCTCTTGGCTAGCTACGCAACCACCGACACCGATTAATAAATTAGGTTTAGTTTTCTTGAGTTCGCGCAAGCGCCCTAAATCAGAGTAGACCTTATCTTCTGCTTTTTCTCGAATAGAACACGTATTCAGAAGAACAACATCTGCATCTTCTGGCGTATCAGTCATGACCATGCCTTCATTGGCATGTAGGAGGTCAGCCATCTTGCCCGAGTCGTACTCGTTCATTTGACAGCCAAAGGTTTTGATATAGAGCTTTTTCATATGCCGTTCTCAGGTTTATAACTGGGGGCGAAGCTCAGATTTTACTGTTTATAGGAGTCGATAAGCCAGAATTGCCACTATTGTGGGTGGAAGTGCCGCTATTAGTAGGTATAGGGCCGAGACGGTTCCATTTGGAAAGTGGTGCCGCAAGATAGCGATCCCCGCTGGGTTGGGGGCATTGGCGATGACGGTTAATCCGCCACCAGCAACCGCGCCGCCCACTAAGGCTAGCTTGAAGTCCAAGGAAGTACCTGTAACCAAGGATCCCAAATACGTCAGCGCTGCATTATCTGTAATTGCTGTTAGTGCCAGGCTGCCATAAAAGACCGCAGTTGGACTCATCATTTGAAGAATGGGTTGTAACCACCATCCTTGAAGTGAGCCTAAGACTACCAACCCACCTAAGAAAAATCCCACTAACAAAGCTTCTTTTAGGATAAGCGGGCTTTGATGTTTGGGGTAAGCAGTAGTGTAGCCAATAAAGAACAACAATATCCACGTAAAGATAACGGGGTCATGAGCAAATACCACCACACCGATTAAAAATAGTAAATGCATCAAGATCACTGCGAGTGGAATTTTGACTTTTTTCGTAGTGCTACTCGGCTCGATGAGCTGACGATGAAATAGTAATGTTGCCCCAAGCGCATTAATAAAAATTGCAATACAAGATTCAATACCGAAGTTAGCAAACATGAATGCTGAGCTCCACTCCCAAGTTGAGGCCACCATCAGTACTGGTGGTGCAGCGAAGTTGGTTAAGGTTCCGCCAATGGAGACGTTGACAAAGAGCACACCCAGCGTTCCAAACATTAAGTTCTTTGAACATTGGTGTCGATATACCAGGTCACGTAATAGAAACGCAGCCAATGTCATGGCAGCAGGCTCAGTTATGAGTGAGCCTAATAATGGCGTAATTGCTAGTGCTAAGAAATATAGGGTCGGAGCACTTCTAATGCGCAAAACAAATTGCAGGCCTTTTGCAAGGATGTGCAAAATTTCAGTAGAGACAAACAGAATGGGTTTACTGCCTGCCACAATCATGATGGCAAATACGAATAAAGGCTCTGTAAAGTTACGCTTTTCTAAAAAAGCTTTTGCGGTATCTAAATCATTCATAAAACACATGAAAATGATCAAAACTGCAGCCCAAAAGCCAAAAACAATTTCAACTTCACCTAGAAGGTGCCAAAGGCCTGCATGGGCCTTAGAATTTTTAGCCAGCGACTCAAAATAACCAGTGCAAAAAGTATGTAAAACTGCAATAGCAAAAATAATGCTGGCGCCAAGTTCTGTAGGGGTAAAGTTCATAGCAGAATGGTAGCAGGTGATTCAATACCTTAAGACTTTGTCACTTTAGGAGATTTTGGTGAAATTAAAGATTGGCTATGAAGAGCTTATTGCACGCGCAATGGCCCAAATTGAAACAGTTTCCCTAGAAAAAGCACAAGACTTACTGGGGGATCCCGATACGGTTTTTGTAGATATTCGTGATATTCGAGAATTAGAGCGCGAAGGTATGATCCCAAATGCAATGCATGCTCCAAGAGGGATGCTGGAATTTTGGGTTGATCCAGACAGCCCTTATTACAAGCCAATCTTTGGTGAAGGCAAACATTTGGTTCTTTATTGCGCTTCTGCTTGGCGTTCTGCCTTAGCGACTGAGATGCTCCAAAAAATGGGAGTCCCAAAAGTGGCACATCTAGAGGGTGGGTTTAGTGCTTGGAAAAAAGCTCAGTTACCCACCGTCGCTAAAGTGAGTAAACCCCATTCAGCATAACTCGGAGTTTAGGTAAATAATCAGAACGATTTAATTCATTTAAGGTCACCATGAGAAAAGTAGAGTCGCAGTTTGGCGAAGGCCCGCTCCAGCAAAAATTGAGCGTAGGTGATTTGCATTTTTTATCTGATGCAGAGGTGGGTAAGGGTGGTGGTGGAACTGGGCCAAGTCCACATGAATATTTAGGTGCTGCCTTGGCAGCCTGCACAAGCATGACCTTAAAAATGTATGCCAGCCGTAAAGCAATGAGTTTAGAGAATGCTATCGTGACTGTTGAGATTGAGCGGGCAGATGATATTGAGAAATTTACACGCGATATTCAGTTAATTGGCAGCCTGAATGCGGAAGAAAAAGAGCGCTTGCTGGAGATTGCACATAAGTGCCCTATTCATAAAGCTTTAGCAGGGCAGATTCAAATAAAAACCCAGCTTATCAATTAATACAAGCTGGGTTATTTTTTACGGCGAGGCTAGTTTTAGTTAGGTGTTTTAGCTGGTTGATTATTTTTACCAGCGTTATAGCCAGAGTTATATTGTGATGCTTGCTCTTTCTTATATGCATCGTATACATAACCAGAAGCCGCACCAACAGCCGCGCCACCAACTGCACCCCAAAGAGGGTTGCCGTGGAAAATAGCTGTGCCGACTGCACCAGCAGCTGCGCCAATACCTGCACCTGAAAGTGTACGTTGTTCTGTGTTACTCATATTTGAGCAGCCTGCGATACCTAGAATTGCTACAGCAATTGCGACGATTTTTTTCATATCAACTGATCCTTTAAATATATTTTAGGTTTGCTAGGTTCTGTGAATTATTTTCTGGCACAAGGAAAGCGTGCAGCCATAAATCCTAAGAACACACCTGCAGCCGGCTTATCAGCTATTTGTTGATTTGATTGTGCGAACTTTACAAAATCACCGATCACTTCATCACGTGCTGGGGCGGGTTGCTTAACGCAAATAAAAGGTTTGGCGCTTTGGGGTTGGCGGGTAGCTAAATAGGTTTCATAAATAGCGGTAGTAAAGCCAATACAAAAACTTCGAGATTCTGGGGTTGCAGGGAGCTTGCAATCATTAACCAATTCTTGAGTACTGAGTACTTTGATGTTTTCTTGGGCCTGGGCTAGGCCAGAAAATACTGCACAAGCAGCTAAAACAACGAGAACTGTCTTCATAAGTTTTCCCTTGGGTGTATGAAATTGCATCATAAACCATATATTAGACTGGTTATTGCACTAAATAGGTGCAATTTGCACTTATTTAGGATTATTTTTTCCCCATAATGATGCAAAAAACAAGAGAGGGAATTTAATGGAAATTTTGAAAACAGGTAGCGATACTTTATTTATCTTGCTCGGTGCCATCATGGTTCTGGCGATGCATGCAGGTTTTGCATTCCTAGAATTGGGAACAGTTCGCAAAAAGAATCAAGTGAATGCATTGGTCAAAATCTTGGTCGACTTTGCAGTTTCAACTATTGCATATTTCTTCATTGGCTACAGCATTGCTTATGGTGTGAGCTTTTTTTCTGGCGCTGAATTGCTCGCCGAGAAAAACGGTTATGAGCTAGTGAAGTTTTTCTTCTTACTCACTTTTGCTGCTGCTATTCCTGCAATTGTTTCTGGCGGTATAGCAGAGCGCGCTAAATTTAATCCACAGTTGATTGCTACATTTGTGCTGGTGGGGTTTGTTTACCCCTTCTTTGAAGGAATTGCATGGAACCAGCACTATGGTATTCAAGCATGGATCAAAGGTTTGACTGGTGAAGAGTTTCATGATTTTGCTGGCTCAATAGTTGTTCATGCGGTAGGGGGTTGGATTGCCCTGCCAGCCGTGATTCTCTTAGGAGCTCGTCGTGGGCGCTATACCAAAGAGGGCCAAATTTCTGCACATCCACCTTCAAGCATTCCCTTCTTGGCTTTAGGTGCATGGATTCTGGCAGTAGGTTGGTTTGGTTTTAATGTAATGAGTGCACAGACGATCGATAAGATCAGCGGCTTGGTTGCCATGAATTCATTAATGGCAATGGCCGGCGGCACACTTGCTGCTTGGATTATTGGGCGTAACGATCCAGGCTTTGTATATAACGGCCCGCTTGCAGGCTTGGTTGCTGTTTGTGCTGGATCTGATTTAATGCATCCGGTTGGCGCATTATTTGTTGGCTTAGTCGCAGGCGGATTATTTGTTTATATGTTTACCTTAGTACAAAACCGCTGGAAGATTGATGATGTTCTGGGCGTTTGGCCTTTACATGGGCTATGTGGGCTCTGGGGTGGACTAGCCGCTGGTATTTTTGGAACGAAAGCACTAGGCGGCATTGGTGGCGTCACCTTTACAGCTCAGCTGATTGGTAGCGCACTTGGTGTGGGCATCGCCTTGCTTGGTGGATTTGTTGTCTACGGCACGCTTAAGGCAGTACTCGGTATTCGAATGTCCCAAGAGGAAGAGTATGAAGGCGCCGATTTAAGTATTCACCGTATTTCCTCTAGCCCAGATCGTGAGCCTAATTGGTAGTTTTGCAGTCTTTAGCTATAGCCTGATTCATACCTATAATGGATCATGGCTATATTTGAACTAGATGGAATGACCCCTCAGTTATCCGAGGGCGCTTGGGTTGCTCAGAGTGCTGAGGTTATTGGCAAGGTAGAGCTCCATAAAAATGTGAGCATCTGGCCTAAAGTTGTGATCCGCGCTGATAACGATCTTATTCAAATCGGTGAAGGCAGCAATGTGCAAGACGCATCAGTTCTGCATGCTGATCCTGGCTATCCACTCATTATTGGTAAGAACGCTACAGTGGGACATCAAGTCATGTTGCACGGTTGTCATATTGGAGATGGAAGCCTGATTGGTATCGGCGCTGTGATTTTGAACGGTGCAAAGATTGGTAAGAACTCTTTGGTTGGTGCTGGGGCTCTGGTTACTGAAGGCAAAGAGTTTCCGGATGGCTCAATGATTATTGGCTCACCCGCCAAAGCTGTAAAGACATTAAGTCCAGAGCAGATTGCTGGTATTGAGGATATCGCTGGACGCTATGTCAAGAATGCACAGCGTTATATCAAAACGCTTAAAAAGATTGCTTAAGTTTTGAGCTAATCAACGCTGAGTTTGAGTTCTTTAGCCAAATTACTATAGTCAACAATTTCCTTATTGATACGCACCTTTAGTTCTCCGGGCGTACTTGGCATTGGTTCAATACCAAGCGCTTGCAGTTGTTTGCGCATCTCAGGATCGTTCAGCACGGTCACAATCGCACGATTGAGTTTATCAATGATGGCTTGATCGGTGCCTGCAGGCGCCATCAAACCATTCCAGGTGCCTACGTCTATTGCAACTCCAGATTCAATCAAAGTGGGTACGTTTGGTAGAACGCTAGAGCGTTTTGCAGTAGTAACTGCAAGCGCTTTTATTTTTCCATCTTTAATATGTGGAAGAGCGGAAGGAATTGTGTCAAACATCACTGATACTTGACCTCCAAGTAAATCCACAACAGCAGGTGCACTTCCGCGATAGGGAATATGGGTTAAGTTGGCCCCAGTTTTGATTTTGAACATTTCCCCGATCAGGTGGTGAGCTGAGCCCGGCCCCACTGAGGCGTAGTCATATTTATCAGGATTGGCTTTAGTGAGAGCAACTAATTCTTTGATGTTATTAACGGGGATAGAAGCATTTACCACTACAACATTCGGAATCATGCCTACGGTTCCAATAGGCACTAAATCTTTATCGATACGGTAATTCAGTTTTGGGAAAACAGATTGGGCGATCGTGAGATGCAAGGTTCCCATCAATATGGTGTAACCATCCGGAGTTGCCTTTGCAACAAAGTCTGCGCCTACCGTGCCAGATGCTCCAGACTTATTCTCAATCACAATCGATTGGCCAAGAACTTTGCCGAGCGCTGGGCCAAGATTGCGGGCCATGGCATCGGTACTACCTCCAGCAGGAAAAGGAATCACAATTTTGATTGGACGGTTTGGGTAATCATTCTCTGGGGCAGAGATTGCATTAAAGCTTGGCAATAATGCAGCACAAATTGCAAGGCTGAGCCATTTGCGACGATATAAATTTTTCATGAGCTACCCCAGTGATACTGAATTAAAAATTAGCCTCTACCCACAAAAGGCATCTTGGTCGCCATGATAGTCATCGACAGAATATTGGTTTCTAGTGGCAGTTGGGCCATATGCAATACTGCCTCTCCTACGTGATCTACATCCATGCGTGGTTCAACCTTGATAGATTGATCAGCCTGCATGATGCCAGCAGCCATACGCTGAGTCATTTCGGTTGCCGCATTACCGATATCAATTTGACCGCAAGCAATATTAAATGGACGACCATCTAGCGCAATCGTTTTTGTTAAGCCACTAATTCCATGTTTAGTGGCGGTATAAGGCGCTGACATAGGCCTTGGAGCATGTGCAGAGATAGAGCCGTTATTAATAATTCTGCCGCCTTGTGGAGATTGCGCTTTCATCATACGAATTGCTTCTTGTGAGCATAAGAAGGCGCCACAGAGATTTGAATTCACAACATTCATCCACTGTTCGTATGTCAAGTCTTCCATCGGAATCGCTGGCGCACCAACGCCTGCATTATTAAACAATACGTCGATCCGCCCAAAGCGCTCTTTTAAGGCTGCAAATAATTTCTTGACTTGCTCAGGCTTACCGACATCGCAAGTTACGGCTAGACAGTTTTCATTGCTACCGCCAATATCGATAATTGCTTTCTCTAGCTTTTCTAGATTGCGTCCAGTGAGCACAACTTGATAGCCGCCTTTCAGAAGTGCTTTAGCTGCTGCTCTTCCAATGCCTACGCCAGCTCCAGTGACGAGTGCTACTTTATTATTTGTTTGTGGCATCGCTTTCTTTCTAATCAATGTCTTAGATAAATTCTATATTTACTTGGGTAATGGTAAAGCAGTTTTATAGCGCACTTGTTTTAAGGCAAAGCTAGACCGAATTTTTTCAATTCCAGGTATTGGCGTTAGCTGTTCTAGGATAAATTTTTCCAGTGCACCCATATCAGCTACTGCCACACGGATCAGATAGTCGCTATCGCCAGTCATGAGATAGCATTCCATGACTTCATCGTGCTCAGAGATGCGTTGTTCAAATTGCGCCAAAGCCTCTTTGGATTGCTCTTTAAGACTAATCGAGATAAAGACATTTAAGCCAAGCCCCAAAATCTTAGGGTCTGCTAGGGCAACATAGTTTCGGATAACGCCTTTATCTTTCAGCGCCTTAACGCGCATTAAGCAGGGCGAGGGCGATAGATGAACCCGCTTGGCTAGCTCCACATTGCTATGGGAGCTATCATTTTGTAATTCATTCAATATTCTGATATCTATGGGATCTAGTTTCATAAAATTCTATAAATAGTTAATTACACGATATATTATGCTGAAAAATATGATTTTTAGCCAATAAATAGCATCCTATTTTGTTTGTAATCCAACACAATAAAGCTATAAATACACCCCTTAATTCTTGGAGGAGCTGTGGGTATTGAGATGACGTTTCCTGGGGTCCAAAAAGATCAAGCCATGACTGCACCTCAGTACTGGGCTGGCCCCTCGGCCAGAAAATTTGCCCGTGAATTTGGCGTCGATATTGCGCAGGTTTTGGGCAGTGGTCAAAGAGGCCGAATTACTAAAGAAGACATTGGGCAATTTATCAAGCGCTCAATGTTGGCAAGAGAAAGTTCATCTGCCCAAGTAAGTCATCCTAGTTTAGGTTTTGACCTGCTGCCTTGGCCTAAGGTCGACTTTACCAAGTTTGGAGAAATAGAGCGCCAAGCTCGTAGCCGAGTTCAAAAAGTTTCAGCTGCTAATTTAGCGCGTAATTGGGTAATGATTCCGGCGGTGACCTATCACGATGATGCAGATATCACTGAACTAGAAGAGTTTCGTGCTGCATTAAATAAAGAAAATAAAAAAGACGAAGTAAAGATTACTTTATTGGCATTCTTAATTAAGGCGGCAGTGGCTGCGCTCAAGAAGTATCCAACGTTTAACTCCTCTCTTGATGGCGAAGATCTCATCTTAAAAAAATACTTCCATATTGGATTTGCGGTAGACACCATAGGTGGCTTGGTAGTTCCGGTAATTCGGAATGTGGATCAGAAGGGCATTGTGGAGATCGCACAGGAGACTGCTGCTCTAGCAAAGTTAGCACGCGAAGCTAAGTTAAAGCCAGACCAGATGCAAGGCGCTTCTTTTACGATATCTTCATTAGGTGGAATTGGTGGCATTTACTGCGCCCCGATTGTGAATGCGCCAGAAGTGGCAATTCTGGCGGTCAATAAATCTGCCATAAAGCCAGTTTGGGATGGGGCGCAATTTGTTCCGCGCCTCATTTGCCCGCTTTCCATGACTGCAGATCATCGCGTGATTGACGGTGCTCTAGCAACCCACTTCACTAGCTACCTTACCCAGCTATTGGGTGATTTTCGTAAAGTTACCTTGTGAATTTAAAGTATAAAAAGTTAAAGAGGAATTTTTCATGAATGCTCCCGACATAAAAAAATATTTAAATCTTGAGCACGTTGATACCGATCCAGCAGAAACTGCGGAGTGGAATGAGGCGTTTATGGATTTGCTAGCCTCAGGCGATAGTGCGCGGGCTAAATTCATTTTGGATAATTTGCTAAAGCTAGCCAATAAAAATCAAATCAATTGGGTGCCTGATTTAGTGACTCCTTATGTCAATTCCATCCCCGTGGATGAGCAACCCCCATTCCCTGGAGATCTTGCAATTGAAGAAAAACTCGCTTCTTTGATGAGGTGGAATGCGCTCGCCATGGTTGCAAAAGCAAATGAAGCGTATGGGGAGTTGGGCGGTCATATTGCTAGCTATGCGAGTGCAGCAGATTTATTTGAAGTTGGGTTTAATCATTTTTTCCGTGCAAGAACCGAAGGTGGAGATGCCAAAGAGCGCGGAGACTTGGTTTTCTTTCAACCTCATAGCGCCCCCGGAGTCTATGCACGTGCTTATCTAGAGGGAAGGTTGACCGAAAATGATCTTGCTCATTACAGACGCGAGATTACTGCACCCGAATCTGGAGCAAGGGGTTTATCAAGCTATCCACATCCTTGGTTAATGCCTGATTTTTGGCAGTTCCCAACAGGCTCAATGGGGATAGGACCTATTAGTTCGATTTACCATGCGCGCTTTATGCGCTATCTTAGCGATCGAAAATTATTAGATTGTTCTACTAGAAAAGTTTGGGGTGTATTTGGTGATGGCGAGATGGATGAGCCAGAAAGTATGAGCGCCCTGACCTTAGCTTCTAGAGAAAAACTGGATAACTTAGTTTGGGTAGTCAATTGCAACTTACAGCGCTTAGATGGCCCTGTTCGCGGCAATGGCAGAATTATTGATGAGCTTGAAAAGCTATTCAGAGGTTCTGGCTGGAACGTAATTAAATTAGTTTGGGGCAGCGATTGGGATGGACTGTTTGCCAGAGACACTACTGGAGCACTAGTAAAGGCTTTTGCTCAAACCGTTGATGGACAAATGCAAACCTTTGCTGCAAAAGACGGCAGCTTCAATCGTAAAAATTTCTTTGGTCAAAACGAAGAGTTAGCTCGTCTGGCTCAGGGTATGACTGATGAGCAAATTGATCGGCTCAAAAGAGGTGGCCATGATTTAGTCAAAATCCACGCGGCCTATCAAGCTGCTGCTGATCATGTAGGTCAGCCAACGGTGATCTTGGCGCATACCAAAAAAGGCTATGGCATGGGTAACGCAGGTCAAGGAAAAATGACCACTCATAGTCAGAAGAAATTAGATGATGAAGCATTGATTGCATATCGCAATCGTTTTAATTTGCCATTAACGGATGAGCAGGCTACTAGCCTCACCTTCTTTAGGCCTGATGAGAATAGTGAAGAACTGAAATATCTAAAAAATCAGAGAAATAAGCTTGGCGGTCAGTTGCCTAAGCGCTATTCAGAATGTGATCAATTAAAAGTCCCTGATATTACTTCTTATGCGGCTTTTGCAATCAAGGCTGAGTCAAAAGAGATGTCAACGACGATGGCTTTCGTGCGCATGCTTGGAAACTTACTGAAAGATAAAGAACTTGGTCCTAGAGTAGTCCCAATTGTTGCAGATGAGGCACGCACATTTGGCATGGCCAATTTATTTAAACAGGTTGGTATTTATTCTAGCGTTGGCCAACACTATGAACCAGAAGACATTGGCTCAGTGCTGAGCTATCGCGAAGCATTAGATGGACAGATTCTGGAAGAGGGCATTAGTGAGGCTGGTGCGATTGCAAGCTGGACTGCTGCAGCAACTAGCTATAGCGTACATGGCATCGCAATGTTGCCTTTCTATATCTATTATTCGATGTTTGGTTTTCAGCGTATTGGTGATGCTATCTGGGCTGCTGCTGATCAACGTGCCAGAGGATTTTTATTGGGCGCAACCTCTGGTAGAACAACATTGGGTGGTGAAGGTTTGCAGCATCAAGATGGCAGTAGCCAGCTCGTTGCAGCAACCATCCCTAATTGCAAGGCATATGACCCCGCTTTTGCAGGCGAGTTAGCAGTAATTATGGAACAAGGTATGCGCGACATGCTGGTCGATCAAAAAGATTTGTTCTATTACATTACTCTCATGAATGAAAACTATGCTCAGCCTGATCTGCCTGAGAACGCAAATGAGGGCGTGATTCGTGGTTGCTACAAATTTAAGACGGTTAAGGCTAGTAATGGCGATACCAAGTCTAGTGTCACTTTGCTTGGTTCTGGCGCAATCATGACTGAAGTATTAAAGGCAGCAGAGATGCTTGCCAATGATGGCATCAATGTCGATATCTTTAGCGTGACCAGCTGGAGTGAATTATCTAGAGATGGCAAGGCAAAAGAGCAAGCAAGGCTGTCTGGTGAGTCTGATGTTGAGCAGGCATTTATTAGCCAAGTACTTACCGAAGGGCGTGGCCCGATTGTGGCTGCTACAGATTATGTGCACGCGCTCCCCGAAAGTATTCGTGCCTATATTCCTGAAGGCAGGGGGTATATTACGCTCGGTACTGATGGTTTTGGTAGAAGTGATACGAGGGCTGCATTGCGCGAATATTTTGGCGTGAATGCAGACAGCATTTATAGGGTAGCGAAAGAATCTTTGAAAAATAATCTTTTGTCTTGATGCCTTATGATGGCTCCACTATTGCCCATTACTGAATTGACTGGAGATTTTTAGATGTCCCTTATTCAAAAGCTCAAGGCACGTGCTGCGAACAATAACCCCGTGCGTGTGGGCATTATTGGCGCAGGCAAATTTGGTTCTATGTATCTCTCGCAGGTGCCGCGGACTCCAGGTATTCATTTAGTTGCAGTTGCTGATTTATCTCCCGCACGTGCCAAAGAGTCTCTTGCTCGTGTAGGTTGGGATACATCTCGTTATAGCGCTACCTCATTACAGGATGCAGCTAAGACTGGCGCCACCTTTGTAACTGACGATGCCGAAAAAATGATCGCTAGTGAGCACATTGATATTGTGATCGATTCTACGGGCAGCCCAGCAGCCGGTATTCGTCATGCCCTGCTTTGCTTTGTTCATCGCAAACACATCATTATGGTTAACGTCGAGGCAGATGTTTTAGCTGGACCCTTGCTTGCGCGTAAAGCAGCAGAAGCTGGTGTCATTTACTCAATGGCTTCAGGTGATCAGCCGGCCCTCATTGCAGAATTAGTAGATTGGGCAAGAACGATTGGCTTAGAAGTAGTGTGTGCAGGCAAAGGCACTAAATATTTACCGATCTATCACCAGTCCACACCCGATACGGTTTGGGGTCATTATGGTTTTTCTGAGGAGCAAGTTGCCGGTGGTGACTTTAATGCGCAAATGTTCAATTCATTTTTGGACGGAACTAAATCGGCTCTTGAAATGGCCGCAGTATCGAATGCTTGCGACTTAATTCCCCCTAGCAATGGCTTGGAGTTCCCTCCTTGTGGAGTAGATGACTTGCCGCATATCTTCCGTCCAGTAAATGAAGGCGGCATTCTGAAACAAAAGGGAACTGTTGAAGTAGTGTCTTCAGTTGAGCGAGATGGTCGTCCGGTATTTAGAGATTTACGTTGGGGTGTATTTGCAGTGTTTGAAGCACCGAGCCAATATGTGATTGATTGCTTTTCTCAATACGGCCTAAAAACAGATAGCACTGGTAAATATGCAGCGATGTATAAGCCTTACCACTTGATCGGTTTAGAGCTAGGCATCTCGGTGGCAAGTATTGCTGTGCGAGGAGAAGCCACTGGAGCGACTGGTGACTGGAAGGGGGATGTGGTGGCTACTGCTAAGCGCGCGCTCAAGTCAGGCGAGAAACTCGATGGAGAGGGTGGCTTTACTGTTTACGGAAAACTCATGACTACTGCTGACTCTCTCAAGCTGGGTGCTTTACCTATTGGTTTAGCGCACAACATGGTGCTCAATAAAGATATTCCAGCCGGCAAACCAGTGTGCTGGAGTGATGTAAATTATGACGCTACTTTGCAAGCTATTCAATTTCGACGCGAAATGGAAAAAGTGTTTAGCTAATTAATGGGCACTTGTTTTAGCTTGTGGCAACTCCCGCTTTTAAGCATAGCCACTCTTTAAACAGTTTAATTTTTTGACTGTTTTTAGCGTTCGACCGATAGGATAAAAAATGAGTCCTATCGGTAGTGGGTAAAAAGATCCCTTTACCAAGTTCTACCAGCTCACCGCGCGAAATTTCTCTTTCCGCAAAGCGTGCGCTCTCCAGTACGGCGCCGATGCCATCTACGGCGGCAGATACTGAGAGGGCTGCGCGATCAAATGACATCTTGCGGGTTGATGGGTTTTTTAGATGATTGATCTCAAACCATTTCTCCCAGGTATGGAGATTTAAGGAAGACTCAATGAGCATTAGTCTGCTCATCAGCTCTTCTACCGGAATGCTGGCGTCAATGAGTTCAGGTGCGCATAGGGGAATAATCTTTTCTTCACCTAAAGACAGAGAGGTGATACCAGGCCCTTCATGGGTAGATTGATAGGAGATGGCAATATCAATTTCTTGGTTACGCAAGAGATCAATTGGCTCTGCTCCAGAAGTGAGGCGAATAGTGATGTCAGGATTATTTTTAATGAACTCAGGAAGTCTGGGACTAAGCCACTTTGCAGCAAAACTGGGTGAGCAGTGCAGAGCAAGAACTTGTGAACTTGGGGCGAGAGTTACTTCATTACATGCCGCCTCAATGACATCAAATACTCGGGAAAGAGAATCTAATAAACGCCGCCCTTCTGAGGTTGGCTCTACTTTGCGGTTTTTTCGT
>Ga0194037_1001158_pt1 | contig 19586 bp, 15 predicted proteins | sample JunL306m_MetaG_FD_148653 | JGI IMG/M metagenome (GOLD analysis project Ga0194037, IMG submission 148653) | Anoxic zone freshwater microbial communities from boreal shield lake in IISD Experimental Lakes Area, Ontario, Canada - Jun2016-L304-6m | ecosystem: Environmental > Aquatic > Freshwater >...
ATTACTGCTCTTCTTCAATCAGATCCTCAGGAGCCAGAGGCGCAAGCGGTGCTGCCGGTGGCTGATTTGTTTTAGCCCTGATGCGATCATAAGCGTCGATCTTCTTCTTGTCGGGCTCAAAATAGACAAAGAGCTTTTTACCCTCAAACTTTGGATCACCGTCACGAGTGCTCACCACGCTCAGCCGCTCGGTCAGCCGTTCCGCCAGGTCAAGCCCCTTATCCTTGTAGATAATGGAGCGTCCCAGAAAAACGATGGTTGCCCTGACGCGGTTGCCCTTGCGCAAAAACTCCTCAAGATGTGCCGTCTTGAAGTCGAAGTCATGCTTGTCGGTGTTCGGATGAAACCGCAGCTCCTTGAGGGTGGTGGTCTTCTGCTTTTTCTTCAGATCCTTGTCCCTCTTGTCCATCTTGTAGAGCAGCCTGCCGAGGTTGTCGAACTTGCAAACCGGAGGTTCGGCGTTTGGCTGTACTTCAATCAGATCCTGATTCCGCTCTTCGGCAACCCGCTTGGCGTCAATGGTGTTCATCACCTCCTGTGTTCCATCCGGAAAAATAATACGGACTTGCGGAACACGAATCTGCTCATTGACTCGATAGGTGAGTTTTGGCTTTTGAGTCGTAACCTTCTGTTTCTTCATGCGTTCAGGTTTGGTTTAGATAGTCAGGTTCTTCCGGTGATCTCTTTTTTGAGCTTGTCGATCAGTCCACTGACGCTGAAGCGCCCCTCATCACCAATGCGATGACGGCGCAGCGAAACTTCGCCGCTCTCCTGCTCTTTCTGTCCGATAACAATCATACAGGGGATTTTGCTGATTTCGGCGTCGCGGATCTTTTTGCCGATTTTTTCACTTCTGGTGTCAAGTTCAGCGCGGATTCCTGCTTCGAGGCTGTTGCGGTTGAAAGAGGTTAGGTCAAAGCGCTCATATTGTTGCACTTGAAAGCGAAGCACCCTGGAGGATGGCCAGATGTTTGTTCCATAAAATCTGGTAAATGCGATTTGACGAGTGCTATGTTTTCGGGAGAGCTCTATAATTGTTGAGCAAGCCTCGGTCTCCATCATGTAACAGATAATTCAGTTTGTCATCGTATGAATTTATTCACATCAAATGAGTGTATGAATCTTCATTTCCACATATAAGTAATCCAGTTACAGGAAATCACGTCCTCAATGCTCAGAAATATATTCGTTTCGGTTTTTGGTTGTCAAACTTTGAACTAACCGTGGATAACTGATAATCGATAATAGATAGAACGTTCATACAGAAAAAAAGGAGAATGAGATTCAAGAGCAGAGAATATTATGGGTTGACTCGCTTTAAAAGTCAGGCATCTTTTTCTAACTAACAGGAAATAACCGTTTTTTTTAATAAGTAGATGGGGGATTATTCAACACTAAAAAGGGAGGGATTAAGGATGGCAAAAGAATATTGGGGGGAAGCTCACTCCCTGCAAATGAGGAAAAAAACGGGCATGACAGGTGTAGCTGCCGGGTAAATCCAAAGTGACCCTGGTATATCCGGGTTCGATTCCCGGCATGTCCACCAAAATAAAACCAACTAACCGGAATTAACTCGACGGAATCTATCAATAGAGCGGATAGTATAAAAATTTAAATACCACACAATATGCTAAACTCCTTGATGAAAATTATCTACAGATTGGGCGGTGCTACTTATGATGTTATAAGGTACTGCAGCCCAGACACCAAGGCAAAGTATATAAACTTGGCATATTCATTACTACTTTCAACTGTACTGGCAGCAATAGGTGGTTATGACATTGCACAACAGTTTACAAAAGAAATGGCTATTTGTATCATAGTGTCGATTCTTTGGGGTACCGCAGTTTTCTCATTTGATTATTTTCTCATCAACGGAGGAACAGCAGGTAAGTTTTTTCAATATATCAGAGTACCTGTAGGAATGGCAAATGTTACAATCACTATTATTGCATTATTTGTATTACTTAATCAGTCGACTATTGATACTTCAATTAATCTTGATAATGCTAATAAAGTTAAGATATGTGATGGAACATACCTACGCGCTAAAGAAGCACGGTATACTCAGGTAAACGATAAGAAATTGAATATTGATGACTATCATCAAAAAAATTGCATCCCGGAAGCCCTTAACGGACACCCTGGTATTGAATACAATAAAAAAAACGCATTGTGTATTACAACTAACGCAGAAATTGCAACAGAGAAGGCAATATTAGATAATGCAGAAAAGAACTATTATTCGGTATATCAAACAGAAAGAAACTCCAAGGTTGATAGTAGAAGTGATGATTTCTTTGCAAAAGCAAAATTGCTTCCCGGTATTCTTAGCTCTAATATGCTGACTCTATTATTAGCAGCCTGCATGTTTGTTTTTCTCGGTTACATTGAATTGCAAAGCATTCTTATGAAGTTGAGTCTTAATCCTGATGATGAATATCATGTAAATCTGAGAACCTATAATGCTAATAGAAGAAGTTTATTAAATACACTTATGGGTGATGTAGTTAACGCGGAAAAAAATAAAATTTTGCTTGATAAAAGAATCAATGACGAGGAAACTACAAAAAATATATTTGAAGCAGATATGAATGCCGTTACGGAAAAAGCGTTGAGGGAATTAGAGGTAAAAAGGAAAATTGAGATTTTACGTAACAAAGGCTATGATGCAACAGCTGATGATTTAGAAAAAGAATTCAAAGACTATCTGAAATCATCTTTATCATCACAGGGTAATGAGTCAGAAATCTTCAAAATAAGTCAATCTATGGTTCAGCAAGTCGAAGAAATAAAAAAATTATCTTTAGGTAAAGATATGGCAGAAAATATTTTTAACTGGATAGTAAATAATATTGAATATGATACGGAGCATTCAAAAGAACACTACCGTACCGCAAGGGAGACATACAATGAAAAAAGGGGTGTGTGTGGTGAACTTAGTGTGCTATATATGGTTTTTTTAAGGTCAGTCAATATTGATTGTGGGTTTTGTGAAATAACGAAAAATAATTTAGGAAAAGAAGTAGAACATGCCTGTATAATTATTAATAGTAATGATGGCAAAAAACATCTTTCAGATATTGCATATAAATCCTTTGTTATTGAACATTTGGAGTACAGGGAAATTACCGATAATGAATTAAAAAGTAAATATGAAAACTGGAACCAATAATCAAATCGCTGAGAATGTTGAGTGGTAAAATAAAGCATTAGAAATAAATATTCTGTTTTGTAGAGAAATTAAGGCTCAGATATTGATCTTTTTGTCTGTCATCTAAAAAAGATAATATCAAATAACGGCCATTTTTTTTGAGCAACTTAATATGCAGGATAGGTAATAAACTTACTATATCGATCTATAATATGAACAGAATACAAAATTATGGCAGAATAACTAACAAGGAATACAGTTTTTATTAATGGTAACAGATATATATTCATAACCAGTATTAATGATACGGATTCAAGACTGTCTATTCAAAAGAAAAGACACAGTACCCAGTATTTATCTTGGTCATGATTCGCATACATATAGAACAAAAGGTCATAAGCTCCAACTAATCATAGTTAACTGCGTTCCGCTACTAGTATAGAAAAGAGATTAATTAATGCTAAAACGGAAATATTATGGGCAAGTATAAATATATATCTGATAAATTGGCTAGTGCATTCAAATTCAATAGGATGGACTACGACCCGACACAAGATAAGGGAGTAAACTGCCATTGGGATGAAACAAAATCAAGTAGTAAAAATACTGATAGCAATAATGTATCCGCATCCGGTAAATATAAAAATCACCAATTACCGTTGGATTTTGAGGAAAAAGTAAGCCGTATAAAGGAAAGCTTGAAGCTTTTTGATGAATCATTGCCGAACCTGAAAAAATAAATATGAAAAAACGATTATATATTTTAGCAGTGTTAGCTATTTCGAGCGCTTTCTATGGTGCATTCAGTATCTATACTATGCTGTTTAATAACAGGATACCCTACACAGTCGAATGTATTGGAGTGTTGCTTGATAAGAGCAAGGTGATGGCTATTAGTAATTATAAAAGGGAATCAAAAGATACATTATTTGTGAATTATTCGCAATCTAAAGTAATTATGCCCAACACTTTAGGTTACATATATTTTGATGACTCAAAAAATGAATATATTCTTAAAAATAACGTCTGCATATATAACCCTGAAAATGGAAAGCCTGGAAATTATTTCCTACCATTTTCAAAAACATTAAATGAGGAGAAATTTAGTAATGGCGACTATTTTGGTCCATCAGAAAGAATAAGCCAAGATATACTTTTGGAAAAAGGAATAAAATATAATAGCGCTGTTGGTACGCCAGAAAATCGTGTAAGCGTTCAGTTGATAAAATTTGGCAAGCAACTTTTTCTGAGAGTTAAGGATGATGGGATAGGGGTAAAATACCCTATCAAAAGTAATAGTAAAAATTATTTTCAGATAATATCAAACCAAACTGTCAAACTAAATTGTCCAAATATATATTTTTTTGATAATACAACTCTTTCGAGTTCAAGATATGCATTGGAAATAAATGCTTCGATATTTAATGCTAATTATACGGTTACGGATTTTAATGGTAGTGTGATAAAAAAAGGAAGCGATAGTAATCCTACTTTTACTATTGGAGAATATTTGTTTTCCATAAAGCCAAAATATTCAAAGTTATTTATAATCTTATATCTTATATTTAATATTTGTGTTATTGTATTTCAGGTATTTTTTTTAAAACTATATTTTAATTCATTTTCACCTATAATTCAATCATTATTCAGTATAAGGATTTTGTTGAATAGCATAGTCATGCTCGCTGCTCCGCTTTTCCTTACATCCTATTATATAGCTGCTGGTAGGATGTGGTATTTGGGGTTGGTGTTGTTACTAAATATTTCATACTTTATCCCTAAAGGGCTGTTGCATAAAATAGATTTAGAAAAAAATAAAAAGACCGCCTATCATGTCGTATGGCTTATTGTTATAATAGCTGTTCTGCTGATGGTAAGGTTTACTCAAAATGAGAGTCTTTTTGGAATAATTCCGGTTCTGCATGTCCAGCAAATAATTATTCTGCTATTAATATTCCTTGCTCAATCAAATTATAAGAAAACAAATAATAAATATTGGCTCCGTATTGTACTGATTATTATTTATACAATCATTATCTCTATAGTTACATCTGATTATGGGTCATTAATTTATACTGTATTGTCGTTTTTATTGGTTGAGCTGGTAAGAAAAACAATAAAAATTAAAACCGCATTTAAATATTTATTTGTTTTGATTGGGGTTTTATTTATTGGGTATAATTTATTTCCAGAAATATTATCTCATGGAAAAAATTATAGAATTATTGCGCCGTATGTAAGCCCCGAATCAAATAGTCTGTTTATGGCTAATCAAGCTGCAAGAGAGTCATATAGTACATTATTATTAAATCTTAAAAACATTGTTGAATTTAAAAATCCATATTTTAATGATGTGGTAATACCTGCAAATATGAGAAGCACATGTCACAGTGATTTTGCTTTTCATTGGAGCTATACTTTTGGAGGTTTCCCATTTCTACTGCTCTTTATAACAACAATCCTGGCGTTGGTTTCAAGCCTTACTTTATTGCTTTATTGTTCAATAAGAGAATGCAGGATTGAAGAAAATAAAAGTTTTGCATTTCCAAAAACACGAGAGGCTGATTTAGTAAGGTTCGTACTGGCTTTTACTATTATCTCTCTTGTTTATCCAATAGCGTCAAATCTATTGTTGATACCACTAACAGGGCAAAGCATCCCTTGCTTAAGTATTAGTAATGTTGAGGTGATATATTTGATATTTCTCCTGGTTTCATTGAGCAGTATCTTTACTAATGAAAAATATATTAATACAAACGCAAAAGTTGAATACCGTTATGGCGATGCAAAGGCAAGTATGCAATATGCTATAGTTATCGTTTCTCGTATATTTGTATTTGCGGTATCATTGAGGTTCGTTTTGTTGTATTGTGTTGGTGATACATTAGTTTGGAAAAAGCATATTTCGAACGATAGTGTTCGGCTCAATGATCAGATTCCACTAAGTTCGGATAAAAAAGGTTTAGTGGGATTTAGTAAAAAAATCATTGGCAGTGATGATTTAACTTGTATAGATAAAAAAAAGAAGCCGATACTTAAAAACCTGGCAAGCCTGTATTATTTTAACATACCATACTCCGAAACGGTTTATGAGCCTTTAGTTTTCAGTAATAGTGTAAATAAACTGTTAAATCAAATGGCAGTCGATTCGTTATTCAATACAAAGACAAAACTTATCAGTGGAGTTCGACATCCGTTTGGGCTTGTCTACGCTTTTAATCAAAGGGTAAACAATAAACAGATTATTAAAGTTACTAATGATTATTACAACTCAATTCCGTTTGATGCACAAACAATTAATTCTGATTTAACAGCAGAATGTGCAAAAGCATTGGAGACACATTTAACAAAAATAGGAATATCAACTAATATTGGCTCTGTAATGATTGTTGAAAATATTACGGGCAACGTAATCACTAATAGCTCACTACCATTGGATTCAAAAACAAACAGTAATGAGACGTATTATTTAGTCGGTTCATTAAAGAAAATACTGATCGCTTATGTCGCATTAAAAATTGATCCTTCATATAGGGAAAAGGTATATGGAGGTAAAACATTTAGTGAATTTTTAAAATACTCTGATGATTTTTATTCAGCATCATTATTAAAAGATCTTTTACTAAATAACAAATCCAAATTAAATGAAATATTAATTAATGATTTTGATTTACCGCTTTACTCATTAATAGATGATTCTTATTTAGATTCAATGCCCAGTAAGCAAGAGTATAAAAACGAACTTAATCGTAATAATTCAATTTACAGGCAATCTATAGGTCAGCAGAAACCATATATGTTCTCTGAAGTAATGAAGTGGTATTCAAGAGTTGGTGGTGGATTAAAAGTTGAGTTAAGCTATATTAAACGAAATAGTAAATATCCATCTCAGTCATTAAATGAAGATGGAAGGAAATATTTGCTGTCAAGTTTACATAATGTTTTATATGGGACAGCCTCCGTGGTTCGTATTGCTCTTGAAAAAAATAATATTAAGACAAGTAAAATAATATGTAAGACAGGTACAGCAGAAAGATCAGATAAACAAGCAAATACTGCAAGTTCATTTATACTATCAACCGATAAATATACTATTGGTATAATGTTAAAAGGAACGATTCCTGATAACGAGGAAAAATTATCTGCTAAAGATTTATTCGTATCTGTTATACCAATTTTAAAAAAATACCAAATACTTAAATAATTTTATTAATCTTTATTAAATATTTTATTTGATGGTGAGGTATAATCACGCAGGTTTGTATGCTAAGGATGTGAACTGAAAGTACTTATTTTATTAGAGCATTTTCATTGAAACCATAACGGGAAGAACCCTGCATGAATAACAACAGTACAGATATTCACAGCCCAGATGGATATATGTCAAAGGGTGAAAACCTTGGCCATACTGGCAAGTCGTCAACTATCCGGCGGCGCGATGGTGTGATTTTCAGTGGTGAAAAAATGGGCTATGTTGACCAAGACGGAAAAATTCGTCGACCCGATGGATTCATTTTCAGAGGTGAAGAGGTTGGTCAGATCAAGGAGAACAGGGCTCATGACAAGGATGGCATCATCTTTTCGGGTGAAGAGTGGGGTTATGTGGACACCGAGGGTAACATCCGCCAAAAAGACGGATTGATTTTCAAGGGGCGAGTCATTGGGCAGATGAGAGGTAAGGACAAGGCAGCTGCTCTTGGCTACTTTGTTCTCAAATTCAAAGAGATGGAGGATCGTTTCCATGAACTGGAACAGACCGTTCAATCTGCAGCAAACAAGACCCATTATCTGCACAAGCTGCAGCAGATGCTGAAGTATGTTCCTGAGTCAAAAGCCTTGGGCGATTTTGATGGCCTGATTAATCGGATAAAAAGCCTTGAACGTGAGATTGTTAAGCAGGTTGAAGACAACCGCCGGAAGAAAGAGGATATTGTAAAACAGTCAGAAACCCTCAGCCACTCGACCAACTGGAAGATGGCTGCCGATGAACTGAAGAAGTTACGGGAGCAATGGTCACAGATTCACTCAGCAGGTAAAGACCATGATGAGGCGATGTGGCACCGATTCCGTTCAGCTCAAGATGATTTTTATCGGCATCGTTCCGAACATTTCGAAAAAGAGAATCGCCTGCGACAGGATAACCAGCGTCGTAAAGAGCAATTATGCTCTAAAGCTGAATCGCTGGCCAGTTCCAGAGATAGTAAGGCTGCCATTGAGAACGTCAAAGAGCTGCAAGCCGAGTGGAAAGGCATCGGCCCGGTTGCTAAAGATCAGGCTGAGCCATTATGGCAGAGATTTCGTTGTGCCTGCGATAGGGTTTTCGCACATGCAAGGGAAGAGCGGGAGCGCAAGGCTGCTGAATGGGAGGCGAAAAACAGGGAGAGAATGGATAACCTTCGCAGCAAAGAACGGTTATGCTCACAGCAGAATCTCTTGGCCATTCGAGTGATGCAAGATCGGCTATAGAACAGATCAAACGACTGCAATCAGAGTGGAAATCGATTGGGCCAGTTCCAAAAGATCAGGCTGATGATTTATGGGAGAGGTTTCGTAAGGCATGCGATCAGGTTTTTGAACATGCAAGGCATGAAAGTGCAAAAAAGCAGGAGGAGTGGCGAACGAAGATGCAGGATGCCTTGGAGCGCAAGCGTGACCAGGCTGAGCGGCTTCGTGAATCTATTGCCCACGATGAATCCAATATTGAGAGATGGCATGACACTATTTACAATCTCCATGATGGTGGCAGAGCTGACGAAATACGCGACAGTCTGGAGAGCAAGATATCAGATGTTGAGGGTAACGTTCGGTCAAAACAGCGTCGTTTAAGCGATCTGGAGGATGTAATCAGGGATATTGAAACAAAATTGTACCATTAAAATGTTTGAATCAGAGAGATTGTGACTTATTGACGCAGCACCAAAACAATGCCATTTATGTCTGACAGCTTTCAAATAGCAGGGATAACGGAAAAATTCCATGAAAAGGATCGAAATGGCGATTACATTCTCTATCAGGTTATTGAGGCAGAGAATCTTGTTGTTGCGCTCCTTGCCGATGGGGTGAGTAACTCCCCCTGTGACTGGCTTTCATCCAGGACGGCTTGTGAAAAATTCATGCAAGAGTTTCTTGCTCAACCCATGTCGAGTCTTGAAGAAAGAATCCTTCATGCCATGCAGGAAGCTCATTACGAAGTTCTGAATCATGATGAACATCACGGGATGCTTTGTGCTTTTGCTGCCGTTGTTTGGCGTATCGGGGAGGATGCCTTTCACTTTATTAATATTGGGGATACAAGGATTTATCATATCAGGGGAGAGGTTTCAGAACAGATTACTGAAGACGAAGCAGATGTGGTGTTTTTAAGAAAAGGAGCGAAGATAGCTATTGATGGTTTCGGGCGACCCTTGAGCAGAAGGGTTATTATCAATGCGGTTGGTTCAATAACCTGTAAAATAAAAGTCCAGAGTGGTTCATGGGCAATAGGGGATCTGTTGGTGCTTGCCTCTGATGGTTTTTATAACATTTACGACATTATTGATGATGTCAGGGTGGCTGTTTCACAGAATGCGGAGATGAGCAGAGCTGTGGCAAAAGTATGGGGCAGGAACATGGAGAACATTGAAGATGATAACTCGGTCATAGTTTTTTTGTGGGAAGGTTTGTGATAATACGTTTAAAAACAATATGTTAAACGGTCAACTAACCACAACTAACCGGATTTTATTTATATATAGATGTCACCATTGTGTTTCGACTTGTTCTTATAATTCAATAATACGTTAATTAATCGTAATTACACATGAAAAGCTTCAAAAGATATTATTCATCAATACTAATGCTGATAACATTGGCGTTGACAATGAGTGCTTGCGACGGTAATAAAAATATTAGTACTACAAAAAATGGAGAAGAACTATTTCCTAATAAAAAAATCGAGGTTGGTTACATTTCATATCCACCGGGATTTATAGTGGATCCCAACTCAAAAGAAAAATCAGGCATATTCAATGATGTGTTAAAAGAAATTGCTAAACGAAATAATTTAACTATTGATTACAAAGAAGAAGTAACATGGGCTACGATGATTGAATCGTTAAAAACTGATAGAGTTGATTTAATAGCTAATCCTGTTTGGGCGACAAAAGAAAGAAAAGAAAATGCGGATTTCAGTGTTCCGGTATATTTTAGCCCTATTGGTATTTATGTAAGAGCTGATGATAACCGTTTTGATTCTGACAAAGAAAAGATTAATAACTCAGCTGTAAAAATAGCGGCTGTTGATGGGGAGATAAATGAACTAATTGCAAAGGCTGATTTCCCTAAAGCGGAATTAATTGCGTTCCCAAATAATATTGATGTTGCGCAGTTATTTCTTGAAATTCAAAGCAAAAAAAAGGAAGTAACATTTGCGGAGCCCATGTTCGCTTATGATTACATGCAAAAAAATCCAGGTAAGATTAAAAATATTGGAGAAAAATCACCTATAAGAAACTATCCTAATTGTTTTATGTTTAAAAAAGGCGCGACAAAAATGAGCGATTTTTTAAATAGCGAAATACAAAAGCTAATTAAAGATGGGACAATAGATAAAATTATTGCTAAATATGAGCCTTTCAAAGGTGCAATAATTAGAGTTGGTGATCCATTAGCTGTCGATAAACAATGATTTTTATATGAATATTATAGATATTTTTTCTGCCTATAAAGAAGGCTTTTTGCAAGGCTTGGGAGTTACTCTCAAGCTTTGTTTAATGGTATGGTGTATAGGTATATCTGTTGGTGTTGGATTTGGTATGCTTAGTGCTAAATATCAAAAGTCATTTGGCTTCAGCTCTAAAATAGTTTCTGGTTTAATTTCAGGGGTACCAATCATTGTTTTGCTTTATTGGTTATATTATCCAATGCAGCAGCAATTTCAGATTGATATCCCGGCATTTAATGTGGCTGTATTTGCATTATCATTTGTAAATATCTTTTTGGTCTCTGATTTGGTGGGTAATGCAATAATAGAACTGCCGAACCAATATATTTTGTCAGCAAAAGTTTCCGGATTAAGTGAAAAGACAATTCATTTGAAAATTCAAATACCATTAATTTTTAAACAACTTTTAGGCCCCGTTTTATTAGTGCAAATATCTACGCTCCACAATTCTATTTTTGCTAGCTTGATCAATGTAGACGAGATATTTAGGCAAATTCAAAGGGTAAATGCAATAGTGTACAAGCCAATTGAATTATATACCGCTTTGGCTATTTTTTTTATTGTAATTACGGTGCCTTTAAATATGCTAGCATTTTATTTAAAAAAGAAGTACGCAAAAGATTACTCAGAGAGATAAATTATTATGCTTCAAGGTAAAAATATTTTTAAAAAAATAAATGGGCTGGATATTTTGAAAGACATCAATATAAATGTTGAGTGTTCTAAAATATCTTGTTTAATAGGTCCGTCCGGAAGCGGCAAAAGTACTTTTTTAAGTTGCCTGTCCTTACTGACAAATCCATCGAATGGGATCGTGGTAGTCGATGGAAAAGAATATTCATTCAATAATGGCAATATAGGTTATAAGGATTTTCCTTATCCATTAGTTACCATGGTATTTCAAGGGTTATTCTTATTTCCTCATTTAACTAATGAGGAAAATATATTACTTCCCCTAAAGGAGCATAAAAAAACTTTGGATAACTTTGATCCATTAATTGAAAAACTCAACATTAAAGATATCCTTAAGAAATATCCCAATGAATGTTCTGGTGGAGAAAAGCAACGGGTGGCACTTACGCGTCAAATATTACTGGAGCCAAAATATTTGCTTTTGGATGAAGTGACCTCCGCCTTGGATTTAGAAGCTGTTAATACAGTCGCGAGTATTCTTGTTGAACTTAAAAATAAAGGAACTGGTATTCTTTTAGCAACCCATATGTTAAATCTGGCAAAAACTATTGGTGACGATTTTTATTTTTTAGATAGAGGAGAGCTTGTTGAATATGGGGATGTTTCTCAATTGAGTAGACCTTTGACTGATCGTTTAAAGAAATTTATTAAAATATATAATTAAATATGGAAAAGCATTATAAAAATTTGGGGATTGATGATAAATTCTTTTATGCTATTAAAGACGTTGAGTATTATGATGATACGATAGGAATGACTGTGCCATATTATTCGCTAATTCTACAGGCTATGATTGATATAATTAAATACCATTATATATCAGGAATAGAGAATTCGCCAAAAAATAGAATTGTGCTTGATGTTGGCGCTGGTACAGGTAAGGAATCTCTTGCCGTATTGAAACATTTTGATCATTTAAAAGTATTGGCTGTTGATCTTTGCGCACCTATGAAAGATGTTTTTAATGAGAATTATAAGCTTCTTTTCGGAGATAAAGCGGAAAAGAGGTATAGATACATTGTTAGTGATATTAACGATATATCAGTATCTGACGATTCGGTTATTAAATATTTTCAAGAGAATGATCAAAAAGGCTGTAGTGTTGCAATGTCTGCATATTGTATTCACCATTTCACTTTAGAGCAAAAAAAAGAAGTGTATAAGAAAATGTTTGAATTTCTTGAGCCTGGTGGAGTGTTGATAAATATGGATTTATTTAACTACGAAAGTAAGGGTGTAAGGAGTTATGCTCATCAATTTGATATTAAATACATTAAAGAGGAATTTGAGTCACCTACTGGGGATAATAAGGTGGGCGAACATATCCCTATAAATGTAAGGAGAAGATTAAGTGATAAGTGGGTCCTCCACATGGAAAATGATAATATTTTAGATTCAGTAGAGTCACAAATAGAAATTCTTAAAAATATAGGATGTGTCGATGTAGAGTGTATTTTTAAATATTGGCAACAAGGTATAATTATCGCTAAAAAACCAGTATGATACAGTAATCTATCTCTATATAAATTAATCGATTAAGCTCATGGGTGTGCATGAAGAAATACAGAATCTTGATAGATATAAACATCGTCCGATTATTCTGAAAGTCAAGGAGGGCTCAGAGGCCCTTATTGAGTTTTGCCAGATTCACTCCGGCAAGTTCAGCATGAACTCTAATGAGGTCAAGATTGATCAAGATTTCTATCTTGGCAAGTATCCGGTTACGCAACAGCAATGGGAGGCCGTCACGGGAAACAACCCAAGCTATTTTAATGGTGGGAGTTTACCGGTAGAAAATGTAACCTATAGTGATGTTCAAAACTTTATACAGAAACTCAATTCGTTTTCCGGCAAACAAAACTATCGCTTGCCGACTGAAGCTGAATGGGAATATGCCTGCTGGGCAGGGTTCACTTCTGCATACTACTTTGGTGATGATGCAAGCCGTTTGGGCGAGTATGCATGGTATACTGATAATTCTGACCACACGACACATCCGGTAGGGCAAAAAAAGCCAAATGAGTGGGGGTTGTACGATATGGTTGGTAACGTATGGGAGTGGACGGATAGCTGTGATAGATGGTATCCTGACTCAAACTGTCCCTTCCATGTACTACGTGGCGGGAGCTTTATCCACGGCGCCTACCACTGCAGTTCGGCTGATGGTTATGGCAGTACCCCCGTTTATCCAAGCAGCCATATTGGTTTTCGACTGGTGTTCGTCCCGTAATCGGTTGGCAGCTAATTCCGGCTTTGCTTTTGAGCCCTCCGTAGTCTATCGGTTACAGCACACGGACCTTGAACAAAAAAGCGGTAAACTGCTGGCGTTTAATTCACTGCGAGCAGTATTGCCGTTTTTTATTCTGGTGCCAATAGCCCGGTCTTGAGAATGGTTCTGGCCACGGCCCTGCGCACATTTTGGTGAGCGAAATTCGCATCCCGCTGGAAAGATTTACAATGCACTAAGCGTTTCCTGGCTTGCAGGCGAATTCAGTTGTCTTTTGAAATTTGCAAATGCAAAAGGGGGTTGGTGATGAAGGAGTTACCGGTTCTCGATTCTCGGGCAGCCTTCTGTGATGTGCGCGGCGAACATATGTATGTTTCCATCGCTGGAGGTCTGCCGAAGGTTTTTGGGACGTTTACCAGCCAGTTGCACCAATTGCGCGATTGGCTGTTGGGAGAAGGTGTCCACGACCCAGCGCCAATGCGCCTCAAATCTCCGGCCTTCACAGAATGCTCATTGTTCTGCGTCAGGGCAAGGATCTGTCGATACTGCCCGCACTCACCGACTACAGCGTCCTGCAGATCATCAGTGAGGTAGGAACTGACCTGAGCAAATGGCCCACAGAAAAGCATTTCACGGCTTGGTTGGGGCTGGCTCCCGGAACCAGCAAGCGGTAAGCGCAAACACAGTCGCAGCAGGGTAGGCAGGTATTTTTGCATCATGGCCCGATCACTGGCTCGCAGCAAAGATATGGCGTTGGGCGGCACGACGTGGGGGATTGATTGCCAATATTGCCCCGGCTCGCAAACTTGTGGTATTGTTTTGGCGAGTTATGGTCAAAGGGACGGAGTTTGTAGAGGAAGTACCGGTCGCTTATGAAGCCACGTTCCTCGAGGGCACGAAAAGAAGCCTTCGCAGGTTAGCCAGAGAGCTTGGTCAAATAGTTTCTCCTATACCTGTAAAAGTCTGAAACAAATGAAATTACTATACTTGTTCATGGAAAGTGAGAGTGAAGTTACAACAAACGACTACAGAAGGAGGGGTAGAACTTTTTATGGTGCGACCTCGTTCTGATTATCGGACTCCCTCTTTATCCGCTCATATCTCCAGTCATTCCATCTGTTTAAAGCAGAGTAAGTTTTCGATTGACCATCAGAAAATCACGCATTTAAAAAAATACTACGTCTGAGTTAAAGTGCCTCCCTAATGCTATTTAGTGCCATATCAACCTGTTTGATAATATCTTACATACAATAAAGCATACTTGTATATTGATGCGATATATATATTTTTTAGCAAAAAAGTGTCAAATCATACAAATTAAGTCGCAAAATCCGTAAATTTAACCTGAATTGAGCGATTAGTAATGAAAAAGTGCTTTATTTAATATTTATAACGTGTTATTTTTAAAATAATTAAGCTTGTTTTTCCCATTTCAAAATAGCCACACCCAATGGGTTAAGAGTGCCATTGCAGATAATGCGACTTATAAAGATCAGAAATGTAACCACTTAAGGACGGTAATGCCTAAACCAATTGTTGATGAATCGCTCAATTCAGGTTTAAGTTCATCATCAACCAACCAAGGATTGAGAATGAAGAAGCACAAGGTACCCCCCCAACATATGAAGAGCGACAAACACTGGAAGCTCTATCAACCGCAAAAGGAAATAAGTAGCACAAACAGTTATGAACCCTTGATTGGATTCAAATTATCAAGTAGATCAGAGCTTTGGTGCGAGGTCATCAAAGTTACGAGGGGTTTTATCTAACAAGAATCCTGCTTTACTGTTTACAACTCAATATTGTAATCTGATCATGCCCTTACTAATATAAAATATCTTGAGTCGCTATGAATGATTTAGAATATAGAAAAATATTGATAGCCAATAAACGCAGAGTATGGGCTGAAATAAAAAATAATATAAAATATGATGGAAAAATAATTGATCATGATAATCAATCAGCAATTGAGAGTTGGACAAAAGAAATGGGAGTATATGGAGGTGGAATGGCAATGCTCTCAAAGGCAATGGGATGTCCAACATTGCTTTATTCACCAAAAGTCCAGAAAGAATATGGGTTTACAAAAAAAATAAATTATGAATATTTTAATACTCCATACAAGGATATAAAATGGGAAAATAACTGGTGTGAAGAGTTCCTTGATTTTTCGTTTCTCATATCAAGAAATATTCAGTATCCTGAATATTTGAAGAATATTTCTAAAAGAGTAAAAGATGAATTTGAATATGAACATGAATTTAGACTAAGAGAGAATTATGATATACTGCATTGTTCGGCAGGCGAAATACTATATTTTTTGTTAGTATGGAGAATAGTTATTGAGTTAAAAATGAAAAATGGCGATTTATCGCTACTTTATAATGATAATTTATTTGAAATAAATAATAATACGAAAGGTATTGATTTATTTAATGGGTTTTCAGATTGTGATGACGAAGATATATTTATAAAAAAGGTTTGCGAAGCAAAAGAAATAAATAAGGATTGTGGAGTTGTTAAGTGTTTTGAAAAATTTGAGAAAAAGTTTCAATTGGATAAGCCTATTGATTATATTTATAAAGATATTATGGGTGAGAATGTTGATAAATCAATACTAGAGCTAAATAATTATGTTAAATATTTGTCGAAGAATGTTGATAAAGTTTTTAAAGGCAACAACTATACAGAATTTTCAAAAGATATTATAAATATATTTATAAAAATAACATTCCCAGCTTTAAAAGTTAAACCCTCATTAGGTGATATTATAAAGAAATTACACGAAGTTCAGCGATTTCCATTATTGCCATATTATTTTATGTCGGTTTTTGATACAGAAAAGAATTTAAAAGCACATATAGTATTTCCGATATGGTTTACATTTTCTGTAGAAACATCATATGGAGATAAGCAGGAAGATAATGAGTCCTCTGTAATGCATTCATTATATACTATAAAACCAATATGGGAAAATCCTAAATATTGCAAAAATAATCACAATAGGAATTGTGATAAAGAAATGTTTAAAAGTTTAGAAGAATACTTTAATGATTTTATTCCGATATTTTATTCAATAGGGGTTCCTGTTATTGATAAGGAGTATTATGGAAAAGAATATGCAAAAAATTTAATAGTTTTAAAGAATTATGCCGTTAAATCTGCAATATCTCAAGTTATGGCGAGAAATATGAGCCATAATATTGGTAGCCATGTTTTAAGTAGATATATGGATAAAGAAGATATTAGAAAATTTAATTTAAATCAATATATACCGTTAGTTCCGTTTGATGAAAAAGATATTGAATCTCAAATTGCTGTTTTTAATGAGTACTTAAAAACCAGAATGGATTTTTTGGCAGATATAGCCACCTCAGACCCTATGGTTGAAAATATTGTAGAGTTTCGGTCAAAGTTAATTGCAGGTATTGACAAAAATCTAATCCTTTTGAATAGAATATCTGGAGTAAGTAATATTGGTTTCTCCTTTAGATTTATATTAAAGAAAAATGATCAAAAAATTACGAGTACGGACGCTTATCTATCAATTCCAAACGGTGTAATAGGTGCACATGCATTTTATATTATAGTCGAAAATATAATACGAAATATAGTAAAGCATGGAAAAATAGGAGCCGATAACAAAGAAATTAAAATTGTTATTAATTTATCTGAAATTACTTCTAATGGATTTGATTCATTTTATGAGGTTTCAATTTATGATAGCTTGGAGAAACCAAAAAATGAAATTGAAACAATAGTCAAATCAAGAAATGAGACATTTAATATGCCAATAATTGAATACGATATTCTTCGTAGTAGAAATTTAGGGTCAATAGAAATGGCCGTGTGTGCAGCATATCTTAGATGTCTCCCAGTTTCGAGTATTGAAAAATCAGAATATAAATTAGATATAAATCTGGATTCTGGAGAATTAAAAAATCAGAAGAGGCTTGATAATCCGCTATTGATTTATGCGTATTGTCAACAAAGTGAAAATGTGGATTCCTATTGTTTAGGATATAAATTCAATTTTAATAAACCAAAAGAAATTCTCGTTCTTGATGATAATAATACCTTTCAAATTAAAAAAAATAAAGGGTTTTATTCGTATAAAGAATTAATGGATTCCGGTATAAAAGTTGTTTCAATAAAGGATTTAAAACCAAATATAGTATTTAATTACCAATTTCTATACTGTCATTCAGCTTTATTAGATGGTTTTTACAATAGCGATAAACTCCCCAAAAGAATAGTACATAATAATGAAGAAGAACACTTTGAAAGTATAGAAGACTTTAAAAGAAAAGTTTGGGTAAAATATGTTTGTTCTAAAGAGAAGTGGCGTGGACGGTATTGTATAGTAAATGGGAATAGAAATGTATCAATAGATATAGATGAGCATCAAATTTCTGAATTACAAAAATGTGATGTAGTAGATTGTCATCAAGTATATATCGATAATCATTACGCTCTATACCAGGAATATCATGACAAGATATTTGACACAAAGTATTATTATTATGATATGGCATACGAAGGTTGTACAATAAAAAAAAATGTAACCAATATAACAGATTTCGGTTCCAATTTTGCTAAAGACTCTTCTTTAATTAAAAAGTGCGAGTATATTGAGATAATAAATACATCAATAGTTTTGATTGATGAAAGGATACAGGACTCAATTATTAATAAAGAAAAAAAATATTGTGGCCAAGTACCATATGATAAATACTTTAAAAATCAAAAAATATTTATTCCTGCTCGAAACGATGTGGATTTAAATGAACTTGATTTTGGAGATCTTTCTGAAGAAGGTTCTGTTTCGTATAAGCTGAAAAAATATATTGAAACGAATAAAAAGTGCGATTATTATATAATCCATCTTGGAGTAATAGAGAAAACACTTGCTCAGGATATCGTTAAGTCGACTATAAATATATCAACGGCTATTAATAATATATTTGATGATATCCCGTTATCAAAAATTATTGTTACTTCTGGAAGAGGAACTCCTAATAACTTGCCATCTAATATCGCTTACGTTCCAATAGCACTAATTCAAAATTCAATCGAAACGCTTTCAGATAAAATGTTATTAACAAAAATAGTTTATGGCTCAAGAACGAAATAATGTAAATAATATCAAAATGAATAAACAAATAATAGCGTTTATTGATCCTTCGAGATTTTATTCATTATTAGGAGATATTAATATTGAAAATTACAGGACTTCTCAAAATGGAGAAGATGTATGGTTTGATGAACAATTCAAAATAATTATTATTAATTCATCAGGTACGGCAACCATTTGCATCCCTTCATCAGATAAATTGAATCAGGCGCCCATTATTCTAGTTCCAGATAATATTCCTGATTTAATGCATAGTTATATCCCGAAATGCGATTTTAAGATTCTTTTTCATAATGGCACAAATTGTGATGATCCATATTTTTTAAATTTAAAATTGAATAATAACTGTAAAGGGTATTTAAAAGATCACGAAGAACCTAAATCAGTTTATGCTGATATAGCTACAAGTATTAATGATAGGCTCATACCTGTTGGTTTATGGAATAAAATCAAAGAGTTTGACTTTCTATTGGAGGCAAAATTAGAAATTCTCCATGAATGTTTAGTTCGCCCATCAATATTCCCAAAAATTGATAAATTACTATTCAACCTGAATTGAGCGATTTGCAATAAAAAAAGCTCTCATCTGAGAAGATAAAGTGTTATATTACAATGAGTAAAGTTGCAATTACCATTTCAATATCACACAACCCATCAGGTGGAGAGCTTTATGGCA
>Ga0194037_1001159_pt1 | contig 19585 bp, 9 predicted proteins | sample JunL306m_MetaG_FD_148653 | JGI IMG/M metagenome (GOLD analysis project Ga0194037, IMG submission 148653) | Anoxic zone freshwater microbial communities from boreal shield lake in IISD Experimental Lakes Area, Ontario, Canada - Jun2016-L304-6m | ecosystem: Environmental > Aquatic > Freshwater >...
CCACCGGCGCCATGGGTACGGGAACGATCACCTTCAATACCGGTGCCCAGCACCTCAGAGTTGCCGGCGGAGTCACCGTGGCCAATGACATTACGATCACCGGTGCCACCGGGGTCAGCGGCGGAGGGTTACTCGAATCGACGGCAGCCTCGGGTGGAACCGCCACCCTCAACGGCACGATCACGATCAACAGCGCCCCAACCAACGGCGGCCATTTCGCTAACACCGTGCTAGGCAGCACCTTCAACATCAAGGGGGCCATCAACTCGTCCTCCATCCCGATCACCCAACGCGCCGGAACCGTCACCTACTGGGGCGGCGGCTCGTATGCGTCAATGGGTGTGAACGGCACGGCCAAGCTGGGTGCCACCAACGGACTGGCAACCAACGCCATGGTGACCCTCGGCTATGTCAGCGATATCACCCAGCAGGACAGCCTCGACCTAGCCGGCTACAATCAAACCCTGGCAGGAATCACCCAGGGTTACAACGCCAGCACCATCGGCAACAGTTCCACCACCGCGGACTCCGTGCTCACCACCACCGGCACCTCGGCGTATGCGGGTGTGATTCAGGATTCGCTGGGCACCGGCACCAGGAAGGTGGCGCTAACTGTCAACGGCGGCGCACTCACGCTCTCCGGCGCGAACACCTACAGCGGCGCGACCCTCATCAGCGGCGGCACGCTCAAACTAGACGCCGCCGGCACCATCAACAACACCAGCGAGGTGTCGCTGGGCACCGTCGGCACCTTCGATGTCTCCGCCAAGGGCCTGGGCTACACGGTCGGCACCCTCAAGGGTTCCGGCAACGTGACCGGCGCATTGACCGTCTCCACCCAACTCGCGATCGGCAATTCACCCGGCACCATCAGCTTCAGCAGCGGACTCACGCTGGATTCGGCCACCTATGCCTATGAAATGACTGGCGGAATGTCACCCGGCGCGGGCTCCGCTGATCTGGCTAACATCACCGGGGCACTCACGATCACCGCAGGCTCGATTCTCGACCTCGTCGAACTCGGCCACTACACGCCAGGCAACAAGTTTACCTTGTTCGGCTACACCACGGGCATCACCGGAACCTTCGACGGACTGGCCAACAACGCCATCTTCTTCGATGACCTGGCCAACCCGTGGAAGATCCAATACGCTGACGGAGCTGCCGGCACCAACGGCGGCACCGGCACCAATTTCGTCACCATCACCGCCGTGCCTGAACCGGAGCCGGCGGCCGTGCTTGGCGGCCTCGGACTGCTGGCGCTGCTGCGCCGGCGGCGCTGAGAGGCCTGGGAGAGGGGATCATGCCACTTGCAGCAAATGACGAGACTCTGTGAAAACCGACGGAGCGGTGGCGAAGTGATGATTCTCACACCCACCCATTCACCTAACGAATGATTCATTCTCCACACAATCTAACCGGCGCGATGACCCGCGCCTGGCTGGTCCTCGCCGGGTGCGTGATCTGGGCCACGCCTGTCGCCCTCGCCATGCCGCAAGTGGTGACCCACGCCATCCCGGTCGGGGAGGTGACCATGGGCAACTACTGGGTCACGGTCAACGGCCAGGACGTGCCCGTGCATCGCGCGATCCAGAACGACTCGCGCGTCAACGACGACGGCTGGGACCTCGATTACGGCGACTACGGGTTCGTGTCGTTTGACTTCTCCGGCGGCCCGGTGGAACTGCGGATCGTGTCGCGCACCACCCTCGACCAAGCCGTCATCCGACCGCTGACCCAGGGCGTGAAGCCTGAGTTTCCCAAACCCGACACGGCGCTGATCCGCATCGACAAGCCCGGCCAATACAGCTTTGAGCCGAATGGTCCCTACAGTCCGCTGCTGATCTTCGCCAACGCCCCGGAGCCGCCCGCCCCCAAGGAGGGTGATCCGGGAGTCGTCTATTTCGGCCCGGGCCTGCACCGCCCGCCAGGAGGGATCATCCGCCTAACCGACAACCAAACCCTGTACCTGCACGGCGGGGCGGTGGTCCAGGCGGGCCTGCGCATCGATGGGCGCAACATCAAGGTCCGCGGGCGCGGCATCCTGGATGGCTCGCCGTGGACCTGGCGCAAGGGACCGCTGGTGGAGGACTGGTCGAAGCGCGACGCGAAGGGCCGCGTCATCGAGCGCGGCCACATGAATGCCATTCAAGACAGCTATGATGTGAGCATCAAGGACATCACCGTGCGCGGTGCCTGGCAGTGGACGTTCTATCTGGAAAACAGCGAGAAGGTTTCGTTCGACAACGTCAAGATCGTCGGCGGCAAGAATCACAACGACGACGGCATCGATCCCACCAACAGCCGCAACATCACCGTGCGCAACTGCTTCATCCGCACTGCCGATGACTGCTTCGCCCTCAAGGGCCATAACTTCAAGGACGGCCCGGTGGAGCATCTGCTCGTCGAGAACTGCGTGCTGTGGACCGAGGCCCAGCGCATCGCCCTGCTCGGACACGAATCGAGCGCCCCGGCGATGCGCGACATCGTCTTCCGCGACATCGACGTCATCCACTTCGGGCCCAACATCGGGTTTTGCCTGCAACCCGGCGAGGAGATGATGCTAGAGGACGTCCTGTTCGAGAACATCCGGATCCATGCCGACGGTTATGTGGGCAGGACCAATCCCGCGCATGTCATCGACGTCGCGCCGGTGGTCAACAAGTTCATGCAACGCAAGGTTCCCGGCCACGTGCGCGCGATCACCTTCCGCAACATCTCGGTGACCGGCCCCGAGAAACGCAAGCGTGAGATCCGCATCGCGGGGGTGGACCAAGCCCACGCCAGCTGTAACATCACCCTGGAGAACGTCTCGATCTTCGGTGTGCCGGCCACGCGGGATGCTCCATTTGTCGATGTCGGACCCAATACCTCCAGCATCTCCTTCAAACGATGAAACCCGTCATGAAACCCACAACCACAATGCAGCTGAAAATTCGCCTCTGCGCCGCGCTGCTCTGCCTGATCGCGCCACTCCACGGCGCCGAGCGCTGGTCCGCGGCCAAAGCCAACGCGTGGTATGGAGCCGGCGCATGGCCGGTTGGAGCGAACTTCGTGCCATCCACCGCGATCAACCCGCTGGAGATGTGGCAGGCCGACACCTTCGACCCCAAGACCATCGACCGCGAGCTCGGCTGGGCGGCGGCCATCGGCATGAACACCATGCGCGTGTTCCTCCACGACATCCCGTGGAAGACCGATCCGGCTGGATTCTGCCAGCGCATTGACCGCTATCTGGAGATTGCCGACAAACACGGCATCCGCACGATGTTTGTCATCTTCGACGGAGTGTGGAATCCATACCCCAAAGCCGGCAAGCAACCCGAGCCACGGCCGCGCGTTCACAATTCCGGCTGGGTCCAGTCGCCCGGCAAGGAGATCCTCGGCGACCCCACCCGCCACGACGAACTCAAGCCTTACGTCCAGGGCATCCTGCGCCGCTATCAGAACGATAAGCGGGTGCTGGTCTGGGACCTCTTCAACGAGCCGGACAACCCCAACGCCGGACAATTCGGCGGCGGCAGCGAGCAACCGGACCTCGCGCCCGCGACCAAGCTGCAGCGCGCCGCCGACCTGTTGGAAAAGACCTTCGCCTGGGCCCGCGAGATCAACCCGTCGCAACCTCTCACCGCCGGCGTCTGGGGCGAACCCAGCTGGCTGGCCGTGCCCGACCGGATCGAAAAAATCTCGCTGGAGCAATCCGACGTGATTTCGTTCCACACCTACGACGGCCCTGGGAAAACCGGCCAGATGGTGGTGGGGCTGGCCAAATACGGGCGGCCGATCCTCTGCAGCGAATACATGGCCCGCGGCAACGGCTCGACCTTCGAGGGGATCCTGCCGGTCTTTAAAAAATACCGGGTGGCCGCCTACAACTGGGGCCTGGTCGACGGCAAGACCCAGACGATCTATCCGTGGGATTCCTGGAAGAAAACATACACTGCCGAACCCCCGCTCTGGTTCCATGACGTCCTCCGTGCGGATGGCACCGCCTATTCATCAGATGAAATCACCTTCATCCGCCAATGCACTTTGAAATAACTTCGCTGTGAAAATGCCTGTTCAAATTCCAATCAAAAACAACCACGGGGGGTTCACTCTCGTCGAGTTGCTCGTGGTCCTTGCCATCATCGGCGCTTTAGCGGCACTGCTTTTCCCAGTGCTTGGCAGGATGCGCGATTCCGCCGACACCGCCAAGTGCACCTCGAACCTCCGCCAAATCGGCATCGCCCACAACCTCTACACGGCGGAACACGACACCTTGCCGGGGCCTCTTTATCTGGGCCAAAGCGCCGGGTACAGCCAATACACCGACCTCGGCAGTCTCGCGTGTTTCCTCGCTCCGCACCTTGGACTGACAAGCGCAACCCAGCAATATCAGTGCGCCGATGTCTTTGTTTGCCCCGCCTGGAAACGCAAGGCATCGCCGGCGTTGCGCGCCGCCACCAATCCCGGCCCGACCTACTGCCGCTTCTGGGATGCCGAAGCCGCCGCCAAGATCAGTGCCGACCCTTGGGGCCGAAAGGGCTACAACCTGCCCAAGAAGCTCAGCGTCATGGACAATCCCGCCCGTACCCTGATGTTGGTGGACATTGACCGGGAGCTTCCTGCCGCCAGCGGCGCAGGGTGGTTTGCCTCCCTCCCCCCGTCACCCGTTCACGGCCACAACCGCAACGCCCTTTACCTCGATGGCCACACCCAATCCCTGCCCTCTGTCACCGAGCGGCCTTGACCCACATCCTTGGGCGGCCCTCGCGCTGATCATTCTGCTGGGCGTCACGCCGCCCGCGCAGGGCTCGATCTCCCGGTATTTCAACCCGGTGTTTGGCAGCGGGAGCGAGGCCGACCCCGATGTGATTCGCCACAACGGAATGTATTACGCCTACATTTCCGCCACGACCCCCACCGCTGGCTACAAGGTTTACCGCTCCATGGATCTGGTGAACTGGTCCGAGGGGCCCCAGGTGTTCACCGGCGGCACCGGCCTGTGGGCGCCGGACGTTTGCTACAACCCGTCTAACCAGACATTCTGTCTCTATTACACCGCCGACAGCCCGACCAACCCGGCCAACAAGGTGATCGGCGTAGCGACCTGCGCCACCCCGGACGGCAACTTCACCGACCAGGGGGTCCTGACCGACGGGGTCGACGCCCATCTGTTTGCGGATGACGATGGCTCACTCTATCTCTTCTACAAGGGCGCGGCGAACCTGTGTGTGAACAAGCTGACCGACCTGACGCATCTCGGCCCGACAACCATCTCCTGGACCGCGGAAACCACCGACGCGGAAGGCCCGTTCGTGCTCAAACACAATGGAACCTATTACCTGTTATACTCGTATAACGGCGCGATGGGGCCCACGTACGCCGTCGGCTACGCCACGGCCACCAACCCGCTGGGTCCCTGGACGCGGTATCCGGGCAACCCGATTGTGTCCCGGACCGCCGGGCCGTCATGGTATCGGGTGGAGAACACGACCGCCCCGGTCAATGGAACCGCCAAAACAGCCGCCTACGGCCGGAACTACTGGGCGGATTTCAACGGCCAATCCTCGCCCTCGGGAGGCACGTCCTGTTATTTGGGCAACTACGGCGGCGCGGTGACCTGGGCGAGGACCGGCGTGCCTTTTGCGGCCAACACCAGCTACCATCTGACTTGGGCGGTCGGGCTGCGCAACAACGTCGGCGGCGCCGACAACAACGACCAGATCGAACTCTATTACTACAACGGCACCGACATCACGCCGGTGGCTCAGAGCGCGGCGCTCAAAAACCTGCCAGAATACACCACCACCACCGGTTGGCAGAATGTCAGTTTCAGCTACCGCTGCGCAACCGGCGGCGCGGAGATCGGCAAGGAGATCGTGGTGGCATTTCGCCGCAACCGGCAGGACACGGCTCCCGCGACTTACACCTACACCGCCGCGGATGGACACTGGCAGTCGAATGTCGATGACCCCCGGCTGGATGCCGACAGCACCCGGATCTGGAGCGATGACCTGGACGACCGGGTATATGGCCCGGGCCACGGCAGCGTGATCGCCGATGACGCCGGCGCGCTGTGGCATATCTATCACCAAAAGCTCAATCCCACGTGGGATTGGTCGCGCGCGGTCTGTCTCGACCCGCTGTGGTTCGACGGGCAGGGGGTTCTGCACAGCCGGACCACCCGCGGCAGCGCCCAGAATGCGCCGACGATCACGGTGCCGGTCTTCACTTGGACCGGCGCCACCAGTACCGCCTGGACCAACGCCGCCAACTGGTCGCCAGCCGTGCCCGACGTGTTCGGCGATGCCGTCATCGCCACCACCACCGGCAAAACCAGCCTGAACCTGACCGACTCGCGCACGATCCGGAGCCTGATCTTCGGGGACACCAGCAATCGCACCACCGCCTTCACCATCACCGGCAGCACGGCTGCCTGCACCCTCACTCTCACCAACGATTTCACCGCCAACGGTGCGGGCGGCACCCTGGCTGCCGTGGATTTGTTCAAAATCCCCGTCACCATCGCCAACGACCAAATCTGGACCGTCGGCGGCAGCCCGGGGTCAGCCACCAGCGACGCCGGCATTCGCCTGGTGCCTCGTGCCAGCGGCACGCCGAATGCCCTGACTCTAACCGGCACGCTCACCAAGTCGGGTCCCGGACAGCTGTCGTTGGTGGGCCAGAACGTCGCCAACGGCAACATCGTGGTCAACCAGGGCTCGTTGAAACTCAACGCCGGCAGCGGCAGCGTGCTGACCGTCGGCGGCAGCGGCTCGATCACGGCCAACCGTGGCGCCAGCATCATGCTCAGCAAGAACAGCGGCACCTTCGAGATCACCAAGCCCTTCGTAATGAATGCCGGATCGTCGCTCCAGTACGGTTCCGCGAGCGCCCAAACCGCCAGTTTTGACATGCCGGTGAGCTGGACGGGCGCGGTCACCATGGAGTATCTAGCCACCGCCACCCAGACGAACAGCTTCACCAACAACTGGAGCGGCGACGCCGCGATCACCTTGACCCAGAATGGCGCCACCGCCGGGTATCTCCAGCTCTCCGGCAACAACACCCACCTGTCCGGCAGCTTCACCCACGACTGCGCCAACCAGCGCGTGCGCTTCCTCAACGAGAACGCCAGCAGCTCCAGCGTGGCGTGGTCCCTGGCGACTTCGTCAGCCTGCCTGGAAACCTTCGGCCCGGCTAACATCAACCTCGGATCGCTGGCTGGCCCCGCGGGCAGTGTGCGCAACTCGAATCCCGACGCCTCCCCTGCCACCGTGACCGTCGGCGCGCTGGACACGAGCGCGGATTTCGGCGGCGTGCTGGCTGACAACACGGCCGCGCTGGGCTTGGTCAAGGTCGGCTCGGGGACCTTCACCCTCAGTGGTGCCAGCACCTACAGCGGTCCCACCACCGTCAGCGCCGGCACGCTGGCCACCGCCGCCGCCAATGCCCTGCCCGGTGGCACGACGGTCAATCTGGCTGGTGGCACGCTGGCGCTGGGCGCCGCCGCAACTGTCAGCGCCCTCCAATTTGACGGCCGCAGCCAGGTTGCCGGCAGCTGGGGCTCAGTGAATTCCGGGGCCGCTCACCCGAGTGTGCGCTTCACCGGCAGCGGCGTTCTAACCGTCGCGACCGGTGCCGCGGCCACCTTCGCGAGCTGGGTCGACGGATTTTTCGCGGGGGCCGCCGCGCCGGCCGTGGCCGGGTTTGCGGCGGACCCGGATGGAGATGGCGTCCCCAACGGACTTGAATGGATTCTCGGCGGAAACCCCAACTCGCCGGACGCGGCCTCGCTCCTAACCCCCAGCACCGGCTCCGTGGCCGGGATGACGCTGCGCTTCACCCGCGAGGAGTCGTCGCTCGGCGTCGCCGAACTGGCCGCGCAGTGGACCACCGATCCGGCCGCACCGTGGCACGACATTCCGATCACTCAGGGCGGGGGCTCCTATCCGAACGGAATTGAGGTCGCGGTCAACCAGGCCGCGACTCCGGACGTGGTCACCGTCACCATCCCGCAAGCCGTCGCTCCCGCCGGCCGCCTGTTCCTGCGCCTGAGGGCGGTTATGCCCTAACTTACAACCCTCAGTATTGCAGGACCAGCGTCCCGTGGACCCGCAGTTCCGGCAGTGAGGTGCGCAGACACCCCATGGTCACGTCGAAGTCGAGTTTGACCGGCTGTTGGAGGCCTCTGACATCGGGGCTCGCGAAAAACACCTCGCGCGGCGCCACTCCGCCGGGCAAATCCATCGCGATCGGGAAATTGATTTTCGGACTCGGGTACGGCCCCTCCTCCGACCAACTCCGGTTCGTCCCGGCATGCAATAACTGGACAACCAAGGACTGCTTTTGTGGCGCGGCATAAACGCGGGTGATGCAATCGGCAACCATGACATCACGCCGGATGTTATACACGTTCCGGCCGTGGGTGTAGCCGAGCATGAGCGCGTCGTGTTCATGGTAAGCCCGCAGCAATTCCTCGTTGCCCGAGCGCAGCGGGTGATGGTCGGGATAATAAAGCGAGTTCAATCCATGCATCACCGAGCGGCGCTCGTCGGGTTCTCCGACCACCATGAGCGATCCGCCGCCGGTCATGGTTGCGCCAAGGATGCGGGCCAGCGTGGCGGGTGGCCAGGCGACCTGCTTCGGGTCCATGTCCGCAGGATAAAGCTTGAGCACCACCCGCTGGCGCAGTTGCTCGCGGTGCCGGCAGCAGATATCGACCAGATCCTCGAGTTGCTCGGCATGCGAGCGCCAGATTTCGAGGAACAGAAAGTCCGTGACATCGTGCATCCGCTCGCCGGAAAACTCGTTCACGTTGTTCACTGCCACCAGTCCGTTAGGTTTTGATTTACGGGTGAGCGCGTGGATATCGCCGACGAAATCATGCAGCACGTTGACCAACAGATCGCCATTGCGGCTGCTGCCCTTGGCATAGAACCGGGTCTCGGCGGCATCGCCGTAGGTGTCGATTTCAAACCCGTCGAACGACAACAGATCCTCCGGCGTGTCATCGAGAGTCCTTGCGAGATTTTCCATGATGTATTGATGCCAGGGAGAGTCGCCGGCGATATTGGTCAGCCAGAACCATTTGGGTTTATGCATCTGGTCGGCTTGGGCCTCGGTCATGATCTCGCCGTTGAAAACCTTGGGGGCACCCAGCGCGTCGGTCATCGGAAAAGGATGCTTTTGATAGACGCTGGCCGAGGCGGCGTAGGCGGAGACATAGGCCAGGGAGAGGATGTTACGGCGGCGGCCAGCGTCCATTTTGGCCTTGATGTCGCGGCCATTGATCCGGGTGCCGAACGGCTCGAACCGATACTCCGCTTCGCGCGGCGCGTAGGATCCGTGGGCGGGGAAATAGTCGTAATATTCGACGGCATTGATGTGCAGGCGCGCCAGCATCGCGGCCTTGGCGTCGTAGTCCCCGTCGAACTTCCCGTAGTTGGAATAGAAACCGTAGCGCAAGTCATCGGCCACATTCCCGACCACCGACAACACCGCGCCGCCCCATTGGAACACCCGGTCGCCGCGAACAACTTCCACTTTCAGCAAGTATCCACCCTCCCGTTCCAACGCTGGGATGACGAGGTGATTTTCCCCGTGGATGGCCGGCTGCGCGGCCCTATGGACGACCTGCCCAAGAGGCGTTTTGATTTCGATTTGGATGACCGTGCCGCCCCGGGTGTCCGCGTCGTCGAGCGCTAGCGTGAACGAGTTGCGCTGGTCTGGCCGGACCCACACCTCTTTGACCTGAACCTCCAGATTGGGTGGCACCACCGCCGTCTGGTGCCTGCCGGCTGGAACAGCGACCTGCGGGCCGCTGCCGAACGATGCCGCAATGGCGGAGACCTCCAACAGGCTGTGGCCCGCGGCGTCACGCGCCGCGACATTCGGATCGGCGACCCATTGGTATCCGCCAGCCGCATTCTCGATCACATATTGATATTGATAGATCGCCGGCTGGAGGGCGATTCTCTTGAACCAAATGCCAGCCGCGCCTTGGTTCATGGCAAAGCGTGGGTCGGTGACTTTGCCGCTGGTGTTATGTGCCCAGGAATTGAAATCGCCAGCCAGAAAAACCCGGCGCGTTCCCGCCGGCGCGCGGAACCGAAAGACCATCGAATCACCGATGCGTTCCGGATCCCGCTCGCGGCCGGACGCCTCAGGCAAGGCCGGTTGCTGGTCCGCGGGAGATTGCAACCGTGTCCAGACCTTATCCCAAGCGGCGCTTGGCACCGCGAGTCCGGAATGTTCAAGCGCCGGGGATTGCGCGGGCGTGACCTCCGCGATCGGACGCCCGGCCTCAGCTGCGGGCGGCTCATGGCACTTGTAACTGGCGATGCCGAATGCAGCCAGGGCGATGAGCATCGGCCACCAAAAGAATTTCCCGCCGCCGAAACGGTGATGCCTGGCAGAGGCGGTAGTCACTGGGATATGATGAGATGGTTCACATACAAATCGTTTTCCGTTCCTTTGTCCGTCTCGCTCACATAAAACTTAAACCCGCAGGCCACGCCGCCATAACCGCCCTCGGCGGTCGCGCTGACGCCGCCACGACGGGTGATTTTCCAGGTGCCTCCAGCAGGACCGGTCTGGGTGAACAGCAGGGTGAATGAGGAGTTGTTATGGTAGGTGGCACCAATGGAACCGTTGCCTGTCAATGCCTGGCTGACGACGTAGTCTTCGGATCCGACGTTAAAGTTGAAGATGACTTTGCCGCCGGGGCCGCACAGGTCGACGCCTTTCTGGCCGCTGCGGAAATTCACCGCCAGGTCGACGGCCAGTTTTTGGCCCGGCTCGAGCGGTGAGGCAAGAGTGCGGTAGGCCTGTGCGCTGCGGTCCTTTTCCTTGGCAAACATCCCGAAGGACTTGCCGTTGGAGTCGATGTCGGCTCCGGACTCCCCGGCGACTTTCTTGGAGCTGCCGATAAAAAACCCGCAGCCGCCGGTGGTGTCCGAGGAGATGAGATTCCATCCCACAAAGCCGCTGCCGCCGTTGGTGCCCGAACCCCAACCGGGCTGGTTGTCTTTCTGGTATGCGGGATGATCCGCTTGATCGCCGCCCGGCGTGGCCGCGAGGCAATGAGCACAGAACCCGAGGGTGCCGATCAGGAGAAGTTTCACCATCGCAAGTGGCGTGGTCTTGTGGCTTGTTATCATGACGGTAGATGTTGGGGGTTATTGACTGGGAATTTCCTTACGCGACAAAAGGACCGGCGGTTTCAGATAGAGGACATGCGCCGCCGAAATATTCACGTAGTTGTAGCTGTCGTCCCCGCCGCCGGGCAACGCCGTGTAGCGCTCGTTGCTTTTCAGGTAGCTCATGTTGCGCGAGCAGTCGTCTTCCGACAGGCGGATGGAATAGCTCTCGCCCTGGACCAGATCCGCAGCAATCGCGTTGGACAGATCCCATCTCCGCCAGTCTCCGGAGTGCGGCATCACCAGATAACCGGAACCCACGGCTTCGCCCGAAGGCACCTTGCAGACCACGAGTCTCTTGACCGCGCAGGTGATGCCGGTGTTGACCGGCCCGGAGCCGTTGGAGAATTCCATCCGGACTGAATGACGTCCGGAACGAGGCACCTGGAAACTCCGGGTAGCCAGCGTGTCGCCGGGCTTCCCCCAATTCTCGAAATGGTGGCCGCCGACCAGGTTTCCTCCCCGGTTTGCCATGGCCTGCGCCGGAATGACCTGTTGCTGGTCCGGGGTCCGGTAGCAGCGGGCGGGTGCCGGGTGCGAGACATTGCCACTTTTCGGGCAGGTCGCGGTGATCGTGTAGGCACGGACATGGTCCTCGAAGTCGGCGGACTGGGGGTCGTTCCATTGCGTTTCACGGAGATTTTCCGCGCAGAGTTTCCCGTCACGATAGATCGTGAAAAGAACCTTGCGGGCGTCGGGATGCTTGTAATGCAGCGTCAGTTGTCCATGGCCCAGGGTGATGCCGCCCATGGCATCATCCCACTCCGGTTGGAGTGGGCTGAACAGCGCGGCTTCATCGGAAACATCGACCCTCTTGATGGAATCCGCTCTGCCACCAGCAACAGGAGCCTTCAGAGCAATTTCCCAGATGTTTTCGGCCCGCAGTTTTTCGGCATTGGCAAATCCACCGGTGAAGGTCGCACCATTCAGAGTGACCTGCGCCACGGTGCAGACACCGCTGGAGAACGTGCCGGCACCAGGCAGGCTCACCCGCACCCAGTTGCGGGTGCCTTGGAAGTCGAAATTCTGCAATTCAATGGCATCCGCGGCAGCGAATGACCCGTTGCGGAGCTTGGCGGTGATGAATGGCGCAAAACGAATGCCCTCGACGGATGTTTCCAAACCAAACACCACATCCTGAACCATCGCCAGGTAACCGCCCACGGACCAAAGCTGGCGTTGTGAATTGATGACCGGTCCTTGACGCGGACCTTGCGCGACCTCCGCCTGGCCCGTGATGAAATCGTAATTCTCCATGTTGGAGAGGTTCGCTGCGGCCAGGCGCGACAGCGACTCGATGCCGGCATCGACCGCCGCGGCATTGCCCGCCGCCTTCGCCGCCTTGGTCCAATAGGCAGTGACGAACGGCCAGATCGCCTGATTGTGATAGATGGGCGCGCCCCGCTCCTGTGGCCAAACGACCGGCGGGCCGATGGGGCCGGTCGGATAGCTTGCAACCATGCGCTCCGCCTGTTGCCGGTCCGCCACGCCCAGCAGGATGGCCAGCGATTGACCCAGAAGATCATAGCGGTTGACGGCCACGGCCGAGGTGCCGTCATCGGAAAGGAGATACGTCCGATAGAGCCCCGCAGGCCCGTCCCAGAAACGCCGGTTGATAGCGGCTTTCAGCTCGGCCGCCCATTGTTGGTATTTCGCGCGCGCCGGGGCATCGCCAAGCACGCCGGCGAATTCGCCGGCCTTTTCCAGCAGGAAGTAATTCGCGGCGTTCACCGACACCGCCTTGGACATGCCGACCGCCAGCACGTTGTTAGCAGTCCAGCCCGGATAGGTCTGTTCCCGCCAGTCGAGAAATGACTGTTCGCCACGGTACAGCCCGTCACTCACATCGAAAACAAGCTGCCGGTCCTGTTCGATCGTGTCGCGGAATATCGGATAAATGGTTTGGATGAACCTCTCGCGCGCCGCACCTGCCAGATACTTCGATGTCTCATACGCTCCCAGCGCCCACACCACGCGGTCCGATGAGACGGGGTAACTGCCACCCGAACCGGTGTCCTGAACCATCTGCCGGGCAAACCCGCCGTGAACGGCGGGCTTCAGGCCGGACGCCTTGAACAGAAGCGAGTCGGCGGCCCGCGTCGGGTCGAATCCGGCGAGCGACAGGTGCAGGGAATAGGCCAGGTCCCGCGTCCACACATATTTCCATTTGGCTCCGGTCTGATAGGCGTTGACCCGGATCGGAGCACCGCCCGAATAGGCGTTGTCGCTGATTTCGGCGACCGAGTTTTCCACAGCCTCGCCAACCGCCAGCGCGTAAAGCCCGTCGAAGAGCACGTTGCCAGTGCGGATGCGGGCATGATCCGGGAGCTCTGTCACCACAACCCGCTTGTCCGCCGGATGGTTGTCTCTCAGGTTGGCGGTGCTCGAGAGTTCATAACTCCGCCCCGCCCCCCGCGCATCACTCATGGTCGCGCGGAACCCGGGGCCCTCCACGGGCCGGCCCTCACCGGCAAGCAGCAGGCATGACGGAAAAAATACGGCGGCACCAAGCGCCGCGGAGATGATAGTTTGACGATCGTGGATCATGTTGGTTTGACAGATAATGACTTGCATCCAGCCGGATCATCGGCTGCCGCCCCAGAACACGCTGCTCACGCCGCCCAGTTTGTCGAAGCGCCGGATGTCTTCATTGGACAGCAATTCCGTGTGCCCGTCATAAAATACGGCAATCGCCTTGTTGTTGTGTCGATAGGCAATCTGCCCGTTGTCGGTTTTGCCCTCCACTGGATTCGCCAACCACGAGCTGCGGCCGTCAAAGCGGACCAGATAGTCCGTGGCCGTGATGAAGTTCATCATCCGTGCCGGCGCGCTCATCCTAACAACCGACTGCTGGGCCTTTTGATTCCTCCCTCCAGATACGTAGGGGAGCGGTATATTTTCGTCATTGTAGCCGTAGCTTGCTGAAATCCGGTCCGAAAACCGCTTCTTGGCCCGCACCGCGAGCGGGTCGAGCACCACTTCCGGCATGCCGCCGATGCCCTCGTATCCGGTGACCCCGTTGAGAAACTCAGTGTCCCCGATCAAGGGGCCGAGGAAATCCGCGTTGAAGTGCCACATCACGCCGGCCTGTCCATTCCCGTCGAAGGAGAGGATCGGAACGTAACTGCCGTTGTGCTCGGTGGCGTAGATGGCATTCGCGGTGCCAAGACCCTTGATTCGGTCGGTCGAGAGCACCATGGAACTCGCCGCGCGGGCGCGCTGCCAACCCGCCATGGCCAGGCTGGCAAGGACGGCGATGATCAGGACGACCACCAGCACCTCCACCAGGGTGAAACCTGCGCGGCTGAAGCGATGGCCTTTCATGAATGTGACCTGGGGTGCCGTGGTTTGCGGGATTGCCATCTGGAGTGGTGCGGTAAAGCTATCAAAACGCCGAATCCTCGGTGAACTTCGCGGGATTCACCTGCATACGGCGGATAATGCCTTTAGGTTTATCGCAAGCTTCGCGCTTCGCTCTCAAACCCCAATCCACGTCAGTGAGCCTGGTCTTTGTAAACGCGCACCCAATCCACCTGCATGGTGTAGGGATAGGTTCCCGCGGTCGGATCTCCGCCCCATGAACCGCCCACGGCCAGGTTGAGAATGAGCCAGAACGGCTGGTCAAAGGGCCATTGGGCCTGGCTGGTTCCCAGCTGCGCCTTGGTAACGGTGAAATACACACTGTGGTCCACGTAGAAGGACAGCTTGTCCGCCGTCCATTCCATGCCGTAAGTGTGGAAGCTGGTGTCGTAGTCATTGATGCCAAAGCCGCCGGTCTTGCCGGTGCCGATGGTGTGGTTATAGGCCTCGGTGTGAATGGCGGCACCAATGTTATCGACCACGTTGGCGTGTTCCATGATGTCGATCTCACCGCATTTCGGCCAGCCAACGTCAGGGATATTGTCGCCCAACAGCCAAAAGGCCGGCCAAGTGCCCTGACCACGTGGCAATTTCATCCGGGCCTCGATTTTGCCGTATTGAAAAGATATTTTGCCCTGGCCCTGCACCTTGCCGGAGGTGTATGCCGAGGTTTTGGATTGGCCGTTCATCCACGGGCCGGTGCCGGTGTAGTTTTCTTGGATGGCGGTCAGACAGAGACAGCCACCGGCGACCGAGATATTTTGCGCGCGGTTAGTGTAAAACTCCAACTCGCCGTTGTCCACATTGCCATGCTGCACCGGGAGCCAGTTGCCGGTGTTGAGCACGGGACTGTCGAATTCGTCCTGCCAGAACAGCACATAGTCAGCAGTGTGAATTCTGTCCGTCGAGAACCGGAACCAGTCAAGATTGCAGACGCCGGCAGCACCCACGGCGACAAAATAGAGGTCCCGCACCCCGATGACATCGGCGACGTTGACCTGCTGTTCGGTATAGGTGGACCATCCTCCCGTTGCCACAGGAGTGATCACTCCCAGCAGCGGACCGCTCGGACTGTCTAGGCGAAGCTCGACCGCACCGCCGGAGTTGGCCTTGGCTACGGCAAGGGTGACGCTGGCCACTCCATCTCCGAAATCGACATTCCCAAACTTCACCCAGTCGCCGCTGTCGAACCAGCCGATGGCGGTGTTGCCGGGTTCCAACTGGATGCCGGACATGCTGGAGAAGTTTTCGGCCTGAAGCGTGCTGAAGGCGTCGATGGTAGGCCCGAGGTTGGCCGCCACCCGATAGAACATCTTCGGCTGGTTGACTGGCACCGCGACGCTGATCGAGCCGCTGCCGCCGGCGGGAATACTGTTGAGTGCAGCCTGTGGTGCCACAAAGGAACTCCATGGACCACCCGGTGCCAAGGCCCACTCCACCCGGTAACCGGTTGCGGCTGCCAACTCGTTGAACCGCAACTGGCCGCTGGTATCGAGGGAGGCGCGCAAGGGGTTCTGCAAACCGGACTGTCTGGAAACGATCCGCAGGTTGGCGGAGTATTGGTCGCTGTTATTTCCCGCATTATTATTGAACACCTGGATGCCCGAGACCGGAGCATCCACCGTGCCGGTCCAGGAGTGACCATTCAGCGTGGCACGATAGGTGACTTCACTGGTCAGCGTGAAGCAGAAGGCCATCAGGACATTGGGATTGTAATCCTGCCCCGTGGCAACGCCGGTATTCGTGGCATCCGTATATTTGAAGAACGAGCTTCCGCCGGTGAAGGCAATTGTCACTCCAGATCCCCCGACACTGAGCAATTGAACTCCGACGACTGTGTCCGTGTCGATATGGGTGTTGTGGGCGTAGTCAAGCGATACCGTCTGGCCGGGTGCCAGCGGCCCACCGGCGAAAGTGTGCGTCTGGGTGACTGAGCCGCCGCCGCCGCCGCCATAGCACCAGATCGACCACACCGGTGTGCCGCCGATCGAGCCAGTGCCGCTGCCGGTGGCACCGGTATGAACCACGGTCCATGAGTCCACGCCGGTGGAACCGTTGAGCACCGCATCGGCGCTTTGATCGGGACTGGCCAGCATGGCGAAGGAGCCAGGGGTGGCGGCGTAGGCATCACTCCCGAGCGAGGTGAGAGCCGCTAGCAGCGTGAGGATGGTGGTGGTCTTGGTCAAATTCCCGGATTTCGTTGGCTAGATGTTGATGCAAGAACGGAAGGACTCGTCGCCTCGAACCCAGCCTTGCGAATCATTGTTAGCCTATCACCAGGCCGCCGGCGGCGCAGCAGGACGAGCATCCCGCAGCCGCCGACCAGCATTGCGACGTCAGGCTCCGGGATCGCGGTGTAGGTGAGCACGAGGTCGTTGCCAGTCTGGCCAAGCGCCCAGGTGCCGGTGTCCGGATTGGTGAAGCCGGCCGTATCGATCGTCCAATTGGCGGCATTGAAGCCGGTGAGTCCGGTGCTGGTGAGGATCGTCCAGGAGTGGTTGATTTCGCTGAAATCAGCCGCCGCGCCGGCCACATTTTCGCCGGTCAGGGAGAGCACGTTCAGATGGTAAGTCCCGGTGTCCGGAGCAAGCCCCAACGAGTTAGCGATGGCGATCTGGTCAAAGCCCGTGCCCGCGACGGTGCTGGTAAAGTTGTTAATCTCCCAGTCATAGCTGAACGAGCTCCACGCTTGGGCCGGGGTGAACGACAAGGTTCCCGGGCTGTTGCCGGGCGAGAGGGTGGTGGCCGGATTGTTCAGGATCACCGGCGAGCCGATCGTGCCGCTGCCGCCAAGCACCGCGCTGCCGGTGAGGGCGACGCCCACGGTCAGGGCGGTGCTGCTGTTATAAACGAATTTAGACCCGGCCGCCACCGTGACCCCGCTGCTGGAGTTGATCGTGCCCGCGGTGTCGATTTTGAGCGTGCCGCCGGCCACGGTGGTCGCGCCGCTGTAGGTGTTGGCAGCGTTGAGGGTGGTGGTGCCGGAGCCGGCTTGGATGATCGAGCCGGTGCCGGTGATGGCGGCTCCGCTGAAGTCCGTGCCTTGCACCGCGGCATTGCTGCGGTTGATGGTTAGGGAGCCGTGGTTGATGATGGCGCTGGCCGCCGCCAGACTGCCGGTGGTGCCGCCGCTGCCGAGTTGAAGTTTGCCATTCGCACTGATCGTCGTGCCGCCGGTATAGGTGTTACTTCCCGTTAGAACGACGACCCCCGTTCCAGACACCGTTTGAGGAGTGATGGCCGCGCTCGAAGTCCCGGTATAGACGGTGTAGGATCCCGCGATATTGAGATTGGCCGATCCGCTCACCACGCCGCTGAGCGTCAGGTTGTTCGCGGAAACGTTGCCCCACGTTTGATCCGAGGTCAGGGCGATGTTCGCCGAGATGAAGTGCGCTCCCGTGCCCTGCTGCACGGTGATGCCGCCGCCGCCGAGGCTCAGGGTATTGGATCCCCCCACGGCGACCGACCCGGTGGCACCGGCCGCGAAGTTCAGGCTGCGCACCGTGGTGTCGGCCCCGAGCGTGGTCACCAGCGGCGCGGAGTTGCCGTTGAAATAGACATCCGCGTAGGAGTAGGTGGTGGCGGTGGAATCGGTGAGCTGCTTCTGCCGGTCCGTCGTGCGCGCGGCATCCATCGCCCAGTTGGTATTGGTGCCGCCGTTGAGGGTGTTCCAGTTCCCGTCCTGGTTCCCGGTCCAGTAGGCGGCACCATATACCGTGCTGTGATACATGATATCGCCCATCAGGTTGTAGCCGGCCTGGGTGAGATGAACCCCGTCCGAGCTGAGGTTGGTTAGCGAAGCTCCCGGCGTGATGAGGTTGTATAGGTCGACAAACTGGACGCTCTGCCCGGCTAACACATGGTTGTAAACGACGCCCTGGACATAAGGATTGTAATAGGTGTTGATATAGCTTCCGACGTCGGAACGATACATCAGGTTGCTGGCGAGAGTAGTCACCCCCGCGCGCAGGGTGTTCACTTGTGAGACGATGGCGTCATACCGGTTGATGGACTGGGTGTCGGTGTGATTGGCCGCAAAGTCATTGCCCCCGACATTGAGTGGGACATAGTTCGGGTTGATGCCGTTGCCTGGAGCCAGCCAATAGCCGCCGTTATTTCCCGCGCTGCCATCATTGGCGTTGAGGTTATTGAGGATCTGGTTGGTGGTGTAGCCGGGGTGCCCTTCCTGATTGGTCTGCCCCGCAGTGCTGAGCAGGTTGGGAGAGGCCGGGTTATTCGCATAAAGATTGGTGTTGCTGCCGACAAAATTGGGCGTGAATCGCCCGTCGTTGACGAGGTTGGCATAGAGCTGGGTGTGGAACCCGCCGCCGTCGTAACTGCTTTGGGAGCTGTATCCCGCCATGATTGAAGCGCCCAGCGGCATGATGCTCATCACATGGCTTGGAATGCCGGACGAGATGACGGCCTGCTCCGCGGTGCCGGTGTTAGCCAGCGTGACGCGGTAGAAGGTGCCACTGCCGTTCTTCACGATCAGCGAACTGAGCGACCCGGCGAGATCCTGCGCGCCCGCAAACTGGAACGTGCCGGTTAACCCGCCAGCGGACGAGGTGATCAGATTGCTGGTGCCGGCTCCGGCAATCCCGGAGGGATTGAACCCGATATAGTGGGTGCCGCTGACGCTGGCGGAACTTGCGGCCAGAGTGTTGACACTGCCACCCAGGTTGAAGCCCGTGAAAGTTCCACCCGTGCTGGTCAAGAGTCCGACCGAGGAACTGTACCCACCCAGGTTGAGTGACCCGCCGCTGTTCACCGTCAGACTGCCGGTGGCGGCTCCCAGTGCAGCGGCGTTGCCGAGCTGCAGCCAGCCGGCAGTGACGCTCGTGCCGCCGCCGTAGGTGTTTGCGCCGTTGAGGGTCAACGTGCCACTGCCGACCTTGTTCAGGGTGCCGGTCAGCCCGCTGATCACGCCATTGAGCACCGGGCTATAGCTTTGGGTGTCGAGGGTCGCGGTCACGCCCGCGCCGATGGCCACCAAACGGTTAGCACTCAAAGCGCCAGACGAAGGGGTTTGAAAAAAC
>Ga0194037_1001160_pt1 | contig 19575 bp, 20 predicted proteins | sample JunL306m_MetaG_FD_148653 | JGI IMG/M metagenome (GOLD analysis project Ga0194037, IMG submission 148653) | Anoxic zone freshwater microbial communities from boreal shield lake in IISD Experimental Lakes Area, Ontario, Canada - Jun2016-L304-6m | ecosystem: Environmental > Aquatic > Freshwater >...
TGATTGATCCAGTTAACACGCACATAGAAGCATATATTAATATGCTAGAAGCCCACGGTTTACAGCTTAAATACACTTTAGAAACACATGTACATGCTGATCACATTACCGCTAGTGGTTTACTGCGTCAGCGCTTAGGCTCACAAACTGGGGTTAGTCAGCTTTGTGGGGCTACGACAGCTGATATACAAATTCAGGATGGTGATGTTTTCGAATTTGCGGCTGGCGAACAGATTAAAGTAATTGCCACACCGGGTCATACTTCTGGCAGTATTTCTTATTGTTGGCGTGACCGTTTATTTTCTGGCGATTCGTTATTGATTGGTGGTTGTGGTCGTACTGATTTTCAAGGTGGTGATGCTGGCGCTCAATATGATTCCATTACGCAACGATTGTTTACTTTGCCAGATGAAACCTTGGTTTATCCAGGTCATGATTATCAACAGCGTTGGGTGAGTAGCATTGTGCAAGAACGCACTACGAATCCACGTTTGGCTGGAAAGTCTCGTGAGCAGTTTATTGATATTATGAACAACCTTAACTTGCCTAAACCACGACTAATTGATGAAGCGGTGCCCGCTAATCGTTATTGTGGCTTAGATGAAAATGAACGTCAGGATGCGGTTGCCTTAAGGGATGAACAACCTTTACGAATCACCACTAAAACCGAAGATTTAGTGACTTCTGCTAAACAACAAGTGACTGAAGTAGATGTTGTTAAAGCTAAGCAGTTGTTAGCAGAGGGTCATATCGTGTTGGTTGATACGCGTGAAGAAAGTGAGTATGCGGCAGGGCATATAGAAGGGGCGTTATTATTACCCCGTGGCGTATTGGAATTTAAAATTGGCGCGATACCTGAACTAGCTGATAAAGGTAAAAGCGTGTTAATTTATTGCCGTACAGGCGGTCGTTCTGCATTAGCGTCACTTACTATGCAACAACTGGGTTACACTAATGTTCTGTCTATGGCAGGCGGTTTTGAGGCTTGGAAAAATATATAAATTTAGTTTGGGTTAGCGTTAGTGTAACCCAACTGTTTGCTGTGTCGTTGGGTTACGCTATCGCTAACCCAACCTACGAATCAAATAACTCCCAATAAAGAGAAGATAAACAAATCTTCCATTACACACTAAGAGGAAATTATGTCTACCCAACACCACACTTTACTCATCGTCGGCGGAGGCGCTGCTGGCGTTTCAGTCGCTAATAATATGCGTCGCGTCAATGCTAATGTCGATATTGCCTTAATCGAGCCTTCAGAAAAGCATTATTACCAGCCTGGTTTTACTATTATTGGTGGTGGTGCTTACACCATGAAAGAAACTGTTCGTAATGAAGTCGATTTAATTCATGCTAGCGTGACATGGATTAAAGATTATGCCGAAACTTTTCAGCCTGAAGAAAATACGATTACGTTGCGTTCTGGCGATATATTGAGTTACGACTATTTAGTGGTATGTCCTGGTTTACAACTCGATTGGCAGAAAATTGATGGCTTAAAAGACACGCTAGGTAAGAATAATGTCTGCAGTAACTATTCTCCCGATACGGTTGAATACACTTGGGAATGTATAAAGAATCTGCAATCAGGGACGGCTTTATTCACTCAGCCACCTATGCCGATTAAATGTGCGGGTGCGCCGCAAAAGATTATGTATCTGGCTGCGGATCGTTTCCGTAAAAAAGGCATACTCGACAAGATGGCTATTGAATTTTGCAATGCGGGTCCTGTGTTATTTGGTATTCCATTTTTCGCTAAAGCCTTGCATAAAGTAGTGACGGGTTATGGTATTAAAACTAACTTTAATCATAATTTGGTTGCCATTGATGGCCCAGCTAAAACGGCTACTTTTGAAGCAACCGATAGCGAAGGCAACAAGCAGTTAGTGACTAAAGCTTTTGATATGATCCATGTGACTCCGCCACAAAGTGCACCTGATTTTATTAAGAATAGCCCGTTGGCTAATTCTGCAGGTTGGGTGGATGTGAATGAAAAAACCTTGCAGCATCATAAATATGCCAATATTTTTGGCTTAGGGGATGCAACATCAACTCCGAATGCGAAAACAGCCGCAGCTGTTCGTAAACAAGTGCCAGTTTTAGTTGATAACATTCTTCATTTGATCAATAACCAGCCTTTAGATGCAAAATATGACGGTTATGGATCTTGTCCGCTAACCACCTCATTAAGTACCGTCATGTTGGCAGAGTTTGCTTATGGCGGCAAGGTCACACCCTCTTTCCCATTATTAGATCCCAGAAAAAATCTGTTCATCTGGTGGATAGGTAAAAAAATAGGCTTCCCTTGGATGTACTGGCATTTAATGATTAAAGGTTACCGCTTCGATATTCCTCATCTGGAAAGTTATGCGAAACGCTTTATGAATGAGGAATAAGCAATAGTTATGGGTTTGGTAGGGGCGTATTGCATACGCCCTTTTTATTTATGTGGCCGGGTTAGCGTAGCGTAGCGTAACCAGACCTACGTAGGTCATTTTGTCGAGTTACGCTACGCTAACCCGACCTACTACGTAAAATGGGCTTCCATCCATACCGTCGATTCGCATAGAGATCGATTTCTTCATTTTAAACAAAATAAACACTATAGGATTCCATTGCATGAAATATGACATCATGGCCTTTATGCTGAGCTGTCTAATGATATTGATTTATTATCTCTATCTGGGCAGACGTACTCGTCGTGATCCAGATTCTAGCGTTTACTCACTAAATTACAGTATTCGTGAGCGCTGGGTAAAAATGATTATGAACAGCGACAAAATGGATATATTGGCTGTTCAAACCTTGCGTAATTCGGTGATGGCAGCAAACTTTATGGCTTCAACTGCGATATTGTTGATTATTGGGACTTTAAATATTAGCGAAAGAATCGGTCAATGGATGTTAACTTGGCATCTTAATAATGTATCGGAAAGCTTTTCTACCGAGTTATGGCAAATAAAGCTGTGTTTATTAATGCTGGATTTTTCTATCGCGTTTTATTGTTTTTCGATGGCAATTCGATTCTTTAATCATGTTGGTTATATGATTAATTTGCCCGTCAATGAAGCAGTCGACGATACCTTATATAAACAAACCTGCGTTTATTTAAATAGAGCGGGTGGCTATTATTCTTATGGTACTCGGACTTTCTTTTTTAGCCTGCCACTGATTATGTGGTTTTTTGGTCCTTATTTCTTGGCGCTGGCGACATTAGGGTTGCTGATTGGGCTTGCCAAGTTGGACAAAGTCCCCAAATGGGCGCTTTCTTCAGAGTCATCAAAGCTATAGATGTGAATCTTAGTGGGTAGTTGTCTAATAAGTTGACATTTACAAGCGTTGTTATGATGGATGTGACCATGTAGGGGCGATTTGTCGCCCCTACAATCAGAGCTATGTTTTTGGATGTTGGCTACTTAATACTGTTTATAGTGCCTTTATATCCAACGACAGTGGCTGTTGTTTTATTAAATAAAAAGTAGTTTTTTGTTTCTAACAAATAACGTGGGGCAACGATAATATCAGACTTTGATGCCGAAGTTGCTTGATAAGCAGCGGCTGCTTTGATTGATGCAAATGGATCGTCAGCGTTAAAACCAAAAAGACCCGGTAAACTGTGATTTTCAGTAGCTGAAAAGTTAACGCCGTCAGCAAATTTATTGGGTCCAAATTTAAAAAACCAAAGAACTTGAGTTGATGTGGCAGTGCCTGATATTTTTTGACCTACGGTAATGTCGGCTTTAAGTTTTGGTGATTCAACCGCTCGTGGTGCCATAAAAGACGTACTAGGTTGTTGAAGATGTGTCGTAGAACAACCTGATACTGTTAAAGTAGAAACAGCCATTATCATTAATAATTTTTTCATTTGAAGTCTTTTTATAAGTGGAAATGGTTTTTAGTTATAAGGTATTAATCGTCTAAAAAGTTCTAGCTAGGTTAAAGTGCACATCTTTTGGCAAAATCTTTATGAGCTCAGACAAAAGGCGGTCTGGACAGTCACAGCATTATCCGCTTTAAAATTTAACTGTAAAAGGTTACAGACATTAATTTAGCTGGAAAGATTTAATCTTTGTGCTTTCTTCCAAAGAAATAGCCAATGAAGCCAGTAGCTATAAATAAAATTAATACGACCCAAGGAAAAACTGTATCAGCAACACTCATCACAAGCACTCTTAAGGTTAATTCTAATATAAAGGAAAGATGTATCTATAAATAAAACCGTATACATAAATCAACAGCATTGACATTATGCCCTGATATTTAAGGCTGTAACGTATCATATTAATAGTTTAGTTACAAATTGCTTTTGCAAGAAGTCGTATTGTAGTGGTTAAGTGAGGTATTAAACAGGGAAGATGAGATTAAGAAAGATTAATTCTTTTCTAGCGGGCATAAAAAAGCCCACATTACATGGGCTCCATCTTGATAGTGTCATTTCATAAAGACGGCTGCCTAACTGAAGCGCAGTTTTAATAATATAGTGATTATTGTTATTTTTTTACCAGTAAACTGGTCACTTCCTCCTCATTTTTTACCCAACTATAAGCAGTATGTTTTCCCCAAAACAGAACTGCTACACTTGAGTAGGCGCAATATTAAATTAATTAAACTCGAATGTCTACTTTAATTGCGACATTTTGTCGCACACTTAATTATAGTGTGGTTTTTTTAATGTTTAGTGTAGGAAAAAAGTGTTTTCATTACCGACAAAACAGCATGCTATCCGCATTAGTTAAACTCTGGCAAAATACCCCCTCAATTATTTAGGAGTCATTAATGAGTGCTTTTTACAGTTTGGAACAACAGCAACTTCAAGATTTGCATGATACTCGTAAGCTTGCAGAACGCTTAGAGCAGATAATTGTTGAAAATCAAGTGAGTGAGCAACATCAATTTTTTATCGAAAGTCGTGACTTCTTCTTTTTAACGACTATTGATCATCGAGGTTATCCAAGTTGTTCTTATAAAGGTGGTAATCACGGTTTAGTAAAAGTGATTGATCCACAAACATTAGCGTTCCCTAGTTACGATGGCAATGGCATGTTTCTGTCTATGGGTAATATTCAAGGTAATGCCAAAATCGGCATGTTGTTTATTGATTTTGAAAATCCACATCGGGTGCGAGTGCATGGTGATGCCAGTATCGAAACTGATGATGAGTTATTAACTGAATATCCTGGCGCAGAAATGATCGTTCGGGTAAAAATCAGCGAAGTTTTTATTAATTGTCCGCGCTATATTCATCGCATGAATAAATTGGATACATCGAAGTATGTGCCAAAAGAAGGTGTAGAAACACCCGCAGCGCAATGGAAGCGAATTGATGCCTTACAAGATGCTCTGCCGGCTTGTGATTTACATATTGCCGAGTCTCTGGGTGGCGTTATCACCCCAGAAGAGTATGGGGCTATGGTCGTTGAGGGTAAGGGCTGAGTTGTAGGCGTTCGGGTTAGCGATAGCGTAACCCGACAATGTCGAAGTGTTGTCGGGTTAATGCTATCGCTACACCAAGCAACAAAACTCGTGAGTTTTGACTCCAATACTGAGTCATATAATTTTTAAAGCACATTGTGTTGCTTGCTTTTAGGAGTCAAAACTCATGAGTTTTGCTTAAAAGCGAAAGCGTCGTAGGTCGGGTTAGCGGTAGCGTAACCCGACAATGTCGAAGTGTCTCGGCTTACGCTATCGTTAACCCAGGCAAAACTCGTGAGTTTTGACTCCAATACTGAGCGATATAATCTTAAAGGCACAATGTATTGCTTGCTTTTAGGAGTCAAAACTCATGAGTTTTGCTTAAAATCGAAAGCGTCGTCGGGTTAGCGATAGCGTAACCCGACAATGTCGAAGTGTCTCGGCTTACGCTATCGTTAACCCAGGCAAAACTCGTGAGTTTTGACTCCAATACTGAGCGATATAATCTTTAAAGTACAATGTGTTGCTTGCTTTTAGGAGTCAAAACTCATGAGTTTTGCTTAAAAAGCGAAAGCGTCGTAGGTCGGGTTAGCGATAGCGTAACCCGACCAACAATAAAGCTTAGCTTATAATTCAAATTCAGAAGGCTGTAATCCGAGTTCTCTAGTAATTTTACTGGCTATGTTTTTTTCTTGAGCATCAAAATTGCCATCAGAAGCTGCGATAGCGATAATCATTCTAACGAGTAATCGAGCTGCTTCGTTATTAGACTTCATTTTACCGATGGCTTGATAAGCTTTAGCTTCGCCTATGTCTTTATCAAATTCTAATTGACCAACAAACTCCTGAAAGGCTTTAATCACATCGCTAGTGGTAAAGACCGATAAGGCATCATTGCTTTCAATGAATTTAATCATTTTTTGTTTTTCTTCAGAAGTAATACTGCCATCAGCCATGGCAATCAATGCTGAACCCGCCATAGCGGCATTAAGAAAATCTTTGTTTTTAAATTTTAAAGCTTCTGTTTTTAATTCATTGGCTTTAGTTTTTAGTTGGCTTAAAAAGCTATCAAAACTCATATTGTGCTCCTAGTTATAGTGGGTAACGGTTATGGTGAGGATATTAGAACATTAAAGTTAAAGTTCTAGGCATTCTTTTAGCGGCACTTGATCATTTAGACCATAACAATGCTCTCGATTTAGTATGTTTTTTGCCCATTGCTGATGGGTAGCTACTTCACACATGGCTTCGTGCATTTTAAAAACGGCGGGTGCTGTTTGCTCACATAAGGCGTGAGCCATTTCATAGTCTTCGAGATCAACGGCAAAAGCTGATTCTATTAATGGCACTTGTGTTGGATGTATAGCTGTTTTACCAATTAGACCATGGGCTAAATCCAAGGCTATTTCTTTTTGTAAAGTGACAGTGTCATTTAAGTATTCAAAGACGGGTGCCGATAATGAAAAGCCATAAGGTTTATAAATAGTGGCTAGCTGGGAAATAACATGACCTAGCGGCGTTTCATACAGTGTGAATGATCTGGCTCTGCGTAGACCTAAAAGATTCATTAAATCATTGCCGCCTATTCTTAAAGTTATGATGCGATTTGTTATTTCTTCTTGGACTAAGGCTTGCCTTAATTCAGTCATTGCGCAACTATCAAACACATCTCGTGTTTCTAGGGTAGGCATCACTTTAAAAGGCGTGTCTTTTAATTGATCAAAATAAGCATGGAATACGCTTTCGTTAAATTTTGGTAATACAAAGCCATCTATTTTTTCGATATCGGGTAAGTCTAACAAACGCGCTAAAATCTCAGGATTTCTAGCACGAATAAAACGATAACGATGGCTTGATTCCTTAAAGCCTTGCAAGCATAAACCTAGATGTCGCAGGCAGCTATCGACATCAATGTTTGATACAGCATCTTCAGTACAAAATATCATAGAGCGTAGCATCGGATATTTGTCGCCATTGGCAATTTCTATAATATCACGGCGATTTCCTGGCATATAAAGCGGAGCGCCGAGTTGCCAAGGTAAAAATGATTTTAAGACTGTATTCATAAGTTAAGCTCTTTGATTAATGCAACGGCACGATACGGTAAGTCTTCTAAAACGATAATAGGCGTGGCTTTAGCTTGCGCTAGCCAACGCAAGTGTAAGGATGCTTCGCAATTTAAATCTTGTAGTAATAATAATTGTGTCTCACGGCGTAACAGTGCCCGAGTTGCTTCACCTATGCCGGGTTTAATGTAATTAGGGCGGCTAATATTATAGTGTTGACTAACCCAATCTAAAAATTGCTGAGATTGGTTTTGTAGATCGAGTCGAGACTTAACTTGGGCTACTAGTTTGTCTTTTAAGCTTGGCCACAAACTATTAACCTTGGTAAGCAGTGTATCAATAAAATATGACGATAAGTCGTGTTCACTAAATCGATCATAATAAACGCAGCCATGAAAGTCGGTGCTGTTGGCTGCTAGATCAGGGTCATAAAATGAACGACTGACTAAACCCGATATGGTTGCATTCAAAATAGCAGAAGGAATTAAATAATCTTCTGAAGAAGGTGCGACCGTCGCCCAGCCCGATAAATCCGTTAATACATAGAGTTCAGATGGAATAGTAATGCCGTCACTGATTGCAAAGGCTTCTAGGCTGGCTTTTAATTGTCTTGAAATGACACCTTTACCCGTCCAGCCATCCACAAACACTAAAGATTCGGGTGAGTGCTTTTGTAGAATGTAACGGAGCGCATTTGCATCGATTCCGACATCTCGTAAGATGGAAATAGAGTAATGTTCAGCCTGAATATTAAAATGGCGCTTTAATATATGTTTAAGCAATACGCCTACTGGTGTTCCTGCACGCGCTAAGGAGACCAACGTGATGCCTTGGGGACGTGTTGTAATAATGCTTTGAGCTAATAACAACAGATGTTCTGCCATTGTGGCCTGATTCAATTCCAGTGCTCTATAAAACAACGGTAAATAATCATCTGCCGGCAGTGCTTCATGGCTGAGCATTTGGGAATAATGTTTTTTCCCCGATTGAATGAGCGCTTCTTTGATATGTACCGGTGTGTCGGGTAAAGACATCGGCTGCAATAAAAACTGTACATCATTTAAGGTATAGCTACCTGTGAATGGAAGGGTCTCAGTCATTTTGAACTAGCCAAGGTATTAAATAATTGGGTGTTTTTTGGAATGAGTGCGTAATCACATAGGCTCATAAAAGGGGCATCAGTATGGCTGTCGCCAGCACCAAAAGTTAATAGCTCAGGGTGTTGTTGTTTGTATTGAGCCATTAAATAACTCACTGCGCTTTCTTTGTTGATGATTTTTGGTAATACCGCCAAGTTGTTGCCATTTAAGTGCCAATATAAACTGCCATCTTGTATGTGTGGGTGCAACTTAATAATATTGTTTAATAACGGAGTTAAGGCGATTTCTGTCGCTTCAATATGCTTAATGACTCCGTACCAAGTTATATCAAAGTCTTCTATTAATTTGGTTTTATAACCGCTATCTTGTTGGCAATAAGTGCTGATAGCTTGCCATAGCTCCAGAAGTTTTTCGTGATAAACCGGTAAATTTTGTTTCATGTTGGTCATCCAGACCTGATCTATTTCACGTTGTTTAGTTAATATAACCGCCCCATGATTTAAAACAACTTCTTCTTGAAAGGGTAGGCTGACGCGATCAAAGGCAAGGCTGTCTCGGCCAGTGACTGCAACAATTTTGAAACCTTGCGCAAGCCAGTGCCATAACCATTGTTGTTTCTGCGTCGCATAGGAATTACCTGTGCCATCAGCTAAGCTAGCCCTGACTTGAAGATGGGGGTCGTCTGCGCCTAATGGACATTTTCTTAAGGTTTGAAATAAGGTGTCATCAAGGTCTAAAAAAATGTAACTTTGCATGGTTGTCGTCTTGGGGTTGAAGTTCAAATCTAGCACTAATGGCATGCCAAGCGTGTAAGCGTTCGATAAGAGCCGGTAGTACTGGCGTTTCGTGGCAAAGTATAATGTCTCGGTAATGTTCTGGATTGAGGTTATAAATAAAATTAGTTATGTTGTCTTGGTAGTTGTCTTCAAATTGACAGGCTATGGCAATATCATTACCCACATGAATAGGTGAGCGTGTAGTGCTTTGTACTTTAACGTTAAATCCCGCGTTCTCAAGACTACGTCCCAGTAAATAAGCAGGGGCATTGCATTCGCCAGTCCCTAAAACCAAGAGTGGGCGTGGGTCATTAGATTCTTTGCTCAAACCACCCTGGTATAAGTCCTCTAAGACATTAACGTCTAAATGAATAGGGGAGGCAATGCCTAAACGCCCCGGCCAAGCTAATAAATGTTGCTTACATTCGCCGTTGCCCGAAACATTAACGGTTATGTTATCAAGAGCGATATTGGCACAATCTTTAAAGTGTAATAAGCCTTGTCGAAAACAGAGCCATTTTACTGCCACTCCAGCTTGCGCTTCTAAGGCAGAACGATCATCGGGATGGGCAAAATTCACCAAACTCACGATAAATACTTTTTTTAATTGAGTATTCACTGCTTGATAAGCTTTGATCAGTCGTAAAAAAGTTTTACCCGTACTGATTTCATCGTCGATCAAGACCAGAGTTTCCGCATTTAAAAACTGCTTTCGATAATCCGGTTGCACAGGATAATACAGAAAGAAGTCAGTAGCATGACTATGTGCTTCTTCAAACTCTAAACGTTCAAGGCCGTCCAAATGATAACGGGTAGTTTGTAAAAATAAGGCCTTAGTCATTTTTTCTTGGTAAGCAGCCTCGAAGACACCATAACCCAGTCCTGTAGCAGTTTCTGCCATGCCTATCCATAGCGAACTTTTGCCGATACCTGCTTTAAGTACCTCTCGTGCTAAGGCTCGGTAAGACCAGCTCATCAGTTTAGGTGACACAGGATAGTGTTTGCCCAGCACTTTACTGACCAATAAAAACTTACGCTTACTACTGACGCGGGCTGCAAAGCCCAGTAGACGCTTTAGTGGTATACGACCAGGTTCTACTTCTAAGCGCAGTGTGCCGGTATCTAATTCGATAGTGACGGTTTTCTTCATGATTTATTTGAATGGCAAGATTTAACTGCGTTTTAGGTAGATCGGCTTAGCGATAGTGTAAGCCGAGACACTTCGACATTGTCGGGTTACGCTATCGCTAACCCGACCTACGATGCTTTCGTTTTTTAAGCAAAACTCATGAGTTTTGACTCCTAAAAGCAAGCAACACATTGTGCTTTAACGGTTATATCGCCCAATGTTGGAGTCAAAACTCACGAGTTTTGCCTAGGGTAGCGATAGCGTAAGCCGAGACACTTCTACATTGTCGGGTTACGCTATCGCTAACCCGACCTACGATGCTTTCGCTTTTTAAGCAAAACTCATGAGTTTTGACTCCTAAAAGCAAGCAACACATTGTGCTTTAACGGTTATATCGCTCAGTATTGGAGTCAAAACTCACGAGTTTTGCCTAGGGCAGCGATAGCGTAAGCCGAGACACTTCGACATTGTCGGGTTACGCTATCGCTAACCCGACCTATCACTTTCTTTTTTAAGCAAAACTCATGAGTTTTGACTCCTAAAAGCAAGCAACACATTGTGCTTTAACGGTTATATCGCTCAATATTGGAGTCAAAACTCACGAGTTTTGCCTAGGGTAGCGATAGCGTAAGCCGACGTAACTGTAAATTATCAAAGTATGACGGGTGTATTTATTTCCGTTACTTTTAAACCATATTGAATAACGGGAGTTTGAATATTATTGCCTTTAATACTTTGTAAGGCGATTTTAGCTAAATTCGCTCCCGATAAACAAGCCATGCCAAAGCCGCCAGAAGGTCGTGGGTTTATTTCTAATAAACGTACGCCTTGTGCGCCTTCTTTAAACTGAATATTAAATAAACCATTCAGTAGATAATGAGCTGTTAATCGCGTCACCATGTCTTGAATATCAGCGTTGTTATCTATAATTTGACCGTAGCCTGCTAATAGAGGTTTTTTGCGTTGTACAGCGCACAATAACTCTCCATGTCGGCCTGCACAATCAACGCTCCACTCATGACCGCCCAAATGCTCCATAACCAGTAAAGTATCAAATTCTGGGGTATTTTCCATACCTGAGCGTAGTTCGTGTAAGGGGATTTGATATTCAATACCTTCAAGTAGTTGGCTGATGCTATCACGCTGTGTATCTAAGACACGAAAACCTAAACCAAACACTGACACAGCTGGCTTAACGCAAAGCTCCTCATGTTTAAGTGATAATTCAGCCACGGCAACATCAAATTCATTAGCATTATTAACGGCGATGAAATCCATGGTCTTTGCAACATCAGGATTTAATTGATTGTAAAAATCGGCTTTATTATGCAGTAGCGTCAGTGTTTCATAATCGGCTACAGACAGTACTTGAGTTCCAGTCGCTAAAAATAAATCATGATGTTGACTAATGAGAGCGGCTTCTCTTCCCGGCCAAAATAACTGTATGTTATGGTGCTGGCAGAAGTACACACACCATTCTAGGTAAGCGGGGCCGGTTAAGTCGGAGGGTTCAAGATAGCATTCATCTGCAGCCAGAAAGGCTGCAGCGTTGCCGTGCGTATGCGTACAAATTAAGCTGACTTCGTTGACTGGAAAGGCAAGATGAAGTGCTTTAAAGACTGAACTGATGGTTGAGAATGTTTTGTTAAACCAAATTCTCATTATAGGTGCATCGTAATCAGTGGCAGTAAGTTTTCAATAGTTCGACCTGTGCCATTTTCGCCGATAGCATGCATTTTCCATTCACCATTATGGCGATACAATTTAGCCATGATTTGAGCGGTATGAGAACCTTGTGCGGTTAAGGTATAACGGGCAATTTCATTGTTATTGGAATTGTCAACAATGCGGCAATAAGCGTTTTCAACCGTATTAAAAGTTTCGCCGGTATAAGAACTAACTGTAAACACTAAAGATTTAACGCTTTCGGGGATTTTATTTAAATCCACAATGATTTGCTCGTCATCGCCATCACCTTCGCCGGTCCGATTGTCGCCAGTATGGAGAATGCTGCCGTCGCGACTTTTTAATTGACCGAAATAGACAATATCAACAACTTTATTTTCATCATTAAATAGCACGCAAGAAGCGTCTAAATCAATAGCGCCATCATTGCTGCCGCCACCAAACATGCCTTTAATAAGGCCAACCTTTGGAGCTTTAGCATCCCAACCTAAACCCATGACGACTTTGCTTAAAGTACTGCCGGATTCTTTAGATAAAGATATTTTTTGACCTTTTTGTAAATTTATAGCCATAACGTGAGTTCCTGAAAGAGAAGGGTTTATTGTTTTTGAAGCAGGGTTATTAAGATTCTGGCCTACAGCAGTGAATAGTTACGTAGGCGGGAATAAGGCTTTTCGAGTGTAAGCAAGAAAAGCGTTTCCGGCGATCCAATCGACATGATCACCGGAAACGCCATCACGCGCTACGCTTGAGTGCTTTTATTCCGGCTTACAATTGTGCAATGGTTGATTGGTAGGACAAAGTGAAACTCATCAAGTGCATACTAGATGATGGGTTTCGCTATCGCTCTACCCATCCTACGCAACTTCGAAACTATACACTCACACCAAAAGACGAAGCTAGCGCAGCTAAGCCACCGGCAAAACCTTGGCCTACGGCTTTAAATTTCCAGTCACCGTCTATGCGATAGATCTCACCAAATATCATTGCTGTTTCGGTAGAAGCATCTTCACTTAGGTCGTAACGAGCAATTTCTTGACCACCATTTTCGTTAATGACTCGAATAAAAGCGTGACTGACTTGGCCGAAGTTTTGTTTACGAATTTCAGCTTCGTGGATAGTGACAGCAAAAACAACTTTAGCGACATCAGCAGGTACTTTAGATAATTCAACTTTAACGGTTTCATCGTCTCCATCGCCAGCACCCGTGGTATTGTCACCCATGTGCTGGACAGCGCCATCAGCAACGACTTTGTTGTTATAAAAGCAGAAGTCAGCATCTGAGCGAACTTTACCGTCTTCTTTAACTAAAAAGGCACTAGCGTCTAAATCGAATCCAGAGCCATCGGTGGCGCGGGCATCCCAGCCTAAACCGATGACTATTTTGTTTAAACCTGGTGCTTCTTTGCTTAAATTGACGTTGCCGCCTTTGCTCAGTGAAATTGCCATGCTGTAACTCCTAATAAGTGATAGTTAGATAAAATTAAATATTGATGCCGTACTGATTTGCTAATGCCGCTAAGCCGCCAATATAACCTTGACCTACGGCTTTAAATTTCCATTCACCGGTATGACGGTAAATTTCTCCGAAGATCATCGCCGTTTCAACTGAGGCATCTTCACTCAAGTCGTACCTAGCAACTTCGCTATTAGAATCTTTATTAACGATACGCACATAAGCGTGACTCACTTGACCAAAATTTTGTTTGCGTGCTTCAGCATCATGAATAGTCACGCAAAAAATGACTTTTTGTATGTCGGCAGGGATTTTATCTAATAAGACAATAACACACTCATCATCACCATCGCCCGCACCGGTACGATTATCGCCCGTATGTTCTATAGCACCACAAGTGGATTTAGTTTGATTATAGAATATGAAGTCACTGTCAGTTCTAACTTTGCCATCTTCTTTAACCATAAAAGCACTGGCGTCTAAATCAAAGTCTGCGCCATCGGTTGGTCTTGCATCCCAACCTAAGCCTACAATCAAATTTTTAAGGCTAGGATCAGTTTTTGATAAACTGAGGTTGCCCCCTTTATTTAATGAAATACTCATAGCTAATCTCTATATTAAGATTGGTGTCGAAAGATCATACTTTTGCTTTCCAGCTATAATGAAGATAGTGGAAAGGTAATAATCCAATAATAGGATTACGCCAATCGGGCGTTAACAGCTGAACTAGCTTAGAAGGGCGTAAGTCATAGTGATGTTTTGTGGCTACCTAACATCGGGCAATATAATAACCGCTAAAATAAGGATTGCCTAGCCAAAGCCTCTTCCAAGAAGTGAGTCTTAAAATGGGTGAGGCGATAACAGAAGTCCATGATAAACATGCTATGTGTTTACTGGGTTTAGTTAACTCAGCGTAATTTGATGGTTTCGCTATCGCACTATGGATGATAGCTAGTCATTTGCTTGCTATTGCTAGGCTTTATTCAGTCACACAAAGTTGTCTGGCTGTTAAAGCTAGGCGTCTTTAGATATTGTGTCGGGTTACGCTATCGAGACTGGGAAAGTATTATGATTTTAGCTTCCCCCTTCGTAAAAGGGGGACTGAGAAGGATTTATTGTGTAATAGGCTATTAATATTTAATGATTATTTTTAATAGACCCAATCTCCCCTAGCCCCTCTATGCTAAAGAGCATAGGTATCTACACAAATAATTGTTAGCATTCCCACGCAGAACGATAACATTGTGGTGAAGATCGTAGGGGCGTATTGCATACGTCCTTATAAAATAAGCTTTATAACACTGGGCTTTCGATGTTGGGCGTATGCAATACGCCCCTACGGCGTTTTTATATCGTTTCCACGCCGATAAGAAACTTGTGTAGATTCCTCTTTAGCTAAAGAGGGGAAAATAAAAAGAATACTTTTACAGTCTCTATCGCTAACCCGACCTAGTTATCGCTTTTTTATCGATCCTATGAGCATATGCGCCATTTTCTTTGCTTTGGTCTTTAAATAGGCGGCATTATCTTGATTAGCGACAACTTCGATTGGAATACGTCCCTCGACAAAAACGCCTAATTTTGTAAGGTCATCTATTTTCTTAGGGTTATTGGTTAATAGCTTGATTGATTTAACCTGAAGGCTTTCTAAGATTAAGGCAGCAATACTATATTCTCTTTCATCAGCAAGATAACCAAGATGAATATTAGCCTCCACGGTATCCATGCCTTGGTCTTGTAAATTATAGGCTTGAAGTTTTTTTAATAAACCGATGCCCCGACCTTCTTGGCGAAGATAAATCAACACGCCGAAACCCGCATCATTAATAAGTTGCATAGCCATGGCCAGTTGTTCACCGCAATCACAACGCCTAGAACTAAGCACGTCACCGGTAAAGCATTCGGAATGTATGCGCACGGGCACATGTTCTTGATGTAAAACATCACCCTTAACTAGGGCTATATGCTCTTTGTTATCAATGCTGTTGCTATAATAATGCAGAATAAATTCACCGTGCTCAGTCGGCAACGGTGTTTGTACTAAATCATTTACTTGTGCTTTCACGTCTATTACTAATCCATAGTCGGGTTTACACTCATGAAGGGGTGCTGAGTGTGGTGGTTGTTTGTCTTAATTTATTTAAGTAGATATTATCGACTATTTTACATGACAGCTAATAATAATGTTGATGAAGCTTAAGTTTGCATTGTAATATTCATGAGTTATTTTTTTTTAAAGCTTAATATGAAATCTGATAGTCTTGTCATTAAACAGCGCTATGATCGAATCGCTCCTTATTATGATGGTTGCCAGTCCATCATGGAGGGCTTGTTTTATACGCGCTGGCGTAAAAAATTATGGGCTAGGGTAGAAGGCATTCATATTCTGGAAGTGGGTGTTGGTACGGGTAAAAATTTTAATTATTATCCTGTTGATGCGCAAATCACGGCGATTGATTTGAGTCCAGAGATGCTAAAGCAGGCTGAGCTTAAAAAAAATAGGAAGGCGATTACTGCCACACTTAATTTAATGGATGTTCAGTCCATGATTTATGCAGATAATAGTTTTGATGTTGTGATAGCTACGTTTGTTTTTGGCTCAGTGGCATCGCCATCCAAAGGTCTAAAAGAGTTGTATAGAGTTTGTAAACCCGGTGGAAAGGTTTTACTGTTGGAGCAAGTTGTTAGTTCTAAATCATCACTGGCCATGCTTATGAACATGATTAATCCTATTGTGCGGGTTATTATGGGCGCTAATATCAATAGAAGTACTCTAAAACATATCAAATCATCTGGCTTTACTTTTGTAAATATAGATGCTGATAGTGGTCATTTAATTAAATTGATAGAGGCTAGAAAATAACTGAGTTCGGTCTGTATTACAGTTGAAAATTATTTTAAAAATCCCCCCCCAGCCCCCCTTTTACAAAGGGGGGAGATAGATTTTTTTTTGGTTATTTACGTTAAAACTACACGGTAGGTTCGTATTGCATACGCCCCTATATCGAACATACAAGATTTTAGTGTGCTGATTGCAATAGAGCCTAATTTAAAAGGGCTTATGCAATACGCCCCCTACGAAGCCACTCATCAGCCTAATGATTAACCGTCTTAAAATACATAACTTGGAACCCGATGCTAAAAAGACGTTTTATTAAACAGTTGGTCAATAGTCTTTTTGATTTGGCACCAATAATTGTGGTGGTATTGATCTTTCAGGTGCTCGTTATAGGTAAATCGATAGCCGATGTTGATCGATTGATTACAGGTCTTCTTTTCGTGGTACTGGGGCTCTGTTTATTTATTCAGGGCATAGAACTTAGTCTACTGCCGTTGGGTGAGTCAATGGCCTATGATTTTGCTAAAAAAGGCAGTTTGTTCTGGTTATTAGGCTTTGCCTTTTGTTTAGGCTTTTCTGCAGCCATTGCCGAACCAGCACTTATTGTTCTAGTTGAAAAAGCAGCCCTTAGTGCGTCTAATCATCATCAAATTGACTCAACAGAAACTGCTAGCGCACATTATGCCTTAGGCCTGCGGTTTACAGTGGCCATTTCTGTTGGCTTAGCGATATTAATAGGCGTACTTAGAATTCTCAAAGGCTGGCCAGTCTATTACCCAGTTTTTTGCGCTTATGCTGGTATTGCTTTAATAACGCCGTTTGCACCCAAAGATATTATTGGTATTGCCTATGATTCAGGCAGTATTGCAACGGCAACTATTACCGTCCCTATTGTTACTGCTTTAGGGGTTGGCTTAGCCTCGGCTATTAAGGGACGTAATCCGATTACTGATGGTTTTGGTTTGGTGGTGTTTGCCTCCTTGATGCCTATGATTTTCGTGATGATCTATGGGATAGCTTATGCTTGAATGGTTGTTACATATCGGTCTAAAGCTAGTTGAAGTGTGTATTAATATTTTACCTATCGCTTTGGTTATTAGCTGTTTTCAGTTTCTAGTGATACGTAAAGCGGTGGTTTATCCTAGAAAACTATTAATAGGCTTTGTTTTTGTACTCATTGGCATCGTGTTTTTTCTTGAAGGCTTAGACATGGCGTTATTTCCTTTAGGAAACTTAATGGCCTCGCAATTAACGACGCCTGATTTTCTGGGGAATAACGCTGAATTAACTGGTAGAGTCTGGCAAGATTATTATTGGGTTTATCTCTTTGCTGCTAGTTTGGGATTTGCTACCGCTCTAGCTGAACCTACTTTATTAGCGATAGCCATCAAAGTTCAACAAACTTCTGGTGGAGCTATTCGAGCTTGGGGTTTTCGCATTTCTGTTGCTATTGGTGTTGCAATTGGCTTAGCTTTGGGTACATTTCGCATCGTAACTGGGCTTGATCTGTATTATTTTATTATCGTGGGTTATCTGATCGTCATCATTCAGACCTTCTTTGTACCTAAATTAATTATTGCGCTGGCTTATGATTCAGGCAATATAACCACATCTATGGTGACGATACCTTTAGTCACTTCATTAGGCTTGGGCTTGGCAGAGGCTATTCCTGGTCGAACGCCCTTAGTCGATGGCTTTGGTTTAATCGCCTTTGCCAGTTTATACCCAATTATTACTGTTTTAGCTTACGCGCAAATTGCACAATGGCTGGGTAAGCGCAAACACTTAACTAATACTTAAAGGAACATCATGCATTTCAAATTAATTATTGCTTTTGTCGAAGATGATAAAACCGACTTAGTGCTGGATACGGCTCGCCAGAGTGGTGCTAAAGGCGCTACGGTAATTAACCATGCTCGTGGTGAAGGTTTGAAACAGTCGAAAACATTTTTTGGCCTATCACTAGAATCTCCAAGAGATGTGTTGTTGTTTTTGGTTGAAGAGCATCTAAGTCGACATATATTAGAGAAAATTGCCAAAGTAGCTCAATTTGATAACCAGCCAGGTACAGGTATTGCCTTTCAGGTTGATGTTGAAGATGCTATTGGCGTAATGCGCCAAGTTGAAGAACTTACCCAAGAAATTGAGGATAAAATATGAGTACAAATAATATGGTTATTCGCGTCAAAGACGTAATGAAAACCGATTTTGGAACTATTGAAGGTATTGCTACGGTTGCTGACGCCTTGATTAAAATGAAGTCGCTAAAGACAGCGGTACTGATTGTTAATAAGCGCAATGAAGATGATGAATATGGCATGTTAACGTCTGGCGATATCGCTAGGCATGTTTTAGCTAAAGACCGCGCGCCTGATCGAGTAAACGTCTATGAAATTATGAATAAACCGATTATCTCTGTGCATCCCGATATGGATATTCGCTATTGTTCACGATTATTTGCTAATTATAATTTGGTGAGAGCCCCTGTTCTGGAAAACAAAAAGGTGATTGGTATGGTTAGTCCTAACTCATTAGTGCTCGATGGTTTGTATAAAACCTTTCAATAAATGGCATCCTGTCAAAAATAGCAGTACAATTCGCGCCTAGCAGAGTAAAGATGTTGAACGTGGATACCTCGGTTATCAATGTTGTAGTTCTGTTTTAACCGTAAGTATTTATTTTAGGAGTTTTCAAAATGGCAACAGGCACTGTAAAGTGGTTTAACAACACTAAAGGTTTTGGTTTTATCGCACCTACTGACGGGGGCGAAGATGTATTCGTACATCATTCTGTTATTCAAGGAGAAGGTTTTAAAACCCTAACAGAAGGTCAAACAGTTAGTTTTGATATCGAGTCTGGCCCTAAAGGCTTAACTGCCGTTAATGTTTATCCTAAATAAGGGTTAACGTTCAACATAAAAAAGGCTCTTGTTTATTAATAGCAAGAGCCTTTTTTTTGCGTGTTGAAAAAGTTGGTGGAAGGCGAAAGGTGAAAGGTGAAAGGTGAAAGGTAAAAGGTGAAAGGTGAAAGGTGAAAGGCTAAGAGCTCGGTATTGGAGTCAAAACTCACGAGTTTTGTTGCTTGGCGTAGCGATAGCGTAAGCCAAGCATT
>Ga0194037_1001162_pt1 | contig 19570 bp, 12 predicted proteins | sample JunL306m_MetaG_FD_148653 | JGI IMG/M metagenome (GOLD analysis project Ga0194037, IMG submission 148653) | Anoxic zone freshwater microbial communities from boreal shield lake in IISD Experimental Lakes Area, Ontario, Canada - Jun2016-L304-6m | ecosystem: Environmental > Aquatic > Freshwater >...
GAAGAGGGTACCGAAGTAGTGCCTGGTAAAGTAGTTTGCATTATTGAAGCTATGAAACTTTTCAATGAAATAGAAAGTGAAGTAAAAGGAACCATTGTGAAAATTTTAGTAGATGATGCTAGTCCAGTGGAGTATGACCAACCTTTATTCTTGGTACAACCAGAATAATCTCACCCATTTTCAAACTTAACTAAGAAAAATGTTCAAAAAGATTTTGATAGCCAATCGTGGCGAAATTGCATTACGTATTATTAGAACCTGCAGAGAAATGGGCATTAAAACAGTTGCCGTTTATTCAACAGCAGACAAAGATAGTTTACATGTAAAATTTGCTGATGAAGCAGTTTGTATTGGTGGTCCAAAAAGTGCAGAGTCTTATTTGAATATTCCGCACATAATGGCTGCTTGTGAAATTACCAATGCCGATGCGGTGCATCCGGGTTATGGTTTTTTAGCTGAGAATGCAAAGTTTGCGCAAATCTGTGCCGACCATGGAATAAAGTTTATTGGGCCTACCCCAGATATGATTAATAGCATGGGTGATAAAATTACTGCCAAAGAAACAATGATTAAAGCCGGGGTTCCTGTGGTGCCAGGTGGAGAAGGTTTATTAGAAAGTGTTGATGCTGCAAAAAAATTAGCCAAAGAAATTATATATCCAGTTATCATTAAAGCAACTGCAGGTGGAGGAGGAAAAGGCATGCGTGTAGTTTGGAATGAATCAGAGATTGAAAAAGCATTCAATGATGCAAAGATGGAAGCTGCTGCTAGTTTTAAAAATGATGGTTTGTACATGGAGAAATTTGTGGAAGAGCCAAGACATATAGAAATACAAGTTGCAGGAGACCAATATGGAAATGTTTGTCATTTGAGTGAGCGTGATTGTTCTATTCAAAGAAGACATCAAAAATTAGTAGAAGAATCTCCTTCACCATTTATGACACCAGAACTGCGTCAAAGAATGGGAGAGGCTGCCATTAAAGCTGCTTCAGCAATTAATTATGAAAGTGTAGGTACAATTGAGTTCTTAGTAGACAAGCATCGTAATTTCTACTTTATGGAAATGAATACGCGAATTCAAGTAGAGCACTGCGTGACTGAAGAAGTAGTGAGTTATGATTTAATTAAAGAACAAATTAAAATTGCTGCAGGTGAAAAAATATCAGGCCGCAATTACGAACCACAATTACATGCCATAGAATGTCGTATCAATGCCGAAGACCCGTATAACGATTTTAGACCTTCGCCAGGAAAAATAACTGTATTACATACCCCAGGTGGACATGGTGTTCGTGTGGATAGCCATGTGTATGCAGGCTATGTGATTCCACCTTATTATGATTCAATGATTGGTAAATTAATCACTGTAGCACAAACACGTGAGGAAGCAATCAATACAATGTATCGTGCTTTAAGTGAATATGTGATTGAGGGAGTGAAAACGACTATCCCTTTTCATTTACAATTAATGCAGAACGAAGATTTTATAAAAGGAAATTTCACCACGAAATTTCTCGAAACTTTTAAAATGAAGTAATTTTTTCATCGCTTTTTTTTATAAAAATAAAAGCTCGAAAAAATCCTCTAATGAATACCATATTTTAGTCCCTTTTCTTCGAAAATTAAGGGCCTAAAATATTTTCTCTGATGAAAATAAAAGAGGGGCCCCATAAAGGAGCCCCTCTTTTATTTGGAGGAATTATTTATAGAAATTCTAAATATAATTTTAAGCGAGCTTTCGAGCATTGCGCAGAGCGAGCGAAAAATTAGTATTTAGAATTCCATCACTTTGTGATATTAACCTTTGGAAGTATTAACGTAAGAACAATAACTCTCTGTACTTAGGTAATGTCCATAATTCATCATCTACTAATTGTTCTAATTTATCAACGTGGTAGCGAATCTTATCAAAATATTGAGCCTTCACTTTAGCTTCATATGCAATGGCCTTGTCTCTTGAATTGGCAATATTATTCGCAACTTTACGCTCTTCCACCATAGCATCTACATTATCATATACTTGTTGAATATGTGTGCTAACATCTTTTAATAAAGCCAATTGACCTTTGTATAATTTTTCAGGCAAGGCTGCTTCGCGCAGTAAGCTTACATTTTTCAATAACTCGTTTTGATATTTAAGGGCAGCAGGAATAATATGGTTTGTGGCTAAGTCACCCATAATACGCGCTTCAATTTGCACCTTCTTAATGTACTTCTCTAATTCAATTTCATAACGCGCTTCCAATTCACTGTGCGAATAAATATTATTTTCTTTAAATAATTTTTTGGCTTTTTCTGTTACCATCGCATCTAATGCAATAGGGGTCGTTTTTAAATTAGGCAAGCCTCTTTTCTCTGCTTCCTTATGCCACTCTTCGCTATAACCATCTCCTTCAAATAAAATCTTTTTACTAGAGACAATGTATTTTTGAATGACTTGCATAATCGCAATTTCTTTTTTATCACCTTTTTCTATTAAGGCATCTACTTCTGCAGCAAATTTATTTAAAGTATCTGCCACAATCGTATTTAGAATAGTCATTGGGTGTCCACAATTCGCAGTAGATCCTACTGCACGGAATTCAAATTTATTTCCAGTAAATGCAAAAGGAGAAGTACGGTTACGATCGGTATTGTCCATTAATAATTCTGGAATGCTACGGTGTAAATCTAATTTTAAGATGGCTTCGTCTTGTTCGTCAAACTTATTACCCACGCGGCTTTCAACATCATTCAATACTTTGGTTAAATACTCTCCAACAAACACAGAAATAATAGCAGGAGGGGCTTCGTTGGCGCCTAATCTAAAATCGTTAGAAGCAGATGCTATAGAGGCTCTTAAAATATCGGCATAATCATGCACGGCTTTAATGGTATTGACAAAGAAAGTCAAGAACATTAAATTGGTCTTTGGTGTTTTGCCAGGTGCTAGTAAGTTTACACCTGTATCAGTTGCTAAACTCCAGTTATTGTGTTTACCACTTCCGTTAATACCCGCGAAAGGTTTTTCATGAAGTAGAACTACTAAATGATGTCTTTTAGCAACACGACTCATAACATCCATTAATAAAATGTTATGGTCAACTGCAATATTTACTTCTTCAAATATAGGTGCACACTCAAATTGAGCAGGGGCTACTTCATTATGTCTTGTTCTTAAAGGTATTCCTAATTTATAAGATTCATTTTCATAGTCACGCATAAAGGCATACACTCTTTCTGGAATAGATCCAAAATAATGATCTTCTAATTGTTGTCCTTTAGCAGGCGCCGCACCAAATACTGTTCTTCCACATTGTACTAAATCGGGTCTTGCATTTACCAAGGCCTCGTCAATTACAAAATATTCTTGTTCCCAACCTAAAGTGGGTGTTACCTTGTTTACATTTTTATCAAATAAATTACAAACAGTCACTGCTGCTTTATTCAAAGTTTCAGTGGCCTTCATTAAAGGCGCTTTATAATCCAGTGATTCTCCTGTATAAGAAACGAAGATAGTAGGTACACATAAAGTTTTACCCTTACCAATTTCTATAATAAATGGAGGTGAAGAGGGGTCCCATGCTGTATAACCTCTTGCTTCAAATGTCGCTCTCAAGCCACCACTTGGAAAACTTGATGCATCTGGTTCTTGTTGGATTAAAGCAGCGCCATCAAATTCTTCAATAGCAGTACCATCCGATTTTAAAGTAAAAAAGGAGTCATGTTTTTCTGCAGTAGTTCCTGTTAAAGGTTGAAACCAATGTGTAAAGTGTGTAACGCCTTTGGTTTCTGCCCATGCACGAATGCCTGTTGCAATTTGACCAGCCACAGCACGATCAATTTTTTTTGCACCTTTAATACTATTTACTAAACTTTTATAAGCTTCATCACTTAAATATTCTCTAGCAGTTTTTACATTGAAAACGCTTTCTCCAAAAATGGCTGTAATTTTTTGAGAATGAACTTCTGGGTTATTAGTGCGGTCATGACTTACATGATTGACAGCATCGAATCTTAAAGACATATGTAAATTATTTTAATATTAAATAATAAGCCAAAGTTATGGGGTTTTCATATTTTAAGATTAATATTCACCTATAAATGCATAAAATGTGTATAAAATATAAATATTAAATTATTATATATATGTTTTAATTGTGCAAACTATTGATAATCATTATCATTCATTTTATAACTACTAACAACAAAGCATTTGAATGTTGGTAAATCCATGATAGGTTAAGTCTCCAGTTTTGTACCTTCGCTAAATCTATAAAGAATAAGAAAATACGAATGGAAATTACAGTTAAAACTGCCCAACAATTAAGATTAACCGAAGCAGAGTTTGAGAGTATCAAACAAAAATTAGGACGTACACCCAACTTTACAGAACTATGTGCTTTTAGTGGTATGTGGTCTGAACATTGTAGTTATAAAAATTCAATTAAGTGGTTAAAAACATTACCGCGTGATGGTGGAAGAATGTTAGTTGCTGCTGGTGAAGAAAATGCTGGCTTAATGGATATTGGCAATGATTACGGAGTCGTATTTAAAATTGAATCTCATAATCACCCAAGCGCATTGGAACCTTTTCAAGGTGCGGCCACTGGAGTAGGAGGAATTCAAAGAGATATTTTCACAATGGGTGCTAGGCCTATAGCATCATTAAATAGTTTAAGATTTGGAAAACTAGAAGATAAAAAAACACAACGCTTACTTGCAGGTGTAGTGCATGGTATTGGACATTATGGAAATTGTTTTGGGGTACCTACTGTAGGTGGTGAAATATATTTTGAAGAGTGTTATCATACAAATCCTTTAGTGAATGCGATGAGTGTGGGTATTGTTAAGGCTGGAAAAACAGTGAGTGCCATTGCATTAGGAAAAGGTAATCCAGTATTTTTTGTAGGAAGTGCAACAGGAAAAGATGGTATTGGAGGTGCAAGTTTTGCATCCGCAGAAATTACTGCAGACAGTGTTGAAGAATTACCAGCAGTGCAAGTTGGTGATCCTTTCCAAGAAAAAAAATTATTAGAGGCTTGTTTAGAAGTAATTGAAACGGGTGGTGTAGTAGGTATGCAAGACATGGGTGCAGCAGGAATTATTTGTTCTACTGCAGAGATGAGTGCCAAAGGACAAGTAGGTATGCGCATCGATTTAGATAAAGTACCTACGCGTCAACAAAATATGAAGGCTTGGGAATTATTATTAAGTGAGAGCCAAGAAAGAATGTTGATGGTGGTAGAAAAAGGAAAAGAAGCACAAGTATTAGCGGTCTTTGAAAAATGGGATTTGTCTTGTTCTAATATTGGTGAAGTTACCGATGATGGTTTATTGAATTTTTATATGAAAGGCGTTTTGGAAGCATCACTACCTGCTTACGAATTAGTATTAGGTGGTGGTGCGCCTCAATATACAAGAGAATATACAGCGCCTGCTTATTTAGCAAAAGTGAATGCATTTGATATAAATTCAGTGGCAGACACGACTAATTTAAAAGCAAGTGTAGAACAGCTAGTACAAATTCCAAACATTGCTTCAAAGCGTTGGATATATAATCAATATGATAGCATGGTGGGTGCAGCGAATACTTCTACTAATGCACCAAGTGATGCATCAGTAGTTATTGCAAAAGGAACAGGCAAGGCATTAGCTATGACGGTCGATTGCAATAGTAAATATGTTTATGCAAATCCAGAAATAGGTGCTATGATAGCAGTGGCAGAAGCTGCAAGAAATATTGTTTGTTCTGGTGGTGAACCTATTGGTGTAACCAACTGTTTGAACTTTGGCAATCCTTATGATCCAGAAGTGTATTATCAGTTTGTAAAATCGGTGGAAGGTATGGGTGCTGCTTGCAGAAAATTTAATACGCCTGTTACAGGAGGTAATGTTAGTTTTTATAACCAAAACCCAGATGGCCCCGTTTTCCCTACGCCTACTATTGGTATGGTGGGTATCGTAGAAGATATGAAAAACAGAATGACTTTAGATTTTAAAAATGATGGAGATATAATTGTTTTATTAGGAACGCAAAGAAATGATATTGGATCTTCTGAATATTTGAATAAATTAAAAGAGGTAACCTATTCAACTGCACCCTATTTCGATTTGGAAGAAGAGTTTGCATTACAACAATTAGTAAGTTATTTAATTAAAGACCATAACATCATAAGTGCGCACGATATTAGTGAGGGTGGATTAATTATTACTTTATTAGAATCGGCTTTCTATAATAATAAAGGTTTTGAAGTAAGTGCTAATGGAAGTAGTTTAAGAAAAGATGCTTATTGGATGGGAGAAGCGCAGTCTAGAGTATTGGTTTCTTGTTCAAATTCTCAACTTGCTTCCATTGAAGCGGCTGCTAAGAAATTTAATATTGACTTTACTGTTTTAGGTAAAGTAACAGAAGGAAGTATATATGTAGAGGGAGAAAATTGGGGAAGCATTGATAGTTGGAAAAATAGTTATAATACTGCCATTGAGCATAAATTAGTTTCTTAATTAATGAGCCAACAACCTACCATCGTTATTACAGGTGCTGCAGGCTTCATTGGCTCTGTAATGGTGCAGTATTTGAATGAAAAAGGATTTACGAATTTATTATTGGTAGATGATTTTGGAGTGGAAGAAAAAAGAAAAAATTGGGAACAAAAAACCTTTACAAAGGTTATTGAACGTCAGGCTTTTTTAGATCAACTTATAAATGATGAACATGCAATTGATATCATCATTCACCTAGGTGCTAGAACCGATACTACTGAATACAATTATGCTATTCATGAGGAATTAAATGTGGAATATTCAAAATCTATTTGGCATTATGCTACTAGAAAACAAATTCCACTTATTTACGCATCTTCTGCAGCTACATATGGAAGTGGCGAAAATGGATATGAGGATAGCCATACTATCTTAGAGAAATTAGTGCCACTAAATCCTTATGGAATTAGTAAAAATGAATTTGATAAATGGGCTATTGCTCAAACCGAGCATCCTCTTTTATGGACAGGCCTGAAGTTCTTTAATGTATATGGTCCTAACGAAGGACATAAGGCTAGAATGGCTAGTGTTATTTTTCATGCCTTTAATCAAATTAAAGAAACGGGATTAGTAAAATTATTTAAAAGTCACCGCCCCGATTTTAAAGACGGAGAACAACTAAGAGATTTTATTTATGTAAAAGACTTAGTGAATGTAATTGGATGGATGATGCACGAAATGTTTGCATCAAATTGGACTACAGCAAAAAATGGTTTATATAATTTAGGAACAGGAAAAGCAAGAAGCTTTTATGATTTAGCTGCTAATACTTTTAAAGCACAAGGTCTGAAACCTAATATAGAATTTATTGATATGCCTTTAGATATTAGAGACAAGTATCAATATTTTACAGAAGCGAGTATGAATAAGCTTCGCAGTGCAGGATATGATAAGCCATTTTCAACCCTTGAGGAAGGCGTTACTGACTATGTTAAAAATTATTTGCTTGCCTCAAAGAGTTACTAAGTCTCCTTTTTTTATTGGAAAGAAGTATAAGTAAAGTAAACTAAATAATTTTCAATGAAAATTATTTAGTTTACTTACGATTGTTTAATGTGCTTTCAAAAATGCAATCGCTTTAGCATAAGCATCTTCTTTTGCAGCAGCGTTATAGGTTGGGTTACTAGGATTCGCAAAACCATGACCCGCTTCATATCTGTTCACAGCTAAATTCTTACCAGCTTCTTTCATATTTTTTTCAAATTCATTCACCATCATTGGAGAAGGGCTTTGATCTAAATTTCCAAAAAATCCAATGATATCACATTGAATTGATTTTAATTTATCCATATTGGTTTCTGGTCTGCCATAATACATCACTGTTCCTTTTGCTTGTGGACCTGCAAGTATGGCTGTTTGTAAACTCCACATACCACCAAAACACCAACCCACACTATAAATAGATGCTTTAGATCCAGCATATTTAATTGCTCCTTGTATAATGGCTGTCATTCTTCCCATATCCGCACCACGCATTAATTTCATAGCACTATCTGGTGTAGCTGCTACTTTACCATCATACATATCTACTGCAATTACGTTTACATCTCCTAAGTCGCTATAATATTTATCTGATTCCATTTTTACGTTATCATTCAAACCCCACCATTCTTGTATAACAATTAAATACTTATTGGTTTTCTTTTTAGCTGAAATAAAATAAGCATTTGCTTGCTTACCATCGGCAGCTTCAAATGACATCATTTTTCCAAGAAGGTTTTCTGGATTCACTACCATCGGAGATGGATGCAAAGCAGCAAAAGCAGGGGTGCTTGCCTCTAATTTGTAAGCTTGTTGTGTTTCCATATTCAAACACTCTATTACTTCTGCTTTTTCTACTGTAGAGTGTTGTGTTTTTGTCCAGTTCCAGCTAATTAAACTAGCTGTCAAAAGGACGCTTAAAAGGACATAAATGGCTTTTTTCATTGATTTTTATTTATTTTATTTGAAGATGTTCACTTTTATATAACAGTTATAAACATTTTTTGTTGTGTACTTCTATGATTTTGTTGCCCCCCTTTTTTGCAGTAGTTTTGTACGACCTCTTAGAATTTTTCCAAATAAAGATAGGTCCAAAAAAGTAAATTAACCATTTTGAAATGGGTTTACGCACAATAGAATATTCCTATTGGGTATAAACTATTTTCAAAACGAACCAATAATAGCATGGCAAAGTATGTATTTGTAACGGGTGGTGTAACAAGTAGTTTAGGCAAGGGCATCATTGCCGCTTCTTTGGCAAAATTATTGCAAGCCAGAGGTTTCACTACTACCATACAAAAATTTGATCCCTATATCAATGTGGATCCGGGAACTTTGAACCCCTATGAACATGGAGAATGTTATGTTACAGAAGATGGAGCAGAAACCGATTTAGATTTAGGACACTACGAGCGTTTTTTAAGTACACCTACTTCACAAGCAAACAATGTAACAACAGGTCGCATTTATCAAACAGTTATCAATAAAGAAAGAGCAGGAGAATTTTTAGGTAAAACTGTACAAGTCGTACCCCATATTACCGATGAAATTAAGCGTCGTATGTTATTATTAGGACAAGATGGTAAGTTTGATATTGTGATTACAGAAATTGGGGGTACAGTGGGTGATATTGAAAGCACACCCTTCATTGAAACAGTTCGTCAAATTCAATGGGAGCTACCTGAAGAAGATGTGATGGTGGTTCATTTAACCCTCATTCCCTATTTAAGTGCTGCGAAAGAATTAAAAACAAAACCTACTCAACATAGTGTTAGAATGTTAAGTGAAACAGGAGTACATCCTGATGTAATTGTTTGTAGAACAGAACATCCCTTAAATGATGATATTAAAAGAAAAATTGCTTTATTCTGTAATGTAAAAGCAGGCAACGTTATTGAATCATTAGATGCTAGCACCATTTATGAAGTGCCTTTGTTAATGCAAAAAGAAGAACTAGATTTAATTGTACTCAAAAAATTAAATATCCAAAATTTTAAAGAGCCTGATTTAACAAAGTGGAATATTTTTTTAGATAAATTAAAACATCCTAAAGCAACTGTAAATATTGGACTAATTGGAAAGTATATTGAATTACAAGATGCATATAAGTCTATCTTAGAAAGTTTTATTCACGCAGGTGCCATGAATGAAGTGAAAGTAAATGTAGTAAATGTACATAGTGAAAATATTACAGATGAGAATGTGAATGAACAATTAGCAGGTCTAGATGGCTTATTGGTAGCACCTGGTTTTGGCAATAGAGGTATTGAAGGAAAAATTATTGCAGTAAAATATGCAAGAGAAAATAAACTGCCTTTCTTTGGTATTTGTTTAGGTATGCAAATGGCAGTAATTGAATTTGCGCGTAATGTACTCCATTTAAAAGGAGCGCACTCCGTTGAAATGGATGAGCAAACAGAACATCCTGTTATTGACATGATGGAAGATCAAAAAAGAATAACTATGATGGGAGGGACCATGCGTTTAGGATCTTATCCTTGTACTATTGCTAAAGATACACTGGCCTATAAAATTTATGGCAATACACTAATCCATGAAAGACATAGACATCGTTATGAATTTAATAATACTTTCTTGAAGTTATTCCAAGAAAAAGGAATGGTCACCAGTGGGGTAAATCCAGAATTAGGATTGGTGGAAATTATAGAATTGCCCAATCATCCATTTTTTATTGGCGTTCAATATCATCCAGAGTTAAAAAGTACTGTAGAACACCCAGCCCCTTTATTTGTGCATTTTATTGCAGCTGCCAAACTGCAGGCTGCTAAAAAAGGGTAGCAAATTTTTGGCTGTCTAAATTTAGTTTTTGTTTGCCATGTTGCTAACATTTGTTAGCTTTATACCATGAATAATATACGTATCCTTACTTCCACTAGTTTATTTGATGGACATGATGCTTCCATAAATATTATGCGTCGTGTCCTCCAAGAAAAAGGTGCTGAAATTATTCATTTTGGACATAATCGTTCTGCACATGAAATTGTCTCCGCTGCAATTGAAGAAGATGTACAAGGAATTGCCATCACTTCTTATCAAGGTGGGCATATTGAATTTTTCACTTACGTTAGAAAATTATTAGATGAAGCAGGTTATGGGCATATTAAAGTTGTAGGTGGTGGTGGTGGCACTATTTTACCAAAAGAGGCAGCCTACTTAGAAAAGATTGGCATCTCTAAAATATATTTACCGGAAGATGGATTAAAATTAGGTATTGAAGGCATGATTGAGCAAGTGATTCAATTATGTGATTTTACATTAAAAGATTTTCCAAAAAAGAAATTACCAAAATTATCTTTTGCCAAAAAAATTGATCCACGTTTTATAAGTAGAGCCATTACAGTTTTGCAAAATAATACATCTAAAAATAGCGCCACAAAAAAGAGTACTACAAAAAAGAATAAAAATATTCCGATTATTGGGCTTACGGGTACAGGGGGTGCAGGAAAGTCAACTCTTTGTGATAGACTTATTCAATATTTTTTATTAGCCAATCCTAATAAAACTATTGCTATTATTTCAGTAGATCCTAGTAAAAGAAAAACAGGTGGTGCCTTACTTGGTGACCGTATACGCATGAATGCTATTGATCATCCAAATGTTTTTATGCGTTCTTTGGCTACGAGATCTGACAAAAATACTATAGCCCAATCCATGGATGGCGTGATTGAACTATTAATAGAAGCAGGCTATGATGCAATCATAATTGAAACTGCTGGAGTAGGGCAAAATGACGCTAGTATTGTTGATTTTGTGAGCATACCAATTTATGTGATGACATCTGAGTTTGGAGCACCCACTCAGTTGGAAAAAATTAATATGATTGATTATGCTAAATTAATCGCTATTAATAAATTTGATAGAACAGGAGGTTTGGATGCAGTGAGAGATGTAAGAAAACAATATCGTCGTTCTCATCATTTATGGGCCGATGAAAAAAATGGACTTCCAGTTTTTGGAACCATTGCTTCTCATTTCAATGATCCGGGCATGCAAGCCATGTATAATGCACTTGCAGCAATTGTTTATCAGACTCATACCATTAAGTGGAATCTACTTCCTTGGGAGACTAACTACAATGAAAACGAAGTTACAGCCCCTACTATTCCCAATAAGAGAACGCAGTATCTTGGAGAAATTGTAACTGCCATCCAAAAAAATAATCAATGGATAGAGGAACAAAAAAATATAGTTTCAAAATGGTATTGCTTTCAAGAAGTATTAAAAGAGCCAACCTTTATAGAGGATAAAAAAATATTGAAAGCCAATCAGCTTATTGAACAAAATATTGACAAGGAAGTGAAGCAGTTAATATTAGATTGGCCCGCAAAAAGCAAATCCTATAAACAAGCATTTATTGAAATAGATCAAAAAGGAAAAAAAATAAAACATGCGTTAAGTTTTGAAACAGCTTCTGGGACAATTATACAAAAAGTTCTAGTACCTAGTTTCAAAGATTGGGGAGATATAGCAGAGTGGCATTTGAAAGAAAACCTGCCAGGTTATTTCCCTTTTACTGCTGGGGTATTTAAATTTAAACAAAATAATGAAGACCCTACTAGAATGTTTGCTGGCGAAGGTTGTCCAGAAAGAACCAATGCAAGATTTCATTTTTTAAGTAAAGGACAAAATGCCATTCGTCTTTCTACTGCTTTTGATAGTGTTACTTTATACGGGCATGATCCAGAAAAAAGATTAGATGTATTTGGCAAAATTGGAAATGCAGGCGTAAACATTGCAAGTATTGATGATGCAAAAAAATTATATAGTGGTATCGATTTAAATAGTCCAAGTACTTCTGTAAGTATGACCATCAATGGCCCAGCACCCATACTCATGGCGCAGTTTTTTAATACGGCCATAGATCAAGCCTGTGAAAAATATATTACAGCAAATAAATTATGGCCAACTGTTCGAAAAAAAATAAAAATTTTATTTAAAGGGGCTACCCCTCCTGAATATTTTAATGTAACTAAATCATCAAATTTTAAAGACTGGCATAATGGCCTTGGTCTTCAATTGTTGGGAGTTTCGGGTGACCAAGTATTAGCACCGGCTATATATAATAAAATTAAGCAAGAAGTGCTATCCCAAGTAAGAGGTACTTTGCAGGCAGATATTTTAAAAGAGGATCAAGCACAAAATACTTGTATTTTTTCAACCGATTTTGCTTTAAAATTAATGGGCGATGTGCAAGCTTATTTTGCTGAAAATAATGTTAAACATTTTTATAGTATTTCTATTTCTGGTTATCATATAGCAGAAGCTGGGGCTAATCCTATTACGCAGTTGGCTTTCACCTTAGCCAATGGATTTACTTATGTAGAATATTTTATGAATAGAGGTTTAGCTATTGATGATTTCACAGCCAACCTAAGTTTTTTCTTTAGCAATGGAATGGATCCTGAATATGCAGTCATTGGAAGAGTCGCTAGAAGAATATGGGCCAATGCTATGAAACATAAATACCATGCCAATGAGCGTTCACAAAAATTAAAATATCATATACAAACTAGTGGAAGAAGTTTGCATGCACAAGAAATAGATTTTAATGATATTAGAACTACTTTGCAAGCTTTGTATGCTATTTATGATCAGTGTAATAGTTTACATACCAATGCTTATGATGAAGCTATTACTACCCCTACAGAAGAAAGTGTAAGACGCGCATTAGCCATTCAATTAATTATCAATAAAGAATTGGGTACTACAAAGGTGGAAAATTTTCAGCAAGGAAGTTTTTTAATTACCGAATTAACCGATTTAGTAGAAGAAGCAGTGATGCTAGAGTTTGAGAGAATTAATAATAGAGGTGGCGTTTTGGGTGCGATGGAAAGAATGTATCAACGAACAAAAATTCAAGAAGAAAGCCTACAATATGAAACAAAAAAACATGCTGGTGAAATTCCAATCATTGGCGTAAATAGTTTTGTACAAGCTCATCAAAAAAACAATGCCGACCATCAAGCAATTTTTAGAGCCTCCAATATTGAACAAAATGGGCAAATAAAAAACCTAGCCCATTTCAAGAAAAGGAACCAATTAGTAAGTGATTCGTATCTAAAAAGCTCCAAAAAAGCAGCCTTGCAAAACGAAAATATTTTTACCATTTTGATGGAAGCAGTTAAATATTGCAGTTTAGGCGAAATTTCCAATGCCCTTTACCAGGTAGGGGGTAAATACAGCCGAAATTTGTAAAAAAACGATATCTTTGGCCCTCGTTAATTACGATTAAATTTCGCGTATGAATACTGATAAAAATACAGTCATTGGTTTTGTCTTATTAGCCGGTTTATTTTTTATGTACTTCTGGTACACCAACAAACAACAAACCGACTTAGCTACTTATAAAAAGCATTTTGATGATTCTGTTGCCATGATGAAGGCTATTGCAGAAAAAGATGCTGCTTTGCAAAATCCTATAAAATTAGATTCAACTACAGGTAGTTTAGTGAACAATATAGATACTGTAAAGGAGACTTTTTCTTATTTAGAGAATGAGCTAGTGAAAGTGAAGTTTAGTAACAAGGGGGGGCAAGTGGCAGAAGTAACGCTTAAAAAATATACCAATTATAAAAAGGAATTAGTGAAATTAGGAGACAGTAGTTCTTTAAATTATCCTATCAATATAGGTGATAATAAAACCCTACAAGTCAATCACATTTTATTTCCTACGAAGACTATCACTGCTGGAGAAAATGGTGCTCAAAAAATTGAGTATGCCTATACTACGCCTGCAGGCAAAACTATTCGTCATCAGTTCACTTTAGAATCAAATAAATACAATGTTGATTGGAATATTCAACTAGAAGGTGCTGATCAACTTTTAACCAATCAGCAATTGAATTTACTTTGGGATGTACATTCTTATCAACAAGAACGTACTTCTGTTTATGAACGTCAAATGTCTAATATTTGTTTTTCAGAAGGTGGTGCTTTTGATTATGTATCAAGTAAAAATACCAAGGCTTTTGAAAAGCCAATCCAATGGGTAGGTTTAGTTCAACAATTCTTTTCTACAACATTAATAGCTAAACAAGGTTTTGCCACAGGAAACTTAAACTGGCAACGTAAAACAGACAGTAGTCATAATTTAGCAGCGCTCCAATCGCAATTACAAACTAAAGTTATTGGCACTAATGCGAATATTGCTTTGTCACTTTATTATGGCCCTAACGACTTTAAAATTTTGAAGGTGCAAGCGCCTGAAATGGAAAAAATTGTAAACTTAGGAAGAGACTTATATTCTTTTGTACGCCCTATTAATAAATATATTTTAATGCCTGTATTTGACTTTATTGCAGGTTTTGTCAAAAATTTTGGTTGGGTGGTTTTATGGTTAACCATATTTATTAGATTAGTTACCTCTCCACTTACTTATTCAAGTTATTTAAGTAGTGCAAAAATGAAAGTCTTAAAACCAGAATTAGACGGTATTAAGAAAAAGCTAGGTGACGACCAACAAGGATTTGCCATGGAGCAAATGAAGCTATTTAGAGAAGCAGGTGTAAACCCACTAGGAGGTTGTATTCCAGCTTTGTTGCAAATTCCTATTTTCTTTGCTTTGTATAGTTTCTTTAATTCCAATATTGCATTAAGAGGTCAATCTTTTTTATGGAGTCACGACTTATCAAGTTATGATTCTATTTATACATTACCTTTCACTATACCTAGCTTTGGTAACCATATTAGTTTATTTACACTCACTGCAGTTATTACTAGTATGATTATGTCTATTTATAATATGGCTATGACACCTACTCAGGATAACCCTGCTTTAAAGTACATGCCTTATATTTTCCCATTCATGTTGCTTTTTATTTTTAATGGATTGCCTTCAGCTTTGACTTGGTATTATACAGTTTCTAACGTAATTACTTTGCTTATGCAGTTAGTTATTCAAAAGGTAATCATTGATCACGATAAAATTTTAGCAGCTATTGAATTGAAGCGTAAAGTACCTAAGAAGAAAAGTAATTGGCAAAGTAAGTATGAGCAAATGTTGGAAGCGCAGAAAAAAGTTCAAGCTTTAAAAGACAAGACAAAAAAATAAAATAAAAATTCCCCCAACCCCCTGAAGTTTAGAATTACCCCCCTAATTATAAGCCTCTTTCTGAATACGGCTATACTGCATGCTCAAACTAAGCTAGTGGGAGAGTGTGCCCTTCAGTTTCAAATCAATGCACAAAAAGCAGATGGAACCATAGAATCAATTGGTACAAAAGATATTTGGGTAAAAGGGAATCAATGTAAGACTACTTTGACCACCCCTCAGGTAGTGCAAACATTTTTATTTAATACTCAATTAGATAAAGCTACCATAACAAAAGATATAGGACAAAGCCATTTTTTACAAACAATCAATTATCCTCCTGTTTCAAAAGTAAACTTAGTAGCACAAGAATTAATTGATACGAACTCAACTATACATATTTTAGGCTACCGCTGTAAAGCATTGCAGTTGAAATGGAGCGATGGATCTATTTATGATATTTTATATACCAATGAATTGAGTTTAACAGTGAATCAATTTGAACTAGCATTCCAAAATATTCCTGGCTTAGTTTTGTCTTATACTATATCCGCTGCAAACGGTTTGCGTATTAATTATCAAGCCACTAAATTGGATTTAAGTCCCCTTTCTTTAAGCCTATTTACAATTAATAATGAATTGTATCAAGCAATTGATGAAAAGTAGATTCTTTGAGAAATAGAAAAGAAATTGATCAAGATTTTAGCGAAGTACTAGTGTAATTAACCTAGTAATATTCTAGTACTATTAACCATTAAGGTTGAACAGGACTAGGTGTTTTGAATTTAGGCAAAACCACTTTATAACGGTAAGGAATTACATAAGAAATATTACCCTTATTGTATTTCAAATAGTTGCTATTATTTACAGCGCCATTCATATTCATTGAAGCAATCCCTTTAAATTCTAAACTCGCTTTCAAAGTATAAAAACTAGCTGTTTTGTGTGTTAGATTTCCGATATTCTTCAATGAATATTTCTCCACCATTTTCTTTGATTCTGTGCTACCATTTACAATAGTAGATGCGTAACTGCTCTCTGAAATAAGTAAAACCGTCGTTAAGCAACTAATGATGAATATGTTTTTTATAGTACGCATGGTTATTGCAAAGGTAAGTATTTTACAATTTCGGCCACAAATTTATTTTTAACCAATTCTAATGGGGTATGTGAAGAACAAATTATTGATAATTAATAGCTTAATTGTATATTTATTTCAAGCATTGAGAGTCCTTATTTATTTTTTAAAACATTGATAATCAATTTCTTATTCCTAACCCAAAAATTAAAAAACCATGTTCGATAACCATCGTGACGAGGAGGGCGGAGATATTCATGAATTGATGCAACGGTACCATAACCTAAAGCAAGGTCGTACTAACTCCTATATTGAAGAAGATGATTTTGAAAGAATCATTGAGCACCTTGACGAAAAAGATGAAATTTTGGAAGCCATTGAAGCAGCTAATATTGCCTTGGGTCAATATCCTTCCTCAGCTTTACTCATGATTAAGAAAGCCGATTTACTCTTAGCTACTAGAAAGTATAAAGAGGCCTTGCGATTATTAGATACGGCTGCTTTATACGATCATAAGGATATGAATTTATTCATCTTAAAAACAGATGCTTATTTAGCTTTAGATCAACCGGAAAAAGCTATTATTTTATTGCAAGAAGCCCTGCATTTATTTGAGGGACCCGATAGAACAGAAGTATTATTTGAACTAGCCGATGTCTATGACGATCATGAAGCATTTGATAAAGTATTTGATTGTTTGAAATTGGTTTTGGAAGAAGATCCTACCAATGAAGAAGCCTTATATAAAATTTGTTTCTGGACAGACTTTACAGGAAGAAATGAAGAGAGTATTCGTTTGCATCAACGCATCATTGATGAACAACCCTATAATGCCTTGGCATGGTTTAATCTGGCTGCTGCTTATCAAGGTATTAAGTTACATGAAAAAGCCATTGACGCTTATCAATATGCCATAGTTATTGATGAAAAGTTTGATTATGCTTATCGAAATATGGGTGATGCTTTTTTACGTATTCGAAAATATAGAGAAGCCATTGAGGCTTTAGAGAAAGTTTTAGAGTTATCAAGGCCTGAAGATGTTATTTATGAGGCTATTGGACATTGTTATCATAGAATGAAAAATTTTGCACAAGCAAGATTTCATTATAAAAAAGCAGCGCACTTAAACCCCGACGATAGCAGGCTTTACCAAAAAATTGCAGGCACTTACATGCAAGAAGAGCAGTGGGAATTAGCTATTAAACAATTAGAACATGCATTAAGAATTCATAAACACATTAATGAATATTATATTTTAATGGGGGAATGTTATATGCATCTTATGCAGTTTAAGGAAGCGGCTCAGTTTTTTGGAACGGTGGTGAAAAATAAGCCGAAGCAAATTGCAGGCTGGGAATACTTAATTAAATGTTTAGTAGCCAATGAGCAGTTGGATAGTGCCTTGGAGCAAACTGAACTGGCCTATATGTCTACACAAGGAAAAGTAATTTTTATTTTTTATCGAAGTGCCATCTTGTTTATGATGGGCAAGACTGCAGAAGGACTATTACAATTAGAAATGGCGCTATCAAAATCTTCTAAGCTATTAAAAAAATTCACCAAATTCTACCCTGAAATTGTGCATGACCCTAAAGTGGCAGAATTAATTGGACAATTTAAGAAGGCAAAAAAATCTTAATCAATTTAAGTTAGCTTTGCGGTAATTATAAATGAAAAAAAATATAAAATGAATTATCATCTTACTCAAATACCTGAAAGAACAGCCAAACCTCGACAAAGCGGACTTACCATGGTAATGGATAAGGGTTTGAGTTATGGAGAAGCTGAAAATTTTCTAAGTGTTGCAGGACCGCATACTGATATCATTAAATTGGGTTTTGGTACTTCATTTGTCACACCCAATTTGAGAAAAAAAATAGAATTATACCAAGCATCAGGCATACCCGTTTATTTTGGAGGTACCTTATTTGAAGCCTTTTTAATTAGAAACCAGTTCGATGATTATATAGCTATGTGCAAGGACTATAAAATAGATTTAATTGAAGTAAGCGATGGTTCTATAACTATTCCACATTCAGAAAAATGTGGTTACATTGAAAAAATTTCAAAATTTGCTACAGTGCTTAGTGAAGTAGGTAGTAAGGATGCTGCTCATATTATTCCACCTTATCAGTGGATTGAACTAATGAGCGCCGAATTGCAAGCAGGTTCTACCTATGTGATTGCGGAAGCAAGAGAAGCGGGTAATGTGGGTATTTACAGAGGCAGCGGAGAAGTACGTGAGGGATTAGTACAAGAAATACTTACTAAAATTCCAGCTGAAAAAATATTATGGGAAGCACCTCAAAAAGCTCAACAGCTTTATTTTTTAGAGTTAGTGGGCTGTAATGTGAACCTAGGAAATATTGCGCCGACTGAAGTCATTCCTTTAGAAACAATGCGTATTGGACTTCGTGGAGATACTTTTGACTTATACTTAAATAAATAATTTTGCGTCAGTTTGGACTCATTGGATATCCTTTATCCCATTCTTTTTCACAGAAATTTTTTTCTGAAAAGTTTTTGAAGGAAAATATTTTGAATGCACAGTATGATAATTTTCCAATTGATTCTATTCAGTCTTTTACAGCATTATGGGAGCAACATCCAAGTTTAGAAGGGTTGAATGTGACCATTCCCTATAAAAAAGAAGTAATTCCTTTTTTACAACATCGTAGTCCTGTAGTGCAAGCTATAAAGGCTTGTAATTGTATTCGAAAATTCAATAATGAATTATACGGCTACAATACCGATGTGATAGGTTTTGAAAAATCTTTACTACCTTTTTTACAAGCAAATCACACCCATGCACTAATTCTAGGAACAGGGGGCGCTTCTGCAGCTGTGCAGTGGGTTCTAGGAAAATTAAATATTCAATATCAAGTGGTTTCAAGAAAAGCAAAAAACCTTGAAACGAATACCATTAAAGAGAATAC
>Ga0194037_1001164_pt1 | contig 19563 bp, 17 predicted proteins | sample JunL306m_MetaG_FD_148653 | JGI IMG/M metagenome (GOLD analysis project Ga0194037, IMG submission 148653) | Anoxic zone freshwater microbial communities from boreal shield lake in IISD Experimental Lakes Area, Ontario, Canada - Jun2016-L304-6m | ecosystem: Environmental > Aquatic > Freshwater >...
CTGGCTATTGAAGATCTGCAAGTGAGCGCTTCAGCGCAGCTGGGGATCATCGCGTAGACAGTAAAACCCGCCATCCATCAGGGCTTGACCATCAGCATCTTGCGCTAAGGGGTGGTAGCCAATGGCCTTAAATGCCATCCGCCCCAGATCATTTTTCGCGCACTCTAGCTCGCCACTGTCTGCTAACTCTTGGGGCACGGGTCCAAATCTAGAAGAGTGATCCCACGTCAGAAACCCACTACCAAAAGAATCGAGCACTAAGCGAGGGGGCTCATCAGCGGGTTTGCTACCCACTTTTTCATTGGCATCAAGCCAGCGATCAAAAGCGATTTGTAAATCATGATCACCGTGGTCTGCCCCAGTGCAGTGAGCCATCTCATGCTGAACAATAAAATCGGGCGCACCTGCCGCTACATAGATATCACAGGTATTTTTATTTAAGTCATAAATAGCACAGCCAAAGGACAGGGCGCCAGCTAACTTGTATGCCACCGGCAAATAGGCGTAGCATTTTTGATTGATCTCTAATAAATGAGACTCATGAATATTCACTTCCATTGCTGGCCAACCTTCTACCCGCCCGGTAATACTTGAGCACCCTGCTAGCAAGATAAGGATAAAAAGAATACAAAATCGACTCATGATGGGGTAATCAGTATTTTTAAGGGGTCATCAACAGTTCTATATTAGCCTTAACCATGCGCCTGCCGAATTCAAAATAGATTTAACATGAAGCAAACTTGCTGTGACCAAATGACAGGAAGAATGGTCGCCCAGCAAACGGGCTGCTCTTCCTAAAAAAGCGTCAATGAAGTTTTAGCCAAATAAAGCTAATGGCTTATTTGTTAGTGTAGAGGGGTAATTAAGAAGTGCTTGACCCACGTTCAAACGACTCGCTTGCATCGCCTCAAAGAGAACTTGTCGATAGTCGGTCGTCACCGCCAAGTCCAAGCCTTGATCCATTTGTAATGAGGAGAGGCCTGGCCACTGTCCATAGAGGTTGCCACCCTTGATGCGATCCCCTAAAGCAAACCAACACGCCCCATGACCGTGGTCAGTGCCATTGCTTTTATTGGAGCGGACGCGACGGCCAAACTCGGTCATCACAATGATAGTCACGCTCTGATTGCTCGCTGCCATATCTTCATAAAAAGCAGTCAGACCTTTTGAGAGTTGTCTCACCATATTGGCAAAGTGACCACTCTGACCTTCGTGAGTGTCCCACCCTCCAAAGTTGACATTGGCTACCTGCAGTCCTACTTGCATTTTAGCTAAGCGAGCAATCGAAGAAAGGGATCGTGCCAGCTCTCCAGCGCCATCATAGTTAGCAGTGCCGCTCGGCAGGTAAGGCAGTACTTTGCCCGTGGCATCGCGCGCAATCGCCAGATTAATATTGTCTTGCATCTGTAGGGCATCACGCATGGCGCTGTGCACTGATTGGGCGTTATTTTTATTTTGAGTTGGGTTAGATTGATCTAGGCCGCTTGCTTGTATAGACATCGCCGTAAGAAATTCTGAAGTGGGTTTGCCCCAAGGCACCCCCAAACCAGCATTGAGATCAGGGGTCACAAGTGCATTGTTAATGCCTTCTAAAGACAGGGGAGCAATCGTGCTAGATGAATAAGCTGGAATGCTATTGCGCAGATGACTGGCAGCGCTGCTAGTCATGATTGAGCGAGACATCCAGCCAGGTATATTTAACATGCCGCGATCGTGCTTTACCGAAAGCGCACCTCTCTCAATAATGGCTTGTGCTTCTTCATGCGAGCGGGTGGCATCAGTAATTCCCACTGCATGTATCACAGCCAAGTGTTTGGCTTGATACAGATCCGCTAAACCTGGCGCATCGGGATGAAGATAAAAAGACGTATTGGGTGAGTTCGACTGTGCTAATACAAAACCAGCGCGCGATCCCGAGTCGACTACGCGCAAATCACTTGGTCTCGCGTCAATAAAATCGAGATCATTGGCAGGGCTCACTAACAGCAGGCCATCTGCGCCGCCTCGCAGAAAAACACTCACTAAGAGTGGTGGCTTATCGGATGCTATGGACGAGGCGATCGTGGAGGAATTGGCGGATACAGTTTGCCCCCACACTAAGTTACTCACACCTGACATGGGCAAAAGGCAGCCGGCCGTACTGGCTGCTTTGATAAATTCTCGGCGACTGAGGGTCAGTTTGAGGCTCATTGGATATTAATCTCTTGCATCATTACCGCACCTGAAAATCAGGCGTCATCGCTGACCATGCCAGCATCCGTTTAGCCAATGCAGCATTGGTCAGTGGGGCGTCGGCTTTTTGCCCTGAGGTCTTGATTAACGATTGATGGAGTAGGTTAGAGAGCGGATTGGTGCTCGGATAGTTCAGCACTTGGGTGGCACATAGGTTGGCCACTTGCTCGGTGGAGGGTTTGGTATTTTGAGCAAGCGCAAAGGCATCGACATTGCCACACTGCCACCAGTTATCGGTCAACCCCGCAATCAGGTTCCAGCGTTGCCACAGAGCATTGGCTCCGAGCCAGCGGGCATTGACATCCGGTAGCCCTGCAGGGGTGGTCCAGCCAAAGAGCGGTTGTCCACAAGCACCTAGGTGATTAACTAAACCCATAGTGGGTTTAAAAACATAGGCTTTGTTCGATTGCAGAGCGCGCGCATAACTGGCCATCAACTCCATGGGGCGTTTTACTTTGGTGCTTTGACTGTTGGCAAACTCTGGACTGAGGGCAATGTGTTCTACGACCTTGGCAATTTGCTTGGGGTGTTGTTGATGGGCCATCCAAACGGCGGCACTACTCTTGACTAAACTTTCTGGGGGGTTATCGCAGAGTAGGCGTGTACAGAGTTTGTGCGAGAGATATAGCGCAGTAGCAGGGTGGTAGGCTGTCAGATCCAGCGCAATGAGCCCATCTTTCAGGGGGCCTTGGTAGGGATCAATCTCCGTAGCCAGAATGCGTTTTTGGTATTGATCATGCCAAGCATCAACGTAGGCAAATTCACCAGTGCGAGGCAAGCTCTTGCCATTGCCGATGCCTGTTCCATCAGCAATCGACCAGCCTGTGAAGGCTCTAGCCGCTTCATAAACATCTTGATCGATGTACCCCACAGGCTTACTATTTAAGGCCCCTGGTACTTTGCGCCATTGGTTATACAGCGTATTGAGATACGCAGGGCTACCCATGGTGTGTAATTCAAACAGTTCGCGTGCGTAGTTTTCATTCGGAGCGCCGGCACGTGAAGAGCGATTATTGAGATAGTTTTGCATCGCCGCACTTTTAGCAACGGCCTCTAACATCTGGCGAAAGTTACCTAAGACATTAGGCCGAATCACGTCGCGGTCATAGACCGGCAACGTTAATAAGGTTGGACCACCAACGCCCACATTAACATTAAAGTGGCTATGCCAAAAATCGGTCAGGACTTCGCGTAATTGCCAGCGACTATAAACTGACCGAATTAAGGTAGCGCACATCACTTCACGCGCAGGGCGCCATTGCTCTTCCCCTGATACCGGTTTGCCTGGTGGCGTGATATTCATGAGCTGCTCAGAAGAGGCATTAAGCCATTGAAAAGATCGGATCTCGTCGACTGCAGGCCAGAGACCGTCTTTATGCTCACCATATTTAATCGGCATCGTAAAGCTGGCTATCTGCTCATCACAGACTGGGTCTAAGGAATCATTGGGCGAAAGCTGCTCCGCTAACCAAGATGTAAAGCCCTGCGATTGAATTTTCAATAAAGACTGCTGATCAGGGCCGTAAGCCAATCGATTTAAAGCTACCGAAGCGCTTAAATGCTCCGGATGCGAGGGTGCCGCAGATTTTGTTTTATTACTCATCGGTTTGAGGGCTGGCATCAAAAATCATTATGAACAATAGTAGGGTAAAGTAAATAGGTATTATGTTAAAAGTGATTTAATCAACAACTTAAGCATGGTAAAAAGACAGTAATTGCACAGTAGCAAATTAAACTGCAGTAAATCGACTACCCCTTCTCGCCCTTTTAGTTTGGAGTGGTAAAAAATTGCCTATTAACATTGTCTACAGTGAAGACCTTAATGAATATACCCGCTAAAAACCCCTTCCAAAATTTTAACTGGTTTGATGGACAGCGAATTGGCTTTATTGTGGCCTTTTTGGTTGGCGCGATTGGCACGATTTCTCTAAAAGAGAATGGTGTGCCAGCCGTATATTCGATTGCCCTATTCTTTTTCGTGGTACTTGCCTATATTGTTTATTGCAGTCACTCTGCTGGTCTAGTCCGCCCAGAAATACTCGGTGACAATATTTATTACTTGGGATTTTTGCTCACCCTGGTGAGCTTGTCTTATACCCTTTATAAATTCACCTCATTGAATAATGAAATCGATCAAATTATTGAAAATTTTGGCATTGCTCTCTCCTCCACTTTAATTGGAGTCGTCGGTCGGGTTTACTTTAATCAAACGCAAGATGATGGTGATGAAATCAGCGCTCTGAGCACCCCTGCGCTCGATAAAAATTTACGACAAGAACTAGCACTGCGTGAGGAATTAATCTCACAAGCAAAGGCCTTGGCTCATGAAAGCAGCTTGCTAAGTGCCTCGCTGACAGAGTCAACTCAACAGCTTCACCAAAAAATTCAAGAAACTGCACTGGCTTTAAGAGAGCTTACGGAAAGTTTGAAAAATAATGGTAAAGAAATGGCCGTCGTCTTTGATGAGTCAAATAAAATGTATAACAGATCACATGAGCTGAACCTTCATATTCAAGAGGATTCCAGAGCCACCATAGATGCTGTTCGCTCACTGAGGCAGGGTCTTGGATTCTCTGACAATAGTGCCTCCGAAGAGGTCAATAGTGCAGCGGGCAAACGTGCGGCGAAGTAATCAAAGAGCCGGAGAAGAGGGCCGCCGTAAAGGTGTTGTTCTGGGCCTCACTATTGCCGAAATCATTTTATTGATTTTGTTTGCAGTGGTTTTGGCAATGGCTGGCGTGCTCGTGAAGCGTCAGGCAATTACTCAGGCTGAGGCGAATGCCAAAATCCAATCTGAGAAAGTTGAAAAGTCGATTCCGCTCGATCCAGCGGTGTATCAGACGGGTCTTGATTTTAGAAAATTATTTGGTCAAAAATCAGCACAAGAAGTATGGAATGAGCTGAATAAATTACAAACGGATTTTGACAAATTAAAATCAGAGATGGCTAAGCTCAGTAACACGGAAGTGTTACCACCTTGCTTTCGCAATGCCAATGGCGGACAAGTTCCTTACATTTATGAAATCCGTTTAAAAAATGATGGCTATCTTTTGGTTGATACCGCTCCAGAGAAAATTAAAAACCAATTACGCAATGAGATTCCAGGGCAAGTTCCTTTAGAGAGGGTATTGAGTACCTCTGAATTTAAGACGGCTACTAATGGGTATATTAATTACGGCAAGCGTAATCAATGTAAGTTTTACGTTAAGGTCTACGATGACTCTCAATCTGGTAGGGAGAAAATAAAAAATCAACTCAAAGTGATTGAATCAAACTTTGTGTGGACATTTATATTGACGATTAAACCAGGCGCTCAAAATCCGGATGATTTAAATCTTTTCCAAACCAATCCGACCATTCGATAGATGGGTATAAGTGATTTTGCAGTTAAATCATAGGTTTACCCTAAATAAGGACCTATTTTTGCCATTTTGAATATATTTTGGTAAATTACTCAGCATGAATATATATCAAACTGCTCTGATCAAACCCTCCCTGATTGCCCTTACTTTAGCTTTGGGTGGAATTGTGACTGCCAATGCACAAGGAAGATTGCCGATTTGCCCTAGTTTTGGCGTTAAAAATAATTGTTCTGGGGATATTCGCTATCCCAATGGACAAAAATACTCAGGTGATTTTGTCAATGGACAGCGTAGTGGTAAGGGTACTCTGAGCTATCCCAATGGCGAGCGCTATACCGGTGAATTTATCAATGACATGCCCGATGGTTATGGTTCTTATCTCTACTCCGATGGAAGTCGTTACGAAGGTGGCTATAGCAACGGTCAGCTAAACGGCCAGGGTACTTATATCAACAAAAATGGTGAAAAGTTTGTAGGTCAATATCGCGACGATGTGCGTAGCGGTGAGGGTACTTTATACCGCCGTAATGGCACCGTACTGAAATCAGGGTATTGGGAAAATAATACGCTTGTGAGTTCTGCGCCTGAAGTTACCAGGTCATCTGCCATGGTGGGACCAGCGGTAGTTGCTGGGACGGTGGCTTCGGCTGGCGCAGCAGGCATCTCTACTCAAGAGCTCGAAAATCTGAGGCGCGAGTTAATCGATACGAGACTCAAGCAACAAGCGCTGGAGTCTGCGCAGATTAAAGAGCGTCAACAAATCAATGAAGAATTCGCTAGCCTGAAAAAAGAAATTCAGGAGGGCAAGAGAAAACAACAGCAATTAGAAGCAGAACTGGCTAAAGAGCGCCAGCTTGAACCTCAAAAACAGGCCAGTACACCCAAAAAAGGAAAATCTTCTAAGAAGATGGCTGAAGTAGCTGCTCCGGCAGCCGTAACTGCTGGCACGATTATTGTGACAGAGACCATCATTACCGACGAAACTCCTCGTGCAACTGGTTCATTACCTCCGGTTGTGCCTGCCGAATCCTCTACTCCTCAGCAAAGGGCCATAGCGCCTGCAATAGTTGCTCCAATGCCTGCTCCCGTTGTGGCTTCTGCTCCTATGCCCGTTCCAGTAGTAACCGCTGCGGGTGTGGCTTCTGTTCCAATGCCGGTTCCTGTTGTACCTGCTCCAGTAGTGGCCTCTGCACCAGTTGCCCCAGCGGCAACAACGCTTGTGCCCCCCAACCTCAAAGGCGTGGCAGCTTGCCCATCAGCTGGTGTTAAAAACAATTGCTACGCTGATGTAATGTATGCCGACGGCGGGAAATACCAAGGGATGTTTAAAAGCGATCAACGTACTGGCGAAGGAACTTATCTTTTCCCCAATGGAGATCAATATTCTGGCGAATGGCGTGATGGCCAACGTGACGGTAATGGCAAATTGGTTCTGGCATCTGGAGAAACTTACACAGGTGCGTTTAAAAACGGTAAATTCAATGGTCAAGGCACTCTGAATTTAAGTAAGACGGAGTCCTATACCGGCATGTTCTCTGATGGTGTATTTAATGGAGAGGGTAGCTTTAAGTTTGCTGATGGCGGAATTTATGTGGGCCAATTTAGGGATGGCAAATTTAATGGCGCTGGAACGTACTCAAATCCATCGGGTGAGAAGTATGTTGGTAGTTTTGTAGCGGGAAGCCGAAGTGGCAACGGTACTTTGACCTATCCTAGTGGCGAGAAATATGTTGGCGAATTTAAAGACCATGTACGTAACGGTAAGGGTAAACTTTACTTGGCTGATGGCACATTGGTTGAATCGGGAGTTTGGGATAAAGACGTCTTTACTTTAGCGACTTTTTAATGGGCTAGGGATGGAAACTTCTCCCAGTAAATCCTGGACTGAGAATGGAAAAAACCCGTAACATTGTTACGGGTTTTTTTATGAAAGCAAGCAACAACGGGGACTGCCCGTCAATTCATAGGCTTATTTAGAAACAGTTACGGTGTTGTAGTTTGAATTGTAATTATTAACGACCACGCCAGCAGTACCACCATCTACAGCCATGCCAGAACCTGGGGTCACTGGAGCATTCGGACGCTCTTGAACGCTAGCGGTATTGGTAGAGCCAAAGGTACCGTTAATTTGATTGGTCGAAGGTGCTGGGCGCTGCTGCGCCGACTGAGCGAGGACACCAAAAGAAGTGGCAGCGAGCGCTCCTGTAAAACCTACAACCCCAAGCATTTTCAAGAATGTTTTGATCAGAGTGTTATGGGATGTACGCATGTTGCAGCCTTTCAAGGGGGTATTATTTCTAATAGGTAAATTTAAATGGAATCTGTAATTATATTGACACTAGTAAGTCTCTAAAACAATAAAGCTCTCAAATGGGGCAAGGCTGTAATTTCAAGGAGTATAGCAATTTTTTAAGTCGTAAACATGTCGCAATGAGAGAAATTTAGATAAGCAATTTAAATGCGTCCGCAGAAATAACCACCGCCTGGGATGGCTTTACCATTTTGATCCAGAGCATTAGGGTTATAACCAATAGCAGTGATGTCTTTGCCTAAAATTGAACACACGACATTGCCACGAGATTGCAAATGTGCAGGCACACGTCCAAAGGCAGCAGGACGATCCCACTCGAGCTGATTTTGATTGCCAGTGGCGCGGTACAGGCGTGGCGGATTATTGAGATCTGCCTGGTCTGAGATCGCACTCTTGTCATAGTAGAAGCCAGAACAAGCGCTCAGAAGCGCTAGGGTGGCAGATGCCCCCAAAAAGGCTAGTTTGCGAGATTTCATTGTAAAAAAGGGCATAAACATAGTTTTTAGAGTGATAGGGATTTAAAATTTTGCATAACTTACCGTTAGATAATATACTGCAAGAAATCCAAGTGTGGACACATTATATTTTGAAAAAGCCTATTTTGACGACACTTTTACGCTCTGAAGCTAGCTTAATCCCTCAAGTGAGTGGACTGGGTGGAGCCGTTGTCAAATCCAAGCATATTTCTATAGCGGCCTTGAGTATTTGCTTTGGCTTAAGCACCTTGATTTCCCCTGTTGCCCATGCGCAATTTTTAGGGGGTATTCCTGCTTTAGGATCCAGTGCGCTTGGCGGCGGGGCGGGAGCTGGTTCAGGTGCGCCATTAAGTGCTGCCGCAGGTGCTGGAGGAAGTGCTGGAGGAAGCGCGGTGACTACTGCTGGAGCAGGCGTTGGCGCTGGTGCTGGCGTGGCGCCTTTTGGTGCTGTTGGTTCTGGTTCAGGTGTATTTGCAGGGACCTCCCCGGTAGGCGGAAGTGTCGGTATTGGTGCTGGATCTGCTGGGTCTGGGGTGGGGGCGACTTCTGCGGCAGCGGCCAATAGTGCGGTAGCTGCGGCTGGCTCAACTGCTACCTTGGGTACTTCGGCTGCTGCTGTTGCCGCCGCTGGTACAGCGGCCGGTATTGGTGCTACAGCAGCTGGCTTAGCTGCGGTTGGCGGTCTTAGCATAGCTGGTGCGCTTGGCGCCGCCGCTCTTGCTGGGGTTCTGGTTGCTGCGGCTAGTAGTAAATCAGGAGGCGGTACAACGGGAACGGTTGCGCCTAAGTAATCCAAGTGTATTGAACATCAACCCTCTTTGTATGTGCGCCCACATTCTGGGTACAAGCACTACAATAAGAGCGCTAACTGTACCGACCTTTATGTCGGTTTTTTTATGCGTTTTCCAGTAGACGTCAGTGCTTTTAGGTAAAACTGTTTTTTCATGCATCACAATTTACTCACGCGGATAGATTATTTTCTCAGCAGAATCTTTATAGCCTGTTTTCTGTTGCTAGGTATCAGCGCGTGCACCGGTAGTCAAGGCGCTATCTATGAATCTCTCAAGCTCACTTTTACTAACCCGAATACGGTTATTGATTCTTATCCTTTAGATCCTCGCTTTACTTATCTGCGCGCTGATGTGAATGGCAATCCTGCTTTACTGGTTTTGGGTTACATAGATCCGCAAGTAAATGGATTAACAGAGGTGTGGTATTCCTCTTCGCGTGAAACGATTCGCATCCAAAATGGACGCTTATCCAGTACGCATGGGCTAGATATTAATTGGATTGAAGTGAAGTTGATTGATGCACCTTTCATCTCAGCAGCGCTCGATCCAAAAAATATTGAAGCTGCAGAACTAGCAACGACAAAAATATATCGCAATTTAAAAAATCCTTTGAGCTACACACGGATTCGCACAGTGATGCCAGGCTATCGTGCGCAAATTGAGGAGGTCGTCTTAATGAAGGCGCTTTCAGAAGCGCCTAGCGATGCTCCTAAGCGTTTAAAGGAAGGGCCATACAGCACTAATTTACGCTGGGTTGAAGAGCGTGTGTCTCCCAAGTACCGCGTGATGGATAATCCTGGACTCGCCCCTGTTACCGCAATCTATGCGATTGATGTCAGTACGCCAGCAATGCGCCCCATATTTGGTCGGCAATGCCTCATGCCTTCTTATTGCCTTTCATGGCAAGTGTGGCCATGGCCTCCAGTAGCTCGGGCTAAATCATGAAACGCAGAGTGATTGTTCGACAGAGGGCACTCCTGCGCGAGCAAGAGTTCAATGTATTTCAGCGTCTATTAGCAAGCACACTGAGTGCGTGTATTTTTGCTTCCACTTTAATTGTTCAACATGCGCAAGCTCAAATGGTTGTGAGTGATCAAAGTGCAGGCTCGGAAGCGATTCCTCAGGGTAAAACAAAAACAAAGAAATTCATCAACTATCCTGGGCTTGGCGCTGGGGCGGGATTGACTGCTGGAGTCAGTCTAGGAGCGGGTCCTGGTACGGGATCTGTTTTGAGTGGAACCCCTTCGGCAAGATCTTCTAATGCCCCTCTTAGTTTGCCTACTGCAAATCCAACATCATCTGTAGTGAATTCTGAAAAGCGCCCCTCTTCAGTAAGTAAAGCCAACTCATCTTTGCAAGATCATCTGGGAGTAGTTGATGCAAGCGCGGGAGCTACTGCAGGACTCACTCTAGGAGAAAGTGCTGGCGCAAGTGCAGGTCCTGCATTGGTTTGGGGCCCAGGTCCTGGCCCAGGTGTTCGGACGGTAATGATTATGCCTGCACGCAGTACCCCTGCAGAAGATGGCCCACTGAAAACAGTTCAAGATACGGCGCCAGTTAAATCGGTTACCTTAAACGAGCAATCTCCCAAGACCGATTCTCAGGAAACGGTGGTGCTGGTACAGAGCAAGCAGGCTAATGCAAAAGCAAACGCTGCGTCAAAAGCGAAAGCCAATAAAAAATTGGCTTCAAACCCTCCAGGGGAGCCTCCTCTTACACCACCGATTACTGCTGTAGTTATTGATGAGTCGACAGCGGTTGCAGGAATGCGTTTAAGTGAGTGGTTAATCCAAGATCAACGACGTAAGCAATCAACTGATCAAGCGTCCGCTAGCGGAGTCGAGCAACCTAAAGTAGCAAAAGGTCCCGATGTCCCAGAAAAACCAGATCCTTATTTGTTAGGTATGGCGTGGATAGTCCCTTCAGAAGTACCGACTCAAACAAAGCAAAAAGATGTGCTCTTGGAAACCTTAAAGAAGATGCGTTCGCCTAGTGGTGAGCCTTCATTTGATAAGTCGCGCGAGGTTTTACGAAATTTAATTGAGAGCATGCCGGTAACAGGGCGTGCGTTATTGCCTAGCACTAGCGCCCGTTATTTAGAAATTAATCCACAGCTTGATCCGATCTTGCAGGCTGGTGAAGAAATTCGCATTCCTCTAACGCCGGAGAGTATTACGGTGATTCGCAGCGATGGATTACTGTGTAAAGTGCGCTATCAACCGAATGTGGAAACGCGTCAATACTATCGCGCTTGCCGTGCGCAAACGGTGGTTGCTGACTGGGCGTGGGTGATTGAACCGGATGGAAAAATTCGCGTAGTTCCAACGGCCAGTTGGAATGAAGCCAAGCAAGATTTACCGGCACCAGGCGCTTGGATTTGGGCACCACCACGGGGATCAGGATGGTCTGATCGAGATGCACGAGCTTTTTCTGAGCAGCTGGCTGCATTTTTATCTACGCAAGAAGTTTCTGGCGATGCCTTGAGTCCCGATAATGAGGCCAATTTAAGACGCCCACCCATTATGTCGGTCGACGATCGCTACATGACATCGCGGGATCTTCCTTTAACCCGAAGTATTTGGGGTGAAGTGGGTTTACTGGAAACGCCGACTGCGCGCATCGCACCGGCTGGAACTGCAGCTCTTGGAGTGAGTAATGCCAATCCCTATGGGCAACTCAATTTTTTCTTAACCCCAGTAGATTTTGCCGAATTTGGTTTTCGCTATACCAATATCAATAATATTCCGTATGGTTCTTATAGTAGTCAGACTTACAAAGATAAAAGTTTCGATATTAAGTTTCGCCTCTGGAAAGAAAGTGCCTATATCCCTGAGATCGCAGTAGGTGGACGCGATATTTTAGGCACTGGATTATTTTCTGGTGAATATCTTGTGGCCAATAAGCGCGTGAGTGATTTTGATTTCAGCTTGGGCATGGGTTGGGGTTATCTAGGTTCGCGCAACAACATTCCCAATCCGTTTAAAAAGATTTCTTCCGCCTATGCTACGAGACCGCCACCAGTAGTGGGTGAGGGCGGCACTTTGAGTGGAAACTATTTTTATGGCAATACCGCGATTATGGGTGGCTTGCAATATCACACACCGATTGATGGACTGATCTTAAAAGCAGAATTAGACGGTAACAATTACCAGCATGAACCTTTTGGTGTGGCGCTACCTACCAAAACGCCTTTGAATTTTGGAGCGGTATATAGCATGGGGAACTTTGACTTCACGGCTGGCTTGCGTGGAGGTAATACCTTCATGCTAGGCGTTACTTTGCATGATCGATTAGATCTACTTACCGCCCCTAAGTCAGCTGAGGCCAGAGCAGTACCGGTTGATCTCAAGTCGATTGCTTATCAAGTGCCTTCTCGTGCGGATAACAATCCAAGCTCCGTGGTGACAACCTCATTTAATACGGCAGCAGATCCAACGCTTGATCCCAATTTGCGGGTTGACTTAATGAATCTGAGCGGCGCTAAGGCTAAGCCTGTGGCAAAGTTAGGCGCTAGTGCAAATACTGCCACTACGGTGGGCCCGAATTCAAAACCACTAAACCCATCGACTCGCACAGTAGCAAGCAACACCGCAGTGATCAGCAGTGTTGCACCAACGCAAACTTTACTCGACTTGCAAACGCTGACTGGTTGGCAGGTTAATGACATTAAGGTTGCTGGCAATACTTGGATTGTGCAATTTAATGATGCGACTGGCGTGTATATCCGAGAGCGAATTGACAAAGGTGTGGGTGTATTACACCGCGATGCCCCGGCCAATATTCAAGACTTCCAGCTGGAGTTTTTTAATAAAGGCTTGATGGTCTCTGACTACAAGGTAGATCGAGTGCAATGGATGTTAAGTCAAACGCAATGGCTGCCTCCATCACAGAAAAAAACGATTATGGAGCCCTTAACATCGGAGGCTACAGCAAAATTACCTCCGGGCAGTGTTTGGGGTCGACTAGACCATAAGCCCTACGATGGTGAATTGGGTTTAGGTTATTTCCAGGTGATTGGTGGTCCTGATACGCCATTGTTATTCGCTGTTTCTGCTACTGCAGATGGCACTTATAACTTTGATAAAAACACTTGGCTGACTGGTACAGTGAGCGCGCGTTTAATTGATAACTTTGGTAAATTTAATTACACAGGCCCCACCAATTTGCCACCAGTCAGAACCGATATTCGTCAATACATGACAACTTCGGTAGCAACGATGCCCAACTTACAAGCAACGCGCACATTCCAGTTGGGAGGCGATCATTTTGCGAGTGCCTATGCTGGCTATTTAGAGATGATGTTCGCTGGTGCTGGCGGAGAATACTTATATCGCCCAAGCAATAGTCGCTTTGCAATTGGTATCGATGCCAACCGCGTCAGGCAGCGTCAATTTAACCAGTGGACTTCCTTGCAAAGCTATTCAGTTAATACAGGCCATATCACGAGCTATTGGGATACGGGTTTTGAGGATATCTTGGTGAAATTTAGTGTGGGTCAATATTTAGCGGGCGACCGTGGCGGCACTCTTGACTTGTCACGCGTATTTCAAAATGGTGTGAAGATTGGAGCCTATGTCACTCGTACAAACGTGAGTTATTCACAATTCGGTGAGGGAAGTTTTGATAAGGGCGTCTATATTGCCGTACCATTTGATGCTTTCTTTGCAAGACATACTGATTCGGTTGCCAACTTGTTATGGACACCGCTGATTCGAGATGGCGGCGCGATGTTATATCGTAAGTATCCTTTGTATAACCTGACCGGTACACGCGATGGCCGTGCCTTAACCACAGGTCAGTGGCAGTTAGCTGAATAATTTAAAGAGTAACCACAAATGAATATATTACTTACTGGTGGCACGGGATATATCGCGAGTCATACCGCCATTGTTTTAGAGCAAGCGGGTCATCAAGTTGTGCTCTATGACAACAATTCGAATAGCAAGCCCGAAGTAGCAGAGCGGATCGCTCAAATTTTAGGACACTCAGTTTCTTCCATTATTGGCGATGTCCGAGATACCGACACGTTAACTCAAGTACTTCAGATGCATCGCATTGATGCGGTCATTCATTTCGCAGGACTCAAGGCAGTGGGAGAATCATCTTCAATGCCGATTGAGTATTACTCCGCCAATGTGCAAGGCGCGATTAGTCTCTTGCAAGCAATGGCAAGGGCGCAGATATATCAGTTGGTATTTTCCAGTAGTGCCTGCGTGTATGGTGATCCACAATATTTACCGATTGACGAGTCGCATCCAACTGTCCCCACCAATCCTTACGGCAGAAATAAATTGCAGATTGAACAGTTACTGCAAGATGTTGCACAGAGTGATTCCAAAGGGAGTGCCAAATGGAAGATTGCGAGCTTGCGCTACTTTAATCCTGTAGGCGCTCATGATTCCGGTCTAATCGGCGAAGACCCTAGTGGTATTCCGAATAATTTGATGCCGTTTGTTGCACAAGTTGCCGTTGGCAAACTCCCTCAACTTACTGTCTTTGGTGATGACTATGCGACACCCGATGGAACTGGGGTGCGCGATTACATACACGTGATGGATTTAGCTGAAGGCCATTTGGCAGCTCTGGAGTATTTGCAAAAACACGCTGGACTTAGCACTGTGAATCTGGGCACTGGGACGGGATACAGTGTCTTAGAAATGGTGCAGGCGTTTGAGCTCGCTAGCGGCCGTCCCATTCCCTATCAAATAGCGGGCAGACGTCCTGGAGATATCGCGAGTTGTTATGCCAAAGCGGATAAAGCCTTAATCGATTTTCACTGGCAAACGAAGCGGTCGCTGGCGCAGATGTGTGAAAGCGCCTGGGCTTGGCAAGTGACCTGTAATCGCTTAAGCAATTTATAGAGACTGCTTTGATCGATTTCATCAACCTATTTTGGCGGCGGGTTGCATTTTATTTAATCCTACTATTTTTTACTGTCCTCTTTTTAGTACCCGCCCAGCTGTTACCTGAAGAGTCGATTTTTCATTGGTGGGATAAAGCACAACATACAGCGGTATTTATCGTATTGGCAGCCTTTGGCGCTGTCTCGTATCCTCAACATGGGCGCAAGGTCTTTGCGGGATTACTCTTTTATGGTGCCTTCATTGAGGTGGTCCAATCCCTCACCAGTTGGCGCCAAGGTGATCTCTATGATTGGTATGCTGATGCCTGCGGTATAGCGGTAGTTTGGCTCATTTACGTCTTACTAAATCGTGCTCAAGCCCGAAGCTTCGAAAAGCGGTAAATTCCAATTTCTACAATCTGTGGTTTAGGCCTGAGGGGCAGCCCAATTACCTAGGGCTAAATTCCCGAGATTAATTCCAGCCTAGCAATTGCCCAGCATTTAGACGTAAATATCAAAAATTACATATAATCAGGGCTGAAATCCCAAAGCGAACAAATCAAGGAATAGTGGCAGAAAGGTCGGACGCATCACTCTTGAAGGCTGGTCTCAATTTTTCCGCTAATACTGCAGATACCACCCCTCTCATGTGAGAGCATTTTTTAAATTGGTCTTATTAATAAACGAGTGCGACATGAATAGAAAAAATAGATATTTTCAGATAGCAAGAACACTTACTTTTATTTTTTGCGGACTGGGAATGTTCAGCTCAGCATGGGCTGATACAACAAAAAAGTTTGACTACGCATTTAACAGCGTCATTCCAGGTTACCAAATAGCCGCTTATGGTGCGCCAGCAAGGGTGAGTGGTGTACTAACTTTTGATTCAGCGGGTGCTCTAGCTAGTGTTAGCGATATTACTATCTCTACCTTGCCGGGAAATTACATTGTGACATCGGTAACTGGCAATCTGAAGAACTATAGTTTTGCATTTAAGATCGAATTGCCAGCATATTCTGTGACGGTGTATTACGACTTTTATTTCAATTTCACTGCGCCCTACATGTACTCTTACCATCACCCAGAAAATAGCCCAGAATATTTTGGTGGAAGTTACCTAGTTTCTCCTGCTGTGCCTGTACGCTAAAACTGTCGTACCTTCTTAGCGGAGTACGCTTGACATGCACTATCTTGCTAAGGGTGTTCAAGTTGTTTGCCTCCAGCATTTTTCATAATGGAAGATTCTATTGGCCATTCTGATAGATTTGGAATATTGGACTGCTGACTGGGCTACCACTGTCTTAGCCAGTTAGGATTGTGACATTTAGCTCAATGATGGTTTGGTGACCAGTCTGGGTGCGGCGAAAAGTCAGTATGCCAAGGGCTATCTTAGGCATATCTTCTCCAAAATGAAATTAAAAATTCCCCAATAAGCTATTGTTTTAAATCAGAAAATGCTAAAGTAATAAGCCGTAGTAAAAAAGCAAGTAATCACGAGGCTCGATGGAAATGAATGCCATCAAAGTTTTGGTTACCAATCAAAAAGGCGGGGTCGGTAAGAGCACGATCTCTGCGAACTTGGCAGCTTACCTGGCGATTCAAAATAATGTTCAGGTGAACTTAATTGATTTTGATAGGCAACTATCATCTTCAAAATGGGTTAGTAAAGCGCCTGATATTGGCCTACAAGTTCATCAAGCCCATTTATCTTATGAGGATACCGGCTCTTTAGTATTGGCTGAGGCAAAAAGATGTTTACACAAGTTTTCAGTTGGTTGCGAAATTAGCATCTCTGATTTAACTTGGACCTATGCGATGTCGCCAGAGTTTTTGCTGGAATACGATGTGATATTGGTTCCAAGCGCCACAACTAAATTTGAAATGGCTAGTTCTGAAATTTTTATCCTTCAGTACATTCAGAAATATTTAAATCAGATTAAAAATGTAGGTCAAGAAATATTGGTTGTGCCCAGCCGGGTTGATAAAAAGTTTCAACCAGAGCAAACATTTTTAAATCTACAAGGCATTGATCAATGCTCTGTAGCGCCCCCTATTTTTCTGATTCCGGCCATAGATGATTTTGTCTATGAAGATTTTTTGTGCGTTTCAACCAATGCTGAAGTGGCAAAGAATTTTTCAACATTCGGTGAGTATGTCGCTAGATTAATCGCTGAAAAAATTATGACAAAGAAAGCTTTTAACGAAAGTCATCATGCGATCAAAAGGGCTTCCAATATCAGCGTATTAGATAAGCATCGCATTGAACAAAAGCGCGAGCGAGATAGAAGCGCTAACCCTTTCTCTGGATGGGTTCCGGATTTTTTAATTAAAAAATAGTTTTTTTCTTGACCATCCACTTTGGCAGGGTAAGGGCGGTAGACTTACTCGATAAAAGTCTGATGAGATGTCTCCAGAAAATGCACCAAGTATGGGAATGCGTCCCTCCGGATTTATATTGACGACTGATAATATATATAAGAAGGCTTTTGGGCCACTCTGACTTTCACTTGTCACATTATTTCAATATCATTTTTTGATCCATTCACTAAGAGCGTATAAATGAATCGCGTTAATCTTATTCTTGGAAGTATCTTAGGTCTAGTATCGATCGGCGTACTAGTCATGGCGGGGTGCGTAGAAGCGGGCGTTTTAACTGTCCCTATTCTTTAAACTGAATCGATAAGAATGAATACGCTATTGCCCTCTAGCCCCAGATTAACTAGCTCTTCATGAATAGGCGTTCTTTTGCTTGCCCGTTTTGTCAAAAAAGGATTCAGGGCGGTCCCTTAGCTTCAATTCACTGCCCTTTTTGCAATAAAAATCTACGCGACACTAATGCGCTGTTGCTGGCCCAATTCAAAAATAACTGGTGGCTCAAGATCCCAGTACTTCTTTGTGGTTTTTTGATACTGCTTCAAGTGCTGATTTTGGCTTGGGGTTCTCGAACTTTTGACTTCGTTTTCACTCTGATTGTTTTAGTCTGCCTTGGGCTCTATTGGCTTTTTAAGAAGTAACTGTCAGAGTCAGCGATGTTTAAGCTTTGCCCCAGAATCGACTCTACTGACCCAACTTGCTTGGGGTGGCGGGCTACAACGGTCTTGTTAACCCTAGCTTCTCACTACTGCTTAGCCTAGCCAAAGCACTCCAAGTGCCAATGTTGACCTTAATCGATACCGATTCATTGCCCTGCTGAGCAGGATATGAGTAGCGCTGAGGCTTTGCACCTTCTTGGCTTGATCAAAGGTAGGATGGTTGATGAGCTCTATGGTGCCAGATAAGGTTGAATCATCTGACTCCAGGCAATATAACCAGCAGCGGTTAAATGGCTACCATCGGTGGTGTATTTTGGCAAAAGACCAAAACGCTTTGAGCTGAGCTGAGCATTTAAATCAATAAAAGTAATGTCATGTTCGCCGGCATATTGTTGCAAACTGGCATTGAGTGCTCGCACGTCATCGACTTGTTTACCGCAGCGAACGCGTGAACATTCCACGGTCGATTGGATATACACTTTTATCTGATGTTGCTCTAAACGCGCAATGATTTTTTGATAATGATTGAGCGCATCGTTAACACTGACTCCCGTAGCCAAATCATTTAATCCCACCAGAATAAACGCTTTCTTTGGATGCAAAGCCAAGATCGGATCTATTCGATTCAGAATGTCGATAGTCCGATCACCACCAATACCCCGATTGGCAATTTTGATATTGGGGAATACTTCAGACCAAATCACACCTTCAGTCAAAGAATCCCCAATCATGACGACATCCACCTGAGGGGCAAAAGCATCAAACAATTGGTTACGCGGTTTTTCCCTGACCATGGCATTGATCAGGAATGTGCCTGAAAGAGGCGAGTTCGCGCTCATCAGTTGATTGCGCCAAAGCTTTAATTGCTGATGCACGATATTTTGAGGATCAGAAGTAGCCACTCCCATGACATAGGCCAACAGCAACAGGCTTACAGTAGCTACGACAGTGGATTTTTTCAATTGAATGGATCCCAGTACCCAGTGCCTAGCAGCGGTTTTCCGGTGCACGCGCTTTGGGTATTGCAAAGTAGCCATGCCGCTGTCCCGCATCGCTTGAGGAAGTGCGCGTTTTGGCCAAGCGTAGGCTTTGCCAGCGGTTTCCCGCCAAATCATATTGAGCCACGAATGCTGGGAGGAGTGCTTTTTTGGACATGGACTGATTGATGGTGACTGACTGCCTTGAAGCGCTCATTTTATAGGGATTTAGGGGCTTTTCTGCGCTTTTTACTAAAGGCTAGGCATTGCTAAACCCGTGTAGCGTCCGTTGATGCCATCGATATGGTGATTTTATTGCCACATTGCGCTAGGTTAAATCCACTCTAAAAGCCACCTTTTAAGATGGATTTTTAATAAAAATGCCAACATCAAGGATTGATTGGACGCTATTTGCACCAAAACAAGGAATTTTGAGCTTAAAACGGTGTTTTTGACCCCGAAAAGCTAAAAAATATATTGAAAGAGGGGGCTTGTTTTTAGTTTAAGTTGGTTATACTGAGAATGTATTAAGAGTATATG
>Ga0194037_1001165_pt1 | contig 19549 bp, 19 predicted proteins | sample JunL306m_MetaG_FD_148653 | JGI IMG/M metagenome (GOLD analysis project Ga0194037, IMG submission 148653) | Anoxic zone freshwater microbial communities from boreal shield lake in IISD Experimental Lakes Area, Ontario, Canada - Jun2016-L304-6m | ecosystem: Environmental > Aquatic > Freshwater >...
CGCAAAAACATCTCTGCCGGGTCAACAATAGACAGTTTTTGATTGGGGCGGGGTTGTCAGATTTTCAAAAAACAGCACTTTTCTGTCAGGCACTAATTAGGGAGTCAGTCATTATAAAAATACCGTTTTAGAGCTGATGCTAATATCCCACCACTGTAGGTCTTTTGAGCGCATCAGTCTTTTTTCAAGATTCTTTTTTTCTTTTCCGCAGAGCTTTATTCCCTTTTGGTATACTCTATCTAAGAGCATTGCTCTTGCAGGTATTCCCCGCCAAGCAAAGTTGTTGGCACGATTTATAACCGTTGTCACACTCTCAAGAAGATAACCATTCCATGATTTTTCTAACCCAGCCCAATAGCGCTCAATACTGTTATATTTGCTGTGATAGGGTGGATAGTATATCAATCGAATGTCAAGGCCGGTCATATCAGCAAACGCGGTCATCCGATACAGAAATTGACTCCGACGCCCATTGCATTCCGGACCGTTATCCATATTAATGACCAACTGTTTGAGGTGAGACAGCGAGGACTTCCTCTCTTGCCACCACAACTCAAGTCCATCAACCAGAAAGTCACTGGTCTTGTTGCTCCTACCAAAAAACAAGAATGAGTTGCCGCTAACGGGTTCAAGAATACCGCCAGGAACCAACTTTTCTCTGGGTCGCATATCATGATCCCATGCCGCTATGGCTTGGGTTCCACGAGACTTTCCACCTCGTGAATATTGCCCGACAAGCACTGTAGCTTTCGTATCAATACTCAATCGTAATGTTTCAGGATCCTCATCTGCCCACGTATTCATTTTCCGGACGTTGTTGAAGATGGTGTCTGTTTCTGCTGTTTTTTTTCAACCTTGGTTTTTTGAACCGTCCGTAATCGATACTTCTGCCGGTTTAAAATATTGGATATTGTTCGAACAGCAGGCAGTGATTCTTCAGGCCACCCTTCGGCAAGAAGAGCATTATAGACTGATTGCGCTGTCATGTTCGTATAAAGCAACGTTGTTCTTAAACGGGGCTCAGCCTGACTATGGGGCTCCATTATTTTCCGAATAGATGCAAGCAACTCAGGATTCTTCACTTCAGATTTTGGCTTGTGTCGTTCTGACAAATCGTTGACACAGACTATCCCACTTTCAAATTCCTTTATGCCTAATGCCACCGCTGAGCGACTCCAGCCAAATTCATTTTCGGCAACTCGTGGCTTACCGTCAAGTATGGTCAGTACAACATCTCCCATCGCTTGGCGTCGAACTGGCCACGGTATTAACGTTACCAGTCGAGTAATCAGACCTGCTATCTCAGGAGTTATGCCGTTACGGTTCAGTACAGAAGTCTTCATATGCAAATTATTCAGTTATTACGTTGCCGTATGAAGATATTATAATAGGTAGATCAGTATTTACCAAATCCCTTAGGCCAAACAACCCATCCGATAAACCCTTCATTACCGCATTGAATTACATAACCACCACAATTTTAGTCCCAAGACGTTATTATGGTGGTTATGTAATCAACACGAATTCCAACAGCGAGTCAACGCGTCACATAAAAACAGGCAAATTTAAGATAGCTGGTTTCCGGCATGGCAAGCAGAACCGGATGATCGTAAGGCTGTGAGTTTTTATGGATTAACCTGAGCTGACATCCAGCAGAAAGGGCTGCCTGATGCACGCACTGTAGAAAGTCCTCTTCCGACACATGATGGCTGCAGGAAGCTGTTGCAAGAAACCCGCCATTTTTCAATAACTGTAATCCAAGTTTATTCAGACGTTTATAAGCCTTAAGGGCGCCAGGAAGGTTTTTACGGCTTTTGGTAAAACTCGGTGGATCCAGTATGACAAGGTTGAAAGATTCCTTCGACTCGACCATCTGATCCAGAGTATCAAACGCATCCGCAGTTACAAGGCTGTATTCCGTAAACTTGTTCAATTGCGCATTGCGATCAGCCCGCTGCAGAGCTTCCTTTGATGCATCAACAAGAATGGCCGAATGAGCACCACCATAAAGGGCATTAAGGGCAAATCCACCATCATTAGTGAAGACGTCAAGCACTTCAGCGTTTTCAGAAAACTTCCTGACAATCCTGCGATTTTCGCGCTGGTCAAGGAAAAAGCCGGTTTTCTGCCCCTCAAAAAGATTAACTTCAAACGTTATTCCAGCATCGTGAATTACCTGAATCGCTTCGGCACGTTCTCCCCAGATAACATCTTTATAGAGCGGCAGGCCTTCGAGCTCCCTCAAAGGAGATTCGTTACGCACAATAATAATAGAAGGATTCAGCAATTCCTGCAATACCTCACAAATCACCGGTAAATGGATATCCATGCCAGCAGAAAAAGCCTGTAAAACAATTCCCTGATTGAACCGATCCACAATCAGTCCCGGAAGACCATCCGATTCACCATGGACTAGACGGTAAGCGTTAGTCTCTTCATTTCTATAAATTATTTCCCGTAACTTCAGGGCTTCAATAAATTTTTTACGGAAAAAAACCTTATCAGCCTGTTCATCATTACGCGAAAAAAGCCTTACAGAAATTAAAGAGTGTGGGTTATAAAATCCCATACCCATGAATTTCTTGTCGTGAGTAAATAGTTTTACGGTTTCTCCAGAGGCAATATCACGAGGAACGTTTTCGAGTTCATTACTGAACACCCATAAATGACCCTTCTGGATACGATGGTGTTCTTTTGGCTTTAAGTATAAGGCTTGCATAGCTTGAAAAATTGCTTGTAGTTTTGATAGCGTTGTATTTTACCTTAACATGAATTCAAGGTTAAAATGCAACTATTTTGTTCATGAATAACCGGCGGTTTAAGCCAGCACGTTTTGAACATGTATTCATGAACCTGATGCAATGTGCAGCAAAAGCGGTGATTCTCAAAGGAAATAAATGCAACTATGGTTACCTGGATGGATACTAACGTTAATGGAAAGGAAAGATGAAAGGAAAAGGATTGTTTTTATGTGCACTGTTCATGCTTGTTTTAGGTGGAGGTTGTGCGAATTTTCGAACAGTTGGCAGGCAGGAACTGTCAGGTCAACAAGTCACTTTGAGCCCAGAACAGGCAGCTCTATACCGTCAAGTTGCTAAAGCATCTCCAATTATCGAGTCACTCGATGGTTATGCCGACGTCTGGATAAAAACGCCAAAACGAAAGAATCGAGTTTTTTGTAACATCAGGATAAATCGGGGACATGAGGCACGAATGATTGTCAGTGCCGGTCTCCTTGGATGGCCTGTTGCAGACATGTTTTTCAGTACCGATTCACTCTATGTCCACGATATGCTCAATAATCGACTTTTTCTCGGCAGCAACAACGATTTGAATCTTGAAAAAATTATCGGTATAAATTCCGGTTTCAAGCTTCTTTCGGAATCTCTTTTAGGGTTGGTAAACATTACAGAACCCATAAGTGCCATCAGATCGGTTAAACAAGGTTCTGGTACAGTACTTTTTACTGTTTCAACCACCACAGGCAGCAAAGAAGTGGTCATCAATCCAGTCAACAGCACTCTTACCGCACTTGTTCTTAAGAACCAGCAGGGAATCACCACAACTGAAATTCATTTCAAGGATTACGAAAGTATTGATATAACTGGCCAGAACACTCTGATCCCAAAATCAATTGAAATGATACTATACAATACCGGTGCAGACGGCATTGGTGAGCATCAATTGGTAATAGCATACGATGAAAGGATATTTAACAAAACCGATCACTCCCTTAGATTTTCGATACCAAAGCATGCAAAGGTAGTAAATCTCGATGATGCAGAAAAAATGCCCTGGCTGTGACCGAGCAATCTCTTTAACGGCAGCACATAGGAATCAGGTTGGGGGAGATAACTGGTAGGTTATCATATAAACAAAACAGGACGCACCAACGACGTCCTGTTTTCTGATAAACACGAATAAAAGATTTTCTCTACTTTTACTTTGCAGCGCGGAAATTCTCAGCTGCAAAATCCCAGTTTAGCAAGTTATCAATAATGCTGGCTACATAATCAGGCCTGCGATTCTGGTAGTCGAGGTAATAAGCATGTTCCCATACATCAATAGTAAGAATTGGCGTTTGCCCGCTTGTTGACGGCGTTTGAGCATTGCCAGTTTTCACAACCTTAAGCTTTTCCCCATCAAGTACCAGCCAAGCCCATCCACTGCCGAACTGTGTGGCCGCTGCACTCTTGAGTTCTTCCTTGAACTTGTCAAAACTACCGAAATCCTGCGCAATCTTTGCCGCAAGTTCACCGGAAGGTTCTCCACCACCATTAGGGGTGAGGCTCTTCCAATAAAAAGAGTGGTTCCACGCCTGAGCACCATTATTGAAAATACCGACTTTCTGAGGGTCGGCAGCAACTTGGGCAATAACGTCTTCAATGCTCAGGTCATCAAGAGGAGAACCTGCAACAAGGTTGTTGTAGTTGGTGATGTATGCCACATGATGCTTTCCATAATGAAATCCTATGGTTTTCGCTGAAATGAAAGGTTCCAGTTCGTTTTCTGCGTATAAAAGAGGCGGCTGCTGATAAGACATAACATCTTGTTATTTAAAGTTAAAAAAAGGAAATACGAAAGATTCAAAAAGCATTAACTTGGAATATGCGGATTAAGTTCACAATTTAAGTATTAAGTTTCCTGAATTGTGACAATTCATTTTTTCAGCATTAAGTTCACAAAAAAAATTCATTACAACATTATTTAAAGGAGTTTGCGTGCAAATGACTTTGCGCCCTACCTTACACATAATTATTTTAAGCCTTATTTTCGGTTTTGTGCTCTTTGGGTGCGGTGAAAAAAAACCGTCGGCCCCAGATAAAGACGATATAAGGTTTGCAGGATTTTACGCAGACTATCTTTTACTATCCGGAGTAGCAAGTGATAATGAAGATATTCATCTGACCTCTATCAGCTCAGCAGAACTCACTAAACTTCTTGAGCGTCATTACCTTACCAAAGAGGTTCTGAACCGCAAAACACAAGTTTACAAGGATAATCCCGAGCTTTGGAAAGCGGTATTGGTCCAGGTAAGGGAAGATATTCGCAAAAAAACACCTTCAGGAAAATGACAAGAACCTATCCTTTTCTTGTTGGAGTCACCGGCGGCTTGGGCAGTGGAAAATCTACGGTATGTCATTTTCTTTCGGAGATAGGTTGCAGGCTATTTGAAGCCGATAAAGTTGCAAAGGATCTCCAGCTTAAAGATGCAGAAGTGATTGATGGCATCAAGATGCTTTTCGGGCAAGAAGTATATACGCTGGACAATACAGGGAAATTGGTTCTTGACCGAAAAAAAATAGCGTCTACAGTGTTTTCATGCCCCGAAAAACTTGAATCGCTCAACCGGCTTATTCATCCAAAAGTATTCACTGAGTTTCAAAAAGCAGTCCACGATGCCTCAAAGCAAGGAACAAAAATACTCGTTAAGGAAGCTGCGATTCTCTTCGAGTCCGGCCGCACTGCTGAGCTGGATAGAATTGTTGTCGTTGTTGCCGATGAACACCAGCGCATAGAACGAGCGGTTCAGAAGGGGATGGGCACCAGTGAAGAGGTCACCCAACGTATTGCCCGGCAGTGGCCCCAGGAAAAATTGATTAAAAAAGCAGATTATGTTATTGTCAACAAAGGATCTCTGGAAGCTCTGAAGCAGGACACAAAAGCCCTCTACTCCAAGTTGCTGGCAGAAGCCACCTTAACCTGCGATAACCGCTGAAAGCGCAGGCAGCGAAACACCATATCGGTACGATGTGTTACTATGCGAGTCAACGAATTCTTCATAACGGTGAGCTATATGGTATTGGGTTGCTTTAGCAGAAAAAATCCTGTACCCAAACTGAAGATTGTATTCATCAAGCGTTCCGCAATCAAGGAACAGTAAGTCAAGCGACCGTAAGGCTTCCTGATATCTTTCCTGTTTTAACATTTCAATGGGATCAAAAGTCAGCCACTCCTTCCATACCTCATCAACTGGTTCACAAGTATAGGAGTCGAACGGCAGGCGTAGTTCATCCGGCGAGCATTTCCCTTTACCTGGAGAATATGCCGCAGCCAGACCTATAAGGTCCAGCAGTGCAAACTCTTTTTGAGGTTTTTTCAGCGCACGTTCATAACTCGTAAGAAAATCAGTAATATTTCCCTCGTACTGTTCAAGAATTCTAGCGGCAGCAGGAAAATTAGGCTTATAGCAAAGTTCAAACCCCATATCCCCACTGTGACAAGAAACCGCAGTGAACTTATCAGGATGCTTCATAGCCAGTCGGATAGCGCCGAAACCTCCAGATGATTTTCCAGCTATAGCCCTGTGTTTTCTTTCAGGCAGCGTTAACAAGGTCTGGTCAACATAAGGAACCACTTCATCAATAAGATAGGTCTCATAGTTACCCGTAGCTGTTGAATCTACATACTGTGACCCACCGTAACGAGTCATACAGTCAGGCATGACAATAATCGCTTCCTGCATATTTCCATCAGCTATAAGGGCCTCGGCCATTTCCGGCACACTTAGTCTCCCAAAGCTGTAATTCAAAAAACTTTGCCCCTTGGAAGCAAATCCGGCGAGCAGATAAATAACAGGAAACCGTTTTTGTTCATCGTATGACGGCGGCAGATAAACAGGTATCCTCCTTTCAACAGGATCTCCGAGAGGATTCCCCACAAGCCTTAAACCAGGCACTGTGATCTCAATAACGTTCGGATATTTTGTCAAAGGTCGACCAGTTATATTTTCAATGCATTATTTTTCCTGTTGACATGAGCTGAAATAAGAATACTCAGCTCATACAAAAGAATCATTGGAAGTCCAATGACGAGTTGTGTCACAATATCAGTTGACGGAGTAACCACAGCAGCAACAATCAATAGAAAAACAATGGCATGTTTACGATAAAACCGCATGAAAGCTGGTGTCAACAGTCCTATTTTTGAAAGGATATACGCGATGAAGGGAAGTTCAAACACCAAGCCAGCAGTAAGCAGCGCCCCAATAAAAAAGCTGACGTAATCCTGTACCGAGATATTGTTCTTAATCAACGGTGTCCCAAAACTGGCAAAAAACTGCAGTGATACAGGCAGAAATACAAAATACCCAAATCCTATACCTGTAAAGAACGACAAGGAGATAAACAGTATTGAAAACCTGCCTGCTTTACGTTCATTTTCATGCAAACCAGGAGCAACAAACTGCCATATTTGCCAAGCCAAGAAGGGAAAGGCAATAATAAACCCTGAAAAAACAACAACCTGCAGATAAAGCGACAGCTGTCCGTATGGAACAAGATTCTGTAAAATAATGGTTTTACTGCTCCTCCTCAATGGTCCAATAAGAATATCATTGACCAGAAAGTCAGCAAAAAACGCGCTTAAGCCAGTAACAATAACCAAAGCAATAGCGGACTGAATAAGCCGTGAGCGGATCTCTTCGAGATGTCCCATAAAATTCATACCACCTTCCTTTATGGACTCTGTCGTCGTACTGTCGATTTCATCTTCAAAAACCTGTTCAACTGGCGAGTAGACTGAAGCAAGATCTGCAACAGTATGAGATTTTTGTATAGCAGCCCCATCAGAGCTACTCTTCGATCCGCCTTCTGGATGTTGCGGTGATGGTATGGGTTCGTTTTCCTCGATCATTTACACGGGGTATATGCTGAAAATAGAATGACTAAACAGGGATATAATGGTTACATAGATCGTTATCGGCGTAATAATAACCACAAAACATAGCAACAAAGATGCATGAAGCCAAAATAATGTTTTTCCATCTGAAAGTATTTTATAGCGATGATACTGGCTCAAGGAATTTTGGTGCATAAAAATCGGGAATCTCTCGAGTTTCCCATAATATAAGCCGGATTTTTGTACGCTAATGACTTCCCCCATGGAAGGCATGAATAATTCCTTATTTTCGAAATATCATTTCATCGAGCGTCATTAAGCGCATTACATCTTATTCATTACAATTTTTTTATGGTTGACACTTTGAAAGCATTCAGGAATATCAGCATTACGACGTTCGTTATCGGTATACTTTTTTTACCCTTAATATCCTGTAGGTCAATGTTGAGCCCAGACAAGCACTATCCATACACCACTGTTCCCGGAGATTCCCTCCATACCAGAATCTATACGCTCAAAAATGGACTGACTGTCTACATGAGTCCTTACAAAGACAAGCCCAGAATATACACATCCATTGCTGTCCGCGCTGGCAGCAAAAACGACCCACCGGAGACAACCGGTCTTGCACATTACCTTGAACACATGCTTTTCAAAGGTACCGATGCCATTGGATCGCTCGATTATCCCAAGGAACGCATTGAGCTTGATAAGATTACATCGCTTTACGAAAAGTACCGTTTAACTACCGACACCCGCAAAAGAGCAGCCATCTATAAAGATATTGACAGCATATCCAGCGTCGCCGCCCGATTTGCAGTACCAAACGAGTACGACAAGCTTCTGAATTTCATCGGCGCCCAAGGAACAAATGCTTATACATGGAAAGAAGAGACAGTCTATATCAACGATATTCCGTCAAACAAGCTTCCCCAGTGGTTGAGCCTGGAAGCGGAACGGTTCCGCAATCCTGTCATGAGGCTCTTTCATACCGAACTTGAAGCAGTCTATGAAGAGAAAAATCGAAACATGGACAGTGACCAGAACAAAATATGGGAAAACCTGTTCGCTGGACTTTTCAAAAAACACACGTATGGTACCCAGACCACAATCGGCAAGGCAGAGCATCTGAAGAACCCTTCAATTAAAAATGTTATAAACTTTTACCATAGCTATTATGTACCAAACAATATGGCGCTCTGCATCGCAGGCGATTTCGATCCCGATGCCACTATAAAACTGATTGACGAGAAGTTTTCAGTGCTCAACTCAAAAGAGATTCTTGTATTCACTCCAGCAGTTGAAGAACCCATCAAAAAACCAATACTCATCAATGTAAAAGGCCCTGAAGCTGATGAAATAGTCATCGCATTCCGCTTTAACGGCATTAACTCCACTGATGCCGATTACTTGACCCTAATCGACAAAATGTTATACAACAAAACTGCTGGATTGATCGACCTCAACCTGAACCAGCAGCAGAAAGTGATGGGCGGCAGTTCATCGATTGCTCAGATGAAAGATTACTCTGCCCACATTCTCGCAGCAAAACCCAGAAAAGGTCAAAGCCTTGACCAAGTCAAAACCCTGCTGCTCGACCAGCTCGAACTTCTTAAAGAAGGTAAGTTTCCAGACTGGCTTATCGATGCAGCCATCAACGATCTTAAAATCGAGCAGCAGAAATTGTATGAATCAAACCATGGACGAGTCGATGCATATGTGAACGCATTCACCATTGGCATGGAATGGTCGCATCAGATAAACCAGTTCGACCGGCTTCAGAAAATCACAAAAAAAGAACTTGTCACCTTTGCCCGTGAGTACTATGGTACTAACTATGTTGCCGTTTACAAAGAACACGGCAAAACCATAAACGAAGCCAAAATTCCCAAGCCATCAATTACACCGATTAAAGTAAACAGGGATATCTCCTCACCCTTTGCAGAAAAACTTCTCGCCCAAAAATCACAAAATCTTAAGCCAGCTTTTGTTGATTACAACAAGGACATCACTTTTCTTGATGTTAACCCATCAGTTAAGCTGCACTATCTACAAAACCGAGAAGACGATCTTTTCTCGCTCTATTATGTATTTGACATTGGAAAAAACAACAACAGAAAAATCAACCTTGCTCTGCGATATCTTTCTTTCCTCGGAACATCCACACTCACTCAGGCAGAGTTAAGCCAGGAACTTTATAAAATCGGTGCCAGCTATTCAATAGCAACCTCTGAAAATTCTATCTGCCTTACACTTACAGGACTCAGGAAAAATGAACGTGCAGCCCTGCGCCTCCTTGAAAATCTTCTTGTCGACGCCAAGCCTGACGAACAAGTTCTTCAAAAACTCAAGGCAGGCGTCTTAAAAGAACGAGCTGACGACAAACTCTCGAAAAACAAAATTCTTTTTGAGGGTATGCTCAATTACGGTAAATACGGTAAAAATTCTCCATTCACCAATATCCTCAGTAATGAGGAGGTTGAACAAATAAGTTCAAGGGAGCTGTTGGATGAAGTACACAACCTTCTCCAATATCGTCACCGGGTGCTCTACTATGGTCCGACCTCATCTACAGAAGTACTTAACGAACTGCATTCGGTACGTCACTACCCGGAATTATGCAAAACCCCACTCGCATCTGATCCTTTTATTGAACTCGAACAGCAGGACAACATTGTCTATGTTGTCGACTACGATATGACCCAGGCAGAAGTACTCATGCTGACACGGGACGAATCGTACAATCCGGCAATAGTGCCGATTGTAACTCTCTTCAACGAATATTATGGAGGGGGGATGTCATCTGTAGTCTTTCAGGAACTGAGAGAATCGAAAGCCTTGGCCTATGCTGTTTTTTCTGGCTACAGTGCCCCAAAGCAGAAAGGAAAGCACAATTATATTGTCAGCTATATCGGCACCCAGGCAGACAAACTTCCCGAAGCGCTTGCAGGATTGAAAACCCTGATGACAGACATGCCGAAATCTCCTAAACTCTTTGCCTCTGCGAAAACAGGTGTTCTTCAGGAAAAATCAACCAATCGACTCACAAAAACCGAGATTCTGTTTAACTTTGAAGAAGCAGTCAAGCTTGGTAATAGTCACGACATCCGAAAAGACATCTATCGTGAAGTTTCAGGCATGAGTCTGGCCGATGTCGAAAAATTTCATAAAACACACTTCCCCAACCGACAACAGGTCATGCTCGTTCTTGGCAAAAAAAGCAATCTCGACATGGATACGCTTAAAAAATACGGCACCATCCAGGAGTTAACGCTTAAAGATGTTTTTGGTTATTAAAATTACTCTTTTATTAAAGTTACCCGATACATAGTTGTTATTACCAATTCTAAAACTCAATGAAAGATTACTATGAATCAAACAATACAAACCATTCTTACCCGACGCAGCATCAGGGCTTACCAGCCACGACAGATTGACGAAGAGGAGTTGAAGCAAATAATTTTGGCAGGCCAGTATGCTCCAACAGCGATGGGAGAGCAGCCTTGGCATTTTACTGTGTTGCAGAATCGCGATCTGCTCCACAAACTGGAGATTTTATGAAAAAACCAGTTTTTTGAATTCTGATAATGCCACATTACGTGAAATGGTAAAACGTGAAGGTTTTCAGGTCTTTTACAACGCCCCAACCCTTGTCATTATCTCCGGCGACCACAAAGCCATCGCACCATTACACGATTGTGTTCTTGCAATGGAGAATATGCTCCTTGCCGCTTCATCGCTGGGAGTAAGTTCCTGTTGGGTTCATTCCCCGATGATGGTCTACGGAAGCCCTGAAGGAGCAGCCTTATTCAACGGTATTGGACTCGAATTCCCTGATGGTTACGTGCCCTATGCTGCAGCGGTTTTTGGATACAGTGCTCAACCATCACTTGAAGCAGGTCCGCGTAAATCCGATACCGTTAAAATTGTCAAATGATGAAGTAAAAGCTTTATCCAATAATGCGCCTGTCAAGCAGGTTAGACAGGCACATTATTCAGAATTCTTTTCAGGAAGCGGGTTCCAAAGGAAGGGCAAGGTTATCCGGTATCATATCCTCAATGTTATTGGCCGGAATAAAAAAGCGATTCATAGGGGTATTTTCAGTTCTGTTATGCAAAATCCCACGAGCGGTACTTGCTGTCAATGTGGCAAGGTGTCCCGCAAAGTTTTTCGGCAACACAAAAAAACCTTCTTGCTGGCTAGAAAATAGCGTCCACGAATCAGGGTCTATAGCAAAAACGCATCCCGTTTCGATAGTGATAAACGGCGTTTCCTCCTGCAGAAAAATGTTTTTAAACAACACTTTCAAAAGGTGTTGTTTATTGTCAATACCAAAGTTGAGGCCGGCATTTATCGTAATAGGCTTGTCATCAACAATAGCTTCCGGTAAAAGTTCAATTTGTTCGGTCGTGATTTGAGCAAGAGCAAAGTTCACTCGACGGTTATTGCTTTCTGGCATGGTTTCAGAAATAATTGGTTTCTAGGAGACGTAAACTAATCGCCGCTTGACGATTGAGTTGTGAAAAATATGGAATTTATTTGAAAGACGTTTTTATTTGTTTTCTTTTCTTCGCTTCCGTTGTTAAAGTCTTCTTTTGTTGACACAGCCAAGGAAATACTCTATGCCCGCATTATCTCTTCCGTGTTTCTACGAATCTGAAGTTTCTCTTGCAACCCGGACATATTTCGGCATAGGAGGCACCGCTCGTTTTCTTGCTCATCCATCTACTCCCCGGGAACTCGCCGAACTTCTTTTATGGAACCGCGACCATCATTTTCCGCTTGTCCTCATGGGACAGGGGAGCAATATTCTTTTTTCAGATACAGCTTTTCCGGGAATAGTGATCACCTTAGATCGGATGCAAAGCTTGTTCTGGTTGTCCGATGACGACCTCTTTTGCGAAGCCGGAGCCGACAACACCCTTATTGCCAATGAGTTGCTTAAAAGGAGCAGGGGAGGAGGCGAATGGCTTTATCGACTTCCCGGGCAGATAGGGTCTACCGTCAGAATGAACGCCCGCTGTTTCGGTGGGGAAATATCAAATATTACAAAAGGTATTATAACGCTTTCCATTGGCGGCCAACTGAGATGGCAGACCCCCGATGAAGTATTTCATGGCTACAAGCACACGTCCCTGATGGACAAACCCAAAATCGTCGTTGCTGTCATTCTTCATTTCCCTTTAACGCGCTCTCAACAGGAAATTAACACCCTCATGCAGGGCTACAACGATGAACGCTCAAAAAAACATCATTTCGACTTTCCAAGCTGTGGCTCAACCTTCAAAAACAACTATACTGCCGGTAGATCAAGTGGCAGTATTTTCGAAGAACTTGGTTTCAAAGGGCAGCACGAAGGGGGAGCCATGGTCAGTGATCACCATGCCAATTTTATCTTCAACAAAGGTGGAGCAACTGCCCATGATGTCCTTACTCTAGCTGCAAAAATGAGAAAAGCTGCTCTCAAAAAAGCAAGTGTTCAGCTTGACCTCGAAGTAGAATGCATTGGTTTGTTCGAGAGCAAACTCCTCTCACCATGTGGAGTAAAGTATGTCGCAGATAGCAACGAACCTTCAAAAGGCTGGGCAGGACTCTTATGGAATCCCCAGGACGAACCACACAAAAAAGATATTCCTGAACCGAGCTTTCCCCAGGTTCTTCTGCAGGGCCCTCTTGTAGGATACAGAGGTATCGACAGAGAGATTCCTTCTGGCACTTTTGTTGAAGTACAACAACTGATTCCGCTTAAGGATGCCATTGCTGATCCTGACTCCTCTCTTCTTCGATGGACAACCCAGAACAGCAGCAACTCAGATCTCTATTCAATACAGCCAGAGTCCTCCGCTCCTAGAGGTAAATTTACTGATGGATTATGGCAATATGGCGTATCAGAACTCTTTATCGCTCACGGCGATCTACAGAGTGGTTATCTCGAATTTGAGATGACTCCGGAACATTACTGGATAGCTCTACGTTTTGCAGGCCCGAGAAAAAGGGTCGAAGGATGGGATATTCCTTCACCGGAACCATGGGCCAAGGATGTTCGAATGGTAGGTGATAAAAAATGTTTCGGTATGGAATTTTCTTATAAACTCCTACAACCATTTATCAACAAAGACACTATTGCATTGCAGTGCTGTGTGTCTTCCGGCAGGGGAGAGTATGGTTTATTCCCTTGGTGGGAACCATCATCAGCACCAGCTGATTTTCATCAGCCGGCACATTATTTCAGGATTCGTCTCTTATAAATCCGCCGCAGGCATGTTTGAAACCTCAGCCGCAGTAAATACTGGTCCCTCCTTGCACACATAGACGGAGCCAACATTACAGCGACCGCACTTGCCAACACCACACTTCATCCGGTTTTCAAGCGTCGTGTAGACGTTAGTTTCATCAAACCCAAGCTTTTTCAGAGCTATAAGAGTGAACTTAATCATGATTGGCGGCCCGCAAAGCACAGCAATACAATTATCAGGCGAAGGAGCAGCCTCCTCCAGTATAGTAGGCACAAATCCAACACGATGCTTCCAGTCCGGCGATTCACCACCCGGATCAACCGTTAGAACCAGCTCAACATCACTCCGTTCCTGCCAATCCTCAAGTTCATGCTTATAAACCAGATCAGCCACAGTACGAGCACCATAAACAATAGTAACCTTCCCGAATTTTTCGCGCTGATCCAGACACGACCATATAACGCTTCGTGTAGGCGGCAACGCAATCCCTCCTGAAATGAAAAGGAGGTTTTTTCCATGAAACTCCTCAATGGGAAAGCGGTTCCCGTAAGGACCTCTGAAAGTTATAAGGTCACCAATATCAGCATTTGCCAGAGCCGAAGTCACCCTGCCTGACTGCCTGAACGTGCATTCAATATAATCCTTGCGCGTTTCAGGGCTTGCAACACAAAAGGTACTCTCACCCTCACCGTAAACGCCGTAAAGCCCAAACATCCCGGTACGGTATGTTTCTTTGAACATTTCATGGTCCAACTGGTTTTGAAACTCCAGTCTCAAGGTTTTCACACCGGGCGCTTCATCGTGGCGAGCTACAATTTTCATGGTAGCCGGCTTGTAAATGTTCGGATTTGTCTGCTGGTTATGTTCTGTCACTGCATTAATTTTGATATCTCTTGTAAAGTCTCTGTAATACCCATATCAACCGGGCACTGGCGCGTGCATCTACCGCATCCGCTGCAACTGTTCGCGCTGAACTTCCCGGGAAAATAATTGAATTTATGCATGATCCGCTGGCGCCACCGAGCCGATTGTGTCGAACGAGGGTTATGGCCGGAAGTGTGCATGGTAAAGAGAGCGAAGGAGCAACTGTCCCAGTTTTTTCGTCTGAAACCGCTATACGTATCGCCTTCATCCTGAATGTCAAAACAATGACAGGTAGGACACAAGTAAGTACATGATGCACATCCGATACAGCGCATCGAAATCTCTTTCCAGAACCTGCTTTCAAAATTTTCAGGCTTTTGCAGCCAATCAACGCAAGTCTCAAGATCAAACTTTTTCTCAACCTCAGCCAACGGAGCTACCTTATCTGAACTCTCCTGCAGGAAATCAGCAATCGTTGTAAAAGCCTCCCGGCCCCTTTCCGTCAGTTCCTCAACCTGCCAGCCTTTACCATTCTCCAATGGTCTCAGCAATACATCAGAACCCTTACTGCTGTCAGGAGACAGATTAAGTGACGTGCACATGCAGAACTCATCCGCTTTGGCACATGCAATACTCACAATAACCGATTCATTGCGTCTCTTAAACCAATACTCATCCTTATAATCCCATCCAAACAGAGGATCATCAATTGCCATACCCGAAGCATCACAAGGCCGTCCACCGAAAATAATTCTTGGTCCGGCAGGAGGCATAAATTCATCCGTATCGATAGCGTCTTTTTTTATCGTATAACGCAACATCGGTTCAGTCTGCGGAAAAAAAAGCTCTTTTATCGAACGGTCAGTCAGAACGATGCCCAAATCAAATTCAGAAGCATGTTCAACAGCAGCGTAAGTTGAAATATTGGCTCGTTGTACCGGGCCTATTACGGTTATACCGGCCGACTTCCATCGTTGTACACAATTGTCAAGCTTATCGCTTAAGAGGATTTTTGTCATACGGGTTTGTTACTTATAAAATGAAAGTCTCGGAATCGTCTTTTTTAAAGCTCGCAAGTACTGGTTCCTGGGTTCTGCTCATCCCGGCAAAATGATCAAATGCCCCAAGAACCTCCTGAGCCATTTTTCTATTGATAAGACGGAGTGGGATATTAACAGGACAGGCACGATCGCAGTTACCGCATTCTACACAACGACCAGCGAGGTGAAATGCCCTGACAATATTCCATTCAAAATTTCCGAGAGAATGCGAAGAAGTATTAACCCATTGCGGCTGATTGCTGTCCACAATGCAGCGCCTGCAATAGCACATAGGGCAAGCCTGACGGCAGGCATAGCACTTTATGCACTTCGCAAATTCCTCCTGCCAGAACGAAAAACGTTCTTGTGGACTCATCTTCTCGATTTTTTCGAGCAGTTCCTCATTGGTCGTTTCAGGAGCGCTCTCCTTGATCGCTTCAATCACTTCCGTAAACTCTTCTACATGAATACCTTTTAACGCCTTAACTTCATTTCCGCTGACATCAAATCCAAAAATAACAATCTGTTCCGAATCAAGCTGCGATTCCGCCGCAAGAATATTGATCGCCCTTATTCCTTCAGGCCTCAGAAAAACAGCGACACGCTTTTCATCGCTTAAAAGACCCTCAGAAACCAGATACCCCGAAAGGTTTGCAATGCATGCTTCATCAAGCACAAGCCGGTCCACCTCGTCAGGCGAACTGATAAACACCGGTCGTCGACGGTTTCCGGCCGTGCCTTTAGCATAGCCGATAACCATTTTTACAGCACCGCCCGAAAGAAGTTCCTTCGCCCTTGTTCTATATTGTTCCTCGATACTCATTCCGTGTTGTATTTAAAGTGACGCCGGAGCCTGGGTTTGCTCTATCAACTGATTATACTGTTCAAATGGGCCGAGTTTCCGGATATCTTCAGTCACACTGTTTATGAATTCGGCAAATTTGACACCTTCCGCTGCGCTGATCCAGGAGTACTTAACCCTTTCAGGCGGTATACCTATAAAATCAAGCAAAGCGCGAAAAACCATCCATCGGCGACGAGCATGATAGTTACCATGGGTAAAATGGCAGTCTCCAGGGTGGCATCCACTTATCAGTACGCCATCAGCCCCCTTCTGAAGCGCTTTAAGGATAAACATCGGACTGATTCTGCCAGTACATGGAAGTCGTATGATCCGCACATTAGGCGCATACTTCAACCGGCTTGTTCCTGCCAGATCAGCACCCGCATAGGTGCAGTAGGTACAGACAAAAGCAATGATTTTTGGCTCAAATGGTTCACTCATCAGCTTACTCCAGTAGGAAAGTTGAATCTGTTCAGGACGAAGAGAGGCTCTTTTCAGAGTCCCATCACTTCTGCAAATATCTGTTTTTCGGTAAATCCAGCAAGGTCAATGCTGTTCGAACGGCAGAAAGTAACACAAGTGCCGCAACCCTGACATAATCCTGGATTAATCGACGCCACCCTCTTGATGACCTTTCCTGAACGATCAACAATATCTTTCTTTTCGATAGCATTGTACGGACAGGCAAGGACGCAACCCCAGCAACCTGCGCACGTGGCCTCGTTATTTGTTGCAACAACAGGCTCCCGTTCAAGCATATCCTTGCTGAAAAGAGCAAGCACCTTACTTGCCGTTGCCGACGCCTGGGCAACCGAATCAGGAATATCTTTCGGCGACTGACATGCCCCAGCAAGAAAAACCCCAGCGGTCGACGATTCAACCGGCCTAAGCTTCAGATGGGCTTCGTTATAAAATCCATATTCATCATATCCGATACCGATAGTTTTGGCAAACTCCTTGGCATCCGGTTGCGCAACTATTGCCGTAGCCAGTACGACCATGTCAGCAGCAATTTCAACAGGCCTGCCAAGAAGGGTATCGACACCCCTCACCATCAGCTTACCGTTTTCCTGCCAGACCTTGCTGACACGCCCCCTCAGGTAAGACGCCTCATCATCTTCTATAGCCCTGCGGCTGAACTCATCATATCCTTTACCTGCAGCACGGATATCCATATAAAAAATATGCGTTTTTCCATCATGCACCTTGTGAGCATAAAGCATGGCATGCTTTGCAGTGTACATACAGCATATCTTTGAACAATACCGAACACCTTTCGACGGATCCCTTGAGCCTGCACACTGGATAAAAACAACAGTCTGCGGTTCTTTTCCATCCGAAGGACGCAGAATTTTTCCGGCAGTCGGTCCGCTTGCCGAAGCTAAGCGCTCAAACTGAAGCCCATTAATCACATCAGGATATGTTCCATATCCATACTCACCATACATCGAGTTATTCTGCACCTGAAACCCTGTAGCGACAACAATTGCACCAACCTCAAGGTCTACAAACGTGTCCGGCATATCAAAGTCAATGGCACTGCACTGGCATGTTTTTGTACAGATTTTGCATTTCCCGTTTTTGAAATAAATGCAGTTTGCCTTATCAATCACTGGTATATTAGGTACAGACTGAGCAAAAGGAGTATAAATAGCGGTTCTCTTACCAAGACCGCAGTCGAACTCACTTGAAATTTTCCTGGCTGGACATTTCGTGATACAGTCACCGCATCCAGTACATTTATCAATATCAACATACCGCGACTTCATCCTTACCCGTACCGTAAAGTTCCCTATATACCCGTCAACACTCTCTATTTCAGAATACGTAAGCAATCGGATTTTTGGATGTTGTGCTGCTTCAACCATCCTCGGTGTCATAATGCACTGAGAACAATCAAGCGTAGGGAATGTTTCCGACAACTGCGCCATATGGCCGCCCAGCGAAGGTTCACGTTCAACAAGCACTACTTCCTGACCGGCATTGGCAATATCAAGAGCCGCCTGAATACCGGCAATACCTCCGCCGATCACCAGTGCCCTTCGGGTCACAGGCACCTCTATAGGCTGAAGTTTATTGTTGCGTTTTACTTTCTCAACCATAGATCGAGTGATATCCATGGCTTTTTCAGTAGCCATATCCTTATCTGTATGCACCCACGAACACTGCTCACGAATATTGGCTATTTCACACAAATAGGGGTTCAGGCCCGCTTCAGCACACGCCTTGCGAAACGTAGCTTCATGCATTCTTGGAGAACATGCCGCAACTACTACACCAGTAAGGTTGTTTTCGCGAATGGCTTTTTTAACACTCTCCTGACCTGGATCAGAACAAAAATATTTGTACTCCACCGAAACCGCCACACCAGGATGTTCCCCCAAAGCAGCAGCCAACTTGGTACAATCAACCTTAGAGCCAACATTTTCTCCACAGTGACAAATGAATACCCCTATTTTCGCCATTATTCAATCATTTAGGATGAATCCGTCGTACGTTTGACGGTACCACTATAAAGGTGCTGAAGTAAGACACAGCGCCTTGTTTCAATCATGCACAAAATTACTAAGAACCCATTGGAATTGTTGTGGCTCAAGGAGCTGAGTCACTCTATCCTTTCAGCGAACTCAACATCTGAAATTCACTGAACAATGCTGAGCGAAAAGAGCACCGAAATGTACAACATTATAACCTTTGTTTATTAAAAGGCCCTCGGATTCAACAGCTAGAGCCCTTTATCAGAAAATGGCCCGGAATGCAAATACCGGCTCCAATGATCCACAAAAATCAAAGAGAGCGGCAGTCTAACCGTTATTGTTTAAAGTTTCGAAACAAGATCAAGCGCGGGAACAAAATGTTTGCCCACAGCAACTTCCGAAGGATCGGCACCACAAGCAATGGACACAAGTTCCGAAATATAATAAACCGGCATCGGTTTAACATC
>Ga0194037_1001169_pt1 | contig 19435 bp, 18 predicted proteins | sample JunL306m_MetaG_FD_148653 | JGI IMG/M metagenome (GOLD analysis project Ga0194037, IMG submission 148653) | Anoxic zone freshwater microbial communities from boreal shield lake in IISD Experimental Lakes Area, Ontario, Canada - Jun2016-L304-6m | ecosystem: Environmental > Aquatic > Freshwater >...
GCTTTAGTAGTGTTACCCACTGCATCCAATGGATCAGTGATATCACGCACTGCTTGTGGCAAACCAGCCATCTCAGCAATACCACCAGCGTTATCGGTAATTGGGCCGTAGGCATCTAGCGCAACAACAATGCCTGCCATCGACAACATGGCTGTCGCTGCAATTGCAATACCGTATAAACCCGCTAACCAATAGGCCGCATAAATCGCTGCGCATACAAAGAGCACTGGATATGCAGTTGACTTCATCGAGATACCTAAGCCAGCGATGATATTAGTACCGTGACCTTTAGTAGAAGCCTCAGCAATATGCTGCACTGGCTTGAACTGAGTACCGGTGTAGTACTCGGTAATCCATACCAAACCTGCAGTTAATATGAGGCCTACTGCTGTAGAGCCAAATAAACGCCACTGGCTACCAGGAATACCTAGAGCATCATCAGGCATGATGAAGTTCGTCACAAAGTAGAACGCTACCAATGACAAACCACCAGCAATGATTAAGCCCTTATACAAAGCTGGCATCACATTTCTCATACCAGGCGTTGCTTTTACAAAAGAGCAACCGACAATAGAGGCAATGATGGAGACGCCACCCAATACCAATGGGTAAACAATGGCAGCTACTGGCGCACCGGTAACTATCAAGGAACCTAGTACCATCGTCGCAATCAGTGTCACTGCATAAGTTTCAAAGAGGTCAGCTGCCATACCTGCGCAGTCACCTACGTTATCTCCAACGTTATCTGCAATCACCGCTGGATTACGTGGGTCATCTTCTGGGATACCTGCCTCTACCTTGCCAACCAGGTCAGCACCAACGTCTGCACCTTTGGTGAAGATACCGCCACCAAGACGCGCGAAGATAGAAATCAATGAGGACCCAAAGGCCAAACCAATGAGTGGGTGTAATACCGCGGCAAGATCCTGTCCCGCACCAATGGATACTAGGAACATGAAGAACAAGCCAACACCTAATAGACCAAGACCAACTACTAGCATGCCAGTAATTGCGCCACCTTTAAATGCCACATTAAGAGCTTCGTTCATGCCTACGGTAGCTGCTTGGGCTGTACGCACGTTTGCACGCACTGAAACGTTCATGCCAATAAAGCCACATGCTCCGGATAGCACTGCACCGACCACAAAACCAATAGCGGTTGCGAAGTCCAAAAAGAGCGCCATAAGGATAGTCAGAACTACCCCGACTACAGCAATCGTCTTATATTGACGTGATAAATAAGCGGCAGCACCCTGCTGAATTGCGTCTGCAATCTCTTGCATTTTGGCATTGCCCGTACTTTGCTTCAAAATCCAGCTGCGCATCACAAAACCGTAAATCACGGCCAGGACACCGCATGCCAAGGCAAAATACAAGCCTAAAGTGACATTACTCATGCTTGAACTCCCTAAAGTTGATCCTATTGTTTTATATATCCAGCACTTAAGTCAGCCTAGTTTTTGAAAGCTTTAAACTAGGGCTCTAAGGCTGTAACAGTATGTATCAGAATCACCCCTGAGCCTGTTTGCTAATATCAGGGTATTTACTAATCACCATTTGGAGTATTTATGAGTTTGGACAAAGTTAAGCCAGGAAAAAAGATCCCTGAGAGCTTTAATGTCATTATTGAAATCCCAATGAACGCTGATCCAGTGAAGTATGAAGTGGATAAAGAAAGTGGCGCCATTTTTGTAGACCGTTTTATGGGTACCGCAATGCACTACCCATGCAACTACGGCTATATCAATAAAACCATCGCTGGTGACGGTGACCCCGTTGATGTTCTCGTCATTACTCCATTCCCACTGATTCCAGGTGTAGTTGTGAGCTGCCGTGCAATTGGCGTTCTCCAAATGGAAGATGAAGCTGGACAAGACGCTAAATTATTGGCAGTTCCAGAAGACAAGATTTTGCCTATCTATACTCACTGGCAAAAGCCAGAAGATATCAATGAATTACGCCTCAATCAAATCCAACACTTCTTTGAGCACTATAAAGATCTCGAGCCAGGTAAATGGGTCAAGGTCAATGGCTGGGGTGGCGTTGCAGATGCTCATCAAGAAATCTTGCAAGGCATCGAGCGCTACAACAAAGAACATCCATCAATTTGATCTACTGACTTATTTATAAAGGCTTTGTGATTCGGAGTGAGCACACAGAAAATTGCCCTAGTCCAAATGAACCCAATGCTGGGGGATTTAGCGGGTAACGCACACCTGATTCACAAAGCTGCTCAAGATGCCTTTCAGCAAGGCGCCAAGCTTGTAGTTACCCCAGAGTTAGCGCTTACTGGTTATCCCCCCGAAGATTTATTACTGCGCCCTGCTTTTATTGAGAAAGCACAGCAGCAACTTGACCTCTTAATGAAAGAGTTGGGTCAATACTCAGGACTTACCGTAGTGGTGGGACACCCCAAAAAGACTCCAGCGGGTCTACAAAACTATGCTTCTGTTTTACAAAACGGCAAAGTGATTGCAGGCTATGCTAAACAAGAGTTGCCCAACCATGAAGTATTCGATGAAGTACGTTACTTTGTTCCTGGGAATAAAGCCTGTGTGTTTGAATGCGATGGTATTCGCTATGGCGTGATTCTCTGTGAAGATGCATGGCATGCTGGTCCTGCTAAACAAGCACATGCTGCTGGCGCTCAAGTTTTACTGGTTCCCAATGCGTCGCCTTATCACTTGAAAAAAGAAGCCTTGCGAATTGATGTACTGCGTGAACATATTGCGCAAACCAAAATGCCTTTGGTCTATGTCAATGCGGTTGGCGGACAAGATGAATTGGTATTTGATGGCGGATCATTTGCATTAAATGCTGTCGGTGAAGTGGTCATGGCAATGCCTCAGTTCGAAGTTGGCTTGGGTATTGTTAGTGTTAGCTCCTCCGGCCAATTGGAAAAGGGTCTGATTAGCCCAGCGCAAAGCGTTGAGGCGCAGGCCTATCAAGCACTCGTTCTAGGTGTTCGCGACTACGTTACTAAAAATCATTTCCCAGGAGTCATCCTTGGCTTATCAGGCGGCGTAGATTCTGCTTTAGTGTTGGCTATTGCGGTTGATGCTTTAGGCGCTGATAAAGTGCGTGCCGTGATGATGGCTTCACGCTATACAGCTGATATTTCCTGGATTGATGCCAGCGAGATGGCCAAGAATTTAGGCGTTCAATACGACGAGATTCCGATTAGCGGCCCAGTAGATGCCCTCGAAGCATCTTTAGCAGCACAGTTCGAAGGTTTAAAGCTAGATGCTACTGAAGAGAATATTCAGGCTCGTGTCCGTGGCACCTTGCTGATGGCCTTATCCAATAAAACTGGGCGCCTGGTATTAACTACTGGCAATAAGAGCGAGATGGCAGTTGGCTATTGCACCTTGTATGGCGACATGGCTGGCGGCTTTGCAGTGATTAAAGACATTGCCAAGACTTTGGTATATCGATTGTGCGATTACCGCAATAGTATTAAGTCGGTGATTCCTGAGCGCATTTTGACGCGTGCGCCATCAGCAGAATTACGCCCCGACCAAACCGATCAGGACAGTCTGCCTTCTTACGAGGTCTTAGATGGCATCGTGGAGCGCTATATGGAACAGAACCAATCGATAGCCGAAATCGTTGCTGCTGGTTTTGATTCTGAGAGCGTAGAAAAGGTTACCCGCCTGATCAAATTAAATGAATACAAGCGCCGCCAAGCGCCTCCAGGAGTTCGTGTCACTACCCGCGCTTTTGGTCGCGACTGGCGCTACCCAATTACTTCACAATTTAGAGCCTAAAAATGGATAAAAGTGTTCGCTTTTAGCGCTATATTTCAGTTCTAGGTATGATTACTGCATTAGGGGGGAATAAATGAAATTAATTACATCAATCATTAAACCGTTCAAGCTTGACGAAGTTCGTGAGGCTTTAGCAGAAGTGGGTGTCACTGGCCTTACCGTCACGGAAGTGAAAGGTTTTGGTCGCCAAAAAGGCCATACTGAGCTTTATCGTGGTGCTGAGTATGTAGTCGACTTCTTGCCTAAGGTTAAGGTGGAGGCTGTTGTTCCAGGCGATCGTGTTGAGGCTGCAATTGAGGCCATTACCAAAGCTGCACACACTGGAAAAATTGGTGACGGCAAGATTTTTGTTACTGCGGTTGAACAAGTCATTCGGATTCGTACTGGCGAAACTAACGAATCTGCAGTGTGATTGCTGTTTAAGCTAGTGCAGATTCTCAGCGCAACTGAGAATCTGTTGAAGCTGTAGGCTGAATGATTTCAACCTGCTCCAAAATAATTGTCTTTGAAGTGGTATTAGAAGGACGCACCTTCACGCCTTGGTAATACATATCTATCTGAGCTTGCCCAGAGGTTAAGACCTTGAGCGGTGGCTTTCCAAAAACGCTCACTCCCACTCCAGGCTCTAAAGTTTTGTTTTGAGTCTTGCCACTGGCATCAACTACGCAAACAGTTTGGGCTGTCTTGGATTGCAAATACACCATATCACCAGCCTTTTTAGGGGACTCAGTTTTGTAGCCTACAGCTGAAGTATCCGCAGGCGGGCACTCTGAAGTAGCTACCGACGCAGCTACTGGTAGAGCTACCGGCGCAGGGGGCACAACGGCAAGGCGGCCACAGCAGGCTTTTCTTCTGGCTTGTTCTCTGCCACCGGCTCTGCAGGCGGGCTAGCGGGAACAGGCTCCTCTACTACCGCAATCTCTTGCTTCACAGGTTCAGGGAAAAATAAGGGGCGCAAATTTACTATTGAAAATACTAAAGCTAGAGCGATACCCAAAAGAATAAACAATTTCTTCTGGGGATATTTTTCTTGACTTGACGAGGTTGATGAAAGAACGACTTTTTCTTTCATAGTGTCGAGTGGTTTAGTCTGGTTAGATTTTGCATGCGCTATGTTTTTTTTTGCTGACACACCGCTTGCCACACGACTAGATTGATTCTCTACTAATACACTTTCAGGATCGATTTTTTTCTCAGGCACTGAGTCGCCAAAATCAAAAGCATCTTCCTCTTTTAGCTTTAATAATGCCGCTACCTTTTTCGCAGCAGTCACTTTAATTTGGGCGCCATAGAAAGAATTCGATTCACCATTTTCAATCTGTTGAATTTGGCGCACTGAGAGGCAAGCCATACCAGCTAAATCCTTAGTGCTTAAACCAAGACTTTCCCGGGCTTTTGAAAAAGCTTCTTTTCGAATCTCCGGAAGTTTTGCTTGATTGCCCATCTAAGATAAATCTCGCTATTTTTTAAAGTGTTAACTCTAATGCATTGATAACTTTAATACTTTATTAAACATTAGTACTTATGTACCATCAAAGCAATTAGCTTCAAGGCTAGTGACTCAAAGCGTGATTTTCCAAATCTGACTCTAAGTATTTCTTCACCAAGTTCTGCACTGAATCTGCATGCATTTTTTCCATCACCCTAGCTTTATGCACCTTAATGGTGGCGTCAGTAGTGCCTAGTTTGACAGCAATGTCTTTATTTAGAAGTCCTTTAACTAGCCAGCCACAGACCTCACGCTCTCTTGGCGTCAGGCTAGCATAATCCCTCCTCGTTTCCACATCTAAAGAAATGCGTTTTAACTGGCGGCTATCAAAATCAAGCGTATCTGCCACAGCTTTGAGTAGGTCCTCTAAATTGAAGGGTTTGAACAGAAAATCAACTGCTCCCTTCTTCAGGCCTTGAACGATTTGATGAGGGTGACTTTGACCACTAATGAAGACAATTGGGGTCTTACGGCCTAATTTCAGCAGTCTTTCTTGTAGGTCTAGACCTGTCATATCTGGCATCTGCATATCCAAAAGGATGACTGCTGGGGATACAGGCAGGGACTTTTCCAAGAAAATACTGGCTGAGGCGTAATCCTCAACTAAATAACCTAACTCGCGAAGCATCCTCGCCAAGGAGATGCGCATCGATTCATCATCGTCAATCAGGTAAATATGGCCGACTTTAGTCATTGAATTCAAAGGGAAAATAATGATTGATCAACATATTTATTCATATTAGACATCTATATTGAATATAGCTATTAGCCTTACAGTGAATAGTCGCGATTAATATTGATGAATTCATTCTCATTTATATTGCATTGCAATATATGTTGATCTCCCGCTTACGCCAAATAGGAAGCTTAGCCCCCAATCAGATCTCACGGCACAATAGAGCCTTTCGACAACAACCTTTTCTGGAGTAATAAGCATGAAACGCCTTAATGAACGCTCACGCATGGTCACCGAGGGAGTTGCTCGCGCACCCAATCGCTCGATGTATTACGCCATGGGCTACAAGGAAAAGGATTTCTCAAAGCCAATGGTTGGCGTTGCGAATGGTCACTCCACGATTACCCCTTGTAATAGTGGATTACAAAAATTAGCAGATGCAGCAGTCGATGCTCTTGAAGAAGCGGGTGCAAAGGCCCAGCTATTTGGCACCCCTACTGTTTCAGATGGCATCGGCATGGGTACCGAGGGTATGAAATACTCCCTCGTTTCTCGTGAAGTGATTGCTGACAGCATTGAAGTTTGCGTCAACGGTCTTTGGCAAGATGGTGTAGTTGTGATTGGTGGCTGCGATAAGAATATGCCAGGCGGCATGATGGCAATTGCACGCACTAATGTTCCAGCTATCTATGTCTATGGTGGCACGATTAAGCCAGGTCACTACAAAGGCAAAGATCTCAACATTGTTTCTGCATTCGAAGCTGTTGGTGAATTTACTTCTGGCAGATTAAGTGCAGAAGATTTAAAAGGGGTTGAAGAGAACGCTTGCCCGGGCAGCGGTTCATGCGGTGGTATGTATACAGCAAACACCATGAGCTCTTCTTTTGAGGCCCTAGGCATGAGCCTACCCTACTCGTCAACCATGGCCAATGAAGATAATGAAAAAGTAGTGAGCGCTGCTGAATCTGCTCGTGTTTTAGTAGACGCAATCAAAAATAACTTACGCCCACGCGACATCATTACTAAAAAATCTATTGAGAATGCGGTCAGTGTGATTATGGCGGTAGGTGGCTCTACTAATGCAGTATTGCATTTTTTAGCAATCACTAGTGCTGCTGAAATTGAATGGACGATTGATGACTTTGAGCGCATTCGTAAGCTTGTTCCAGTCATTGTGGATATGAAACCATCTGGCACTTATTTAGCAACCGACTTACATCAAGCTGGCGGCATTCCGCAAGTGATGAAGATTCTGCTCGACGGCGGCTTATTACATGGCGATTGCATGACGATCACCGGTAAAACGATTGCTGAAACATTGAAAGATATTCCTGCTGTGCCACGCGCAGATCAAAAAGTGATTCGCACTTTAGATAATCCTTTGTATAAGCAAGGTCACTTAGCCATACTGAAAGGCAATATCTCCCCAGAAGGTTGTGTTGCCAAGATTACTGGTCTCAAAAATCCATCGATTACTGGCCCAGCCCGTGTCTTTGATTCTGAAGATGATGCTATGGCAGCCATCATGGCCCAAAAGATTAAAGACGGTGACATTGTCATCATTCGCTATGAAGGCCCTAAAGGTGGTCCCGGTATGCGTGAGATGCTTTCTCCTACCTCAGCCCTCGTTGGTCAAGGTCTAGGCGAGTCTGTAGGCCTTATCACTGACGGTCGCTTCTCTGGTGGCACCTGGGGTATGGTTGTTGGTCACGTTGCTCCTGAAGCCTATGTTGGCGGTGTCATCGCCCTCATCAACGAAGGTGACTCTGTCACGATCGATGCTCATAAGTTACTCATTCAACTCAATGTCAGCGAAGAAGAAATTGCAAAGCGCAGGGCTAACTGGAAGCAGCCTAAGCCACGCTATACCCGTGGATTACTAGCCAAGTATGCAAGTCTTGCAAGTAGTGCTAGCAAAGGCGCCGTAACGGATCTGAATTTAGATTTAACTTAATCAATAAATCAGTAAAAGAAAGCCCCTAGGTAAAACTAGGGGCTTTTTTATTGATAATGCTGAATCTAGCTTAGTGTTTTACGTTTTGACCCATGACATTCACGGGCATTCTCACCTCAACTTCACCTGCCTTTGCAAAAGTCAATTTCACAGGCACTGTTTCACCAGCGCTCAGTGGAGCCTTGATATTCATGAACATCAGATGTAAACCACCAGGCTTTAACTCAACAGAGCCGCCTGCTGGCACTGCAATGTCTTTCACCTGGCGCATCTTCATCACGTTACCTTCCATTGACATCTCATGTAACTGCACTTCACCCGCCACTGGTGAGCTAGCAGAAACCAATTGATCAGCAGGGCCGCCTTTGTTTTCAATCTTCATAAAGCCGCCAGCAACTTGTTGACCCGGCATTGTGGCCCGAGTGTAAGCGTGCTCAATTTTGATTGGGCCAACTAGGGCATTTTGAGCCAAGGCATTGCCGCTAAAAGCAACACTAATGGCAGCACCCACTGTTAAGAATAATTTTGACTTCATGCCCACACTCCCCTTATTATTTTGCAATGCATCTATAGTAAATAATTTAACTACCAACCTTCAATGCGCTTTGCAACTTCTGAAAATCTATTAAACCAGTTTTTCTGGAAGCTTTTCCATTTTTATCGATCAAGATGGTGGTTGGTGTCTCACCATGCCATTTAGGGTCGATCTCATAACGTAAACGCTCATCAAAGGGTGCTGGAACATAATAATTATTAGCTTTTTCTAGACCAACTTTAGTTAACATTTTCTGCATGCTTTCAGCAGAAACATCATCTATCTGTACAAAAATTACTTTTGAGCTTGGATGGCTCTTTAGAAAATTACCCCAGAGTGGCATTTCTTTCACACAAGATGGACAAGTAACACCCCAAAAATGGATTGCAATTGGCGAACCATTAGCAGACTTCACCAGGGCGGGCCAATCACCACTTTGATATGGTTTAAGAATTACCTTATCAGCAAATGCAAGGGTACTAACTCCGATAGAAAGAACAAAGGCGAGTAAATATTTTTTCATTATTTTTGTGTAATTTTAATCAATTGATACCCATCAGCCCTTGTAAGCCAAGATAAAAATACCGCATCACCTTGATTGACTAATAAAGGATGATCGCTATACCCTTTTGTTTTAGAAATCATTTGCGGAGCACCCCACGTTTTACCATCATCATGAGATTGTTTAATGTAAACCAATGATTGAGCGCCATCAAATTCTTTCCATGCTAACCATACCTGCTGACCCAAGGCTAAGAGGTATGGTCTAGAAACATTAGCACCCTCGGCCCCAGTGCGATCAGGTTTGGAATAACTTAAACCTTGATTACTAGAGTTAGCATAAAAGACGCCGGAGCGCTTATTCCCTTGGGTATACCAAGCTACATGGAATTTTCCAGATCCAGATACTGCAATCGATGGACCATGATGTGGGCAAGCATCTGTTTTCCAGTCGTCATCAGCTACCCTTCGAATTGGCTCCGTCCCTTTAGCAGAAATCACTTGGCTTGCTTGATCCCGAATACCACCAGGAAAAATCGCTCGATACACAATCACTGGCTGATTTTTTGGATCTAAGCTAACACCAATACGGCAGCACTCGCAACTACTCTCATTGGCAAACTGTTCAGCCTGAAAGGTTTTTCCTCCATCGCCGGAAAATGAATAGGCAATAGAGCCCCCTAAACGCTTTACACCATCCTGCTTTGCTATAGCAACCAATCGCTTATCAATCCAAGTGATAAAAATAGAGCTATCTGGCCTAATTAACAGGGATGGGAAGCGTTGACTAGAGCCGCCCTGCACCAGTGATACTGGAATGCTAAAAGTACTGCCACCATCAGTTGATATCGCAGTATTAATCTGCGCATTCCAATTTGAGTCCTTAAAAAAAGCGTAGGCTATAAAGACATTATTCTGTTTATCAGCAATGATCTGAGGACGCGCATCAGCGCCAGCATCCAATGTCTTACCATGCTCTGCAATTTTGGTAGTAGATCTCAATGTTTTACCGAGATCATCAGACTGCCCTACCGATACCACTCCATTTGCAGTCCATGCCAATAGTAATTTGCCATCAGACAATAAAAAAGGTGTGGCTGCATTGGCACAATCAAGCCCATAGCCCTGGCAAACACTGCTCACTTTTATAGGGGCGGCACTCTTCATCTGCGATGAATGATCCATTTGTGCTTGCGCACTGCCGACAGTGCCGAGCGAGCTCACAAGGAGTATGCCAAGTAATCGTAGGTGACTAAAAGAGAGGAGGATTTTAGACATCATTAGAAGATGATACGTGCACCTACGTTAATTGACTGAGGCTGACCAATGGTGTAGCTTGAACTGCTACTTCCCGTACCAAACGTAATGTACTGCCGGTTGAATAAATTCACTGCAGAAGCATAAACAGAGGCATTTTTAGTCACTTCATAATTGGCTCGTAATCCAACTACTGCATAAGAAGCTACTGGCAACGTATTGCTGTTATCCAACCAAGAGCTCCCTACATATCGAACAGTCGCAGTCAAACTTGCCTGAGGCACTGGGTAATAGGTTAAACCGCCGCCCAAAATATTTTGAGGTACCCCCGCGACCTGCTTACCGACTGGGTCGGTAGTAGCAGTCCAGGTTAACTTGGTGCTAGTAAATGCGTAATTCGCATCTGTTGCCCAATGCGAATTAATATCATGATGGAACTGAAACTCTATTCCTTGACTTAATAAACTTTGGTTATTCGTATAGTAACTCGAATTTGTAGCACACCCGGATGGACTTCCAACCGTAGCGCAAAGACTATTAGCTAATGCTTGCTGGCTTACTCCAATCTTGTAACTCACAATCGCATTTTGAACATAGTTATTGAAGGCCGTGAGTTGAGTAAATCCACCTTTCCAGCGATAGTCCGTTCCCACCTCATAACCCATCATAGTTTCAGGGGTTAAGTTTGGATTAGCAAATGAGTAGCCCGTGCCAGAACCATAACTTCTGAGTGTGTTATTCATGCCTGGCGCATGAAAGGCTTGATAAGCAGCAGAGCGTAAATCCCAATCTTTATTCATTTTATAAAGCAGGCCTAAAGTTGGGCTAAACAGAGTCTTGCTTTGGTTGGGGATATTTTGATAGCTCGGCGCACCACTGCTGCCCGCATTATAGGAAGTTGGGGTTTGGCTCATCCATTGATCGACACGCGCCGATAAAGTTGTTTCAAGCGGGATTAAATTTGCTTTGGACTTTAGCTCACCTAGTAAACCATAAAATGATTGCTGACCCTGACCATAATTTACTGCGGTAACGCCTCCGCCGGTATTGAGATTATTGGTTTGATTTGATCCGGTGATATTACGTGCATCAATAGCCACAATATATTGATCTAGTAAACCAGCTACCTTCTGCGTGTACTGAGCTGAAGCGCCTACCGTGCTATAGGGATCCTGATAGTTGGCATTGATATAGGGATAGTTCCGGGGATTTGATCCAGTAGTTGAAGTGGTTGAGCCATTTTGCTTGTTAAAGCCTGTCTTCTGGTAGAAGAAATTGACGTCTACTTTTGCTTTGTCATCAAGTCGCGTAGTGATACCGCCGGCTATATCCGTCTCTTGCATGATATTAGTCGCAAAGGCATACCCAGAGGATAAATCTGACATCGTGTGATAGCCAACACGAAAGAATCCATTGGTTTCTGGGCTAGCTTTAAAGTAACCCTGCAGCCTCATATTAGAGTTATGTGAACTGGAGTTACCTTGCCCATTTTTAATATTGTTTGGAGATCCAGGAGAAATAGTGGCAATATTTTGATATCCATCAGTAGCAAAATAATCAGCTGAGAATCTCAAATGCAAAGCTTCTGAAGCTACCAAATCTTTTGACGCCGCTACGTTGCTGGTGCCATAAGATCCCGTAGTTGCGGAAACTTCCTGCTGACTGTTAGTCGGAGTTTTAGTCTTAATATTAATTACACCACCCATACCGTAGTTACCCCAAAGACTAGAGACACCACCGCGAATAAATTCAACTGAATCAATGGATGACATTGGCACAAGATTCCACTGAACAGTTCCATAAAAAGCATCATTGGCTGGCAATCCGTCAATTAATACTAGGGTTCTAGCATTACCCAAACCTCGTACGTTAATACTCTGCGCAGTAGGATCCTTTTGATAGTAAGGTGTGTCATTGAGAATCACACCAGGGACATTCTTTAAAATTTGATCAATAGTTTGATCTGGTGCAATTTCCAGCGCTTCTTTAGTTAAGATGGTCGTATTGAGTGGAATCTCATCCAAAGACGTTCCGGAACGAGTCGCACTTACTGTCACGCTTTTTAACTTCTGGTCATAGTCAGGCGGTGGCGCAATTTGAGCTTGCGCAATTGAAGCTAATAGCATACTCACGCATACGCTAATTTTCTTTTGCTTAAAAAGCATTCACTTCTCCACACAACATGACAGCAACGTATTGAGTTGCTAACTACATAGCTAAGCTATGCCCTAAAAAATTTCTTAGGCTTGTGTAGGAGGTGCTGCTGAGGGAGGGGTTACCCAAACAGCCAGTGGCTTGGGTGATTGATAAAAAAGCTGGGGCAGAAACGCAAAAGTTTGCGGCGCCTGGAACGAGAGATTGGTATTAAATGCTGGGGTGATAGAGCTTTGAGCTACACAATAAGGACATGGCGGCTCTTGATTAGCAAGTTCTTGATCATCCATCAGAACATTGATTTGCATCATGCTGCCGTCTACTGAGCAAATCTCCATTGCAAAACCCTGGCCATGCTGCACAAGGGATGCTGCTTGTGATATTGCTGGCGCAAGCGCACTCATTGCGATTGCAAAAGCTGCAATCCAGTGAATGAGGCGGTTTTTGCTGAAGTTCATGATCGACCCATTTTATCGGGTTTTTACTTTGCCATGAAAAAAGGGGCTTGCGCCCCTTTTTAACTAGATCAGACTGGCTTTTGACCAGTCAAACTTTATGCAGCTACCTTTTTCTTGCCAATGACTTTACCAATCAATGGCCAGAAGAGGAGTAGCAAAGCTAAAGTGGTGATAGTGGCTACCAAGTAGTTAGAGAAGAATATATCTAAGTTTCCTTGTGAGAACAACATTGACTGACGGAATGAGTCTTCTGCACGGTCACCCAATACCAAGGCTAAAACCATAGGCGCCATTGGGTAGTCGAGTTTCTTAAAGATATAGCCGAGTACACCAAAGCCCAACATCAACCATACGTCAAAGGTAGCGTTGTGAACGGTATATGCACCCACTGCGCAAATCACAATAATGACTGGTGCAATGATCGAGAACGGAATTCTCAAGATGGATGCAAACAACGGTACGCAAGTTAATACTACGAATAAACCTGCTAAGTTACCGAGATACATACTGGCGATCAAGCCCCAAACAAAATCTGGTTTCTCTACAAAGAGTAGCGGTCCAGGCTGCAAACCCCAAATCAGCAAACCACCGAGCAATACCGCCGCAGTTGGTGAGCCCGGAATACCTAGAGATAACATTGGCAGAAGTGCTGCTGTACCTGCAGCATGGGCTGCCGTTTCTGGAGCAACAATACCTTCCATCTTGCCTGTACCAAACTTATCGCCGTCTTTGGATACCCGCTTTGCAACGCCGTACGCCATGAAAGAAGCGGGGGTAGCACCGCCTGGGGTGATACCCATCCAGCAGCCGATTAAACAGCTACGTAATGAAGTGGCCCAGTATTTTGGTAATTGCTTCCATGTCTCAAGGACAACCTTGCCGCGGATCTTGGCAGCTGCGCCTTGGAATGCAAGACCTTCTTCCATTGACAACAAAATCTCACCAATACCAAACAAACCGATCACAGCGATCAAGAAGTCAAAACCACGCATTAATTCTGGGTTACCGAATGTCAAACGCAGCTGACCGGTAACCGTGTCCATACCAACAGTTGCTAAGGCAAAGCCCAGCATCATGGCTGAAATCGTTTTAAATGGCGATCCCTTATTCATGCCCACGAAGCTACAGAAGGTGAGTAAGTAGACCGAGAAGAACTCTGGCGGACCAAATTGCAATGCAAACTTAGCAACTAAGGGAGCTAAGAAGGTAATCATCACGATTGCAAAGAACGCGCCCACAAATGAAGAGGTGAATGCTGTAGTTAGTGCCTCGCCCGCCTTACCGTTGCGAGCCATTGGGTAACCATCAAAGGTGGTAGCAACAGACCACGGTTCACCTGGAATATTAAAGAGAATGGATGTAATTGCTCCACCGAATAACGCACCCCAGTAAATACAAGAGAGCATGATGATGGCTGAAGTTGGGGGCATTGTGAAGGTCAATGGCAACAGAATCGCAATCCCGTTTGCACCGCCAAGTCCTGGCAATACGCCAATGATCACACCAAGTGTGACACCAACCAACATCAACAATAAGTTAAAGGGCGTCATTGCAACGGCAAAGCCATTGAATAGAGCGTTAATTTCTTCCAACTTGTACTCCTTTTTGTCTAATCTTTTTTAATTGTATTTTTTAGTTCACGCCCACAAATTCGAGTGGGTTGAACCATGAGCCATGTGGCAATGGAACTTGGAACCAGAACTCGAACATCAGGTAGAGAGCTACGCTCACCCCAATTGATACAGCAATTGCTTTCCAAAGAGGATATTTACCGAGCCAAACCATGAAGATGGCGATGTAAAAAACGGAAGAAACATAAATACCAATTAATTGCACGCCAAGCACAAAAACAATTGCTGGCAATAAGACGGCCATCACTTGCTTGAAAGACTCTCTATCAACAAATGATTCTGATTTTTTATTCTTATTAACAATTGCTGCTTGATATAGAGTTACTGTGCTCGAAAGCATGATGATCAAGCTAATGTAGAAAGGGAAATACCCTGCCTCTGGGCCATCACTACCCCAGCTTGCGCCTAACTTGAGGCTTCCAATCATGACTGTGAGACCTATCGCAAGAAACAAGATAGCTGTAATGATATCCATTGCTCTCACACTGATTACTGAGTCTTTGTTTGAATCATTTGCTTGTTCAGACATTTGTTTTTTCACTAATAGAAGTTGATTAATACGCCTACTTAAAAAATAGGACCCCCAATGGAGGCCCTATCTCATTTCCTGCAAATTACTTAGCCAAAAATCCGGCTTCAGTCATTAATTGCTTATGAAGCGCTTCATTCAGAGTTAACCAGTTTCTAAATTCTTTACCAGACATAAATGTCTGATTGAATGCGCCATCAGCCATAAACTTTTTCCACTCTGGAGTTGCGCGTACTTTTTTGAACAACTCAACATAAAAGTCGACTTGCTCTTGAGTTACACCCGGGGCCATGAAAATACCACGCAACATCACATAGTCAGTTGTTACGCCTGCCTCTTTACAGGTTGGCACGTCGTACCATGATTGAGTATCAGTAACTTTTTCTTTGTAAGGCATACGGGTGTCATCAAATACGCACAATGCACGTAATTTGTTAGCACGCCACTGAGCCACAGCTTCAATCGGGTTATTTACAGAAGAGTCAATGTGATTTCCAACGAGCTGCACAGCTACGTCGCCACCCCCTTTAAATGGGATGTAAGTGAACTTTGCACCCGTGGCTTTTTCAATAGCAACGGTAATGATTTGGTCTTCTTGTTTAGAACCCGTGCCACCCATTTTAAATTTACCTGGGCCAGCTGCTTTGGCAGCATCAATATATTCTTTGGCTGTCTTGTATGGCTTTTCTGCGTTATCCCACAAAACAAATTGATCAAGCGCCAACATGGCTACTGGAGTAATGTCTTGCCAGTTAAATGGAACGCCAGTTGCTAGCGGAGTTGTAAATAAATTAGAGAGTGTGATCACGATCTTATTGGGATCGCCCTTAGCTTCTTTCATTGCCAAGAAACCTTCAGCACCAGCGCCTGCACCTTTATTCACAGGAATAATGGCCTGCTTCATTAAATTATTTTTAGTGATAATTCCTTGAATCATGCGAGCCATTTGGTCAGCACCGCCGCCAGGACCAGCAGGAATAATAAATTCAACAGGCTTAGTAGGCTCCCATGCTGCGAATGCAGGGGAAATGCCAGCGATACCGAGGGCTAAAGCGGTGAAAATCATTGCCCCTTTTAACTTCATCTTCATTCATGTGCTCCTATAAATGGTTTGCCAATGTATTTTTGGCTAATTGAATGTGTGTGATTTTTAAACAAGATTGGTAACTTGAACTTGACTACCATCAATAATTTCAAAATCGATTAAGACGAGTTTCTACAATAGAGTAGAAACCCCTATCAATTAAGCTAAAGATAATTTCAGTGTACTTACATCTGGACTGAAAAACCGTATTTAATGCACAAAAAAGGCACAAATTGAGTATGGTTATGTATCTAGACAAATTAGAACTCAATCTAGGTATTTACCCTAGTAAGGCTGGTGCCGCTTGCCGGAATCGAACTGGCGACCTTTTCATTACGAATGAACTGCTCTACCAACTGAGCTAAAGCGGCAAATTTGTCTAATTCTAGCGGAAGCGATCCAGGAGCTTTTTGCTGACCTTGTCTAGCTGCGTTGAGTCTTTAATAATGAACTGCAGACCATTTGAGTCGGCAATGAGCAATGTATTGCCAGCAATGCGGCGAATATCTTCCTCACCCTTCAGGCGGATACGCGTTGGCCCCCGATCCGTTTCAATATCCCAGATGCTGGGCGTTGCAAATGTAGATACCTTAGTAATTCTCTCGATGACCGGCATAAATTCCCGTGCAGCCAATTCTTCCTCAATCAGGGCGAGCTCTGCTTCTGGGATCAGTGCAACGTCTGGAAACCAGCATACTTCCTTGCCAGATTGATTCATGATGCCGATGCCAGCTACTGGCGCAGTAATCGGGAATGCCCGCACCGGATGCACACCAATATGGCGCTCACCTTTGGCATCAATGAAAACCAAGCTTCCAAGTGCATTGCGTTCTAGTTGATGGGTCTTATTCATACTCCACCCCCAATATTCTTAGCGATGACTTCTAATTTTTCTTCTCGCCTTTCTTCTTGCGAGTCCTCAAGGCTTTCGCCAATCGCACCACCCTCAACCAACTCGGCGGCATGACGCAATTGAGCCTGATACAGGGCATAGTAAGCGCCCTGAGATTCCATCAATTGGTCATGCGAGCCAATCTCAACAATCTCGCCCTTATCCAGCACTACCAGACGGTCGGCCTTTCTAAGAGTCGATAGGCGATGTGCAATCGCAATCGTTGTGCGGCCTTTCACTAGGTTATCTAATGCGCGCTGAATTTCTTTTTCAGTAGTCGTATCAACTGAAGATGTAGCTTCATCTAAGATCAAGATGCTTGGGTTAATCAGCAGTGCGCGTGCAATCGAGATACGTTGACGCTCACCACCCGATAAAGATTGGCCACGCTCACCAACTAAGGAGTCATAGCCCAAAGGTAGTCTGAGAATAAATTCATGGGCATGAGCAGCGCGTGCAGCTTCAATAATTTCTTCGCGAGTCGCATCTGATTTTCCATAAGCAATATTCTCTGCGATCGTGCCAAAGAATAAGAAAGGCTCTTGCAAGACTAAACCAATGCATTTGCGATAGTCAGCGATTCGCATGCTCCGAATATCGCGCCCATCTAAAGAAATTGAGCCTGAGCTCACATCGTAGAAACGGCAGATCAGGTTGACTAAGGTGCTCTTACCCGAACCGCTATGCCCTACCAAGCCAATCATTTCACCGGGAGCAATATCTAGATTAATCCCCTTGGTTACCGCACGGTTCCCATAGCGAAAACCCACTCCCCTTAAAGAGAGACGGCCTTGAACTGGTCCCAAGGGTGCAGGGTTGATAGGCTCAGGAACGCTCGATACGTGATCCAAAATATCAAAAATGCGCTTAGCGCCCGCTGCTGCTTTTTGGGTGTGAGAAACAATTCGGCTCATCGAATCTAAGCGAATATAAAAACGTCCGATATAGGCCAAGAAGGCAATCAACACTCCGACTGTTACCTTTTGATGCGCAACCTGCCAAATACCAAAACCCCAAACAACTAGTAAGCCCGTTTCAGTCAGTAAAGTCACTGTGGGAGAAAACAATCCCCAGACACGATTCACGCGATCATTGATTTGTAAGTTATGTTTATTGGAGTCGACAAAACGTTTGAGTTCGCGATCTTCTTGGGCGAATGCCTTCACCACCCGAATGCCGGGGATAGTGTCAGCCAAGATGTTGGTTACTTCAGACCAAATGCGATCAATCTTTTCAAAGCCAAAGCGCAAGCGATCGCGCACTACATGAATCATCCACACAATAAATGGCAATGGCGCTAATGTCACCAAGGCAAGTAAAGGATCAATCGAGACCAAGATTGCTGCAGTCATGGTAATCATGAGTACATCGGTAACAAAATCTAGGGCATATAAGGACAAGAAAACACAGATGCGATCGGTCTCTGCGCCAATACGGGCAATCAAGTCACCAGTTCGCTTGCCGCCAAAATACTCCAGAGAAAGTTTTAGTAAATGCTCAAAGGTGGTGTTACGTAAATCAGCGCCAATGCGCTCGCTCACTAAAGCAAGTAAGTAAGTCTTCCACCAACCTAAACCCCAAGCAACAATTGCGGCCCCAAACAAAGCGAGTAAATACATACTGGCCAAATGAAAATCAATCGGATTACCTTTCTCATAGGGAATCAACACATGGTCCATCAATGGCATCGTGAGATAAGGTGGGATGAGTGTTGCGCCAGTTGACAGCAAAGTCAGGACAAAACCGAGTGCGAGTTGTTTTTTGTATGGTTTTGCAAAACGCCAAAGCTTAAATAAAGTCCATGTAGACGGCGGAGTATCGTCCTCTGGATCACAAGTAGGACATGCATCTGAGTTAGCAGATTTTGGACTTAAGCAAACTGGGCAAACTTGTTTGTCGTACTCACTTGACTCGCCTTTGCTTTGCTCTTCACCTCTGGTAAGTTGCTTAAAGCTGGATTGCAAACGCAGAATTTGTGGATTTACTGCAAGAGTGAAATACCAGGCCCTGAGCAAACTGTCAGCAGTTTCTAGCCTGAGATGGCCGACTCCCGCATGGTCTCCATGAACTAAATACTGCCCCTGATCTATAGGCCAAGACTGAAATTGCTTCCCGTCAGTCCAAAAAAGACCGTCTTGGCTCAGTAAAAGCAGACTTTTTTCAAAGCGCAGATCTGCATCTAAATCCAACTCCACCCATGCCAGCAAGGCATCTGGGCTACGAACCGGTGATTTTTCGCCCTGCAAAATAGACTGCCAATAGCTTGGCAAGCTTGGAGCAAAAGGTAGGATTTCTGGCTTCATCGACACTAAAAGTATAGTGGAGCTAGATTTTTTAGATTTATAGCTCCTGTCAACTTTAGAGCTATAAAAAGCGTTTAATTACCGAAGCAGGCCTTTTTATGTATTTTTGCTAATTTTGTGAGTTTTAAATAAAAAATAGAAACAGAGAGACTGTCTAACGCGTCATAGCCAAACCTTGGCCTATGGACTCGCAACACCCTATACA
>Ga0194037_1001171_pt1 | contig 19410 bp, 18 predicted proteins | sample JunL306m_MetaG_FD_148653 | JGI IMG/M metagenome (GOLD analysis project Ga0194037, IMG submission 148653) | Anoxic zone freshwater microbial communities from boreal shield lake in IISD Experimental Lakes Area, Ontario, Canada - Jun2016-L304-6m | ecosystem: Environmental > Aquatic > Freshwater >...
CAAAATCTTGGCTATGGGTATTAGGATATACGCAGTTGGTAGCCATTGGCGTGGGTATTATAAATTATACGGTGAGTGCAAATTATATGTACCTATCGGCCAAGCCTGAAGTAAGTAACCCTTTTGTCATTGGAGACTGGCCTTATTATATTTTAGTATTAGAAGTAGTGGCCTTAGTTCATTTCTGGGTTTTATACCTACCCTTTGCTAAAAAAAATAAACAAGCTATTCAAGCTAAAGTTGAGTAATCGTATTTTATCAGCTCATTCTATTTCAAGAGCACGCTATAGCTCCTCTATTCTCTTGGCTTTATCATCTATCACTAAATCAAAGTTGGGTTTTGTTGGGCCTCCATTGGGGTCGTAACCTGTAATTAATTCGTGAAACTTACAACCCCATTTAGTTAACTGCTCCAAAGTAAGTTGTCTTAAATCACGTTTTGAGCTTTCTCCTCTGCCTGTCCAATAAGTAATATGCCAGCCCTCCTCATATAGTTTATTAATCTTAGCTATATTTTCAAAATTCGGCGCTGCCAGTTCATATACTCTTTTATCTGTATAAAAGCAGATGGTTTCATCTATATCAATTAATGCTTTCTTGGAACCAAACCTTTTAGACTCTATCATTATTATCTATTTTATAGCTATTTAAGTTGCGCAAATTTAGATAGTTTCTATAAATTACAGCTTCCAATTTTTATAAAACAACAACAACGCTATGAGATTACTGCTTTTGTCCCTTTTTACTTGTATCCTACAATTGGCTACTGCACAAAATGCAGGTAATCCAATCATTAGAACTGATAAAATTACCATTGCGCGCGATGCTTATGGCGTTCCTCATATTTTCGCACCAACCGATCCCGAAGTAGCCTATGGCTTGGCCTGGGCCCATGCCGAAGACGATTTCACGACCATTCAAACATTAATGTTGACGGGTAAAGGAAAATTAGCCACTTATTTAGGCGCAAAGGGTGCCCCTATAGATTATGTAGTAGGCTTATTAAATACCAAGGCCACTGTGGTTGCACAAATGAATCTAATGGATCCTGCTTTTTTACAATTGATAAAAGGTTATTTAATGGGTTTAGAAGCCTATGCCAAAGCGCATCCAGATAAGGTTTTAAATAAACATGTTTTTCCCATCACCATAGAAGAATATTTATCTGCTACTGTTTTTTCAGTAGCTGTATTTTGTGGGGTAGACAAAGCATTGCCAAAAATTTTAAACGGTACCATTCCTGCCTTGCCAGGCTTTACAGGAGAAGGAAGCAATTCCATTGCAGTACATGCTACTAAATCAGCAACCGGAGAAAACATGCTGCTGATTAATGCGCATCAACCCATTGAAGGGGCAACCGCTTTTTATGAAGCACAATTACAAAGCGAAGAAGGCTGGAATATTTTAGGAGGTTTGTTTCCAGGTGCTCCATTGATTTTTCATGGAACTACTCCCAATCTAGCATGGGCACATACAGTGAATCTGCAAGATAAAATTGATGTGTATCAATTAGAAACCGACAAAGCACATCCTGGTAAGTACAAAGTAGATGGCGATTGGTTGACCCTTGAAAAAAGAAAAATAAAATTAAGCATCAAGGGCCTTCCTTTTCCTATTTCTAAAATGGCTTATACTTCTATCTACGGACCAACCGCTGTAACTCCAGAAGGAAAATATTTTTCGATGCGTTTGCCTGCTTTAATGGATGCAGGTGCTTTGCAACAATGGTATGCGATGAATAAAGCACAAAACTTTACCCAGTTCAAGGCGGCTTTGACGCAAAACCATTTACCCATGTTTAATATTATCTATGCCGATAAACGCGACACCATATTTTATATCTCTAATGGCAAAATGCCTTACCGTAATGCAGATACCAACTACCATTGGAATGCAACCTTACCAGGCAATACCCTTGCTACGCTTTGGACTAAATTTAAACCACTCAGTGCATTACCTCAATACTTGAATCCGAAAAGTGGTTATTTATTCAATACCAATCATTCGCCATTTATGGCCACTGCCGAAAATGAAAATTTAAACCCAGCAAATTTTGATGCTTACGATGGCTATGAATTAACACATAACAATAGAAGCCGTCGAGCAAAGGACTTAATTGATCAATTAGATAAAATAAGTTATGCCGATTTAAAACGCATTAAGTTTGATCGTCAATTACCCGCTAAGATTTTATTCCCTTATGGATTTACAGCAGACACTTTATTTCTATTGGATGAAAACAACTATCCTAAATACGCTTCACTTATTACAAGTTTAAAAAATTGGGACCATAAAGCAGTAGCCGAAAGCAATGGCGCACTCATTTACAATTTGGCTTATTATCATGTACCAAAAATAATGAAAGACCATAAAAATGAAAAGCTAACCACTGAAGAGGCCATAGAAACCTATGCATACATCTATGATTTTTTAATGAAAAACTATAAGCGACTTGATGTTACTTTAGGCGAAGTTCAACGATTGGTAAGAGGTGAGGAAAACTGGCCACAAAGCGGCATGCCTGATGTATTGGCTGCCGTGCAAACAGAACCTTTTGGCAGTGCGCAACGAAAGATGAATAGCGGGGATGCCTACATTGAATTTGTTCGTTTTCCTAAAGATGGTAGTTTGCCTTTAATAGAAAGCGTGAATACTTTTGGAGCGAGTTCTTTGAAAGGTGCTAAACATTTTGCTGATCAAAGAGCGCTATATCAAGCACAAAGTTTAAAGAAAATGAGCATGGACAAAGAAGAGGTATTAAAAAATGCGGAAAGCATTTACCATCCTCAATAAATTTTGTTCGAAAATATTTTAGCCCAATATCAATAGAACTATCTTTAGAGCCTTGCGGTAATAATGCTTTTGTCTAAAATAGCCTTGGTATCATAAATAATAGTTTGTTTAGATGCTTTCAATTTGGCATAGTCCAATGATTTAAAAAAATCATGGGCTACGGTTAATACAATGGCATCGTAGGTGGCTAATTGAGTAACCAAATTTATTTGATGTTTTTCAACTACTTCTGCAGCATTGGCAAAGGGATCAAAAGCAAAAACTTCCAAACCTTCTGTTTGAAGTAAATGATAAATTTCAAAAGCTTTAGAATTTCTAATGTCGGGGCAGTTCTCTTTAAAAGTAACACCCAATAATAAAACTTTTGCACCTTTGATTTGAACTTTATTGGCTGTTAATAATTGTATTACTTTCACAGTCACAAAGGCACTCATTTGATCATTCACATGTCTGCCCGATAAAATTACTTGTGGATGATAGCCTAGGCTACTAGCTTTATGTGCCAAGTAATAAGGATCTACACCAATGCAATGTCCGCCTACTAAACCTGGTTGAAAGGGTAAAAAGTTCCATTTAGTGGCGGCAGCAGCCAATACATCTTGGGTATCAATGTTCATTCGATCAAAAATCAAGGCCAATTCATTCACAAAAGAAATATTGATGTCGCGTTGTGCATTTTCAATTGACTTTGCTGCCTCTGCCACTTTTATACTGGGTGCTTTATGCGTTCCAGCTGAAATGATACTTGCATACAAGGCATCTACCTTATCGGCAATAGCAGGTGTAGAACCCGAAGTCACTTTAATGATTTTTGTAAGTGTATTAACTTTATCACCTGGATTGATTCTTTCTGGAGAATAACCACAATAAAAATCTTGATTGAATTTTAATTGACTTGCTTTTTCTAAAACGGGTACACAATCTTCTTCGGTACAACCAGGATAAACGGTACTTTCGTAAATAACTAAATCGCCTTTTTTTAAAATGCTGCCAATCATCTCCGAAGCCCTCAATAAAAATTTTAAGTCGGGTTGTTTGAGTGCATCCACAGGAGTGGGTACTGTAATAATATATACGGTACAATTTTTTAGCTCACTTAATTGATTCGTAAAAAATAATTGGTTTGCTGTTTGAATTTCTTCAGGGGTAGTTTGTAAAGTGTTATCCAATCCCTGTTGCAATGCTTCTATTCTAAGCGCATCAATATCAAAGCCAATGACCTTATATTCTTTCCCAAAAGCTACCGCCAAAGGCAGGCCTACATAGCCTAAGCCGATAACAGCAATAGTATCCAATGTATAAGATGAATGGTCCATTTCCAGCCAAAGTTAATGGTCTACCTAGTGATGACCATAATTTTTTTCACCGGCCGTGATGCTTAGTTTTAGCCTGTTTTGTGGAGGAGGCAAGGGGCAAGTAGCAAAGGCGGTGAAAGCACAGGGAGGATTATAGGCTTTATTAAAATCTATTTCGGTATTGCCTAAGGCATCTGGCTTTGGAATATCTATAAAGCGTCCTGCTCCATAAGTAGTTTTACCAGCTGTTTCATCTCCAAATACAATAAACAAATTAGGTCCTCCTTCGTCTATAACATCCAAAGTATATTCTTTATTGTTAATGGTAAACAATAAACGGCCAGCAGATTTTTGAGCAGTAATTTGACCCAGCACATTGGTAATCATTAATAAATTTTGCTCTGGTTGCACTAGTACTGCTTTTAGTCTCCAATTAGAATCTACTCGGAATCGATCAATGCCTTTAAATTGTTTCAAAGTGGCTGCTTGTAAATTTCTAAATCGTATGCCCACTTTATCTTCCCTTTTGATGACTACCCAACTAAAATGAGACCAGTCCATGGTTTTAGCCATTCCTTCCGCATTAAAAATGCTAATAGCATCTGCTCCATTTTGTTCTTTATTATTGACCTTGATGCTATGCTTGTTTTTATTCATCCACTGCACTGAATCTCCCTCATATATAAAATCACCTAAGTAATCAGGAAATTCATTATTGGCATATTTACAGTCCATGCCTTCTCCTTTACCAAAACTATTGACCCCTTTGTGCAACCAAAAAAGTCCTTCTAAATTTAACCAGCCATTGGGTTGTTTTAGGATATTTTCTCGTTTCATATGCCAATCATTGATCGACTTGAGGTAGTTCTTGCTCGATTGACTGAACAAAGTATTAAGTTGAAATATAATTAAAAGGAGTAGGAGGTATTTTTTCATGAAATTTTATTAGCGTATTGATTTAATAACCGCTGTAAAATTAAGCTTTTTGAGCCATATTTTTTGTGCTGCCGCCTTTAGAAAACCTTAAAATATTTTAACAAAATTTACCCCATGTTTGTAGTAAATTTATAGGAGAAAATCAAGCACATGTATTACAAAAAAATTATTTACGCTTTTTTATTTTTATTCCTATTTGGGTCTTGTACCAAAAAAGATGTGGCTAGTAACAATCCTACCACCATTAGTACGAATGCTGATGTGAATAATTGGATACACCAAACGATGAGTAGTTATTATTTATGGTCTACCAATATGCCAGCGGTTGCTAAAACTAATTTGAACTTGAATCCAATGAACTATTTTACTTCTATCTTATATGATTATGGAACTACAGATCGTTTTTCTTGGATTGATAGTAGTTCAAGCAATTTAATCAATCAACTCAATGGGGTCAATAAAATTTTAGGTGTGAAGCTGAATGCCTTTTTAGTAGACAATACCAAACCAGATGGAGATGTTGCCTTGGTCATTGCTTATGTTTTAAAAGGAAGTCCTGCAGAAAAAGCTGGCATGAAAAGAGGAGACATTATTTTATCGGTAGATGATCAAACGGTGACCGCTAAAAATTATACTACTGTTTTACAAAATGAAACTTTGAAATTGGGTTTTGGTGTTTATGCCAACAACGCCTTTACTAGCAATGGAAAAACTTTAACACTTACAAAAGTGGAATTGCAAACCAATCCCATTCTTACTGATACGGTGTTCAATTGGGCAGGGAAAAAAGTAGGCTATTTTGCTTACGTACAATTTTTAACAAGTTTTGATGATAGCTTAAGAGCAGTCTTTGGTCGTTTTAAATCCAAAGGAGTGAATGAACTCATTGTGGATTTGCGTTACAATGGAGGCGGCTATGTCAGTTCTGCAGACTTACTCACCGATCTAATGGTGAAAGATTTAGGTGCCAGAGTCAACAAAGTGATGAACAAAAAAGTATTCAATGCAACCTATACCGAATATTTAACCAAACAAAATGGAACCAGTGCCTTTGTCACCAATTTTCAAAATGAAGCCAACAATATTGGTGATTTAAATAGGGTATTTGTGCTTACTTCTAACGGCACAGCATCGGCAAGTGAACTCATCATCAATAATTTAAAACCATTTATGGAAGTGATACTCGTGGGTGACCATACATATGGAAAAAATGTGGGTTCCTTTACCATCACCGATGATAAAAATAGATGGAACTATGGACTTCAGCCCATTACTTTTAAAATTGCCAATTCTTTAGATCAATCTGATTATGGAACCGTCAATGGATTCCTGCCTAATATTCAAGTTTCAGACAATGTATTGCCTTTTAAATTATTAGGAGACCCTGCTGAAACCCTATTAAGTAAAGCGCTTAATGTCATTGGGCCTGTTGCTTATAAAGCCAATGCTACTTCTTCCAATCCAAAAATGATAGGCAGTTTAATTCAAAAAGAAGCCATTGGCGACAACCGAAATTTAGACAAGCATGATATGTTTGGCCAGCCTCCTAAGCATCCATAAAATAATTCAATCTTGACAATTTGTTTTTAGTATCTTAGAATTACAAAAAACGAATTGTTCTATGAAAACCATTTACACCCTGTTTTGTTTATTTATTGCATTAAGTATGCATGCACAACCAAAAAATACAAAAGTGCATGTTAACCATACTGCAGTTTTTGTCATTGACATGAATAAGACTGGAGAATTTTATTCAAAAATTATTGGCTTAGAACCTATTCCAGAACCGTTTCACGATGGACAACATCTTTGGTTTAAAACTGGAGAACATAGTCAATTACATGTAATTCAAGGCTCCACGCAAAAAAAAGAATATTATAAAAATCAACACACTTGTTATACAGAGCCTGATTTTAATACTTTCATTGAAAAATTAAGAGCAGCCAATTGGACTTTTGAAGATGTTAGTGGAAAGAAAAACGCTATCACTACCCGTCCCGATGGCATCCATCAAATATGGCTACAAGATCCAGATGGTTATTGGATTGAAATCAATGATGATACTTATTAATTAAACCTTCCCGTTATTAAAAAATAGTTTTATGAAAAAAATTCAACTGCTGATTTTGTTTATTTTTTCTTTTACCATCGGGCTTTTTGCACAAGGCATCGTGAAAGAAAAACAAGTCATTAAAAGTGCTATTCTAAATAAAGAAGTGCATTATTCTATCTACTTGCCAAGTGACTACAATACGAGTGAACGCGCCTATCCTGTCACTTATTTATTGCATGGCTATGGGGATGCAGATGATGGCTGGATTCAGTTTGGAGAAATCAATCGTTTGGCAGACGAAGGCATTGCCACTGGTAAAATGCCCCCAATGATTATTGTTACCCCGGATGGATTTACCAGCTTCTATATTAATTCAGCAGATGGGGCTATGAACTATGAAGATTTTTTTATCAAAGAATTAATCCCTCATATTGAAAAAACTTACAAAGTAAAAGCAGAGCGAAAATACAGAGGCATTGCAGGTCTTTCCATGGGTGGATACGGGGCTTTAATTTATGCATTAAAATATCCTAATTTATTTACCGCTGCAGCTCCATTAAGTGCGGCAGTTTGGACAGACACTGATATTATAAACTTGAATGATAATATGTACAATACCTTATTTGGAAGTACCATGGGTAAAAATTTAAAAGGGAAAGATAGATTGACTGCTTCATGGTTGGAGAATAGCCCAATGGGCATTATTGAGAAAAAAACAGTAGCAGAATTATCTACTGTAAAATATTGGATTGATTGCGGAGACGATGATTTTTTAACGGTAGGCAATTCAGCATTGCACATTGCCTTGACCAATAAAAAAGTACCTCATGAATTTAGAATGAGGGATGGCAGCCACAATTGGACTTATTGGAGAACAGGTATCATTGATGCGCTTTCTTTTATTGGAGATAGTTTTCGTCAAAAATAAATAAGCATGTCTGCTGAAATAAAAGTTTTTATCACGGGTGGTACTTTTGACAAAGAATACAATGAACTAAATGGGACCTTGTATTTTAATGAAACGCACTTATTTGAAATGCTTACCCTGGGCAGAAGTAGGTTGGATTTATCCATCCATACTTTAATGTTAAAAGACAGTTTAGATTTTGAAGAGGCAGATAGGCATTTGATTGCCAATGCTTGCAATGAAACAACGGCTAGGAAAATTTTAATTACGCATGGTACCGATACCATGACCAATACCGCCTCTTATTTAGCCAAGCATTGCCCTAATAAAACCATTGTAATAACAGGTGCCATGGTGCCCTATAAATTTGGTAGTTCTGATGGAATGTTTAATTTAGGGAGTGCACTTGCTTTTGCTCAGGTTTTACCAACAGGTATTTTTATTGCCATGAATGGAAAAATATTTGAAGCAGATAAAGTGATTAAAAATACCAATAGAGGAGAATTTGAAAGCATCTAATTTATAATAAAATAAAAAATACAGCAATGAAAACAACCAAGATTATTTATTGGATCAGCACCAGCATTATTTGCTTATTTGCATCAACTGCAATTTTTATGAATACCAAAATGGCCATTGACGGCGCCACCCATTTGGGCATCCCACGCTACCTTGGCTTAGAAGTAAGTATTGGACAATTGATAGGCTTGGTCTTATTAATTGTTCCTGCAGTGCCAGCAAGGTTTAAAGAATGGGCCTATGTTGGTTTTGGCATCATGTACTTAACTGCGGCGAACGCACATATTTCGGTGGGTGATCCTATGGGCAATACCATCATGGCCATTGTGTTTTTTGGCCTATTGTTAGTTTCTTATACCAGCTTTCATAAATTAGTAGCTGCTAAAAAATAGCTAGCACTAATTTTTTAGATGCCATCTCCCTTCCAAGAGATGGCATTTTTTATACTTGCCCTATTTGGAAAGCTTAGAAAATGCTAAATATATAGTTGGATTAAAATATTAAGCTAGTTCACGAAGTATTGTTTAAATTAGCAAACTATGTCAAGCGACCAAGAGCTTATTATTCAATTTCAGCAATCCATCGATAAAGAAGCGGTCTTTACCCAACTCATGCGGAAGCATCAGCAAAAAGTATACTACCAAATCAAAAGAATGGTCTTGGAACACGCAGATGCAGATGATATTGCTCAACTGGTTTGGATAAAGGTTTGGAATAAATTAGATGGGTTTAAAATGGAAAGTGAGTTCACCACCTGGTTATTCCGAATTGCATACAATGAAACCTTAAATTATCTTCAAAAACAGAAAAAGCAAGGCAGTAGGCTGTCCAATGATGACCTATATATTTATGAAAATGCCTCCGCCAGCACCGACGAGCCAAAAACTACCGAAATTCAGATTGCGCTAGACAGTGCGATTAAACAACTGCCTGAAAAACAAAGAATTGTGTTTATGTTAAGGTATTTTGACGGTTGTGAATATGAAAAAATAGCGGCCATGATGGGTACCACTGTTGGAGGCGCCAAAGCCAATTTTCATCAAGCAGTAAAAAAAATAGAGCGATTTGTAAAAAAGCTTTAAACTTTAACACCTATAGACCATCCAATTAAAACAATGAAAATGCAGACAGATAAGGATATATTAAAGCAAGACCAGCAATGGGTTGAATCTATAATAGAAAAAGATCATTTGAATCGATTTAATTCAACCAATACGGATGCGCCCATTAATTATTTTGAATCTTTCCCAGATCGATTGATGCAGCGCATTCAAATGGAGAAAAATAATAACACAAATCCTTCCTTTTTTAAAATGTTTTTCTTACAACCTTATGGTAAAATAGCTATCGCGGCTGCTTTTATTTTGATTGTTGCTGGCACCTATTTATTTAGCAATGCCAATAAAGCAAAAACCGAAACTGTTTCTATACAAGAAATTTCGATAGATGAAATGAAAAATTATGTCAGTAACAATGAAGCCATTGCAGAACTAGATTTCGACTATATCATAAAAAAAGAAAGCGCTTCACTTGAAAAATTAGGAGAATCAGAAATTAAAGAAATACAAAAAGCAATCATTCAATAATTTTATATGAAAAGAATATTTTTATTTGGCTTATTTAGTTTGCTATTGATGAATGCTTACGCGCAGCCCCGTCCCAATCGCAGGCCTCCCCCACCTCCGCCGCCCGGAGATAACCAAGAAATGTTTGAAAGAAGAGGTCCTCGTATGCAAGGAGAAGATAGAAAAGAACGCAAAGAACGTATCGAAGTTTTTAAAATTCAATTCATTACAGAAAAATTAGAACTGACGCCTACTGAAGCGGAATCTTTTTGGCCTGTGTATGAGGAATACAATAAAGCAGTGAAAGAAATTGCCAAAACTAAATCCGAAGATGAGATTTTATTTCAAGAAGCTATCTTAGTAGCCAGAAAAAAATATAAAACGGATTTAAAGCCAATTTTAAAATCTGATGAAAGAGTAAACGAAGCCTTAAAAATAGAAAGAGAATTTTTAAATAAAATTCGCTTTGAAATGAATAAAAGAAGAGGTTTTTAGTTATAAAATGCCCCTTTTAAGCCAAAAAGCGCCGCTAGTATCCACTAGGGGCGCTTTTATTTTATAGCGTAGTTTTCGTATATTACAGATTATAATTAAAATTGTTTTTATGAAAAAAATTGCAGTCTTTATTGGAGTTGTTTTACTAGCCATCGCAGGCATCGTTTTATTTAAAACTTTTGCGAATACCCCAGGTGCACATCAAAAAAGCAGTGAATTAACACCTTTGACCAAAGAAGCCATTGCGCATATGACGGAGGCCATTCAAATTAAAACAGAGACCCCTAACGATGCTTACGAATTTGATACCGCTACTTTTTTTGCTTATAGAAAATTTTTAGAAAAATCATACCCATTGGTACATAAAAATTTACCACGCACCGTGGTAGATAGTTTCAATTATATCTACGAATGGAAAGGCACCGATACCAGTATTTTACCCATGGTCTTGATGGCGCATTACGATGTGGTGCCAGTAGAAGCATCTGCAGTAAAACTTTGGCATGCTGCACCTTATGGAGGTGAAGTGAAAGAAGGATATATCTGGGGCAGAGGGGTGATTGATGATAAATCCAGTATGATTGAAATTTTAGAAGCGGCGGAAGCTCAATTGGCCAAAGGATTTCAACCCAAACAAACCATTTTACTTTGCTTTGGCGCAGATGAAGAATCTAGCGGCAAAGGGGCTACTGCAGTGGTGAAATACTTTAAATCTAAACACCAAAGATTTGATATCGTAGTGGATGAGGGTGGTGAAATTTCTACAGAAGACATGAAAGAGGTGAAAAGACCCATCGCCTCTATAGGCGTAGGAGAAAAAGGATATGTAACCTTAATTTTGACAGCTCAAATAGCAGGTGGCCATTCCTCTATTCCAGCTAAAAGTACTGCTATAGATATCTTGAGCAAAGGCTTGTATCAATTGAGACAAAATCAAATGCCTGCTAGATTAACTCCGCCCATTAGGGCTTATTTAGAAAGAATAAGTAGTTACACCGAAAATTTTGGTAAAAAAATGGCCTTGTCCAATTTGTGGCTTTTTGAAAATCAAGTCATGAACAATTTATCGGAATCACCTTCAACCAATGCTTTGGTAAGAACCACCATTGTGCCCACTATTTTTAATAGTGGTGTAAGAGACAATGTGATTCCAACTTATGCAACTGCCTACGTAAACAGTAGAATTTTACCCGGTGAAACTCAAAAAGACGTCTATAATTTCGTAGAGAAAGCAGTCAATGATACCAATATAAAAATTACCTATTATCATAATTACAGCACCATGCCTTCTCCTACCACAGATATTAATAGCAAGGCTTTTAAAAGAGTAGAAAATGCGATCAATGCCATTGTGGATGATGTGATTGTAGCACCCATGGTCATGGTAGGCGCTTCTGATTCTAGAAATTACAGAGAAGTAAGTGATGGAGTAATCAATTTCACGCCTATTACCAATGGCAAAGGGTACCATGGCATTGATGAACGCATGTTGGTAACTGATTTTCAAAAAGGTATTAACTTTTTTAGTTTGTTAATTCAAGGTTCAAAATAAATTTTATGAAAAGAAGCCACCGCATTTATTTTTTGCTTGTACTAATATTTTTTAAAATGAACATGACTATGGGACAATTCAAACCCTTGTACACTTTGACGCCCAACGAAAAAAAACATGAAAACCAAGAAGCCTCCAATACGCAATCTGGAATTTTGATCATTGAAAAAGTTTCCTCCCCTACTTATCAATATTATAGAGCAGCTAAGGACAATGAAAAAAGACCCTGTGTGATTGTATGTCCTGGTGGTGGCTATTTTATTTTAGCTGCTGGTCATGAAGGTGCCGATGTAGCTGAATTTTTCAATAGCATTGGCATCAACGCACTAGTTTTAAAATACCGCATTCCCAATGCAGACAATCAAATAGACAAAACCATTGCACCATTACAAGATGTACAACAAGCCATGTATTTGTGCAGATTGAATGCAGGTAATTGGGGCATTGATGCAAACAAAATTGGTGTCATGGGCTTTTCTGCAGGAGGCCATTTGGCAGCAAGCTTAGCTACGCATTATGCCGATGTAAAAATTAGTAATCCAGAAAATATATCTTTAAGACCCGATTTTCAAATTCTTATTTATCCAGTAATTAGTTTTCAAAATTTTGGTCATGGCGGTTCTAGAAATAATCTTATTGGACCAGTAATAACCGAGGAGGCCATTCATTATTTTAGTAACGAAGAACAAATCAATGCTTATTCACCCCCTGCCTTTTTGGTACATGCCAAGGACGATGATGCAGTGCCTGTGCTCAATTCAACTATTTATGCCAAAACGCTTCAAATAAACAAAGTGCCTGCCGAAATTTATTTGTATGAAAAAGGGGGGCATGGTTTTGGAATGAAAAATCCCACCAGTGAGGTATATTGGCCAAATTTATTGAAGGATTGGTTACACAAAAATCAAATTATTAATTAAATTGTTCTACTATTATACTCCCGAATTTTATACGGAAAAGGGATTTTAAAATTTAAATATATATATATGCGTTATTTAGTTTCTACTCTAGCCTTTTTTGTTTGTTTACACGTAACTGCTCAAAAAACCATTCTAATTAAGTGTGGTAAATTATTGGACAGCAAAACAGGCATGGTCACTGAAAAACAAAATATTTTAATCAAAGGCAATCAAGTCCTATCTATTAGTGCGAGTGTAGTGCCTGCAGATTCTATCATAGATTTAAGTAATTATTTTGTCATGCCCGGTATGATTGATTGCCATACCCATGTGCTTTTACAAGGCGACATCACTTCTGAAGATTATGATGTACAAGCATTGAAAGAATCTATCCCTTATAGAACCATCAGAGCTACCAAGAGTGCCGAAAAAGCATTGATGAATGGATTTACAACCATTCGTGATCTAGGTACAGAGGCCGCAGGATTTGCAGATGTGGATCTAAAAAAAGCCATCAATAGAGGCGTCATTAGCGGTCCAAGAATGGTGGTTTCTACCTTAGCCATGAATACCACTGGGCATTATCCAATTAAAGCAGGAGATTACGCTTGGGAATTACATTTTCCAAAAGGTGTCATTGAAATCACTGGTGCAGATGAAGCCAGAAGAGCAGTAAGACAACAAATAGAACAAGGTGCTGATTGGATTAAAATTTATGCAGACCGTGGTTATTATCGTTTAGCAGATGGATCCTTTAGATCTATCCCTAATTTTACCACTGAAGAAATAAAAGCCATTGGTGACGAAACCATCACCAGTAGAAAAAAATTAGCGGCACATGCCATGACTAGAGATGGTATTTTAGCAGCGATCAATGCAGGCGCTTCAAGTATTGAACATGGAAGTGGGATGGATGAGGAATGTATGCGTGTAATGGCAGAGAAAGGAATTTACTGGTGCCCTACTTTATTTGTGAATGAATTTGTTGCAGAAGGAAGAGCCAAACTAGGAAGTCCAATCAATTTATATTTTCAACAATCCATTCAAGCTACTTTTAAAAAGGCCATTAAGATGGGTGTGAAATTAGCCTATGGTACGGACATTGGTGGTTATGACTGGAACTTACCTCAAGCCAAAGACTTTACCTACTTTGTAGAATGGGGATTGAGCCCAGCGCAAGCCATTCAAACTGCTACTACTACTGCTGCCGAACTTTTAGGCATGCAAGGAAAAATAGGTGAAATCAAAGAAGGTAGTTTTGCGGACATCATTGCCTTAAAAAAAGATCCAACCAAGGACATTAGTGCATTACAAAATGTAGATTGGGTAATGAAAGAAGGTAAGGTATACAAGCATTAATAGGAGTTAGGCTTTTACTTTACTTCCCTTAAATCCAAAATAAGCAACCACTGCAAATGCAATGAGTGGAACTATATAACCCATTTGTATATTGCCTGTGGCATCACTGATCAGTCCAAAAATTCTGGGTAATACAGCGCCTCCTACTATCGACATCACAATCAAGCTACTGGCCATTTCTGTATCTGAACCAAGTTGTTGGATGCCCAAGGAAAAAATAGTGGGAAACATGATGGACATAAAAAAGCAAATCCCAATCAATGCATATATGGTGATTAAGCCTTGTCCAAAAATAGCCACTAAACAAAGTAGCACACAAACTAAGGCATAAGAAGCGAGTAAATTTTCGGGCTTAAAATATTTCATTAATACCGTGCCTAAAAATCGGCCTAATAAAAAAGCAAGGCCTCCAATACTTAAATAATCGGCGGCTTGTACTTCAGAAATTCCTGCGGACTGTGTGGCATATAAAATAAATAAACTTAATACACATACTTGAGCGCCTACATAAAAAAATTGAGCAACTACAGCCCAGCTTAAATGGCTATGTCTAAAAGTAGAAAGTAAAGATGATTGATGGTCTACAGATTTTTTTTCTCTAATGTCCGGTAGTTGAATGCGGTAAAATAAAAAAGCAACTACGATCAATATAATTCCTAAAATAGTATAAGGTGTTTTAACCGTGTAGGCTTCGGCGGCCAAAGCGGCTTTTTGTGCAGCCGCTGTCATGCTAGCTAATTCGGCAGTACTGTAGCCCTTGGTTAAAATAATTCTTGCACCAATGGCAGGTGCTAAAGCAGCTGCCAATCCGTTAAAAGATTGCGCTAAGTTTAATCTTTGCGTAGAATTACTAGGATCGCCTAGGGAGGATGCATAGGGATTGGCCGCCGTTTCTAAAATCGTTAAGCCACAGGCGATAATAAATAAGGCAATTAAAAAATAATTATAGGATTGATGATTGGCCGCAGGAACAAATAAAAAGGAGCCAAAGGCAAATAACAATAAGCCAGCAATGATACCCGTTTTATAGCCCCATCTTTTCATGATATAGCCGGCAGGTAAGGCCATAAAAAAATAAGCTACAAAAACAGAAGAGTCTACTAAGGTGGATTGGGTAGTGGTAAGGGTAAATGATTTTTTTAAATGGGGTATTAAAATCGGATCCAAATTGTGCGCAAAGCCCCATAAAAAAAACAAACAGGTAATTAATACAAAGGGCAGGTAGTTTGATTTGGTTTTTTGCATGATCAATAAATTATATTTAAATATAATCTATCCATTAGATTTGAACAAAAAATACCTCACTAGTACCCTTTTCACCTTCATAAGCAGTAAATTTGGTAACAATAAAAATTCAAACCTTTACTACAATGAAAAAATTACTGCTCAGTATGCTAGGTTCATTTGTCTTAATTTTAAGTTTCGCTAAGGCACCCAAAAATCCAACGCGCGACTTTTATTTAATTCAAATTTACCATTGTTCTACACCTGCTCAAATTGCCAATATAGATGCGTATTTAAAAAATACCTACCTACCCTATTTACATCAAAACAGTATTTCAAAAGTAGGGGTCTTTGCTCCTTTAGACAATGATACTGCAGCAGATAAGCGCTTATATGTATGGATGCCCTTAAAATCAATTGATGAATTAGATGTATTGGATCAAAAGATTGAAAAATTAGATCCTATGGGTAAGGAGGCGGTTATTCATTTAGAAATGGTGGACAGCAGTTTGCCTTACAATAGAATTGAAAAAATATTAACTAGAGCTTTTAAATTTCAACCTAATTATGTTACTAAGTCAAGCTTAACTAAATCAAGTAATCGTGTGTATGAATATAGAAGTTATGAAAGTGCTACCGAAAATTTACATTTAAGAAAAGTGCATATGTTCAATGAAGGAGGAGAAGTGCCTCTTTTTGAGCGACTTAATTTTAATGCTATTTTTTATTCTAAAGTAATTGCAGGCAGCAGAATGCCCAACTTAATTTACATGACCAGCTTTAACAATATGGACGACCGCAATGCCCATTGGAAAGCATTTGTTGAAGATGCAGTTTGGAAAAAAATATCTGTCGCGCAAGAATATTTGAAATCTGTGAACAGAAACGAAACTGTATTGATGAGTGCCCGTGATTACGCCGATTTTTAATCGACCAAATCAAGACCCATTAATTTAACCAATTCCAATTGCGCATTACAAAGTTGATATTGATATTGTAATTGATTCAATAAAGCCCTTTGATAATCCGCATTGGTGGAAGTAAGTTCAATAGGGGTAGTGGTACCATTCTTTAATTTACTGACACTTAATTTTTGTGCCAATGCAGCTTGCTCAATTTGAGAAGCTGCATTTTTTATTCTACGCTCATTACTTTTAATATCAATTAACGCTGCTTGAATGTCTTTTTCAAAATCGTGCAATTGAGCAGCCACTCCAGTTTCATTAAGTGCTACCGCTCTTTCTTGTATTTTGATCTGTTGCTTCGTTTTTCCTCCATTGAATAAAGGCAGTGAAAAACCAATACCCGCATTGTAATTAAAACGAGGGTCATTGATCTGTGGTAAATAGCCATTTCTAGACCCTACACTGGCTTTTAAACCTATAAACGGAAGCTCATTTAATTTAGCAATAGCCACTTCTGCTTTGGCTACATTTACTTTGCTTTTAGCAATGGCCAAGCTTGGATTGTTTTGTATGGCCATTTGTAAGGCTTCATCAAAATTATAATTCTTAAGCGCGATGGTTAACTGACCTTCTTGAATATTGTTCACCCCTGTTGCATATTTTAATAGGTTGAATAATTTATTCAAGTTCGTCTCCAAATCTATTTTACGATTGTTTTCATTGTCAATCTTAGACTGAATGGTAAGAAGGTCTAATTGGATGGCATTGCCGTTTTTTAATTGTGCTTCCACTACAATTTTGTTTTCGGTCAACAAGCCAAGCACTTCATTTTGAATGTCAATGGCCTTTTTTGCATAAATGATTTGATAATACAATTGGCTTATCTGGAAAAACAAACTATGTTCTAATTGTTTTGCCACTTGTTTGGAAGATTGTAATTCTAATTTTGCTTTTTCAATATTAGCGACTAAGCGGCCAAAATCAAATAAAGTATAGGAACCATTCAAAGCCCCTGAAACATTGTGCTCTGGCGCAAACTGAAAAGTTTTATCGCCAAAGGGAACTTCAATTTTTGGTTGCATGTACGCATAACTTGCATCTAAAGTGAGATCGGGATATTTATTTAACTCCGTTAAGGCCAATTTATCTTGGGCCATTTGAACCGATTGTTCTACTTCCTTTACTTTTGGGAAATAGGTCAAGGATTGATTCAATAAATTTTTAAGTTCTTTATTGATTAAATTTTGAGCTTGTGCATTAGCAAAATGCAACACCACAAATAACAATAAGATTAATTTTTTCATAACTCGTTTACTTTAAAAGTTTATCAACACTCCATATTAATGTGATTCTGCAGCAGCTTTTGCTGCGGCCTTGTCCATTTTTTTACTGGTTCGAAGGAAAAATACCAATGGAATAACTACTAAAAAGAAAATACCCACTAGCCTAAACGTATCCAAATAAGATAAATAATAGGCTTGCCTATCCACCGACATATCAATCATTTTAAGGGCAGTTTGTTTTGCCCCTGTCAAATCACCTGTTTTGGAAGCAATGCCTTGTGTTACCGCCGTCACCCTTTCCTGCCAAGCTGCCCCATCGGAAGGCATATGTGCAATTAAGTTAGTACGATGCTGAAAATATTGTTTCGCTACATAGTTATTGGCCATGGCTATACCAAATGCACCACCCAATTGACGAATCATATTGTTTAAGGAAATTCCTGCAGCATAATCTTTGGGAGCCAAGCCCACTACTGCTTGATTAATCAATGGTAATTGACTCAATGAAATTCCAAATGCTCTAATTAATAAAGGCCAGAAAAAATCCCATTTTCCAGCATCCAAAGGCATGGCCGCACTATAAAAAGCATAGACAGCAAACAAGCTAAATCCTACAATCACAAAGGGTATAGGGGATACTCCTTTGCTCATTAATTTACCAATAATGGGCATCATGATAACCCCTGCCAAAGTTGGAGGCAGTAAGGAAATGCCTGTTTCAAAAGCAGTATAGCCCATGATTCTTTGCGCAAGCACTGGATACACAAATACCGAAGTAAATAAACCAAAGCCGGCCACAAAAGTAAAGATGGTAGTGAACGCCAAGTTTCTATTTTTAAGTACCCTTAAATTCACCGCGGGTTGTTTGATATTTAATTCATACAGTATAAAGGAGATTAGACCAATCACTGCAATACCAGAGCAGTAACGAATGGTTTCACTATTAAACCACTCCTCAGATTCTCCTCTTTCTAATACGTATTGCAAGCATCCAATGCCTGCCATGAGCAGCATAATACCTGTATAATCAATCTTAATGGCATCCTTGCCCTTGCCCTCCCCAACTTTTTTATCAATGAAAGTAAAGGATAAAAATGTAGCTATAATTCCAATAGGAATATTGATCATGAAAATTAAAGGCCAGCTGTTGTGCTCAATAATCCAACCGCCTAAAGTGGGCCCCAAGGTTGGACCTAATACGATGCCCATCCCAAACATACCTGCTGCAATAGGTCGATCCTTGGGTTCAAAAGCATCAAATAAAATGGCTTGTGAAGTAGATAATAAAGCGCCGCCGCCAATACCTTGGACAAATCGCCAAATAATTAATTCAATTAAACTATCCGACTGACCACATAAATAAGAGGCTGCTGTAAAAATAATCATCGAGACGATGTAATAATTTTTACGGCCAAAATATTCGGCTAAAAATCCTGTTAATGGTATGATGATCACATTGGCAATCGCATAAGCAGTAATTACCCAACTCACATCTTCAATACTTACGCCCAAACTTCCCGAAATGTCGTTTAAGGCAACATTCACAATAGAAGTATCTATCAGCTCCATAATAGCAGCTGATACAGTCGTAATTACAATGATGGTTCTTGCTAAACCTTTAAGCG
>Ga0194037_1001172_pt1 | contig 19409 bp, 19 predicted proteins | sample JunL306m_MetaG_FD_148653 | JGI IMG/M metagenome (GOLD analysis project Ga0194037, IMG submission 148653) | Anoxic zone freshwater microbial communities from boreal shield lake in IISD Experimental Lakes Area, Ontario, Canada - Jun2016-L304-6m | ecosystem: Environmental > Aquatic > Freshwater >...
AAAAATTCTCATGCTGCAATACCCTTTCCACATATTCATCAATGAGCAGGTTTATCTTTTGCAGGGGTGAAAGGGACTGGTCTTTAATTAAATTTTCCATGCGTACCTGCACGCTGCCGATGCGTGAATTAAATAAAGCCTCCAGTAGTTTTTCTTTTGATCCGAAATAATAAGAGATCATGGCTACATTGATGCCGGCCTTTTCGGCAATATCCCGAACTGAGGTTCCTTCAAAACCCTTTGCGGCAAATAGCGTTTCGGCTATCTCCAGGATCTGTAGCTGTTTTTCGGTAAACTCCATACTTTCGATTTAAGTTGCAAAGTTAAACAATTGTTTAATATAAATCAAACAGTTGTTTAATTTATATAAGCAAATTCATCAGATCGCTTATACAATTCGTTGGGTTATTTCTTTTAGTTAGATTTGAGAAAACTTTTAGCATGTCATTTAAGAATAAAACAGTGTTGATCACCGGGGCTTCCCGCGGCATCGGCAAAGCGATTGGTTTACGGTTGGCCAAAGAAGGGGCGAATATTGTTATTGCTTCCAAAAGTGTGGAAGAGAATCCGAAACTGGGCGGAACCATTTTTTCTGCGGCTGCTGAAATGGAAGCAGCTGGCGGTAAGGCCTTGGCCATTCAATGTGATATTCGTTTTGAAGACCAGATACAAACAGTGATCGATAAAACGATAGAAACTTTTGGGGGCATCGATATACTTGTGAACAATGCCTCTGCCATCAACCTTACGCCCACCACACAAACCGAGCCCAAGCGATTCGACCTGATGTTCGATATCAATGTTCGCGGTACTTTTATGATGAGCCGTGCCTGCATTCCCTGGCTAAAGAAAAGCACACAGGCCCATATCCTGAACCTTTCACCGCCATTGAATATGGATATGAAATGGTTCTCCAAACACCTTGCCTATACCATCAGCAAATATGATATGACGATGATCGCACTGGGTCTTGCTGCCGAATTAAAAAATGATGGCATTGCAGCCAATACGCTTTGGCCCAAGACCACCATTGCCACTGCAGCGGTTCAAAATTTATTGGGTGGCGATATGCTGATGAAAATGAGCAGAACTCCTGCCATCATTGCCGATGCGGCTTATTATATTCTTTCCAAATCAGCTGCCGAATGTTCGGGAAATAGTTTTACCGATGAGGCCGTACTGGCCGCAGAGGGAATCACAGACCTGAGTGGTTACTCAGTGGTTCCCGGCGCCACACTCTATACCGATTTGTTCGTATAGGCCTAACTGTTGTTACCTACGTTCTTCTCTATTAAAAACATTAATTAGACTATAAAAAAATCCCCGGTGTAATGCCGGGGATTTTTTTATATTATTTCGATCGGTTATTTCCAATGATGATGGCACACATGGCTATAGCAAAATCTTTCAGCAAATTAGACATATACATTGATTTGCTGGCCTCATCCACTGCACTGATTAGGCCTCTCAGGTGAATAGAACAAGCCACCAGCATCAGGAACAGCGCAAGCAGGTAGGAAGCAATGGGTTTCATGATGCCGGTTAAAATGGCGAGGGCCGCCAATCCGAAGGCAGCACCGGAAAGGTATACCCAGAGCTTGTCATCGCCCGGCAGAAACTCGGGAACATAGGCCGCCATTTTTTCAGCATATAAAAAATGATTCAGGGCAAAAGCGCCAATGATGAGCGCATAAACAATCTCAGCAATACGTGTAGAAAGAATGGGTTTCATGGTTGATCGTTTTTAGTTGAGGACAAAAAATTACATATAATCCTTCGATTTTGCAATAGCAATATTTAGTAATGTGAAAAATACCTTTGACTCTATTTGTGAAGGCTTCGACATCCCGATAGCTATCGGGACAGCCTGACAACCCTTTTTAAATTGATGTCAGGCTGAGCATGTCGAAGCCAAATTAAAACACAACAATAACCCATACTCGTTTTATCTTATCATGCTGGCAGGCACCGGCTTCTCGAGCAGGTACTTGTAAATGAATTTTGTTTTCAGGTTCTGAAAATGCACTCCTTTGTTTCCACCCCATCCATGCCTGCCTCCCGGATAGATCATGAATTCAAATTCTTTTTTGCCATCTTCCAGTTTATCGATGAGGCGCAGACTGTTTTGCAGGTGAACATTATCATCGATCACCCCGTGCACAATTTGCAATGTCCCTTTGTACTTATCAGTATAATTCAAAACTGAACTGGTTTTGTATCCTTCCGGATTATTGGCCGGGGTTCCCATATAACGTTCGGTATAGTGCGAGTCGTAGAAGGTCCAGTCGGTAACCGACCCTCCGGCCATGCCATGGGTGAACACATCACTACCATAGGTGAGGGCATAGCAGGTCATGTACCCGCCATAGCTGAAACCGGTGATGCATATTTTTTTCGGGTCTGCATTGCCGTTAGCAATCAACCATTTTACCAGGGTGGTATAATCCTTCATCTCCCAGTAACCCAGGTTATGATACATATAATTCACGCCTTCTTTTCCAAAATGGCCACTGGCCCGATGGTCCATATTTACCTGTATCAATCCTTCCTTGGCATACCACTGCTGGCCTCCGCTCAACGACCAGGTATCCCAGCAGGTTCCGGCATTCGGCCCGCCATAAATGGAAATGAGCACCGGATATTTTTTTGTTTTATCCATATTCACCGGCCAGGTCACTTTCATAGGCAGATCATATAAACCATCATCGCTTTTCACCCTCAACAATTCTGTTTTAGCCAGCACATAATTATTGAAATCGTCTCCAATGGCATCGCCCAGATCCCTGATGATCTTTCTTTTTGTACTCATCAGTGTCATTTTTCCAGGCATAGAAGCACTGTTGTACGTGGTGATAAAATAACTGGCATTGGGCGACAGGTTGATATTGTTATGGCTGTATTCTCCAAAACTAAGCCGCTGAAGATTTTTTCCGGTGAAGTCTACCCGATAAAAATCAGTACGCGCAGTATTTTCAAGCCCTTTAGCGGTAAAATAGACAACGTCCTTCTTTTCATCGATATAACTGATGCCGGTGATGGTGAACTTTCCACTGGTGACCGGGTTGATCAGTTTTCCATTCATGTTATAATAATACAATTGCTTCCATCCGGTAGCATCACTGAAAATCAAAAATCCACGGTTATTGCTGAGAAAATGAATGCGCTCACCCTCATCATCCAAATCGATCCAGGTCTTTTGCTTCTCATTATAAAACTCCTGTTTGTTTCCGGTGTATGGATCTACAGCATAAATGATCAGATTGTCTTGCAGCCTGTTCATCCATTGTACCAGCAAACTACTGCCATCGGGTTTCCAATAAGGCAATCCAAAATACTGGTCGTCTTTGGGATTAAAATCGGCCCAAACAGTTTTGCCTCCGTCGGGAGAAACTATACCCACTTTAACTTCCGGATTGGGATCTCCTACTTTGGGATATCTTTCTTTTTCCACCAGTCCATGCTGACCAGCCCCATCGGTAATGGTGTATACAGGCACGGCAGTATCATCGGTTCTGAAATAAGCAATTCTTTTACTGTCGGGGCTCCACCAAAACGACCGGTAGGCCGAACGCCTGCCCAGGATCTCTTCGGTATATACCCAGCTGGCATATCCGTTCAGGATCACGTCACTGCCGTCAGTGGTAATACGGGTTTCTTTTTTGGTGCTGATGTTTACGGTATACAGGTCATTATTTTTCGTGTAGGCCACATAGTTATTATCAGGACTAAGGGTCGGATTCATTTTTTTTGCTGAATCACTGGTGAGCTGAATCTCTGTATCATTCAGTTTTATGAACAGATCGCCTTTCTTAACCAGTATCACGGGCTTTTCCGGTTTTTTCTCAGCGGTAACAACGGGGTCTGTTGGCAAGCTTGCTTTTCCGTTCTTACAATCGATCAAACTGTCTTTACCGGCAAAGGAAATGATAACATGACCATCATCCACCCATTTTTTGAAAACGGGTAGTGCCTTGGTAATGCCTTTGAAATTACCCTTGAAATATTGGTCGTCGGTAAGCGACTTCTGTTGTGCCTGTGCAGGCAGGATGGCAAACATGCTGCAGGCAATGGCGGCAGCTTTTATAAAATAGTTCATATTGGTTATGCATTAAATGAACAACCAAGTTAGTTTTTTTACCAGAAACCGGTATAGGAAAATGATGAGCGGGTGCAGGCGGTATACTTCATTCCCCAACATGCAGCAAACAAGGTGGGTAACAAAAAACTGCCCCGGTATTGGCCGGGGCAGTTGCAATTTATTCAGGTTTATTTTCAGGTCGCATCATCGGGAAAAACAATACATCCTGTATGGAGTGTTGATTAGTAAGTAGCATACAGATGCGGTCTATGCCGAAACCGATGCCACTGGTTGGCGGCATGCCATATTCCAGGGCCCGTAAAAAATCATGATCAATGAACATGGCTTCATCATCGCCTCTTTCCATTAGGCGGGTCTGTTCTTCAAATCTTTCCCGTTGTTCAATAGGATCGTTGAGTTCACTATAGGCATTGGCAATTTCTTTGCCATTGCACATCAGTTCAAAACGCTCTACCAGTCCGGGTTTGCTGCGATGCTTTTTGGTAAGCGGACTCATCTCTACCGGATAATCGGTGATGAAGGTGGGTTGAATATAATTTCCTTCACATTTGCTTCCGAATATTTCATCGATCAACTTTCCCTTGCCCCATTTTTCATCGGCATGGATATGCAATTGTTTGCACACATCCCTGATGCCGGCTTCATCCATGGCAGAAATATCAAATCCGGTATGATCCTGTATCGCTTCAAACATGGTCACCCTTTTATATGGGGCTTTGAAATCAATTTCCGATTCACCTACCACCAGTTTTGTTTTACCATTTGTAGCCAATGCTGCTTTTTCGAGCAGTTGTTCGGTAGTTTCCATCATCCATTCATAATCTTTATAGGCCACATAAAATTCCAGTACGGTGAATTCAGGATTATGGGTGCGGTCCATGCCTTCATTGCGGAAATTGCGACTGAATTCATATACCCATTCAAATCCGCCAACAATCAGTCTTTTCAAGTATAATTCATTGGCGATGCGCAGGTACATAGGAATATCCAATGCATTGTGATGGGTGCTGAATGGCCGGGCAGCAGCACCGCCGGGGATACTTTGCAACACCGGTGTATCCACCTCCAGTGCACCACGTTCATTTAAAAATTCGCGGATCGCATTCATCATTTTGGTACGCTTGATGAAAGTTTCCTTTACGCCCGGATTTACGATCAGATCGGCATACCGTTGACGATACCTGAATTCAGGATCGGTTACTTCATCAAATGATTCACCATCTTTTTCTTTCACGATGGGCAGGGGACGCAACGACTTGGTGAGCATGCTGAATTCCTTCACATGAATGGATGTTTCACCCGTTTTGGTGGTGAACACATAACCTTTGATGCCAATGATATCGCCGATATCAACCAATTTTTTCCAAACGATCTGGTATTGGGTCTTATCTTCTCCAGTACAGATATCATCTTGTTTGATATAGAACTGGATCTTACCCACCGCATCCTGTATCACGGCAAAATTAGCCTTGCCCATATCGCGCACACTCATGATGCGGCCAGCCATACAAACTTCTGCAAATAATTTTTTATCAGCTTCACTATGATCGCCTGCATCACCCTTGTAATTTTCCTTAATATATTGAGAAGTGGTATTTACCGGATACAGCGCTGCGGGATAGGCATCAATGCCCATCTTGGTCAGTTCTGCTAATTTTTCTCTTCTGATGATCTCCTGTTCAGACAAATTTGTAATGCTCATAAAAGACTAATTTTTTTCATCGAAAATGATCGAATGGTCACGATATTTTCAGTGATCACAATATATTGTTGGATGGCAAAGATACCGTAAGCAAATGATTTCACATGGAGCGGGTTAATTGGCGGGCAGGGCAGCAAAAAAATCGAGTGCTGCTTTTTGACCATTTTTATACAGCAGTAATTTATCTTCCAGCCGGGTTCTTTTGATTTTTGCTGAAATATTACCCTGACTTACATAAATGGTACGCCCTCTTTCATTTTCCAGCGCAGGATATTTCCTATTGATGGTTTCCATCAACAGGTTGATAAAGGCACCGAAATATTCCTTTTGGTTGCTGATAGAATAGGCTGGGATGTTGGTGCTGTTCTTTTGTAATGAATCGATCTGTTGCGGCCTTTCCAGTTTGATACCGATCGTTTGCCGGTTGAATCTTACCTGATCGCATAGTAAGGGCTGATCATCCACATTGATGCAGGTATCGAAGATGCAGATGGGATAATTGCAGAGCATGCCCCCATCCACATAATAATTGATGAAGCTGGCAGAGTCGGATCTTTTTATTTTTTCCAGATGATCGTTCAGGGCAATGGGTTCGAAATAAAGCGGTACACTACCGCTGATCCTTACGGCCAGTTCAATGGGCATATCGGGCGTGAACTGGAAAGAAAAAACTTCGAGTCGTTGTTTGCTGAGATTGGTTCCCGTGCAATAAAGATCTTTATAAAGATTGTTCTTCAGGTGAAGCTGGTGCAATTGATTAAAACTAAGAAAGGGTTTGCCGGTTTTATGGGCAATGAGTTCTTGCAGCCATTTTTCAAAATTATCGCCTTTGTAGATCCCGAAATCTTTTTTAAAGCGTTCGTATTTTCCAATTACTCCGCCTTTTCCTTCATTGAATTTCTGTACCGGAAGATCCATCATCAGACTATCAATTTCAGCAGCGCTGTATCCTATACAAACCATCATGCCGGCAATGGCCCCTGCTGAAGATCCGCCAACGCGTTCCAGTTGTTGTACAATTCCTTTTTCCTCCAATACTTTTAATGCTCCGGCATAGGCCAGTCCACGCACACCGCCACCTTCCATCACCAGGTTTTTATAGTCATACTTATTTTGTGCAAAACAAAAGCAGGGAAAACAAATACAGATCAACAATTTTTTCATGGGGCGAAAGTAACGGATTGGGTATTGCAAGCGCGTTAATGATACACTAATTTTCATCGGCCAGCAGTACCTGCCAGGCTTCATTTACCTTTCCTTCATTCAGCAGTTGCTTGGCGTAATGGTGCAGTTCGTTTTCCATCTCATTGGGATTGATGGAATAATACTGTATGATATTCTTCAGTTTGTCATCGTTAAATGCAGGATCCACGGTTGGCATTTCATGTACATTGGCCAACTGTGCCAGGTGATTGCCATTGAGGATGGGGCTGTTCCGGATGCCTTCCGGCAGGGCATCAAATCCAATACCCAGTTGCATATTGGGTTTGGCTACTTTAAATAAACTCTGCTCGTCTACTTTACAATACCAGTCGCCCCCCAGCCGGGCCACCAATTGCAGTTTGGTTTGATCGATCATTTGCTGATCATTCAAAATACTATCTTCGATATGCATGCAGATTACTTCACAGATCACCACATTACCAGCGCCGCCCATATTGCCCAGCGGTTTCACTTCCAAAACCTTGCATTCCAGTTTGATCTTACTTTCTTTAACCATTGGAGGAATTACCTGAGAAGCGGGTTCCATGGTAAATCCAGATTTTACAAATTCATTTACGCCTTTTGGAAATTCGCAACTACTCAAACTCACCTGCTGTACCATATCATAGTCAACCAGGTTGATCACTACTTCAGGAACTTCCAATACATTTTCCAGGGTATGTTTCGTGCTGTTGTCACGCACCCTGCGGGCCGAAGAAAAAATTACAATGGGAGGGTTTGAAGAAACCATGTTAAAAAAACTAAAGGGAGATAAATTTACATTCCCAGCTTTGTCGATGGTTGAAGCAAAACAGATCGGCCGGGGCGCAATCGCGTGCTGCAGGTAGTTTTGAACCTCACCGGGTTTGAGATTAGATAGTGTAACGATCATGATCTTTTATTTATGGGAGTTGCCTTTAAACTTTCTTCAAATTCAAAATGCTGAAATCATCTTCATCCTTCACAATGGTATTGCTTAGTTTTCCTAATTGATCGATCTCCATTTCAACCACATCGCCTTCTTTGAGCCATTGTTCAGCATAATTAGGATCGTTGAGTTTTCCGGTACCATTGAGTTCCAGAAAACATCCTGTGCCTACGGTGCCGCTTCCGATCACATCGCCCGGCAACAGGTTTACGCCATAACTGCATCGTTCAATGATCTCGGCAAAGGTCCAGTCCATATCCGATAGGTTGCCGGCACTTACCTGAATGCCATTCACCCAGCATTTCATATTCAGGTTCCAGGCTTTTCCGGTATGATTTTCTTTACAGGGAACCTCATAAGCTTGTAGTTCATCGAGGGTAACCAATGAAGGGCCGATCACCGTTGAAAAATCCTTTCCTTTCGCAGGGCCCAGGTTGAGGAGCATTTCTTCCATCTGTAATCTGCGGGCGCTCATATCGTTCATGATCATGAGGCCACCGATATATTCATCGGCATCTGCTGCTTTGATATTTCTTCCGGGCTTACAGATCACGATGGCGGCTTCCAGTTCAAAATCCAGTTTCTCAAAATGATCGGGCATGCAAATAATATCTCCGGGTCCCTGGATGCTGTTGTGGTTGGTAAAATAAAATATGGGGTACTGATCAAATTCGGGGATCATATCTACTTTCCGATTTCGCCGGGCTGAGGCCACATGTTGGCGAAAGGCATATCCATCCCGGCAGCTGGTAGGGTGCGGAACAGGAGCCAGTAGTTGTACCTGGTCGATGGGTACTCCCAAGAAAGAGGATACCATTCCGCTTTTGATGCGTTGTTCAACAGCTTGGGCCAGGGGCATGATATCGTCCCAATAATTTAAGAACATCGACATGCTTACCGGCAGGTCGCGATGAAGCGCCTCGGCATCATATACCAGTCCATTTTCTAGAAATGCCAACTGATCCTGTCCATCTTTCAAATAAGTTACCAGCTTCATATGCTTGATTTTGAAGGGTAAAATTAGCTAATAAAAATTTGTGAAGATATTATAAAAAGATTTCACGTTTTTTATTTTGAATGTTTAATTTTGTTTTGAAGCAATACAGCCGCTATGAAATTTGACAAAATCCACAACAAGGGACAGGCCCAGCTGTTTAAGAATCAGTACTTGGAATTTCTTACCAAAACCCACCCGCTGGTGATCTGGGGATTGTACCTGCCCATCATTTGTTTCATGCTTTATTATAGCAGCATGGAGTTAGAGCTTAATTCGGTTCGCATCCTGCTGGTATTCCTTGCCGGCATGTTCTTCTGGTCTTTATTTGAGTACTTGATCCATCGGTTCGCCTTTCATTTTTTGGCAAAAAGTGAGCGGGCCACCAAGTTTGTATATATCATTCATGGTAACCATCACGAATATCCGAGAGATAAGGAGCGATTGTTCATGCCAGCTGTTCCAAGCCTGATACTGGCTTCCACCATTTTTGGTCTCATGCTTATTAGTTTCAAGCTTTTGGGTGGGGGCAGTTATGTGTTTTCATTTTTCCCGGGATTTATGATGGGGTATCTTATTTATGGATCCATGCACTATGCCATTCATGCGTGGAATCCTCCGTTCAAATGGATGAAACCGCTTTGGCGCAATCACCATTTACATCATTATAAAGAAACACAGTTGGGATTTGGGGTAAGTTCTACTTTGTGGGATCATGTATTTGGAACGATGTTCGATCTGAAAAAAGAAAAAGAAGACAAGGAAAAAGTAGCGGAACTGATGTATACTTCAAAGTCTGATAAAAAAGAATCATAAACCTTATTACCATTTTTCTTCTTCATCAATCTGATTGTCCCGCTGGCTGAACTGCCGGCGGGTTTTTATTTTCTGTTCTTGTCGCTCCACGATCAATTCTGCAATAATATGCCCCGCATCTTGTTCCGGATATTGAGCCAGCAACTGTTTAAGTTTTGGCTCGGATACATCAATGCGGTATAAATAACTGACCAGTTTTTCAAAATCATTTTTGATCAGCTCATTGAGGTGCTCAGCCAGCTTCGAAAGGATCTCTTCTCTTGAAATTTTTTCGGGCAAGGCCAGCAGCAGGTCTTGGTTGATCTGTGATACTAATTCATCGTTGCTCATGATGTGTTGGTTTTGATCATTGACCTTGTTTCCATTACTCCGGTTCCAAATAAAGCAAAATCATATTTTACAGGATCGGCCTTATCTAATGTACGCAAATTAGCCGTGAGTTCCAGTGCTGCCTGCCAGTCGGATGGAACACGATGCAACAATTGCAGGCGTTTTGCTACCCTGGACACATGCACATCGAGCGGACAAATAAGCTGTGCGGGTTTTATGGTATTCCAAATGCCAAAGTCTACACCATGGTTATCTTTTCTCACCATCCATCGCAAATACATATTCAGTCGTTTACAGGAAGAATGCTTCTGCGGCGAAGCGATATGTTTTTTGGTTCTTTGTGGCACATCAGGTAATGAAAAAAAATAATCGTGAAAACCGATCAGTCCGTTCTCCACGGTTTGATCTGTTTTTTTCATTCCACGGGTAAAGGCCGATTCCAATGATTTATGCTGCTCATAATGCTGACGTAAAAACTCAATAAAATACAAAAGATCGGTATCATTGAAAGTCCGGTGTTTGAATTGGAATAGTTTTTTCAGATCATTTGCGCCGGCATGGGTACAAAAATCGTAGGGTGCGTGATCCATCAACTGCATCAGCAGTTTGCTTTTATTGATGATGGTGGTACGGTTTCCCCAGGCAAAGATGGCTGCAAAAAAACCGGCGATTTCTATGTCTTGTTTTTTGCTGAACAGGTGAGGGATACAGATCGGATCGTTGTGTATGAAACCGGGTCTGTTGTACAGCTTGACCTTAGCATCCAGTTCTTGTTTAAGTTGTTTGGTCAATTTGCGAACTGGGTTTATCTTTTTTTAGCAATGCGGCAATGGCGATGAATATCCAGATGATATTGACGATCATGGAAGGATAAGCCTGATGCACCAGCGTGTTGATGGTAAAAAAAATACCGCCCAACAGGTTGCTGATGATATACGTTTTTGAATTGCTTTTCAGCTTCCCATTAATATTGAAGAAGTATGATCCCAGGATCAATACCGATCCGATCCATCCGATTATTTCTATCAGGATATGCATCATATTAGCCAATGGCTTTATTCAGATCATCGATCAGGTCATCGGCATCTTCAATACCCACACTTAAGCGAATCAGGCCATCACTCAATCCGTTCTTGATTCTTTCTTCTCTGGGGATGCTGGCATGGGTCATGCTGGCGGGGTGATTGATCAGTGATTCTACACCGCCTAAACTTTCGGCCAGTGAAAAAAGATGGGTGGATGACAATACACGGGTTACTTCTTTTTCACTATCGTCCTTAAGTTCAAAGCTGATCATTCCTCCAAAGCCACGCATTTGTTTTTTAGCCACGGCATATCCGGCGCTGTCCTCAAATCCGGGCCAGTATACTTTTGCTACTTTGGGATGCTGACGCAGCCAACGGGCAATTTTTTCTCCATTCTCGCAATGTTGCTTCATGCGTACATGCAATGTTTTGATACCACGGAGTACTAAAAAGCAATCCATCGGACCCGGAACGGCACCGCAACTTTTTTGTATGAAATATAATTTTTCTCGAAGGTCCGTATCATTCATGATGAGGGCACCCTGGATCACATCACTATGTCCGCTCAAGTATTTAGTAGCCGAATGCATCACGATATCAGCACCCAGGTCGAGTGGGTTTTGCAGATAGGGGGAAGCGAAGGTATTGTCGACACATAACAGGGCATTTGCTTTTTTAGCAATGGCTGCCATGGCAGCAATATCGGTGATATTCATCAAGGGGTTGGTGGGCGTTTCTACCCAGATGAGTTTGGTTTGGGCCGTGATGGCAGCGTCAACGGCAGCAACATCTCCGGTATTTACCATTATGAATTTAATGCCATAGCGCTCCCATACCTTGGTGAATAGTCGGTAGCTTCCGCCATACATATCATTGGCTGCAATCACTTCATCGCCCGGATTCAATAATTTCATTACACTATCGGTAGCGGCTACCCCACTTCCGAAAGCCAGGGCATATTTCCCGTTTTCGATGATGGCCAGTGCGTCTTCCAACGCTTTGCGTGTTGGGTTCTGGCTACGGGCATATTCATATCCCTTATTTTTACCCGGGGCTTCCTGTACATAAGTAGAGGTTTGAAAAATGGGGGTCATGATGGCCCCTGTGCTGGGATCGGGTTCGGCTCCGGCATGGATGATCTTGGTAGCAAGCTTCATAAAAAAAGTATTAGTGTTGAGGACAGCAAAGGTCTGTATAAATTCTTAAACGGGTTATATTATGTGTGCAGCGCATAAATACCGCCAATCGTAATTGCTATCGGCATAAGCGGCCTTGGGTTCAATTTTCTTATCCAAAGTTTTTTGCGATAAAATATTTTCATTCACCAGTTTTCGTTTGGCCTCATGAATAAATTCCTGAAGCAGCGGATTTTGCATCCATTGTAACTGGGGCGGCTCAAATCCAATTTTTTCAGTGCGCCAAACCACTTCGTTGGGTAGTTTGTTCTTCATGGCGTGCCGGAGTAACCATTTGGTCCAGCCTTCATGAATTTTATATTGGGCAGGAAGGGTGAAAATAAATTCAACCAGCTGGTGGTTGAGGAAGGGTAATCGAACTTCGGTTCCGTGAGCCATACTGTTTCGGTCGGAAAATCGAAGCAGTTCTTCGAGCCCCATTTTCATGCTGCTGAAATAAAGGATATCATTCAGTTTGGTTACGATGGGTTTGTGAATGCCCTCCCAATCTCTTCCGGCCACTGCATGATAATAACCCGGGGTGATGGAAGCATGGTGCATGGTTTTGCGGTAATCTCTTTTTTCAAGCTGGATAGCAGCATGTGAAGGAAGAAATGCGGCCATGATATTTTTAGGACCCCATTTGAATGGCTGTTTATTTTTGATCAATTTCTGCCTTTCCGTTTGGGTGGCTCCTGTTCTATGGCGGCTCAACACTTCCTGCAGGTACCAATGAATATATCGGGTATATCCTGCCAGGGTTTCATCGGCGCCTTGTCCATCCAGTAAAACCTTTACCTGATGTTGTTTGGCCAGTTCATACACTTTGTATTGCAGATAGATACCCGAAGATTGAAAAGGCTCTTCCTGGTGTGTACATAATTTTTCAAAATCCCGGATCAGTCCATCGGCGGTTGGCGTTACCTGAAAATTATCCAACCCAAATTGCTGGGTCATGGATTGAATATATTTTGATTCATCTTTTTCAAAACCCGGGAATACGGCTGAAAAACTGGGCAGTTTATTTCCTTTTGGGAGTTGTTCATAGATGGCAGAAATGATCGATGAACTGTCGAGCCCGCCGCTCAAGGAGCTGCCTACCGGTACATCGCTGCGCAGGCAGCGCTGTACAGAACGTTGAAACAATTCATTAAATCGTTCAATGGCTTCTTCCGGGCTGATGGAAATTTTTATTTCTTTATTCAGGTTCCAGTATTTCTCTGTTCTAACGGAAAATTCATCGGCATTGAATTTCAGAAAACTGGCCGGGGGGAGCGAATAGATATTTTCAAAAAAGGTTTGCTCTTTGTCGAGTGGATTTTGCAATTGACCCAGGGTAAGATAATTCAGCATCATCTTTTTGTCGTAGGTTTTTTCAATACCTATTGCCCATAATGCTTTCATTTCACTGGCAAATACAAAATGCTCGGGATCCTCATAATAATAGAATGGTTTTTCTCCAAAGCGGTCCCTGGCGGCAAATAATTCTTTTGTTTTTTCGTCCCATATCGCAAAAGCAAACATGCCATCCAATTGGGCAACACATTTTTCCTCCCAATAGTCATAGGCAGCGGCGATCACTTCGGTGTCCGACTGGGTTTGAAACACATAACCCGATTGCTGTAAGCGTTTACGCAATTCCAGGTAATTATAGATCTCTCCATTGTGGATGATGGTATAACGGTTGAGATAGCGCAGGGGTTGGGCGGCAGCGGGGGAAAGGTCGATAACAGCGAGGCGTCTGTGACCTAAAAAAACATTTCCGGCATCATTATTCCAAAAGCCTTCACCATCTGGTCCGCGATGTGCAATGGCGTCGGTCATCTTTTTCAGATGAAATAATCCGTCGGGGATTTCTACTGTTTCGGTAGACTGATGAGCAATAAGAATGCCTGCTATTCCACACATGCTGTAAATATCAATAAAAAAAACGAGCAGACGGCAATTGGCCCAATGTTTTTACGGGGATATCCCGAAACGATCATGATCAAACAGTCGAAATAAATATTCTATTATAAACCAATGGGCAGACTTACCCTGATATCGTCCCAGGCAATGATGAGATTGTATCCTGTAGTTGTTTTATCAAAACTCATAGCAAAGGCATCCAGTACATCTGTTTGTTTCTGAACAGGCAGGTCCATACGAACCAGGTCTTTCTTTTCATCATACTTGAACGATCCCCAGGTATCGGTTTCTTTGTTGATGATCAGGGTCCATTTATCGTTGTAGGGAATGCAGTATAAAGTGTAGCGACCTTTTTTTATTTTTTTATCATTGATCCTAACGGTCTTGAAAAACTCGATCTCTGTAGCTTCATTGGCTCCCAGGCGCCAAACTTTTCCATATTCAACCAGTTCTCCAAAAATGGGCCTTCCATTCTTTTGCGGGCGGCTATAGATCACCCGGGCCACCAGCGGATCGGTGATCTTATCCTGAATTTTTAATACCGGATAACCATTCGGACAATAACTCATATCCATGGGCGATTTATCGATGGGGGGGAATTTAACCTGGGCAATGGTTATAGTGGATACAGATAAGATGGTGGCAAGTGCCAGCAATAGTTTCTTCATAAAAAACATTTTTTCAAAGATAATTAATCAGTGCTTTAAAAGTTTCTGTAATGTATGGACGGCAAAATCTTTTAATTGAGGGTAAAAAACATCGTATCCCAGATGCAACTCATCCAGGTGTTCATTAAAAATGATAAAGGCCTGACCTGTTTCTTTCAGATATTTTGCCCTGCGCTCCAAACCCCAGAAACTTTTTTCGATCAGCCATTTTTCATGGTAATGAAAAAGCCAGTCCTGCGACCGCATATACCCGAATATTTTTTTAAAAGATGCAGGTAAAACTGCATCGTATGTTTCCAGCGTGTGGTAACAACCTGCACTGAATTGCTGAAGGGCTTCGGCAGATGGAAACTCCTGGGTGTCGTTGGCTAAAAAATAATCATACATCACATCTGTAAATACACCTGCATACAAGCCATAGGATGAACGAAAATATTGTTTTAGTTCCTTGGTAACGGGGTGGGTATCGGTAAACTGGTCGATCGCCCTGTGTAGCTTAATGCCCTGTTGAATGCCCGGTGAATAATCATATTGTTTTTTCCCTTTTACGAAATCACTGATCATATTGCCCACCAGTATTTCGGGCTGATGAAAAGAAAGCTGGGCATGGGCTAAAAAATTCATGATACAAACCTTTGTAAAGTTTAGAAACTTTCCAAAACTTATTCATCGGATACCGGATTTACTTTTTAACAGTTTGGAATCATGATTTAGTATTTCATTAAGAATTGGATTCAAATGCAGTGCTGACAAGCTTTTTGGGGAGATGAATAGTTCAATTTGGTTTTATATCATTACCATTGGTAATAGCAATTCCTGTTTTATTCACTGTCTATACTTTTTAAAAAAGGGACAATATGCTGCTGTCTAAATTTGTATGATAAATCAGCTGCCAGCCATGAGGCAGTATTTTTAACCAACAATGTATAGCCATGAAAAAATTAGCAATGGTCCTTACAGCAACCATAATGCTGTTCACTTCAACCGCTTTTGCAAAAGACGGTGACAATGTCTCTGCCAAAGTAAAAGCAGCCTTTCAAACCAATTTCGCCAGCGCCAGCCAGGTAAGCTGGAAAAAAAGCAGTGATTTTTATTTTGCCAGCTTTACCCTAAACCAACAAACGGTGCAGGCTGCCTTCAATGAAGAAGGTGAGTTGGTGGGCACTTCAAGAAAGATCGCCTGGGCACAATTGCCTTTGAACCTATCAGTGGAGCTGAATAAAAAATACGGCGACTATACCCTGCCAGAACAGGTACTGGAGATCATGTACGAGGGACAAACCAGTTATCAGGTAGTGGTGGAAAACAGCAAACAGTCGCTTAGTCTGAAGTGCTACGATACCGGCGAGATCAAAGTTCAAAAGAAGACCAAGAAATGATGATGCCCTGAAACTCAAGAATGCCTGCTCCCGAAAGACAATATGATCATTGACTTCCGGGAGCAGTTTTTTTTATTTCACCGTGCTATTGATCCAGTTAGCAATGATCTCCAATACTTCTGGTGAAAAGCTTTCTTCCAATTCATCATATTCAGGTACTGAACATGTTTTGCAATGCTGAAACAAATGGTTCAGATCTTTCATTTCCCTGATCACTACTTTTTTTGAGGAATTATTTTTTAGCGCATTTTTAATAGCCGCTAAATTAGGAGCAGCTGCCACTTGAATATCTTTTTCTCCATTCAGGGCCAGCACGGGGCATTTCAGCTTACTAAGATAATTGGCCGGATTGATGCGCATGAAATAATTGAACCATGGCGAATGCAGTTGCATGACAAATGCTCTTATAAAATCATTCATTGATTTTTGATCTGATACACCGGTAATATTCAGCAGCATCGTTGAATCCAATCCTTTTTGCCAGGCCGTAAATACTTTGGCCGATTCTTTCATGGCTATGGTATTGTCTTTTGAATTCAGGATAGTGGTCACCATATTTCTGTACAGGATCCGGTATTTATCCAACGCCGTGGAGGGAAGGTCTGATTTAGCCAGTACGTCTACGGCTTGTTGTTCCATCAGTTCAGTGATCTTAACACCGGGTCCGGCCAGCATCACAATAAATTTTATATCCTTTCTGCTGGCTGCCAGCATCGGGGCAATGATGCCTCCTTCACTATGACCGATCAATCCGATATGGGTTGTATCTACTTCTTTGCGGGTTTTTAAATAAGCGATACCCGCTTCCACATCTTTGGCAAAATCGGCCGTAGTTGCTGTGTTGAAATCTCCGGTGGTACTGCCCATATCCCTGTCGTCTACCCGCAATACGGCAATTCCATGACGGGTAAGATAGTCGGCAATAACGGCAAAAGGTTTATGATCAAAAATGGTTTCATCACGGTCTTGCTTGCCACTACCGGTGATCAATATTACCGTGGGGTACACCGGAGTTTTAGCATACTGAATATTTGGATCGGGAATGGGAGCCGTGAATGTGGCGCCAAACCGGATGCTGTTATTGATATTATTGTATGCTACATTTTCTGATAAATACGGGTACGGAGCCTTGGGTGTTTGAGGTCGTTTCACCATACGGCTGCTTACGATATCGCTTGTTTTTGTAACGTTCAATGGCAGTGAGCCCGGGCCCTGAAACCAGCTGCCATTCATTTGTTTGTTGCCGGCTTGTAAGGTAGCTGCATATTTCCCTTTGATGATGTTCATGTACAAGATCACGCTATCGCCGTTAATGGCCACTTGATTACAGGCAAGGTTAAACGCTTTTTGTTTCGGACTATCGAATGTAGCGATTAATTTTCCGCTGCTATCCTTGCTGATATGGAATACAATGGGAATTTCTGATCCCTGTACATTTAAATTGCCCTCCCAGTTACCGGTAATTTCCTGACCAAAGCCGAAAACTGATAACAATAAAGCGGCAAAGCATAAGCAGATTGATTTCATGGTTTAATTATTTTGATCCGTTAATTCGGTTTTACGATATAGTTTGTATGAATAAATAATGGGTACAATGGTCATGATCAGCACACCTCCCATAAACACAAAAATGAGGATTCGGGTATTGATCAATAAGGAAAGAATGGCCAGTACGATACCGCCGATAAACCAGATCTTGCTGGCTACCTGATGTGTTTTTCTCCAGTTGTCTTCACTCTCGAGTGTCCAGGGCAATCTAAATCCTGCAAAATAATTCGGTTTGATGCTGTGTAGCAGGTTTCCGATATAGGCAAAGAACAGACTGATGGCGCAGAAGAAAATATTAAACCCGTCTACTTTCCCGTGCAGGGTCCAGTATATGATCAAAATGGAAATGGCGGAAAGCAGGACCACTACCATTACAGCGATCTTCGACATCACACCGATATTGTTATTGTTTTTTCGTTTGGGATCGATCTTGTAAATATTGCGCAAGAGGAAGTAAGTACCAATGGCGATGATGGTATTGATCACGGGTACCAGCAATATCTGGTCCTTGCTGCCATAGGCATCGGGTTGTCCGCTCACGCCAAAATGCGTTGGTATGGTAGCCGGCAATTCATTCCATATCATACCCAGATAGATCCAGGGTATGGACATGATGATAAAGGGGAACAACAGGTGAAATAATTTCGACTGTTTCATATGATTATTTCTTTTTTTTATTGAATTGGATAAACCATTTTACTACCTCATCCATCACGGTAGTATTGAGTGAGTAATAGATATACTGTCCCTGTTTCAGCGACTCAACCAATCCTGCCTGTTTCAACAGATCGAGGTGATGCGAGATACTGGGCTTGCTCATGCTGAACTGATCAGCTATCTCTCCCGCTGTAAGGTCCCCTTTCTTCAGCATCTCCAGGATCTCCCTGCGGGTGGCATCATTCAGTGCTTTGAATAAGAGGTTCATGTTTGTAATTATATATTTAGACAAATGTCTAAATATTATTTGAAATGAGCAAATATTTTTATTGCGGGGTGGGTAAAAACGTTTAAGGGTTTAATTCGTTTAAGGGTTGGGGTGAATCAGTTTAAGGTTTAAAGTTTAAGGTTTTAATGTCACCCCTTCGGGGTTGAATGTTGTTCGTAATGGGGACAACATTTCCTCATTGACTACACCCAACCTTAAACTTTAAACCTTAAACCTTATACCTTATACATGCCCTCCTACTTCCCCGGCATCGGAACCTCTGCCAAACTTTCATTTCCATATTCATTCACGGATTGTACCGCAAAAAAATAATTGTCTTTAGAATAGGGCAGTCGCATCTCGGTATTGCTGGTAAATATCTTTTTTTGCCAAACCGGACTTGTGGTTTCCCGCACCAACACAAAATAACCCTTGGCCAATCCGTATTTCGGATTTTTCCAGTAGAGATAAGTGGCATTGCTTAATTTCTTCACATCCATTTTTACGGAATCAGGTGGGGAAGCGGCTTTGGCCAGATTGGCCAGGTTAGCCATATTAACAAGCGTATTCTTTTTTAAGTATTCAAAATCGATGTACTGAACCAGGTCGCCATAATTAATATTGTTTTCTGTTCTGATATCCTGGTGTTGGCGGGTATAGTTCTCATTCATTTCTGTTAAGCGCACCGCAGCAAATCCGCGTTGAACAT
>Ga0194037_1001174_pt1 | contig 19397 bp, 2 predicted proteins | sample JunL306m_MetaG_FD_148653 | JGI IMG/M metagenome (GOLD analysis project Ga0194037, IMG submission 148653) | Anoxic zone freshwater microbial communities from boreal shield lake in IISD Experimental Lakes Area, Ontario, Canada - Jun2016-L304-6m | ecosystem: Environmental > Aquatic > Freshwater >...
ATGCTGATTAGCATGCTCGGCGTGTTGAAGGCGGGAGGCGCGTATCTTCCGATATTGCCGTCAACACCGGCTGATCGAGTGACGATGATGTTAAATGAGGCACATGCGGAAATACTCATTTGTGCTGACACGCAAAGCGCGCAACCGAACGGGGTGGTGCAAAAACTTTATTTGAGTGCGCTATTGGCGAACTCTTGGTCAGACAAAGATCCGGACTGGTATTTTCCAGAAGATTCGCTGGCATACGTAATCTATACGTCTGGATCGACCGGAACGCCCAAAGGCGTGGGCGTCACACGCGCAAATTTGGCAGCTTATTTAGATTCGCGGCTTAATTTTTATTCGCAGACCGTGACAGGTTTATTACTGTTACAACCATACGCTTTTGATATTGCCTCAGGCAACATATTTTGGACGCTCTGCCAAGGCGGCACCTTATACCTTGAAGACACCGGGCTTGCAGGATCACCAGATCCTTTGATCAGACGCATTGCTGATAGCCAAATATCGCACTTGGTTTTATTGCCGCTGCTCTATCGCCCTGTTCTGGAAAGGGCAACTACGCATGATTTCGCCTCCTTGAAACATGTCACGCTTGGGGGTGAAAATCTGTTGCCGGATCTTGCACAAAAACATTTTCAACTATTCCCTAACGTCTTACTCACCAATGAATATGGGCCGACAGAGACCACGATTATGTGTACGGCCTTCACTGTTCAAAAGGATCAAAAAGACGAACCGATACCAATTGGCGCGTCGGTTCGGTGGGCTCCGATCCGTTTACTCGACCCCTTTTTAGAGCTAGGACTACCCAACTTGGGTGGTGAGCTAATGATCGGAGGTCCTCAAGTCAGTCGTGGGTATTTAAGTCAGGCTGCGCTGACAGCAGAAAAATTCATACCCGATCCTTATGCCACGGATCCCGGGAGGCGGATGTATCGCTCTGGAGATTTTGGGCGTTATCTTCAAAATGGGACAATTCTCTTTCAGGGCAGAAAGGACAAACAAGTCAAAATCCGCGGTTTCAGAATTGAACTGGCCGAAATTGAAAATGCATTACTGACGCTACCAAATATTAAAGACGCTTGTGCGGTGATCGTGGACCGAGAAAAAACACCTCGTTTGTACGCTTACTTAGTCACCGATATAGTGCATGAGACAAGTGTAGAGAGTGTAATTAAAGCATTACAAAAGATATTGCCAGACTACATGCTGCCTGCCGGCATGTCTTTCTTACGAGCCCTACCACTCACGACAAATGGCAAATTAGATCTTAATGCCCTACCCAGCCCAAATTTCACAGATGCCCTTGCTGACTTTACAGCACCACGCAATGACGTTGAAGAGATACTTTGTCGCGTATGGAAGGACGTTTTAGGGCTTAAACAAGTTGGGGTTTATGATAACTTTTTTAACTTAGGCGGGGACTCGATCCTAAGCATTCAAATTGTCAGTCGAGTCAACCAGTTGGGCTTGACGTTATCAGTAAAACAATTATTTCAACACCAAACAATTGCTGAATTAGCCACGGTAGTCACACAAACCCGCCGCGCCGCTATTTCTCAAGAACGTGTACATGGACCCTTTGCTCTAGGTCCAATCCAGCACTGGTTTTTTGAAAATTTTAAGGCCAATCCTCACCACTTCAATCAGTCCGTCTACTTGCAGATTAATCGCGACATTGAAGTGAGCGAATTGAACCGTGCGCTGACGCATCTGGTCAGTCAACATGATTTGCTTAGGGCAAAATTTCCTCTGTCACTCGATCAGGCTCTAGGAGCTAGGCCCAGCATCCAAGATGCCGTCGATGTACCGTTGATAGAATTTGTTGACCTTTCTTTATCAATCGAAACCGACAAAGACTCGGTCGTCCGCGATATTGCTAACAGTCGGCAGACTGCCTTAAATATTATCGAGGGACAATTGGTACGTGCCATACTTTTTAAATACGATGACGACCAACCAAATCGTCTTCTAATCATTATTCATCATCTCGTTATAGATGGTATTTCGTGGCGTATTTTATTAAGCGATTTAGAAGAACTGCTTTCACAAATCAAGAAAAACCATACGGTGCAGCTTAGAACAAAAACTTCATCTTTTAAAAGTTGGACAACTGCCCTATACGCCTATTCGCAATCAGACGATGCCTTGCACGATCTAGCGTACTGGCGAACACAAATTGTTCAGTCGACGCTAGCGTTTCCAAAAGATTATGAGGTCAACCTTTCAAGGAACACGCTAGATTCAGTTGTGTACGTTGAGAAGTCGCTTGATCCAGAACGAACGCGTTCTCTATTAACTAAAGTGCCACAGGCCTACCGTACGCAAATCAACGATATTTTATTGACTGCCTTGGTCAAGTCATTAGCAATATGGGCTAATGTCACCGAGTTTGATGTCGCCATGGAAAGTCATGGCCGCGAAGACCTCTTTGAGGATCTCGATATTTCAAGAACAGTAGGCTGGTTCACCTCTCTCTTTCCGTTGCGCTTGGCTGATCGGCGGAATGAGCCTCTTGGCGATACGATCTTAAGAATCAAGGACCAGATCAAACAGATTCCAAATAACGGCATCACTTACGGTGTCTTACGATACCTTCATCCAGACGAAACAATTCGAGCCTCGCTGGCTCAACCCCAACCCAGCCCTGTCAGCTTTAATTACCTTGGACAGTTTGACCAAGATGCGAAGGGTCAATTTTTGCTTGGCGAAGCACAAGGTAATACTGGTTCTGACATCAGTCTTAAAGAATCACGACAAGCATTGATTGATATAAATTCAAGGATCTCGGGCGGCCAGTTCATCTTCAACGTTTCGTTTAGCACGCATCTTTATAAGCTCGCGACAATCGAAAATTTGGCCAATCTTTACATTGATCAACTTCAGACCATCATCGAACACTGTGAGAGCGGTCAATACGGATCTTATGCGGCAATAGACTTTCCGCTTGCCAAACTATCGAGCAAAGATTATCACGATCTTTATCAAGAATACAAAGGAGATATTGAGGACATTTATCCCTTGTCACCAATGCAAGAAGGGATGGCTTTCCATAGCCAATATAGTGAAGCTTCGGGAGCTTACATTATTCAACTAAGTTGCGATATGTCAGGAGACTTTGATTCCGATGCTTTTGAAAATGCATGGAAAATTACCATAGCGCGCCATCCTAGCTTGAGGGCATTTATTTTCTCAGGCGAAAATCTGCAGAATCACCAAGTCATTCTACGCTCGGTTCATTTACCCTGGGTCATTTTCGATTGGACGACACAAACTTCAACCCAGCAAGATGCCGCATGGGAGGAGGTGCTTTTAAATGACAGAACGCGAGATTACGACCTTGGATCTGCACCAGTGATGCGGTTTTATCTTGTTAAATTATCGTCAACGAATTGGCGATTTTTGTGGAGCCATCATCACATTTTAACCGACGGTTGGTGCTTGCCAATTTTAATGAAAGAAGTGCTTCACCTATATGCGCAACCAGATTCGCACGATATCAGTCAACCGGTACCCTACCGAAATTATATTGCTTGGTTAAGCCACCAAGATATCGAACAAGCAAAATCATACTGGCTTAAGTATCTCGAGCATTTTTCTGCACCAACATCTTTGGGCATTGAGCGAGATGTCCGACAAGCGACCAACGTACTCAGTCATGACTATCAAGATTTGAGTGACATACTGAGTAAAGAGCTCAGCACGTCACTCAATACGTTAACCAAAACCTACCGACTCACGCTAAGTAATGTCATCCAAGGTGCTTGGGCGTTGCTATTAGGAATTTATAGTCAAACGAGCGATGTTGTATTTGGTGCAACCGTCTCGGGTCGTCCACCAGCGTTGCCTGGCGTAGAAGAAATGGTCGGTCTATTCATCAATACCCTGCCCGTACGAGCAAAGATTAACCCCCAACAGACGATCGTTGAATTTTTGAAAGCGCTATTAAACGAACAAATTAATAGTGACCAATTCTCTTACACACCTTTAGTGACGATTCAGGCGTGCAGTTCGCTACCAAGCCGAACACCCCTATTCAGAAGCATTCTTGTTTTTGAGAATTATCCGTTAGACTCGGACATTATCGGTGACGCAAAAGCCTTATCGATGGATGGATTGCAAATTCACGAGCAGACAAACTTCCCGCTGACGCTAACTGCATCGGGTGGTGATCAAATACCCATAAAAATATCTTTCGATCAATCTATTATTGATCCAGAAAAAATTACGCGGTTGCTTGCGCATTTTAAAAACATCCTTAATTTTGCTGCAAGCTATCCTGACGCTTTGCTGACAGAGTGGATGGCATGTGCTATCACGAACGAAGAAAATTTGGCGTTAACGAAAGCGTTACACGCCACGACCGAAACGTCGACTTTACGGCCTGAAACACTCTGTACACTTTTTGAGAAGCAAGTTCTTTCTTCTCCGGATCGGATAGCGTTATGCATGGGAGACCAGAGATTAAGTTATGACGAATTGAATCAAAAAGCAAACCAATTGGCGCGACAAATGATCTCGATGGGCGCTAAGCCTAGTGATCTGATTGGCGTCTGCTTAGACCGATCGCCTGACTTGATCATTGCAATTCTTGCCGTGCATAAAATCGCGGCTGCCTATGTACCCATCGATCCAGACTATCCACCTCAACGCGTGTCTTACATGCTTGCAGACAGTCAAGCGACTATTTTAATTTATGATCCCACCAAAGTTAGAGATGAGTCGAACGCCACTGAAAGGTGCCAATTTTTACCAATCGACCATCAAAGGTTAGAGCAGTTTTCAAGCACCAATCTTTTAACGCCATACTCTGCGCATCAAGTTGCATACGTCATCTACACATCGGGTACGACTGGAAATCCAAAAGGCGTTCAAATTAGTCAAGCTGCGCTGGTCAATTTTTTGCTTTCCATGCAGCGGCAACCTGGTATAGACGAATCAGACTCTGTTTTAGCAGTCACAACAATATCTTTTGACATCGCTGGTTTAGAGATATTTTTACCACTCATCAGCGGAGCGAAAGTCATTATGGTCGCGCGCGAAGAGGCTGCGGACGGCATGGCCCTGCTTGCAAACCTTAGGCAAGGCGAGGCCACGATTATGCAGGCCACGCCAATCACGTGGCGCTTACTGTTTGAGGCTGGATGGGATGGCACTGGTCTGAAGCAAGTCTGGTGCGGTGGAGAAGCGTTTCCAATTGATCTGGCCAATCTATTAGTTAAAACACCAGCAAAGATTTGGAATTTATATGGTCCAACTGAAACAACGATCTGGTCGACTCAGTTTCACCTTGCATCAAACATTGAAACCAGCGTCAGTGTTCCAATTGGTAAACCCATCAGTAACACGAGCATTATTTTACAAGATCGTTATGGAAACCTTCTGCCCAAAGGCATTGCGGGAGAACTATTCATCGGTGGCCTAGGTTTGGCGAATGGATATTTAAATCGCCCTGCGCTGACTGCCGAAAAATTTATACCTGATGCCTTTGGTCAGATTGGAGGGGCGAGGCTTTATTCCACAGGAGACATCGCTAAATATTCTATCGATGACAATTTAATCTGCCTGGGACGCAGCGATCAGCAGATCAAGCTACGAGGTTTTAGGATCGAACCAGGTGAAATTGAAATGACGATCCAGAAGCACGTATCCGTGAAGCAAGCTGTCGTTCAGGTAATCGAGTTCAGTGAAAGTGACCAACGCTTAGCGACTTTTGTGATTGCCAAAGACAAGAGTACCTTTGATCTAGAACTCATCAAGAATTGGCTACGAACTCAACTACCTCCTCATATGCTACCGACAGAATGGATTGTGCTGGATTCGTTTCCACTCACGCCTAATGGAAAGCTTGATAAAAAAGCGTTGCCTCGCCCAACCAGTATTAGAACCATTCAATATTCACCACCGCAAACCCCGACAGAACGGACGTTGCAATCACTGATGGCCGAAGTTTTAAATCTTGTACAGATTAGCCGGGATGCCGATTTTTTTGACTTAGGTGGACACTCGTTATTAGCAACTAGATTGGCTGCACGTCTCAAGCAACATTTCGAACTTAATATCCCGCTGCTTGTCATTTTTGAAAAAGCCACGATTGCGCAATTGGGCCAACACATTGATAACCTTGTTTGGGGTACCCAACAGTCAACAGCGGCGACGCTGCCTCTGAGCGATGATGAAGAGGAGTTCAAACTGTGACTCAACTTGATGAATTTTTAAAGGAACTTAGAGACTTAAAAATCAATCTTTCAGTTGATGGTGATCAATTAAATTGTCGCGCCCCAAAAGGTGTCATCACCGCCGCTATTGGGGCAGCACTCTCAGCTCGAAAACAAGAAATCATAGATTATTTAAGATCGGTACAAAACTCGTTAACGTCGGCAAAGCGCATTCCCTTAGCGGACAAAGGATTGGTACCTACGCTTTCTTTTGGCCAACAACGGCTTTGGTTTTTATATGCGCTCGAAGGCCCTTCGGCGACCTATAACATGCCGTTGTTTTTAAAGATCACTGGTAACTTCAATAGAGAGTACTTTTCACAAGCACTTAATCGAGTCATAGAACGTCATGAAATACTGAGCTATAACTTCTTGAGTACTGCTGGCGGACCAAAAATTGAGGTCAATCGTGAGAAACGCTGCGTGGTGGACTGGATCGACATATCCGGCGGAGACGCCCGAACGCTAGAGCATATTGTTGAAAACATAAACCGTCATGCCTTTGATCTCGCGACAGATCTGTTGCTTAGAGCGACGGTCATCAAAGCCACTGACAATCAGTTTTATGTTGCGCTGCTCGTGCATCATATCGTTGCAGACGGATGGTCCATAGGTATTTTGTTCAACGAATTAACGGCGATCTATTCATCTTTAACAAAAAACACGAGCGCTGAATTACCTGCGTTATCAATTCAATATTCAGATTATGCGCACTGGCAAACTGAAGAGCTAAAAGGTGAACGACTTAAAGAGCTTTTGACGTATTGGAAAGATAGGCTTTCAGGGTGTGAGGACGCCATCAACCTTGTTACAGATCGACCAAGACCTGACTATCTTTCGTATAGGGGAAACACCTTTTCTTATCAACTCGACGCTAGCACCAGCGACGGATTAAAGAAACTCTGCCACGCATCAGGCTGCACTTTATACATGACCTTGCTTGCAGGCTTCGCGCTATTCTTATCAGCCCATTCTGGCCAAGACGATATTGTGATAGGAAGCCCAGTCGCCAACAGAAATCGTGCAGAGCTTGAAAATCTCATTGGATTGTTTATCAACACTCTACCCTTGAGAATTGATTTATCAGCTGATCCAACTATTGAGGAATTTTTAAAACGCGTAAAGCTTTCATGTATCAATGATTTTAATCATCAAGAAATTCCATTTGAAAAAATAGTCGAAGAGATCAATCCACCGAGAAGCTTGAATCGCGCTCCTCTTTATCAAGTTGCATTTGACCTTCAAAATAGAGATCAGGCGGCTACCTCTATCGCAGATCTAGAAATCGAATCATTGAATCCAGAAAATATTTCAGCAAAATTTGATCTCAGTTTAAATATTGAAGATCTAGGGTCTCACTTGCTCACATCATGGAACTATAGCGAAGATATATTTGTTGAAGACACTATCAAAACATTTGCCCAGCGGTACGCGTTAATTCTTAAACAGATGATTGAGAATCCGACGCTTAGAATACATGAACTGAGTTTATTAACGCCATCAGAAACAGAGAAGATTTTTGCTCAACAAGGCGCTACGAAATTTACGTTGCCTTCTGAGAAAAATCTACTAGATCTGGTATTTGAGCGGGTAGTAAAGACGCCAGATCGCGTGGCAATTTCTTTTGAGGATGACTCACTCAGCTACCGTGAACTCGATGAACGATCCACGCAGCTCGCGATCATTTTACAAAAACTCGGCGTTTCGCCAGAAAAGCTTGTCGCCGTTTATTTAGATCGCTCGAGCGAAATGATCATTGCGCTGCTCGGTATTTTAAAAGCGGGGGCCGCGTATATCCCAATAGATCCGAATTTTCCGGCAGAGCGACTGGGCTGGATTATTGAAGATGCATGCCCAGCGATGATCTTGACTGAACCCAGTCTTGCCCCCAAACTCAAGACTGTATCGATACAGATTCAGATGATCGGAGAAATTCTAGAGCAAGCCAAGACGGTTTCACCAACAACGCGTGTATTGCGTCCGGTCATCTACCCTTTGGCAACTGCTTACGTGATCTTTACCTCTGGGTCAACTGGACGACCTAAAGGCGTGCAAGTATCGCATCGGGCGTTATACAATTTTTTATATTCGATGCAAGCCGAGCCAGGATTTACACAACACGATAAGTTGTTAGCCGTCACAACGATTTCATTTGATATCGCCGGTTTAGAAATTTTCTTGCCCCTTATCTGTGGCGGTGAAGTCGTGCTTGCTTCCCGAAGCACCGCGATCGACGGCCGGGCGCTCGCTCGCGTTATTGTGGAACGCGGTATCACGACGATGCAAGCCACGCCGAGCACGTGGCGTCTTTTGCTTGAAACGAACTGGCGGCCGGCATTACCTTTCGCCGCATATTGCGGAGGCGAAGCCCTGCCCTCTGACTTATCCGAAACACTCATTGGCTTGGGTGTTGATTTATGGAATTTATACGGTCCAACGGAAACAACAATCTGGTCAGCCGTTCGGCAAATTAAGCAAGCGACGCACACCTTAAACCAGATTGAGCCGATTGGTCATCCAATCTTGAATACTCAACTTTACGTCATGAACGCCTACTTTTTTCCGCAAGCTACGGGGCTTGCGGGCGAGTTGTTCATCGGCGGCGATGGACTGGCCCGCGGCTACTTGAATCGCCCTGCTTTGACCGCACAAGCATATCGCCCTGATCCCTTTGGCGAGACGCCAGGTGGGCGTCTTTATGGAACGGGTGATCTTGTAACTAGACGCGACAACGACGATATTCAATTCTTAGGGCGCAAAGATCATCAAGTCAAAATTAGAGGGTACCGAATCGAATTGGGGGAGATTGAATCCTGTTTCCGGCGTCACCCAAATATCAAAGACGTGGTGGTGATCACTCGAAGAGACCTTGCCTCGTCAAATACTCAAATATTAGCTTACTTGGTGGTGAAAGATCAGGAGGTACATTCAGATACCGAGGTACGAACGCATCTACGACAGGTGCTTCCAGACTACATGGTGCCTGCTCACGTAGTCGTGCTGACATCTCTGCCTCTGACGCCCAACGGGAAAATCGACCGCAAGTCGTTGCCAGACGTCAAAAACGTGAATAGTACTGTCAGCTTAAAAGGCCTTCCTAAAAAAGCGAGTGAACAACTCATCAGCACTATCTGGTGCAAGATTTTGCAACGAGAGACCGTTGATCTTGATGATAATTTCTTTGACCTCGGCGGCCACTCTTTGCTCCTGACGCGAGTCAATGAAGAGCTAAGAGTTCAACTTGCACGAGACATTCCACTTATTCATTTATTCGAATACCCGACCGTTCGCTCACTTTCGAATTGGCTAGACCAACGCCCAGTGCCCGAGGCAACTGCGAGAAGCAGCACGGTATCGTCCCAACCACTAGACGATCATGCCATTGCGATTATTGGTGCTGCAGTGCGATTCCCAGGTGCTGATGATTTAAAGACCTTTTGGGAAAATTTAACAGCGGGTCAAGAATCAATTCGATTTTTTAGTGAAGCCGAATTAATAGCTGCGGGGATTGAACCAGAACTGATTGCCTCGCCGAACTATATTCGCGGGACTGGCGTTTTATCTAATGTGACTGACTTCGATGCGGAATTCTTTTCATACATACCCTCCGAGGCGAAGTTTATTGATCCACAACAGCGGATTTTTTTAGAAACATCTTGGCAAGCCTTAGAAAATGCCGGATATGCAGATCCAAAAGACCGCACGGTGGGCGTGTTCGCCGGCGTTGGGCATAACGATTATTTAATTCGTAACGTCGTCCCTTTCGTACAGCGTGGAAACAATACCTCCGTCTTTCAACTTATTATCGGCAACGATAAAGACTTTTTAGCAACGAGAGTGTCGTACGCCTTCAATCTTAAAGGACCCAGTATTACCGTTCAAACTGCCTGCTCAACGTCCTTGGTTGCCGTTCACAACGCTTGTCAAAGTTTACTCAACGGCGAATGTGAGATGGCATTGGCGGGAGGGGTGGCAATCAAAGTGCCACACATTAGTGGCTATATTCATGAAGAGGGCATGATCAGTTCACCTGATGGCCATTGTCGAGCCTTTGACATTGAGGCCAATGGTACCGTTTGGGGTAGTGGCTCGGGTGCTGTTATTCTTAAACCACTAAGTAAAGCATTAGAGGATCGAGACACTATCCATGCAGTGATCAAGGGTAGCGCCATCAATAACGATGGAGCGTCCAAGATTGGATTTACGGCACCAAGCGTTAATGGACAAGCCACCGTTATCAAGCGGGCGCTATCGCATGCTGGTGTTTCCGCCGATACCATTGACTATATCGAAACGCATGGCACGGGTACTGCGCTAGGCGATGTTATCGAAATCTCCGCGCTTAAAGAAGCATTCTCAGCGGTTACAGATCAAAATTATTCGTGTGCGCTTGGCTCGGTAAAAACAAATATCGGTCATCTAAACACCGCCGCAGGCATTGCGGGCTTATGCAAAACAGTACTGGCACTTCAACACAAAGAAATACCACCAACGCTACACTTCAAAAAGCCTCATCCAAAACTTAACATTCAGGCAAGTCCATTCCATGTTGTCTCGACCTTAACACCTTGGCAAACTCGTGACCATCCCCGTCGGGCCGGAGTCAGCTCTTTCGGTATTGGTGGTACGAACGCGCACATTATTCTGCAAGAGGCTCCGGTCAAACTGCCCTCTCAATCTAAAAGGATTTGGCATGTTTTCCCACTGTCCGCCAAAACGCCGCAATCTTTAAAAGCAACAGAGTTACAGTTAGCTAATTTTTTAAATACAGTCACCACTCAAGATCTGGCAGATGTTGCATTCACGCTTGGTGTCGGAAGAAAAGAGTTTGCGTATCGTTCGACATTTGTATGCCGAACACTCGATGAGTTAACCGCGCTACTTGATCGCCAAGAACGCGGAAATAAATCAACAACAAAAAATGTAGCATCGCCTAGGGCAATATTTTTATTTCCTGGACAAGGCACGCAGTTTTTAGGAATGGGTCGATCACTTTATAGAGAAGAACCAACTTTTCGAGAGATCATTAATTATTGTGCGGAACAACTCTTACCGATACTAAAAATAGATCTCAGAGATTTTTTAAACGCCTCAGGTGAGTCTGAACGACTGGGTATGCTCATCAACGAGACTTGGATTACCCAGCCGTTATTATTTGTGGTCGAGTATGCGCTAGCGAAATTATGGATATCTTGGGGCGTCGAGCCGTTCGCGATGTTAGGACATAGCTTGGGCGAATACGTTGCGGCCTGTCTGGCCGAGGTCTTTGACTTGGATACCGCACTTCATTTAGTCGCCCACCGAGGGCGTCTGATGTGGACGATGCCGCAAGGATCAATGCTAGCAGTTGCACAAAATGTTTTAACGCTCGACCTTTCGGCGCATCCTGACTTGTCGATTGCAAGTATCAATTCTGACAATTCGTGTGTGTTGGCTGGACCCGAACTCAAGATCGATTTGTTGCTAAATGAACTGAAGCAAAAGAACGTCGTACATACCAAACTACGAACGTCCCACGCCTTTCATTCAAGCATGATGGATCCTATCTTGGGTGAATTTCGCGTCTTGGTCGCACAGCAACGACTGTCTCAACCGTGCCTACCATTTGTCTCAAATGTCACGGGCACTTGGATCACGGCCGAGCAAGCGCTAAGTGCCGATTACTGGGTCGAGCATTTACGTGCAACTGTGCAGTTTGCTAGAGGCTTAGATACGATACTGACCGAGAGCCATTTAGTCTGCTTTGAGCTCGGTCCAAAGGCCATTTTAAGCAGTCTAGTCAGACGGCACTCTCTTAAAGCCAACGTTAAGTCTATTATTCCTTCTATCGATGTGACTCAACATCCAGAAGATGTCTGTATGGCCGTAGCCATTTCAAAAGCTTGGGAGTCGGGGTTACCTTTTTCATGGGACCGCTTCTATGCCAATGAAAAGCTATCGCGTATCCCATTACCGACCTACGTGTTTGATCGCAAGCGTCATTGGATCGATGCACCCTCCCCACGCGCATCGCTGCCCCACACTGAATCTACTTCTCGTCGCCCGCTAGAAGAGTGGTTCTATTTGCCACATTGGCGACCAACGATTAATCCACCAGCATTAAATCAAGACTTATTTTCACAAGACCGTCGAGTATGGCTCGTATTTAAAAACGAATCTAATCTTTGTCTAGAGACGATTGCACTACTTCAGCATCGCAATCAGGACGTCGTGACGATCAGTCAGTCAGAAAACTTTAAATTGATTTCTGAAAATGAATATGAAATTTGCGCCTCTGAAAAAGCATCTTATCTAAGTCTGCTAACTAGTTTACGCAAGCGAGCGATTTATAAAGTGATTCACTTCTGGTCCTTGGATGACCAAGACGACACGCTGAATATTGAGCACGAATATGCAACGTTCGCAAAGACTCAAGAGCTGGGATTTTTTTCGCTCATTGCCTTATGCAAGGCTATGGCAGAACAACTTCCTGCAGATAGGCCGATCGACATTACTGTCGTGGCGAATCAACTTCATGACGTCTACGGAACGGGTGACAGTTCACCGAGCAAGGCTACGCTCATTGGGCCTAGTTTAGTGATCCCTCAAGAGGTTCCACAAATTACGATTCATTGCTTAGACGTTTCGTCGGAAAACTTAGATCACAAAGCTAGGACGCGTACAACGTTACATATTTTGACCGAATGCGAAAACGGTTCAAGTGATCCGATGGTCGCCTACCGAGGGGATCAGCGAATGGTTCCAAGCTATCAACAGGTACAACTTCAAAGTAGCTCGACCACCCCCAACACGTTGAAGCATCAAGGTGTTTACGTGATTAGTGGAGGCTTAGGGAAAGTGGGGCTTTTGATTGCTCAATATTTGAGTAATCAAGTTAAAGCCCGTGTGTGCTTGATCGGCCGCACCCCCTTGCCTTCAAGAGAACTGTGGACTGACCTATGTCAACATGACTCACCCCAGAGCACTACGATACAAGCCATTCTCGCACTTGAACGGTCTGGCTCTGAAGTACTCGTTTTGTCGTGCGATATTGCGAACGTCTCGGAGTTGCTTAGCGCCTTTGATCTTTGCACTAGGCGTTTTGGTCCAATCAATGGCGTATTTCACGCCGCAGGCTTGCCATCGCTTGCCACACCATTTTTAGAAATGACCGCGCAACTTGCTCAAAAACATTTTGATGCAAAAGTCTACGGCACGTTTGCGTTGAAAAACGTTTTTGTTAAATATCCAGTCGAGTTCTGTTTCCTAATCTCTTCAAGCTCTGCAGTGTTGGGAGGTCTTGGCTACTCAGCCTATAGTGCTGCGAATATATTTCTGGACCATTTTGCGTCGTTCGAAAATTCTCAGCAAGGCGAGCAGCGTTGGATATCCATTAATTGGGATGCCTGGAATTTTAATCAGACCGATTCTGTATTTGCGCAGCATCAACAATTTTTCATGAGTCAATGGAGGCGCTAGATCGAGTGCTGAAAAACTTGACCGCGGGACGCATGATCGTTGCGACAGGAAACCTCGAAACGCGTTTTAAAAACTGGGTGATTCGGCAAGACTGGCAACAACAGGAAGAAGAGAGCTCAGTGTCCCTTCACGCTCGCCCAGACCTCGAAAATAGCTACTCCCCTGCGCTCACAGAGTCTGAAATCAAACTAACTCAAATTTGGCAAACGTTATTAGGTTATGAGCAAATTGGTGTAAATGATAACTTTTTTGAATTAGGCGGTGACTCAATGCTGGCGATTCGCCTGATGAGCACGATTAAAGAAAAATTTCATAGACAACTTCCGTTAACTACGTTGCTCGAGAAGCCATCGATACATACACTGGCTGCCACACTTGATTTACCAACTGAATCGGACATTATCTCCCCTTTAGTTCCGCTTCAGACAACAGGATCCTTGGCCCCAATTTTTTGTATGCCGGGGACGGGTGGATCTGTTATTTACCTGCGCGAGTTGGGAAAAGAATTAGCAGCATGGGATCGTCCGTTTTACGGACTTCAAGCGATTCTATCTGCGGAAACGAAGAAACCAATGATGGATGTTCGCGAAATCGCGCGTGTCAATATCGAAGCCATTAAAACCATCCAACCAAGCGGACCTTATTATTTATGTGGCCACTCCTTCGGCAGTTGGGTCGCATTAGAGATGGCACTTCAATTGACGCAGACAGGCCAGCGCGTTGAACGACTGTTCATTTTGGATACGGGTATCCCTTCAGAAAAAGATTTGTCTCGAATTCAAAACTGGAACGATGACGAGTGGTTAACTGTGATCGCCAGAACGATCGGACAAACCTACAACGCTCCGTTGGTACTTAACACCGAAGCGTTGCAAGTGTTGACTTGGGACCAAAAAGTGAAATTTTTGTTTGATAAGATGAATGAAAATGGGCTCATTGATCACTACAGCGGCTTAAAGGATGTACAAGATTTAGTTGAGATGTACAAAGCGCAAGCTCAAACGCTGTACGCTCCAGAACCTTTTAAAATCAATGGCTTAACGTTAATTAGGGCTGAGGAAATTCTTCCTGACTTTCTTGAGGGTATGCCGATTGCTATGCAAAATGATCCTTTCTGGGGCTGGTCAACGTTCAGTGCCGAGCCTCCATCGCTTGAATACATTTCGGGTAATCATCTCACGATGGTTCAGTTACCTCACGTCAAACATCTAGCGTACACAATAAACCAGTTTTTGAAGTCCCATGATCATTCTTGAAGATCTTTATGCATAGCCCCACGCCTCCCCAAGCAAGTACTAGTCAAGAAACTGAACAACGACTCAAACAAGCTTTAATCAAAGCCACTGAGTCGATTAAAGAGTTGCTTGCCGAAAACGACGCATTAAAACGGAGGAGTCCGATCGCGATCGTCGGAATGGCCTGTAGGTTTCCAGGCGGTGCGAACACGCCTGAAAACTTTTGGAGCTTGCTCGACGCAGGCACAGACGCAATTACTCAAGCGCCTCGCTCGAGGTGGAATGCGCACGAGTTTTTAGCAGAAGATCATAAAGCCCCGGGGAAAATGTACACGGCTCAGGCGGGTTTCATTACCGAAGATATTGATCATTTTGATGCTTCATTTTTTGGAATATCTCCCAATGAAGCGAAAGCCATGGATCCGCAACATCGCTTGTTGCTAGAGGTTAGTTGGGAAGCCCTCGAAAATGCGTTACTACTACCCGAATCATTAAAGTTTAGCCGGACGGGAGTGTTCATCGGCATTTCGGGCGATGACTATGCACTCAATCACCGGCATTCGCATCAGCCGACCAATATCGACGCTTACTCGATCACTGGATCTACGTTCAGTACAGCGGCGGGTCGAATTTCTTACACGTTGGGCCTACAAGGCCCTTGCATGGCCCTAGACACTGCTTGCTCGTCGTCATTGGTTGCCATCCACCAGGCTATCAAAAGTTTGCAGAGTCACGAATCAAATTTAGCGTTCGCTGGGGGGGTGAATTTAATTCTTCACCCTGAAATGCATATCGGATTCTCTAAACTACAAGCGATATCACCTGATGGTCGATGCAAGACATTCGATGCCTCTGCGAATGGTTACGTGCGTGGTGAGGGTTGCGGGATCGTTATTCTTAAACGCCTAGAGGATGCAGAACGCGATGGCAATCTTATCTTGGGAATTATTAAAGGAAGCGCGATCAATCAAGACGGCAAAACCAATGGTTTAGCCGCTCCAAACGGTAACGCCCAACAAGCCGTCATACGAGAAGCACTCTCAAATGCGAACCTGAGCCCAGAAGATGTCGATTATGTCGAAGCACATGGAACAGGAACAATACTTGGGGACCCTATTGAGGTCGAGGCCTTAGGCGCCACCTATGGAAAAGACCGTGCCAATAACTTATGGCTAGGCTCAGTAAAAAGCAATATCGGCCACCTTGAACCCGTAGCAGGAATGGCGGGACTTATTAAAATCCTGTTGTCGCTCGCACATCAATCGATCCCTAAAAATCTTCACTTTAATCAACCTAATCCGCATATCCCTTGGAGTTCGTTGTCGATAGACATTGTTAACCAAGCTACACCTTGGAAGGCGTCTAAAAAAATTCGCAGTGCGGGTTTGAGTTCATTTGGATTCAGCGGTACAAATGCCCATCTCATCGTCTCAGAGTACGTCGCACATCCGGTCAAACGCGCTGCGCTGACAGAGCAGCATTACATACTTAACCTCTCAGCAAAGGATAAGCGTGCTTTACACGACCTCGTGCTCAGTTATCTGACTCGCCTAAAAAATCAGACACTTAATATTAGAGACCTCTGCTATTCCGCAAGCTTGGGTCGACATCATTGGTCTTATCGCCTATCGATTGTTTGTGAGGATCAAACCGAGCTCATCGATGGATTGCAGTCATTTTTAGCGGGAGATGAAAATCATAATGTTTATTCTGGAAATACCTTAAACCAAAATCCAAAAATCGCATTCCTGTTTACTGGACAGGGATCTCAATATGAATCAATGTGCGCACGTCTTTATGAAAGTGAGCCTATTTTTACTAAAGCATTTGATCAGTGCGATACGATTGTAAAAAAATTGAATCAAATTTCTATCAAAGAGATCTTGTTTAAACAGGATTTCGAAAAAATTCATCAAACAGCAATCGCTCAGCCTGCTTTGTTCAGTCTGGGCTATGCTTTATGTCAACTGTGGCAGGCGTGGGGCGTTCAACCCAGCTTTGTGATGGGTCACAGCGTCGGAGAATACGCCGCCGCCTGTGCAGCCGGTGTTTTTAGCCTAGAGGATGGCTTGCGACTCATCACGCAACGCGGACGGCTCATGCAAAAACTGCCATCCGGTGGCGCAATGGCCGCAATTTTAAGCACCGAAGAAACCATCAAACCGTACCTGGTTACGCTGGGTGCTCGGGTTGAGATCGCCGCGTATAACAGTCCATTTCAAATATTGGTATCGGGAGAGAAATCGGGCGTATTAGAGTTATGTGAAAAGCTATCGTTGGCAAATATAAAAACGCACGCCTTGACTGTTTCGCATGCTTTTCATTCTTATCTGATGGACGACATGCTCTTAGACTTCGGAGAGACGGCTAATCAGGTGAAGTACCTTAAGCCGCATACGCCAATCGTGTCTAATCTGTACGGTAACGCGACAAATGATGCCTGTATGACAAGCGAATACTGGGTTAAACATGTTCGTAAGCCTGTCAAATTTTCTGAAGGAATGAAGTCTCTCGCGTTAGAAAAAATTGATGCCTATGTAGAAATTGGACCAGACGCGATATTACTCGGGCTAGCCAAGCAAAATACGAACCAAGACGCACTTTTTCTGGCGAGTTTAAAAAAGTCGATGCATGATCAAAAACAGATGTATCGCTCGTTAGCGAGCCTACATGTATTGGGTCAACGCGTTGATTGGGCTGCAGTGTTTCAGCATAAACAAGGTAACTGGCTGAGTTTGCCTAATTATCAGTTCCAACGAAAAAGATATTGGCTAGACGTCATTCCGGCGCATACCTTTAAAACAGAGTTGATCGAAAGTAGCACAAATCCATTTTCCTTACGTTACCTAGAATCTCCCTTACTGAATCGGGATATTATTAGCGCAACGCTGACGACTGAAGGTATGCCACTGTTGCAAGAACATCAAGTTTTTGGACAGATAGTTTTTGCAGCAGCAAGTTACCTATCATTTTTGATTGAAAGTTTGAACTTAATACGTTTTGACAAAAGCGCTGGTTTTTCTCGGTTCAAATTTCGCGAAGTCTTGTTTCAACAAGTCTTAATCCTAAGTTCTGTAAAACCAACGCAAGTCCAACTCGTGATTGACAAGGCGGACAGTTCGGTCAGAAAATTTGAATTTATCAGCCTGACAGATGATCAACCAGCGCAGGCTATTAAGCATTTAATTGGCGTGGTTGACGGCGAGTATGCTTTAGATGAGCAGGCGACAAGTCTTTCGCTACTTGAGTTTGACACGAACTGGGTCGCTCTACCAAACGCACGATCAAGAGAAGTCGTCTATAACAATCTTGCAAAAAACAATATCGATTTAGGTAACGCACATCAATGGTTGGATGAAATTCGTCTTGATTCGACAACCGCGTTAGGCAAGCTTATAACCCCATTCGAGGCGAATGGGGTCACGCATTTACAAAATAATTTTGCGCTTCATCCAGGTCTGCTCGACTCCTGCTTTTGTTTATTTGCTTCTTTAATTAACGAAGATGGACATAAAACATATTTGCCCTTCTCCATAGAATCACTTCAGATAAACAAAATCGCGACTGGCACAGTGTTTTTTGCAAAAGCGACGTTACATGAGACGGATCAGCACTCTAAAAAACGCATTGGAGATATTCAACTGTTTGATGCTGAGGGTAAATTGATCTGCTTGGTTAAAGGAATTGAAGGTCGCGAGTCGACACTGGCAGATATCGAAAAATTACTACATCCCAGCCCACCAAAACTGCTGTACAGCCCCAAGTGGGAAAAACAAGACGGGCTCGTAGATAGTTATCGCAGCTTAAAAACGTTTTTGATTTTTACAAACAAGCAAGAGTTTGATGCAAAATTATGCGAACACCTGCGGATGTTAGGCCATATCGTTAAAACTGTTAACGTGGGAGCAACCTTTAGCTTAACAAGTAACTCCGATTATGAACTCAACCCTTTTGCAAAAGAGCAGTTTATTGCACTGACGCGCTCACTCGACAATGAAAAATACAAAATAGATAGCATTATCTATAGCTGGGGTTTAGCACCGGCGCAATCGCTAACCGGGATGATCAAAGCAAGCTGTGAGCCATTGTTATATTTATTGCAAACGGTATTTGCTTCGACAAGAGAACATCACCCAAAGGATCTAACCATTTTAACGTGTGGCAGTCAAGTCGTTGGGGCGATGTCACCCGACGATGGGATTAATGTAGAACAACTTCCGTTGTGGGGACTTGGAAAAACAATAGCGCTTGAGTACCCGGACCTGCATTGCCAACTGCTCGATCTCGATCCGGCTGCTAATGCCCTGAATAACACCCAGTTTGTCGCGACACAATGTGGATCTTCCGTTGGTCCCCCTTATGCGCTGATGATTCCTGCATCGGGTAGTTTAGGTGATTTAACTTGGCAGGCGGCCGAGCGTCGCGACCCTCAAGCAGCTGAAGTTGAGATTGAAGTCCATACGACTGGCCTAAACTTTAAAGA
>Ga0194037_1001175_pt1 | contig 19388 bp, 10 predicted proteins | sample JunL306m_MetaG_FD_148653 | JGI IMG/M metagenome (GOLD analysis project Ga0194037, IMG submission 148653) | Anoxic zone freshwater microbial communities from boreal shield lake in IISD Experimental Lakes Area, Ontario, Canada - Jun2016-L304-6m | ecosystem: Environmental > Aquatic > Freshwater >...
GATTATAACATTTCGCCAGTATTGTACGGCATCGGCAAAAACCTGATGAAAATGGATACGGAATTGGAAACGGGGAAACGCAGCTTGAAACTATCTGTTTATCGCGCTTCGTTGGAAGGGTTTAATTTTAACCGTAACTACCCTTTCAACACGGTATTGCGCATAGCACCTCGCTGGGAACTGAACCGCGAAAAGTTGGAAGTGTCGGTACAAGTGCCGCGTATCAATACGGACATTGATTTGCTGAACATTCAGAAGTTGCCATTTTTCAGGATTTTGCTGGCCATTGGCACCGTGTCCGATTTGCTGTATAATCCTGATATTGATAATTACGAACCCATGGTTTTTAATTTGCACGGCGTGAGCGAAACGCTTACTGGCGAATGGCATAGCACACAAACTATATTGGAAGCGCACAACATGACAGTGCAAATGCCCGATAATGAAGCGGCACAATTGACCGATAACGTGACGGTGCTGGTAAGTATGGCGGTGGAGTTTGGCAATGTCGGTTTTACAGGGCAACCGGTGGAAGTGAAATATGCAGGCTGCGGGAAAGTGCTTTGTAGCAGGTAGTTATTTAGTAATTGAGTGAATAAAGGATTAATTTACTCAATAAATAATTGTACCGGGTTAGAAAAAAGTTAAGAATAATGCAGTAATTGAATTTTTGTATGTATTCTCGCCAGTACAACAAAATAAAAATCCCCTATAAATTTGATTTATAGGGGATTAATAAAAATATAAGTGACCGCGGCAGGATTCAAACCTGCAACCCCCACATCCGTAGTGTGGTACTCTATTCAGTTGAGCTACGCAGCCATTTTTTGTTTTAGCGAGTGCAAAGATAGTGCTTTTTTTTATTCCGACAAAACAATATCGTGTATTTATGTACAAATAACGATGGTGTTTACTAAACATGAACCACCCATATTAATTGAGGCTAACAATAATTGCCTGATTTATTGATAGTTGTACTCTTTTGGTTTTTTAGCAAAATATGATTTATAGGTGTGAGAAAAAACATTAGCGATCATATCAAGTCGCACCATTTCGCATTCGATTGGTTTTTATATAATTTGAAATATCTCTTCCAGGCTTTTTATGGTATAAGTTGCAGGTTTGTTTTTGTCCGTTGTGATAAATTTTGGATTCAAAAACACCTGATCAATTCCGGCGTTCTGAGCACCTACAATGTCGGCGGCATAACTATCGCCAATCATAATGGTATCGGGTGCTGTGGCAGCATTCAGCTGTAGGGCATACTCGAATATCCGTTTGTCGGGTTTCAATGCCTTGGCGGCCTCCGAGAGTACAACGTGCGTGAAATAATGCTCAATATTGGCACTGCGTAGTTTTTTATATTGCACCTCCACAAAACCGTTGGAAATAATGGTGAGCGGATATTTTGGATATAGATAATCCAACAATTCTTGCGCATGAGGAAGAAGAATTGTTTTAGTAGGCAGAATATCAAGGAATTGTGTGCCAATTTGTTCGGCCAATTCATCATTGTCAACACCCATTTTTAGCAGTGGATGCCGAAATCTTTCTATCATCAAAAAGTCCTTGCTAATTTCGCCCTTTCCGTAAAGTTCCCACAATTCGAGATTTCGCTTGGCGTATATTTTGAAAAAGTGCTCGAAATCTTCAAAATACTGACTCAGTTTTCGCTGGTCAAATACTTCGTGCAATGATTCTTTGGCATTGGCATGAAAATCCCAGAGCGTATCGTCCAAATCTACAAAAACGTATTTGTAAGACTTTGACCCAAAAGGGAGATTGAAATTGCTTTCATTTTGCATATTTGTAAGCTATAAAAAAATTGTCGTTTAATTCAAAAAACGCAAAGTTAAGGCTTTTTTCGTGTAACACCTACAACCCTTGAAAAATACAGTGTTTATCATTATCAAGTGTTTTGTTTAGAGTAAACCCTTATTCCTTAACCATTTGTTTTTCAGGGTTTACACCTATATATTCTAGGGTTTTTTTGACCCGATTTGAGTTCAATAAACTCTATTTTTGTAGACGAATAAACACGAACTAAAACTAGACAAAGCTTGCTGTAATTTTCTTGAATTGAAATATGAAGTATATTCTCATTATTTTCAATCAAGTTTCAGTCATAGTGCAATGGAAGGAACAGAATCTTACAACATTTAATAATCAAAGAGTATGACTGACAAAGAATTGGTTTTGGGTTATTTACGGGGTGGTTCGGTTGGGAAATTGAGCTTAATATGGGCAGACTTAAGAGCAATGTACTTAACGAAGTCGAACCTATCGGGGGCTAATTTGTCATGTGCCAATTTATCGTGGGCAAATTTAACCGATGCTGACCTTTCGGGTGCCGATTTAAAAGGTGCAAACTTGTCGGGTGCGAATTTATGTGGGGTTGACTTGTCGAATGCCGACTTAACAGGAGCTGATCTTTCGGGGGCTGACCTATCGAGGGCAAAATTATCGTATGCTAAACTAGTGGAGGTAAACTTGTCGGGGGCTACTTTGAGAGGTGCTAATTTGGTTGAGGCTAATCTTTTGTTTGCCAATCTTTTGGGAGCTATTTTAATAGGTGCGAACTTGCCAAAAGCTGAACTTTCATTTGTTAACCTATCTTATGTCGATTTATCGAGTACCAACTTGTCTGGTGCTTATCTTTTAGAGGCAAATTTATCAAGTGCAAATCTATCGGGTTCCGACTTGTCGGATGCAGATTTATCAGAGGCAAACCTTTCGGAGGCCAACCTAACCGATGCAAATCTAACCGATGCTGATCTTTCAAAAGCAAATTTAAGCAATGTTAGACTCAATGGTGCTTGCTTGAAAGGAGCTATAATAAAAGGTGCTATCCTTACAAAAAACAACTTTGTTTTTAATGAACAAAAAGTGGTACATCTTTCGGTAGTGAACCTGAGCAATGCGAAACTTGGTGGTGCTAATCTGTACGATTGAAAAGGAAACAATATATTTCAATAAAAAAAGGATGATTGAGCGAATTCAACCATCCTTTTTTATTATCAAAGCAAGTGTTTAATACGTTTTTTTAATCATAAAAACAATTCAATAACTAAATCCCAATTTTGTCAACCCGCTTTGCACATTGGTATTTTGCATGAATAGATTCCACAATAAACCTGTGCGGTAGTTTTCAATCATCACTATTATCGGTCCTTGGTCGATGGCTAGATACGAACCCGCAAACCAGCGTTTATTGAGACTAAAAGCATCCTTGAAACCATATTCGCCCCACAGTTTATCGCCAACCGTGTAGTAAAAGAAATGTAATGCCCGCATGCTTTCTACTGGAGTGTAGGGAAATGAAGCAAGTGCAGCAGTTGGGGCAATTACTCCCACATCATTGCTTGGCGACGAAGCAGTGTAGCCGTCGGGGATATCGCTGGCTGTCAATCCCCAACAGTTTGTTCCGTAACCAAAATTTTTTCGGGGATTGGCTACGCAATAACGATAATTGATTTGAGCATGAGCTGTATTCTGAGTCCAATAGTTGGCATATTGGTCGGATAATTTGTGTGGATTGAGCCCCAAAAATGAGTAATGAGCAAAAAACATCGGTCCGCCATTGTCCTCGCCCAAAGGCAGTGTTACACCATAGAAAGTTTTGCCGTTCTTCATAGCACCATTTCTTGCAAATCCGTTATCGTAAACAGATTTTGTAATGGTATGAGTAGGCGACGAAGCTGCCAGCACATAAATAATCAATCCTTCATTCCAACCAGTTACGGGCATGTTCATGTCCCAATTGTAGTTTGGCGACCAGTGCCAGTAGAGTTTCTGTTGCCCACCCTGCTGAAACCAGCTCCATTCTACATTTTCCCACAAAGTTTGAATATTGGCACACATTGCTTTTTCGGCAGTATTACCGTTTTTAAAATAGGATTGAACAGTCAATAATCCTTGAATCATAAAGGCAGTTTCCACCAAATCGGCTCCATTGTCTTTGGTGCCAAAAGGGATCACTTTACCAGTGGCCCCATTCAACCAATGCGGAAAAGCACCATGGAATTTATCGGCAGTATTGGTGAGAAAGTTCACAATTTTATTCATTCTTTCAAGACCCTCGGCACGGGTGATAAAGCCTCGTTGGATGGCTACCGGAATGGTCATGACTCCAAAGCCAGAACCACCAGTGGTGACAATATCACCAGAGTTAAAGCGCTCACGAGCAAGACCGGAAACGGGATGAGCATACTCCCAAAAGAACTTGAATGTTTGTTTTTGAGTAAGTGTCAGCAAACTATCATCAGAAATGATGGGGAATTTAGGTGTTGGGTCTAATTTGGTAATAAAAGAATAGTCGTATGAATCAATCAACTTAACGCCCAGATTTTCACCTTCAAGCAGATATAATTTGTATGTGGTATAATAAGTGAGTGGTTTTCGAATTTTGAAAGTGATTGTTTTGGTATTACTTCCCGGAAGTACAACAAAACTTGTATCCACGCCAGTGCTAAGATATAATTTGGAAGGATCAATTTTAGCACGATTAATTATAGATGAGAAAGTAACGCTTACGACTACCGAATCTGTGGGGATTTCAAAAACGCTGCCACCTGAAGCCACTGCCATTCCATTGATAGTTACAGATTCCACATAGGTATTTGCTAGTACAATGGGTGCAATAACTGTTTCTTTGCATGAATAAATCAATACCAGGAGGGCAACAAAAATATATAAGTGATTTTTCATATTGGGATTTTAATTTTGCAGTCTATAAAACGATAAAATGATAGTCAATTATGTCTCCGAGTCACTCCATTGTATCTTCGAGACACTCATTAGTGACGCTCTATCATTCTTTAGTGCCTTCTTGCTACTCATTAGTGCCTTCATGCCAGTCGAGAGTGTGAACAAGCCACTCATTAGTGTGTCTGAACCATTCATTAGTGACTTCATGACATTCATTAGTGCCTAATAACCTCTTATTTGTGACGCTCAACTAAACATTAGTATGACCAAACCACTCATTAGTGTGTCTGAGTCACTCATTAGTGTCACCCTAGCACTCTGTATTAGAAAAAAAGCAGGGAGAAATGAACAAACATTCTCCCTGCTTATAACGAGAATTAAACTGAATTAGTTTATAACTGTCACTTCTGCATCGTACAACGATTTAGCTTCTGTTGCGGTCAAAGCTCTGTTGTAAAATCTCACTTCATCAATCATGCCTGGATAATAAACCATCCATGAATCTAAAGCTGTACCAGCAGCAAGTTTAGCCCATGCGCCGATAGTAAGTTTTGTCATATTCACGAATGTCAATGCACCCAAAAGTGGTTGAGGTCCAACTGCTGGAGTTCCATCAGCATATTTAATGTTGCTATTAACTAAAAGTCCGTTTACATACAATGCCATCACCGAAGTTGTTTTATTGTAAGTGCTTACAACGTGAATCCATTTGTCGGTAGAATTTGCTTTCTTGAATGTCCACAAATCTTGTCCTTGCCATACTGTTGTTGAATTTCTCAAGTATGGTTTCAATGCCAATGAATCGGCATTTGATTGACTTTCAATCACCAAATTCAAGTTACCCATATTGTCGTCGCCACCATTTACATTAAATGCAGATGCAGCGCCTCCAGTTGGAGCAGGTGTTTTCAACCATGCAGAATAAGTGTATTCAGTCATGTCTTTAAATGCATTTGCTGCAGCCAGATTGAATTCAAGATAGCCTGCTGCTGTTGATCCTTTGTAAGCATTTCCACGACGACCAACTGCATACGAAGCTGCACCAGATATTTTACTGTAAGTGATACCAGTTCCTGATTCAATTGCTCCAGTTGCAGACTCCAAAGGAAAATAAGCCACTAAATTTGCAGATGCAATGGTTGAAGGATTTGTTTTTCCGGCATAAGGATCTACAACTACTTCGTCTTTTTTGCAAGAAGTAAATAACACGCCTACGAATAGGACAGTAACAGCGAGTACGCTGAATAAATTAATTTTTCTCATACTGTTTTTTGTTTTTAATTAGAATTAAATTTAATAATTGGTTGATTTTTAATTATATTGATTGTTTAATAATTTGGATTCTGAGTGAAATGAGTATTCAGTTGCATTTGAGATGATGGAATAGGGAATAGATTATTTTTGTTAGCCACATATCCTAAGCCTGACAATGCGGTGGCAGCTTGATTGGTACGAACCAAATCGAAGAATCGGTCTTCTTCCAATGCCAATTCTGCACGTCGTTCGTCCCATATATTTTGAATGGAAACTGAATTCAATGGTAATAACAATACCCGTTCACGGATTTTATTGACAGCCGAAAGCGCCGTAAATCCACTTGCATTTCCGGTTACAGCTCCATTTGCTTTCGCTTCGGCAAACATAAGCAATACATCCGAATACCTTAGAATGCGGACATTGTAGTCGAATCCATATCCGTTGTAATTCCATTTGTTGTAACTAGAAGGAGTATATACTTTTCCGTTGTACACTGGATTGGTGCAGCCCATTTTGATGCTGTCGCCTTCGGGTGTTTTGGTGCCACGATACAAAAATGTGGTGGCGGCCCGAACGGTTTCTCCTCTGGCTGAAAAGAAATTAATCAGGTTTGTACTCGGGGTACAAAATCCCCAACCTTGCATGCCCGAAGGAGCATTTCCACGAGGCCCTTGCACATAAGCATATTCAAGGAATGTTGTTTCGCCAGTGGACTGACCAAAAGTGGAACTCTGAATTTCGAACAATGATTCTTTGCTGTTTTCATTGTCAACTGAGAACACGTCTCTAAAAGTTGGCAGTAAATCATAGCGTCCAGAAGCCATGATGCGATCGGTAAGTGAAGCCACCGAATCCCATTCGTTGCGGTACATGTGTACTTTGGCTTTTATGGCCATGGCGGTGTATTTGTTGATACGTCCAGCCCATTCCTTGCTGTACGATGCTGGCAAAACTGCAATTGCTTCTTGCAAATCTTTTTCGATAAACGCATACAATTGTGGCGTTGAAGCCTGTTCTAGGGCAGACAGTTGTTCGGCTGTCATGGTTGAATCGATGATTGGCACTCGTCCAAAAAGCCGGGTCAAGTTAAAATAAGCATATGCGCGAATTACTTTTGCTTCTCCTGCACATTGTCGGGTATAGAGTTTGTTGGTTTCACCAGGCATGGTGTTTTCAAATATCGGCATTTGCTTTAGCGCGTTATTGGCAGCACTTACCACGTCGAAGTTTCCTGTCCACAATTCACCGATTAATGAATTACTGCGGTCGAAAGTAAAAACATCCAACTGTTTCATTGTGGGATTATCTTCGGGCGAACTGCCTTTGTCGGCATTGTCGGACGTGATTTCGAAAGCTCCAATGTATGGGAATGCATGAACACTTCCTGTACGCATACTCGCGTAGGCTGCACTAATTGGTTTAAATATATTTTCGGGTTTGCTGTAATCCATTCCAGAAGAGGTAACCGTATCTTCGGGGCGGATATCAAGAAAACCGCTACAGGCTGTGAGCATGAAGGCGCTCATTATGGATAATATGATTTTGTTTTTCATAATAGTCATTATTATAGATTCATTTTTAAACCAATGGTGTAAGTAGCTTGCATAGGATAGGTAGAGGTATCAATTCCATTCTCGGTAGGCGATCCACTTACTTCGGGGGTAAATCCGTTATAGCTAAAATAGGTAAATGGTCGTTGTGCCGAAACGTACACCCGCATGTTTTTTATACCTTTCATTTTATTAAATGTATATCCTAACTGAATGTTTTGAACCCGTATGTACGAAGCATCTTCCACGAAAAATGAATTGGCTTGTTGGGTAAATGCACTATTATAGGCTGCTGCCGAAGGATAGGTGGTCGATTTATTGGCAGTTGTCCAATGGTTTTGAGCAAAGTCCAAATCGTAGTTTCCATCCGTAAACACATCTCGGTTCATACGTTTTGCATTCAATACCTTGTTCCCAAATTGCCCTTGCAAAGTGAAACTAAGATCAAGCTGTTTGTAATTCAATCCAAAATCAACACCAGTCATCAACCACGGAATGGCACTCCCCAAAAAAACTTTGTCCTTATCGTCAATCACATTATCGCCATTTTGGTCCTTGTACTTAAAATAACCTGCATCTTTAATGGTCTGACTAACTGGATCGCGCAACGCATCTCCTTCACTAGCATAGACTCCCGCCACTTCGTATCCGTAAAATGCACCAATGGGATGTCCTACTTCTGTGCGTGTGGCATAATTTCCACGAACCGACGCACCAGGAATGTTGTCTCGCTTTCCGTCCAGACTTAATACTTTGTTGGCAATGGTAGTGGCATTAAAACCGAGGGTGTACGACAAATCATCGGTAATTTTATCATTCCAGTTCAAACTAAATTCAACACCTTGATTTTGAACAGTACCGTAATTACCCAATAATGTGCCTGTTCCGCCTCCTGAAGTAATGGGTGCATAAAATACTACATTGCTGGTTATGCGGTTATAATAATCTAGTTCACCTTTTAATTTCTGTTTGGCAGTGGAGAAATCAACACCAAGGTTGAATTCCTTTACAATTTCCCATTTCAAATAATTCTTCAACACGGTGAGCGCACCTACTCCGTCAACCAATTTATCACCAAAAATACCTGAACTACCGGCACCTGTTGTACCCAATGTTACTGCTGAGTTGGCAGGTACATTATCGTTTCCAAGCATACCCCAACTGGTTCTCAATTTCAAATAATCAACAGTCTTCTGCTCTTTCATAAAATCTTCGCCAGTCAAAATCCAGCCCAGACCTACCGATGGAAAATAGCCCCATTTCTCTTGGTATTTGGAACTTCCATCAGCTCTGAAAGTGAAGGTAGCCAAGTATTTGTCGGCATAATTATAAGTGCCCCTAGTAAAATAAGAAAGTCCATTATATGAATAAGCATCTGCATCAGTTACGCTCCTGCCATCTGTTGAACCAAGATTAAGATACAATGATTGTTCATCCTGATTGTTGACATTCAAGGCAGTTCCAACCAAAGGAAATTTCCTTTCCATACGGGTGGATTGACCAAGCAAGACAGTAAAACTACTTTGGTCTATTTTATCAGAATAAGTCAACAAGTTATCAATAATTTTCTTGTAACTCTGCCCTAATGTTTTGCTTAAAGTGGAATGATTTAGACTCTGAGAACCACCCACATTGTATTCGGGTGCATAATTTCTCGATTTCCACGAGGAATAATTCAGGTTGTAGGAAGTTTTAAACTTCAATTTGTCTTTTATGAGATTAATCTCTGCAAAGGCAGACATAACGAGGTTAATTCCTTTTTCCTGATCATCATTATAATAAGCAATTGCTACAGGATTTGCATACGCATTTCCGTAACCATATTGTTGTGGCGAGCCAAAATTTACGGGATATGCACTTGTATTTTTATCATCGTAAACGCCATAAACCGGCGGACTTACAAATGCTTTGAAGAAAGCTTCATTGTTTGCATTGTTCTTGGTATAATCGGAAATCACACTGTTGAATCCCATCGACAACCAATCATTTACTTTTTGGTCTACACGGAAGCGGATATTATAACGTTCATAATCGTTTTTAGCTTTCATAATTCCTTCTTGGTAGAAGTAATTTACGCCTAACGAATAACTGGTTTTATCGGTAGCTCCTGAAATATCAATAGAATGACTGTGCATAATGGCATTGCGCAAAAGCTCTGAATACCAATCGGTACTGGCAGGATAATTGGCAGCTACTTTGGGCACATAACCAGTGGTATTGGCGTTGGCTTCATTCATCAAATCAACATATTGCTGGGTGTTGGCCAGTTTCATTACATTTATCGGCATTTGAACGCCAAAATACCCATCGTAACTGATATTCGTTTGGTTGAGTTTTCCTTTTTTGGTGGTGACCAAAACCACTCCATTGGCAGCACGAACGCCATAAATGGCAGCGGCCGAAGCATCTTTCAATACGGTTAAATCTTCAATATCACTGCTACTCAAAAAGTCGATATTGTCTACAAACACACCATCAACCACATATAACGGATTGGCATAATCGCCTATTGAACCCACTCCACGGATTTTTACACTTGGTCCAGCACCAGGAGCACCGCTGTTGATGACTTGCACACCAGACATCTTGCCTTGTAATGCCGACATTGGATTTGATGAAACTTGTTTGGCCAAATCACTACCTTTTATTGTAGATATTGGAGCAGTCATGTCTTTCACTTTCTGTGTTCCGTATCCCACCACCACCACTTCGTCCAACAATTTTGCGTTGGAAACCAATTGAATCCTCAATGGACTATCGGAGGAAATCGATATTTCCTGACTTATATAGCCCATGTAGGTTACCACTAATTTTGCGCCCATTGGAATGGACAATGAAAAAGCCCCATCATAATTTGTGATGCTTCCGTTGGAAGTCCCTTTCTGAACTACTGTAGCTCCTATCAAGGTTTCACCCGTTTTTTTGTCTACAACTACCCCTTTCAAACTCAAATTCTGAGCTATTAAGGAGCTGGTAGTTACAAGCGCAACCAGTAAAAGTAATAATGTTTTCTTTCTCATGATATTGTGATTTAATCGGTTTATTTAAAAGGTAGTATCTGTTTTTAATTTCGCATTCATTCAATGTTGAGACCAATATTTAATAATGCAAAAATAAATGGTTTGAATTCATTCAATGTTACACAATTTGCGCAAAAAGTTACATAATTCACAGATTTTTAAATCCTTAGTTGGATTTAAGGATGAATGCTATTTTACTTTGGTTTTAAATCCTAATTTGTCTAATCCGATATGAATCTCCGGATTACTCATAAATAATTTCCAGAGCAAGCCACTTCTGTAATTCTCAATCATCACAGCTATTGGCCCTTGGTCGATGGCCAAATAAGTATGTACTACTTGCTGTCCTTCTACCATTCCTTCATTGAATGCATCGTAAAAGCCATATTTCCCAAACAACATATTTCCTTTATCGTAATAAAAATGCCGAAGTGCTGCCATCGATTCTTTTGGTGTATAAACGATTGACGAAATTGCCGCCGTTGGTGATATGGTTCCATTTTCATCCTTAGTTCCCAAATCGTGTGTTGTATATCCAACTAAAGCATCGTCGGAAGCAGTAAATCCCCAGCAATTCGCTCCGTAGCCAATGTGCTTTTTTGGGTTTTCTGTTGCGTAAGCCAATTGAATAAGTGCATGAGCCCGGTTTCTGTCAAAGTAATTTGTGGTATTATCCGACAAACCGTTCGGATTTAATCCCAAAAACGAGTAATGTGTAAAGAACAGTGGACCACCATATTCCATTCCCAAATCAAGTTTTATACCGTAATAAGTTTTTCCGTTATAATAATAGTTTGATACTTTATAACATTTCTCGTACACGCTCCGCTCAATAGGGAAAGTGGGCGATGAGGCTGCCAACACATAAGTAATCATGGTTTCGTCGAAGCCGGTGATGCGATGATTGATTTTGAACCCGTAATTTTTTGACCAATGCCAGTACAATCCATCTTTTCCTTGGGTGTACCAATTCCATTCTATGGTTTCCCAAAGTTTAGTAATGCGGTTCACGAGGTTTTTTTCGTCGCTGTTTCCATTGCGGAAATACTCGCGGGCAGTGAGCAAACCTTCTGTCATAAAGGCTGTTTCCACCAAATCGCCACCATTATCATATTCGCTGAAACTTTTCAGTTTTCCGGTATTTCCATCGTACCAATGTCCCCAAGCACCATGAAACCGTTCGGCTTTTTCAAGGAAACTGACTATCTTTTCGATGGTTTTAAATGCATCATTTCTTCCGAAATAGTTGCGCTCTGCCCCAGCAATCAACGCCATAATTCCAAACCCACTTCCACCAATGGTCACAATTTCACCGTTGGTGTCGTTGCTTCGTTCCAATGCCATACCTGTTTGTGATTGGGCGTAATCGTAGAAATATCGGGTGGTGTAGCGCTGCGTCATGTCCAGTAAAGCTTCATCGGTAGCACTGAGAATGCTAACTTTCACCTCAAATTTGGCAGCATCGGCACTTTCCACATCCAATCCTTTTGGCAAAACACGGTAGATAAAAGTTTGTTCCTTATAAACTGATTTTCCAAAGAAATCAAGGTAATTATTTGAATTCGTTTCGCCAGCTTTCGTAAATTTCATTCCGCCATCGGTAGACCGATAAATTTCATACACAAATCCGGTACGATTCTCAAAAGTCAATTCGGTGTGTGCCGAATATCCTTGCCCTTTGAGCGCATTTGGCACAATAAATTTCTGTGCCACTGCGGAAAAAGTTCCGAAGCAAACCAATAAAATACTGATTATGTGCATTCTCTTCATCATCATATTATGTTTTACAAAATTAAAGCTTAAAGTCCTGTTTTTCTGAGGGTAAATCCTAATTCTATATCCGTGTAAACCCTATTATGAGGATATTCAATAAATAATACCTGCCCCTTATATCTGAACTTTATTTTTCAAATGTGTTCTTTTTCTGGGGTTAAATCAAAATACGTAGTATTTTTCTAATCCGTTCTTCTAATCCGTTTTATCAGCGAAATCAGCGTGCAATTCTTAATTTTGATTTATCCAGTTTGTTATTTCAATTTAAAAGTGGTTTCTTTCACGTCCCTTGAATTGCTACCAATAAACAATTTAAAATCACCGGGCTCAGTACCATAACTCATATCGATGCGATAGAAAGCCAACATGTCAGGAGTAATGGTAAAAGTCATCGTTTTACTTTCGCCCGCTTTGAGCATTATTTTCTCAAATCCTTTCAGCTCTTTCACCGGACGGGTTACGCTGCCCACCAAGTCGCGAACGTAACATTGAACCACCTCTTCACCGTCTACTTTTCCAGTATTTTTCACTGTCACCGTGGCTTTTAATTCGCCTTTGTCCTTCAGTTCTTTGGTAGATAGATTGATATCGGAATAATCAAATTTGGTATAACTCAACCCATATCCAAAAGGAAACAGCGGGTCGTTGGGGCTGTCGATATATCTCGATTTATATTTGGGATTTTCCAAATAAATGGGGCGTCCTGTATTTTTCACATAATAGTAAATCGGCACTTGACCCAAATTCAGTGGGAAGGTCATGGTCAGTTTTCCCGAAGGATTGTATGCGCCAAAAAGCACTTGCGTAATGGCTTTTCCGCCCATAGTTCCGGGATACCAAGCTTCCAGAATGGCATCAGCCAATCTGTTTTCTTTTTCCAAAACCAACGGACGACCATTCATCAAAACCACGACAATCGGTTTATTCAATGCTTTGAGTTTTTCAAGCAATTCAGTTTGAACGCCCGGAATGTTTATGTTGGTACGACTAGTGGCTTCTCCACTCCAATCGCAATTTTCACCTATCACCAACACAATTTTATTGGCAGCACGCGCCGCAGCCATCGCTGCAGCAAATCCACTTCTATCATCGCCAATGGTTTTGCAACCTTGAGCATACACCACATTGGCAGCACCATTATAAGCTTTCAATTCGTCCAGAGTTGACTTCATAAAATTCCAGTCACCTGCCGCTTTCCACGAACCTAGCAAATCGCGGGTAGAAGCTGCCAATTCGCCAATTACGGCTATCTTTTCGCCTTTTTTCAACGGCAATGCATTGGCATTGTTTTTCAATAAAACCATAGAACGTTTGGCAACATCCAATGCAGCTTCCAAATGTTCAGGTGCATACACCAATCGTTTTTCACGGGCTGCGTTGCAATAACGATACGGATCATCAAACAATCCGAGCATAAACTTCACCTTTAATATACGTCTCACGGCATCGTCAACCAGTTTTTCATCCACCTGTCCATCAGCAATTTGCTTCTTTAGGTATTTAAAATATACTTCGCCCTGCATGTCCATGTCCACACCCGCTTTCACTGCCAACAAACCTGCTTCGGCTTCATTGGCTGCAACGCCATGGTTTACCATTTCATTGATAGAAGTATAATCAGTTACCACAAAACCTTTGAATCCCAGTTTGGTACGTAAAATATCGGTGAGCAAGTATTTGCTGCCCGTGGCCGGAACCCCGTCATATTCATTGAAAGAAGACATTGCGCTCATAACACCAGCGTCAATGGCGGCTTTGTAGGGAGGTAGGTAAGTGTCGAGGAAAACGCGTTCGGACATATCCACCGTGTTATAATCGCGACCAGCCTGTGGTGCGCCATAAGCAGCAAAATGTTTTACGCAGGCTAAAATAGTGAGTGAATCTGATAGGTCATTTCCCTGAAATCCATGAACGCGGGCAGCTGCAATTTTAGACCCCAAATATGGATCTTCACCTGCACCTTCGGAAACCCGTCCCCAGCGTGGCTCAACAGAAATATCCACCATAGGTGCAAATGTCCAGTTGATGCCTGAAGCAGCTGCCTCAGTAGCCGAAACACGGGCTGATTTTTCAATGGCTGACAAATCCCAAGAAGCAGATTCGCCTAAGGAAATAGGGAATATCGTTTTGTGACCGTGAATAACATCGTAACCGAATAATAATGGAATCTTCAGTCTGGATTCTTCTACGGCAATTTTTTGGAGTTTGCGAGTGTACGCAACAGTGTGTGCATTAAAAATATTACCACAATGTCCTTGACGAATATCGTCCATGTAACCGCTTTTAATGGAAGGGCCGGTTACATCCCAGTCGCTCGAGTACAATACCATTTGACCGATTTTTTCGTCCAAAGTCATTAAGTGCATAACAGAATCTACTTTCTGATTGAGTTTAGCGGTATCATTTGTTTTTCCTGACAATTTACAAGCGGAAAATAACGATGCTGCAATGAGTAAAAAGACAAAATTGTTTTTCATGACTTGTATGGTTTTTTGGTAATAAATTTAATGCTGCAAAGTAGCGACTTTAATTTTCAATAAAAAAACTTTTTGACCCAATATGAACCCTACTCAAAAATAATCTTTAGAAACCACACCCTATTTTAACCCTATAGAAAGTCTATCATCGCAGTTATATCATTGATTTAATGATAAATAGAAATGATTGGGTTTTGGATAAATCTTTCGTGATGAATCAATTACTTTCGGAATTAAACTTTTTAGATGAAACAATTCATCCTAAATACAGATAAAAGTCTCTTTTTGATTGAAATCACAGCGTAGTTACAGAGATAAATTATCCTTAGTTGTATGCAATTTTTTTGAGCAATCCATTATTTCTGCAGATTTAATGAGTCCACTTCTTTTTTTTGCTTGTATTCTTTCCAAATTTCACGACCTTGAGATTAGGTATAACACCTAAGTCTACACACCAATATCTGTAGAGGGTTTACACTATTGAATATTAATGATTTAGGCTGATGTTTTTTAGGGTTTATTATAATGCAATGTTTAATTCAAATACTGAACTTTGATTCGCTTTTTTATTCATTCACCAATATTATAAAGCTTCTATCACAGCTAACAAAATCTTAATTATCCAACATATACAACAAACACCACAGAATATGAAAAAAACTATACTATTGGCAATTACGACATTATCATTGAATGTTATTGCGCAAAACAATGTATTGAAAACCAATACTTCTAAGTTGTCCGAAAATTACATTGCAACTATTGAAAGCAATATTGAAAAATCGAATGCAACACTGCAACGTGAACATGGTAAGCAACTGTATGAAAATCAAGCATCAAAACAGTTTTCATTCACACAAAAGCAAGACAGTATTCGTCATTGGAAATGGGACATAATGAGTGAAAACTGGATAAACGATAGTAAAACCATCGATATGATTTATAATGCTAATTATCAGTTAACGAGTGAGATAAAGCAGACTTGGAACGAAAGTTTTTGGGAAAATTCATCTAAAATGGTTATGTACTATGATGGATATTATATCACGGATTATCTGTGGCAGAGTTGGATAAACAATGCGTGGGAAAATAGCATGCAGTCAAGTCAAATATATGATGCTAATAAAAATGTATTGACCAGCAAAATAGAAATGTGGGACAACAATGCATGGACGGTTTTTGCGCTGACCAACTATACTTACGATGCTAACAATAACAAAATTACAGAGACAGACCAAAGCGCATTGATGGGTCCTCTTGAAAATATTTCCAAAACTATTTATACCTACGATGCCAACAAAAACATATTGTCTAAAAAGGAACAAAACTGGGCTTCCCCCAATTGGATGGATAGTAAGTTTACGCAATATACTTACGATGCCCAAAAAAATATGCTCAGTGATACCCGGCAAAGTTGGTACGCCATTATGTGGATGAATACCGAGAAATACTTATCTACTTTTGATGCCCAAAACAATAACTTGAGCGACAAAAAACAAACCTGGAACGGGGTAGCATGGGTTGATGTAACGCAATCACTGAACACCTACGATGCTCAAAATAACCAAACAAGCAGTACAGACCAAACTTGGAGCGGAACTGCATGGGTAAATAATGATAAATTCACCTACAATTATAATGCGCAAGGCAATATGATAAGCGATTTGCATCAATCGTGGAATGCTACTGCTTGGGAAAATATATCTCAATCGCTATATACATACGATGCTAACAATGAGTTGATTAATGAGACAAACCAAAGTTGGAATGGTACTGCATGGATGAAATACGGTACTTCTATAAATACTTACGACACGAAAAAGAATCTTATTGGCGAGTCAAATTTCGACTGGGATGTAGACGGAATTACTGTCACTTCTGCTGATAGTACCCATTATTACTATTCAGAATCTTCGTCAGGGATGAAAGAAACTTTGGCTCTAAACATTACACTATTTCCAAATCCAACTACCGGAAAGTTCAAAGTATTAAGTTCAGATATTATTGAAAGAATAGAAATATCAAATCTGTTAGGGGAAATGATATTTAGCAACTTGAAAATCAATAATTTTTACCGTGAAATTGATGTGTCTGATTATGCAAAGGGAATCTATGTGGCAAGAATTAAAACTGCAACAGAAACTGTTATTCGAAAAATTATAGTGCGGTAGGAAAATCCTTATAGAGATAGTGGAATGTGGTGGATTACTACAAGTTAAATCTAAAACCATACAATCAAAATTCCCACCCGACATAGCGAAAGACGCTATGCCGAGCCTTAGATTTATAAGGAACAAGCGACAGAATGTCGCTTTCATTCTCTTTATTTTAAGCGACAGAATGTCGCTTGTCCCTTGTGTGATTGCATTCTCTACTTATATTTTTAGGTAACTTGTAGGCTGCTTAGGGGACATCCTGTTTGCGTCCGCCAAAGTTACTTAAAAGCAATAACATTCTCACTAAAAACAAAATTTATTTAATCTACTGACGAAAATGGCTAATAAAACAGGGTTGAACGGAGCCGATTGCAATGGAGAAGTATTTTTGGGTTGGTATTTATGGGTTTGATTACTGGTCTGAGGTGTGCAAATAGATAGTTTTGAGGGTATATTTGTGTTTTTAATTGTTTTTGTGTTTTACAGATGGACATAGTTTTCTTGGTGGAGTTTCCATGTAGTTGGCAAATTATTTCGTCAAATATAAATAACTATGCATTAAATCAAACCATAAACTACTGTTTACATCCATTTTTCACCTTGACAAGATAGTTGCTTACTTAAGTAATATTGTTTCTGAGTCACTAATCCTTGAATAATTAGTGTTGAATATTGTTTCATACTCAGTCATCCATGGATGATTGACTGTTCATCTTTTTCTAGAAATAAAATTCCATGCTAACACGCACCCCGCTTTTGTCTATATTGGGATGGTCCAGGTAATTCAGCCTCCAGATATAGTCCAGCCTCAGGAACTTGAAGATGTTTACAATGCCCACGCCAGCTTCCATGTAGGGTTTGTTTTCCATTTTGTACGCTCCCACGGGCAATAAAAACAAATCATCATTTGGGTGTGTGGAAGGGTTGTTTCTATTGCTCAAGCTGCCATACAGCCCCCTAAAGGAGAATATCTCTCTCCACTTAAAAGTTTTTATGAGCGGAATTTGGTTCAACAATACACCATTCAGGTTGTAGTTCACATCCCACGACAGGTATTGGTCGTTGATAAATTCCAATGCGTTCATCATGGGGTACGATTCGTATTGGATGGTATACGTGAGGTTTGCGTTTGGAATAATCAGCAATGGGAACGGCGCTTTGGTCCACACTTTGCCCGCTTTTAGTATCACGTTGGCATTACCAAATGCCGAAAACCAGAACCGTTGCTGAAAACCTATGTCGGTGCGACTATAATTATAAGTTGAATTGAGCAATCCCTTTTGTGCCAATGTTTGCGAAAAAGTGAACACGGGTGCATTGCGCGTAAACGAGCGTCGATTGCCAAGAGTTTGATAGTATTTTTGCCCAGGTGCATATCGCATTCTCAATTGTACTTCGCCCAAGGAGTAGGAATCGATGTTTTGCATAGACGCACTGTTGGTAAAACTCACATAGGGGGAGGCGAATTCTGTGCGGTACCTCAAATCCACACCGTAAGAAAACTGTGAGTAGAATTCCCTGTTGTAACTCAACTCCATTTTCCGTAAGTAAGTTATTTTATCATCTGTTTGTCTTTTCAATGAGAAAAACACATTATCACCTGTCGAATAAATATATTGTTGTCCCAAACGGTTCACATCGTAACTGTAAGTTGCCTTGATAGAATTGACTGGAAACTCGTTGGCCTGCGCTTTCTTTTTGATAAATGAGTATTCCAACTGCGCCAATCCCTTTGCCGTTTTGTCATTGAATCCATACGCCACGTATCCGTTTGCAAACCATTGGTTGTTCAGCTTTGCAGTAGTTAGTCCGCCTGCTCGCAGCCGCAATCCCTCCACCGAGTTGGCACTGATGGTGCTATACATTGGGCCAAGATCAATCTTCTTTTTATTCGCATCGGTTGGGATATAGCCAGTTACCATAGCAGCAAACACTTTTTCGCCATAATAGAAGAGTGGGTCTTTGCGGAGGTTTTCCAGCATTTTATCTACAGTGTTTGTTTTGCGAGGTAGGCTGTCGTGGCTGTTTTCGGCCCAGAAGCTTGCCGGTTTATCGGTGGCATCATCGGCAGTGATGGTTTTTTCCTTTTGCGTGAAGAGATTTTCATCGATGGGTTTTGAAAATGAATGCTTGGCGTACGAATTTGTTCGCTTGGCATACAGCCCTTCGGATTTATTGAAAAGAGCAAATTCCACCAAAATCTCATCGCGCATCAACAGGCGCGTACCGTCAGCAGCGCGTTTGAACTCCTGTTGAATGGACATATTTTGTATGAAATTCAAGTTGATGTCGCGCGGGATATTTAGCTTCACTTTTTTCACAAAGTTGGTGGAATCGAGCGTGATGTACAAATGACCCGTGAATCCTGTCGACTCGGACGAGAAAGGCACGAACCCCAAATCCATACATTTCTCACCTTCAAACATCACTGTATCCAGTAAATAATAT